>ENA-UOOR01000807-UOOR01000807.1-fermentation-metagenome-genome-assembly--contig:-NODE-807-length-41214-cov-7.520834_pt1 | contig 41214 bp, 29 predicted proteins | sample MGYA00245780_ERZ724029 | MGnify/ENA primary metagenome ERZ724029 (study PRJEB28704, sample SAMN03018315) | fermentation metagenome | biome: anthropogenic terrestrial biome; feature: soil; material... | reverse complement strand
TTCGATTTCGCGTGGTTGCCAACTCCTGACCTGGACCTTGCACGAACTCTGGAGCCCCCGTCCGCGGAAGCGAGCGGCTGGCCGGCATGGCGGGCCGGTTCGCTCGGGGATGGGCCCAAGCTCCCCAGGAAGACGACCCCTCGCATGCGGCCGAGCTGCTTGCCGCTGCGGTCTCGCGCTCTTGCGGCCGCCGGCAAGGCGCCCGCGAACCCGCCTCGGCGCCGGGGCGCGGGGAGGTGTCGTCGACTGCGCACCGATCGCCGCCGAGCACGCTCGTTCGCCCGATGGGCACCCGGCCGGCCGTGCCGATGCTGCGCGCAGGGCAGGCTTCTGGAACTCACGGGCGCATGCGGCTCCTCCATGGCAGGACGCCTGTCAACACGCCTGGCCAACCTGAGTCCCCTTCCCGAACCGCCCGGCCCCACCGATGCCGTTTGCCGAGCCCGTGCTGAGTTTTTGGCCAAGGTGCACCTGCTCGCTGGCTACACGAGAAGAGAGACCTGTCCACAGGAGGCCCGGTTGGCGAAGCGCAAACTGCCCGAGGAGCCAGCCATCCGGTGGGGCGCCGCGGGGCCTGCGCCGGCCAAGGCGCCCATCCCCGGCATAGAGGCGACCAGCGCCGAGCCTCGGAGTCGAGGGATGCGCGGATTCGCCTCCCAAACCGGATTTGGACGAAGACCTCCGGCGCTCCGCCCGTGGGTTCGGCCACTTGCGGTTCCGGCCTTTCGCCCGGAACGAGCTCAGGCGCGCTGTCGCGCCGCCGCGCGCCTTGGCCGGAGGGGCGGTTGTGCCGCGAAAGGCTGCCCCCGGGGCCCGAGCTCGACCGCTGAGCTCGCAACCGCGATGCGTGCCCCGCTCGCGTGCCCCAGGGCCGAACACCGCAGGCGACATACGTCGGGCCTCACCGAATGAGGAGAACACCCATGGCTAAGAGAGTGCTGTTGGCGACGGAGAAGCCCTTCTCCGCGAGCGCGCGCGATCAGGTGGTCGGCATCATCAAGGAGGCGGGGTACGAGGCCGTCGTGCTCGAAGCGTACACCTCGAAGGCAGAGCTGCTCGATGCGGTCGGCGTCGCGGACGCGATGATCATCCGCAGCGACGTCGTCGACGCCGAGGTCCTGGGCGCGGGCAAGAGCCTCAAGCTCGTCGTGCGCGCCGGCTCGGGCTACGACAACGTCGACATCGCCCATGCCAAGGAGCGCGGCATCGCGGTGATGAACACGCCGGGCCAGAACGCCAACGCGGTGGCCGAGCTGGCCATCGGTCTGATGATCTTCATGGCCCGCGGCAAGTTCGACGGAAAGACCGGCATCGAGCTGCGCGGCAAGAACCTGGGCCTGCTGGCCTTCGGCAACGCCGGGCGTGCGGTCGCCGTCGCCGCCAAGGGCTTTGGCATGACCCTGCGCGCCTACGACCCGTACATCGACGCGGCGGTGATTCGCGAGGAGGGAGTTGAACCGGTCGGCACCCCCGACGAGCTCTACCGCACCAGCAACTACCTCTCGCTGCACATCCCGAAGACCAAGGAGACCACCGGCTCCATCGGCAAGGCCCTGCTCTCGCAGCTTCCCAAGGGCGCGACCATCATCAACACCGCCCGCGCCGAGGTCATCAACGAGCCCGAGCTGCTCGCGATCATGGAGGAGCGGGCCGACCTCAAGTACGCCACCGACGTGGCGCCGACCGCCCAGACGCACGCTGTGCTCAACGAGAAGTTCGCGGTCCGCTACTTCTGCTCGCCCAAGAAGATGGGCGCCCAGACCAACGAGGCAAACGTCAACGCGGGCCTGGCGGCCGCACGCCAGACCGTCGACTTCTTCGAGCGCAACGAGCACAAGTTCATCGTCAATCCCTAGCCCGCTGCTCGCTGGTTCCAAGAAGAAACGCCCGGGCGCCTCGCGCGCTCGGGCGTTTTCCTGTCTTGGCGGCGCGCGCCGTCCGTCGCGCCCCCGGCGGCTCGCTCGGCTCGACCTTGCGCGTTCGAGCCCCGGGCGCGGGCCACCGTTGGGGATGAGGATGGCCGCGCGCCAGATCCTCGCGGCCAGCGGTGGACTGCGAGGGTCATCGCCTCGGTCGAGGCGATGAGCGGCCTCCGCCGCCGAGAGGCAGGCCCAGGCCCGCGCGTTCGCCGGTCGAGCCCCGCGCCGCGAGCGAGGGGTGTGAAGAGGGCGCCTAGGTTCGTTGCGCCTTTTCCAAGCACCTTGGCTGCAACCGGGTCATCCCGAGCTTGTCACCGATCCCTTGGCCGGCTGTGACCTTGAGCTGGCAGGGCCGTTGGTTAGGAGCGTAGAGGCGACCAGCGGGAGCCTCTGAAGTCGAGGGATTCGCGGACTCGCCGCCCAAACTTGATGTGGACAAAAACCTCCGGCGGCCCACCCGTGAATTCGGCCGCTTGCGGTTCCGGCCTTTCACGCGCAAACGAACTCTGGGGCGCGACCTCCAGTGGCGGGGCGGCGCACCGCGAGCCCACCAAAGCCACAAGCCCAGCAGCCGCGAGGCGCCTACGCCCGGGCCTGAAAGAGCCGGCGCCGTCAGGCGGCAGGCGCGGGGTCTGCGACCTGATTTGACCCTTGGTAAGGCAGCAAGAAGCAGAAGGCCGAGCCCTTCCCCTCTTCGGTCTCGAACCAGATCCGCCCGCCGTGGCGCTCGACGATGTCCCGCGCGATGGTCAGGCCGATGCCCATGCCGGCGCGGCTCGAGAGGACGCAGCCGGGCTGCGCCTGGTAGAAGCGCTCGAAGACGTGGCAGCGCTCGTGCTCGGAGATGCCGAGCCCCTGGTCCTCGACGCGCACCACGCAGCCGTCGGCCTGCCTCAAGACCGAGACGCGCACCAGGCCGCCCTCTGGCGAGAACTTGACCGCGTTGTCGAGCAGGTTCGCCAGCACCTGTTCGATCCGCTCGCGATCGGCCTCGACACTTGCGCCCACCTCGCAGTCGAGCAGCAAGCGGTGGCGGGCCGTCAACGGCTGGACGTGGGCGATCGCCTCGGCGGCCAGCTCGCGCAGCTCGCAGCGCTGCAGGCGCAGGCACAGGCGCCCCAGGTCGACCCTCGAGAGGTCGAGCAGGTCCTCGATGAGCTGGTTCATGCGGTCACACTGCCGGTTGATGACCTCGAGCCCGCGGTCGGCCTGCGCGCCCTCGAGCCCGCGCCGGCGCAGGAGCTGCGCGTAGCCCTTGACCGAGGTGAGCGGGGTCTTCAGCTCGTGCGCGGCGATGGAGAGGAACTCGTCGCGCAGGCGCTCGAGGCGCTTCACCTCGCCGATGTCCTCGAGGCTGACGACCACGAGCGAGACCGGCAGCGGCCGCTCGCTGTGGACCGGCGCCGCGCTCATCACGACGAAGCGCTCGCTGCCGTCGCCCGCGCGCAGCATCGCCTCCTCGCGGCGCACCATCGCCCCGCCGAGCGCGCGTCCGATGGGCGAGTCCCCGGCCTGCAGGGGCGCGCCGGCCGAGTCGCGCAGCTCGAAGCGACGGCGGAAGTCCTCGACGTGGACGAGCAGCTCGGCCGCATCGCGGACCGCGAGCAGCTCGACGGCCGCGCGGTTGGCCTCGAGGATGCGCCCCTCGCCGTCGACGACGAGCACCGCGTCGACCATGCTCTCGATGGTGTCGGCGAGCGCCCGCTGCGACTGGCGCAAGGGACGGGTCGCCACGCGCAACAGCCACAGCAGGCCCAAGGCCGAGGCGGCGACGAAGAGCCAACTGAAGAGGTCGCGGGCGTGCCCCCGCCCTATCTCGCTGGCGAACAGGCGCACGGCGAGCTCCTGGGCGAAGAGCAGCCAGATCGCTCCGAGGACCGCGTAGCCCACCGCGGCCAGCAGAGGCGCCCAGCGCCACGAGAGTCGTCTCGAGGGAGAGAAGGGATTCAAGTGCCGCCCCGGTCCCGGCCCGCCTGCGCGCCGACCGCACAAGCTGTCCTGCACTGGGGCAACACGCGTGGTGGCCGGCTTTGTTCCCGAAGAGACGACGGCCGCTGCTTCGCGTTACAGACCCCGGGGCGGCCCGCGAGCAGTCGAGGAGCTGGAGGCTGGAGCTCGTCGTGGCTCGGGGGAGAAGGCGACGCGCGCGCGCGGGGGCAGGCGCCCGGGACGAAAAGAAGGCCGGGCGTCGCAGGACGTCCGGCCTTCTTGCTGGGGCACTAGGATTCGAACCTAGATAGGAGGATTCAAAGTCCTCAGTCCTGCCTTTAGACGATGCCCCAAGAAACGGCGGCGCGCAGTCTAGGAGCCTCGCCGATTAGATGTCCAGGTTTTGAACCTCGAGCGCGTTCTTCTCGATGAACTCACGCCGCGGCTCGACCTGGTCGCCCATGAGCACGGTGAAGATGCCGTCGGCCTCGACCGTGTCGTCGACCTTGACCTTGAGCAGGGTGCGGGTCTCCGGGTTCATCGTGGTCTCCCAGAGCTGCTCAGGGTTCATCTCGCCCAGCCCCTTGTAGCGCTGGATGCTCTGGCCGCGCGAGGCCTCCTTCTTCGTGGCCTCGAGCAGGGCCTGGACCGTGCCGAAGGTCTGCTTGCCGCTGGAGGTGACCAGGGTGTAGGGCGCGCTGCCGACCTCGCGGAAGGCGCGGCTGAGCGCGCGCATCTCGGTGAACTCCGGGCCCTCGAGAAAGGCCCGATCGATGACCGTTTCGCGCGGGTTGCCGTTGATCTCGGTCTTGAAGACCAGCACCTTGGCCGCCGGGTTCTCGGGGTCGGGCTTGCGCAGCACCGTCGCGAAGGCATGCTCGACGCCCGGGAGGTGCTCTTCGGCGAACCCGAGCGCCTTGGCGAGCTGCTCGGTGAGCGCGTCCATGTCCGAGAGGGTCTGCGACTCGAGATCGCTCGCCTGCACGAGTGCGTCGACGATGCGCGCGTCGCGGCGCCGGGCGACCCGGTCGAGCAGGAAGTTGTAGCGGAGGATCCGGTCGAGGAGGCTGCGGAACGCCTCGCCTTCGACCGGCGGCTTGCCCTCGACCTCGAGGCGGCAGGCCGCCACGCTCGCCTGGATCAGGTACTCGACGAAGGTCTGCTCGTCCTTGAGGTAGGCGTCCTTCTTGCCGCGGGTCACTTTGTAGAGCGGCGGCTGGGCGATGTAGAGGTAGCCGCGTTCGATGAGCTCGGGCATCTGCCGGTAGAAGAAGGTGAGCAACAAGGTGCGGATGTGCGAGCCGTCGACGTCGGCGTCGGTCATCAGGATGATGCGGTGGTAGCGCGCCTTGTTCGAGTCGTAGTCCTCCTTGCCGATGCCGGTGCCCAGCGCGGTGATGAGCATGGCGATGGTGTCGGAGCTGAGCATCTTGTCGAAGCGGGCCTTCTCGACGTTCAGGATCTTGCCGCGCAGCGGCAGGATCGCCTGGTACTTGCGATCGCGGCCCTGCTTGGCCGAGCCGCCTGCGGAGTCGCCCTCGACGATGTAGAGCTCGCACAGCGACGGGTCGCGCTCCTGGCAGTCGGCGAGCTTGCCGGGCAGTGAGGCCGAGTCGAGGGCGCCCTTGCGCCGCACGGTCTCCTTGGCCTTGCGCGCGGCGATGCGCGCGCGGGCCGCGTCGCCCACCTTGGCGGCGAGCTTCTTGGCGACGTTGGGGTTCTCCTCGAGGAAGGTGGCCAGCTTGTCGGAGACGATCCCCTCGACCGCGCCCTTGACCTCGGGGTTGATGAGCTTGTGCTTGGGCTGGCTGTCGAAGGCGGGGTTGGGCAGCTTGACCGAGATGATGGCGACCAGGCCCTCGCGCGCGTCGTCGCCGCTGGGGGTCTCCTTCAGGTCCTTCCAGAGGTTGTTCTTGGTCGCATAAGCGTTCAGCGTCCGGGTCAGCGCCGCCTTGAAGCCCGCCAGGTGCGTCCCACCTTCGTCGTTGAAGGTGTTGTTGCCGAAGCAGTAGAGCTTCTCGTCGTAGGAGTCGTTGTACTGCATCGCCACCTCGACCTGGATGCGCTCGGTCTCGGCCGCGAAGTAGATGGGCTTGTCGTTGAGCACCGCCTTGTTCTTGTTCAAGTGCTCGATGAACTCGCGGATGCCCCCGTCGTACTTGAACTCGTGCTCCTTGTCGCTGCGCTCGTCGACGATGGCGATGAGCAGGCCCGCGTTGAGGAAGGCGAGCTGGCGCAGCCGCTGGCTGAGCACGTCGAAGTTGAAGAAGCGCTCGCCGAAGATGAGCGGGTCGGGCTTGAAGCGGATGGTGGTGCCGCGCTTGTCGGTCGGGCCGGTCGCCTTCAGCTCGGTGACCGGCACGCCGCGCTCATAGCGCTGGTGGTAGTGCTGGCCGTTGCGGAAGATTTCGAGCTCGAGGAACTCGGCGAGCGCGTTGACGCACGAGACCCCGACCCCGTGCAGGCCGGCGGAGACCGCGTAGGAGTTGTTGTCGAACTTGCCGCCCGCGTGCAGCACGGTGAGCACGACCTCGGGGGTGGGGCGCCCTTCGGACGGATGCATCTCGGTGGGGATGCCGCGCCCGTTGTCGATGATCGAGATCGACTCGTCGACGTGGATGACCACGCGGATGGCGGTGCAGTGGCCGGCCAGGGCCTCGTCGACCGAGTTGTCGACGACCTCCCAGACGATCTGGTGCAGGCCCGTGTCGTCGGGCGGACCGATGTACATGCCGGGCCGCTTGCGCACGGCCTCGAGTCCCTCGAGGACGGTGATGCTCGAGGCGCTGTACTCGGGCGCAGCCGCGGCCGGCGGGGTCTGGTTCTGGTTCAAGTTTTCCAAGGATTCTCCCTGAGCGGGCGAGCCTGCCCTCGACACCCTCGCGACCCCCCTGCGAACCTCTCGCGCAGCGGCGCAAAGAGTGTTCAACAGTAGCACATCGCGGCTTCGCCCTCAAGACTGAAAAAACAAGCTAACCCCTTTGATTTATTCCAAGATCGCCTGCCCGCCCGGCTCCTCGGGACAGGGCGTTCGGCGACCGCCCGCGCCGGCCCGAAACACCGGGGGGCGACGCGGCTCCGGCGACCCCGTGCTAACGTGCCGCGAGCTCATCGGGCCGGATTCCAAGCAAGGGCATTTTCGGCTCGTTGCTCGCACGAGCAGACGACCATCGCCCCGCGGCTCGAGGGGCGCTGCAGCCGGCAATCACGAGGCACGCCGAGCGGCCGCCTGCGTGCCTGCGGCTCGGGCAGCCTGCCTTTTCGGAAGAGAGAAGTCCGGAGCACGAAGGAGCAGTCATGAAGCGCCCGTTGTTCGCATTGGTTGCCTGCTCGCTCGCCGCCTGCGTCCACAGCCGCCCAGCGCCGAGCGTCGTCAAGGCCCCACCGCGGCCCGAGGGGTGCGCCGCGGCCTCGCTCGTCGTCCTGCGCAACGTGGCGACGGCCTCCGCGGTCGATCCGGTAGAGACCGAGCGGGCGATCCTCCTCAGCGAGTCGTTCCGCGCCTCGGTCGCGGGCACCTCGCCGGCGGTCGATCTGCGCGCGGCGATGAACGTCCAGCGGGTCGGCCGCAGCGCGGTGCTCGTGGTGCGCACCACCGCGGCCCAGCGCGCCGAAGCGCTCGCGGTGTGCAACGCGGTGCTCGACGCGGCCTTCCTCTTCGGCAACGAGGGGCTCGACTTCCTAGAGGAGCAGGCACGCGCCTTGGAGGCGGAGCTGGGCCCCAAGGAAAAGGAGCTGCGCGAATTCAACGAGAAGAACGACCTGCACGTGCTGCCACTCGCCGAGCGCCTGGCCATCGTGCAGGCGAGGATCCGCGACCTCTCCCTCGCGCAGCGGCCCGCCCGCGGCGCCCAGGCCCCCAGCCCCGCCGAGAGCGCCGCGCTCCAGGCGGCTCTCCACGAGTCGCGCGGCGAGGCGCTGCGCCTCAACGCCGTCAAGCTCGAGGCGCTGCGGCTCGAGCGCGAGCTTGAGACGGTGCGGATGCGCTATAGCCTGGTGCGCAGGAAGCTTGCCGAGGAGGCGCTGGCCAAGGTCCTCGAGCAGAACCTCCGGGTGCTCGACCGCTGCACGCCCTGCGCTGATCGGTAGACCACAGGTCGGTAGGGGCGCACAGCAATGCGCCCGTCGAGGAATCGGGCAGGTGCGCCGGCGATCCCGGCGGCCAGCCCTTCGGAATCGTGCTGCCGCGCAGAGGGGCCGACGGAGAGATGGCGCGGTCGCATGCCAGGCGATTCGGAGGCCGCGGAAATCCAGGCTACCCGGGGAGCGGGCCGAACACTCCGCGCTCGACGCCCAGGAGCCGGGCGTCTTCTCCGGCCGCCTGCCGGACGAGCCGCTCGTCGGTCGTCGTCAGGAACACCTGCAGGTTCGAGGCTCGCAAATACTCCATCAGATGAGCGTTGCGCGCGGGGTCGAGCTCACTCGAGACGTCGTCGAGCAATAGCAACGGCGGCCGGCCCAGGCTCGCCCGCAGGTTCTCGATCTCGGCGATCTTGAGGGCGAGGACGACGGCGCGCTGCTGGCCCTGTGAGGCGAAGGAGCGCGCCGGCCTGCCGCCGAGCAACAGCTCGAGGTCGTCGGCATGCGGCCCGACGGAGGTGAAGCCGCGCTCTTGATCGCGCGGGGCCCGACGGCGCAAGGCTGCCAGCAGCTCGCCGGCGATCTGCGGCTCGCCCCCGAGCGCCTCGGGGCCGACGCCCGAAGGCGCATAGCGCGTTTGCAGGCCGCCGTCGCCCACGGCGATGGCCTCGAAGCTCCCTTCGGCCCGCGGGCCCATCTCGGCGACCAAGGCGAGCCGCCGGGCCACGACGCGCGCCCCGGCGCGCGCGAGCGCCTCGTCGAAGGCCTCGAACAGCGCGGGGGCCGCCCGCTCCTTGAGCAGGCGGTTGCGCTGCTTGAGCGCGCGCTGATAGTCGCGGCAGGCCTCGAGGTGACCCGGGAAGCGATTGAAGACCGCACGGTCGAGCAGGCGCCGCCGACCCTCGGGGCCTCCTTTGGCTACCGAGAGGTCGTCCGGCGTGAAGGCGACCACCGAGACGCCGCCGAAGTAGTCCGTCAGGCTCTTGGCGGGCTTGCCATCGACGAACGCCTCGCGCCCGCCGGTGTGGACTTCGACCGAGATCTCCCGCTCGGCCCCGCCCAGCGCGAAGCGCCCCCTCACCCGGCCGCGCCTCTCGCCAAAGCGCACCAGCTCGGCGTAGCGCGCAGCGCGCAGCGGCCTCAACGTGGCGAGCAGATAGAGCGCCTCGAGCAGGTTGGTCTTGCCCTGGCCATTCGGGCCGACGACCACGGTCGCCCGCTCGGCGGGCAGCAGGTCGGCCGTCTCGATGTTGCGAAAATTGCGGACTTCCAGCGCGAGCAGGCGCATGCGGCTCCTCTTGACAGGGCGCCTGTCAAAACGCAAGGCCGAGCTGAATGCCTCCCGCCGCCGCCCGGCCCCGCCCGGTGCCATTTGCCGAGCCCGTGCCGAATTTGAGCCAAGGTACATCCGCTCGCTCTCGCGCGAGCAAAGGGACCTGTCCCCAGGAGGCCAGGTTGGCGAAGCGCGAACCGCCCGAGAGGCCGGCCATCCCGTTGGACACCGCGTGGCCTCCGCCTGCCAAGGGAGGTGCGCGGCCCGCCCTCACCAGAAAAGGCCGCCCCAAGACCGTCCGGCTACCCTGGGCCCGCGCTGGCCGCTCGCAAGCCAAGAGCGCTGCCGACAGCGACTCGGCCTCGCAGGTCGCCGCCCGGCGCGCCGCGCTCGTCGCGCTCAACGAGGACCGCGTCCCGTTCGTGGTCGCCGGCGCCTACGCGCTGCGCGAGTACACCGGCATCCGGCGCGACACCAAGGATCTCGACATCTTCTGCCAGCGCAAGGACGCCGGCCGTGCGCTGACGAGCCTTTCGCGCGTCGGGTTCCGGGTGGAGATGACCGACTCGCTCTGGCTCGCCAAGGGCTTTGCCCAGGACGGCGAGTTCGTCGACGTCATCTTCTCCTCGGGCAACGGCGTGGCCGAGGTGGACAAGCTGTGGCTGCGGCGCGCCCGGAAGGCACGGGTGCTCGGGGTCGACTCGCTCATCGCTCCTCCCGAGGAGGTGATCTGGTCCAAGAGCTATGTCCAGGAGCGCGAACGCTACGACGGCGCGGACATCCAGCACCTGCTGCTCTGGTGTGCCGAGGGCCTTGACTGGAAGCACCTGCTCGACCGGATGCGCCCTCACCCCGAGGTCCTGCTCGCGCACCTGCTCCTGTTCCGGTTCAGCTACCCGGGCGATCGCGACAAGGTCCCGGGCTGGGTCCTCGACGAGCTGCTCGCGCTCTCGCGGCGCCCGGCCCTCGCGTCGGAGAAGCGGCTGTGCCGCGGGACGCTGCTGTCGGGGCAGCAGTACCAAGTCGACCTCGCCGAGGGATACCGCGACGCCCGCCCGCTCGAGGTGCCCGCGTGGCGCGAACACCGCGGGCCGCCGTGAAGAGGCCCAAGGCCTTCGTCGCCACCAATGCGCCGCTGGCCCTGGCGCCGCAGCGCGCGACCAGGCCGGTGGCCCCCGTCTCGCGAAGGGAGTCGAAGCCGATGCGATTGGACGAGGGCCAGGGTTTCGGCACCGAGGAACGCGAGGAGTCGGAGCGGCCTCCCTCCCGGCCGATTCGCGTCGCCGCCTCGGGCGACCTGCACGCGCGACTCGATCGCCCCAACCGGCTGCAGCGCATCTTCCGCGAGGTGAACGACCAGGCGGACATCCTGCTGCTCGCCGGTGATCTGACCGACCACGGCGACCCCGACGAGGCCGAGCAGCTCGCCGAGGAGATGTCGGCCGTGCGCGTGCCTATCGTCGCGGTGCTCGGCAATCACGACTACGAGATGGGCAAGGCGGACGAAGTGGTGCGCATCCTGTCGCGCGGCGGCATTCGCATCCTCGACGGCGGCTTCTTCATTTTTGAGAAGCGCCTGGCCATCGCCGGTACCAAGGGCTTTGCCGGAGGCTTCGGGCGCGCGACCCTCGAGCCCTGGGGCGAGGAGCCGATCAAGCGGTTCGTGTTCGAGGCGGTCAACGAGTCTCTCAAGCTCGAGAGCGCGCTCGCGCGCATCAAGGATTACCCCAAGCGCATCGCGCTGATGCACTACGCCCCGGTCCACGGCACCGTCGAGGGCGAGAACCCGGAGCTCATCCCGTTCCTTGGCTGCTCACGCCTTGCCGAGCCCATCGACAACTTCGGGGCCGATTTCGCAGTCCACGGCCACGCGCACAAGGGGCGCACGCAGGCGAACACGCCGGGCGGGATCCCGGTCTACAACGTGGCCATGAAGCTGCTGAACCATGCGACCGGGCGGCGCTTCGTCGTCGTCGGGGTTTGAAGAGCCGTCGAGAAATCCTGCTTCGACTTTTTCCGCTTCACCCCCAGCGCATGCTCCCCGACGCGCGGGCGGCGGTCGAAGGGCGCCTCGACTTGCTGCCTCGCACCCGAGACGCCGGGCCGCCAGCACGAAGGCTGGCGCTCCTGCCCTCCTAACAGCCCTGTCGGTTCAAGGTCACACCCGGCCAAGGGACCGGTAACGAGCTCGGGGAGAACGGAAGGGCCGGGCCAAATTCAAGAAGCTTCTCCGACAGCTCTCGAGCGGCCGTCGGGCGTTCTCGGTTCGAGCGTTCCTCGGGCCCCCCCCTTGCTTTGCCTCAGACCAGCGCCCGGCCAAGTCCGCGCGCGACGGGCCGGTCTGGCGGGATTCCGGAAAAGCAAAGCCGGGATCGAGGCTCGATCCCGGCTTCGCGGTTGTGCAAGACCCGAGGAGGCTCTACAGGCCGCAGGACATGGCGACCGTACTCGCTTGGTTGTTTGAAGCCGGCCCGCACTCGCTGTGGAGGCCCTGGCCCGTCCCGTCGTCATCGACGACCACGCGCACGGAGGCGTTGCGGGGCGGGTTGGCCCAATCGAAACGCACGCGTTGAGCCTCGCCCGGCTGAAGCCCGAGGGTCGTCGGGACCACGCCGAGCAGGTTTCCGTTGAGCGCGTTGTAGAAGGCGACGGGCAGGCCAGCCGCCACGTTGACGGCACCGCGATTCTCCACCCAGACCCGCAGGGTGAGCCGCGCCGGGCACATCCCCGGGTCGACCACGATGCCGCTGGCCTGCAGGTCCGGGGCGACGGTGGCTCCGCCCTGGCCGGCCGGCTGCGCGTTGAGTCGATAGCTGTTGTAGAGCTTCCACGAGTGGCTCTCGGTCAGCGGCAGGCCGCCGTCCTCTTCGACGTTGGTGATGTGGTAGCTGTGCTGGTTCCAAATGCGGCGGGTGCGCACCCAGTGGTCGCGGGCGTCGCCGTAGACGAAGATTCCGTGGACGGGGGCGCGCCCGTAGTCGTTCGCCCCGACGATGATCTCGGCGTTGCCGTCGTTGTCCACGTCGGCGATGACCGGGTATTCGTAGGCGGTCGCGGTCGAGTTCGGCTGCTCCCAGAGGATGGCGCCGGTCTGGCCGTCATAGATGCGCAGCGTCGTCTCGTCGTTGTAGACGACCTCCGCGTACCCGTCGCCCTCGAAGTCGAAGACCGAGCTGCCGGTCGTGTTCGACGAGTGATCCTGCGTGGCCTGCTGCCACTTGATCGTGCCGTCGGTCTCGAAGACGACGTAGTTGTTCCAGCCAGCCACGCCGATCTCCGGTCGGCCATCGTTGTCGAAGTCGGCGACGGTCGGAGGCCCGCCGCGCCCGCCTCCCGGAAGGTCGACCGGGCCCCAGAGCAAGGCGCCGGTGCTGCCTCGGCGCACCATCACCTGCGCCCTGCGAGAGACGCTCCCCGCGTCGGCGCCGTCGGCGACCACCACGACATCCGGGCGGCCGTCGCCGTCGAAGTCGCCGATAGCCGGGAATCCGTCGCGGCGCAGGGTGTCGTTCCAGAGGATTGTGCCGTCGTGGCGGTAGGCGGTGCGACCGGTCACCACGTCGAGGAAGCCGTCCCCGTCGAGATCGGCAACCACCGAGAGCGGACCGACCCCGTTGTCCCCGATGCCTCCGCTGCCTTGCCAGAGAAGCTGGCCGTCGTGACTGAAGACCGCGTTGCCAAAGACGATCTCGCCCCTGCCGTCCTTGTCGAGATCGGCGATAGCGGGCCCGCCCCAGTTCATCCCGTGGTGCAACGAGGTGTAGTCGATGCAGTTGCCGTGCTGCTCGCAGCTCCACTTCAGCCGGCCGGTATTGGAAAAGGCGATGAGGCCGCCGGAGTAGCGCATAGCGACGATTTCCACGAGGCCGTCGCCGTCGAGATCGGCCGCAGCGATGGAACCGGCGCCGTTGAGCTTGAGGTTGATGGTGCTCGACGGATTGTGCGGATTGGGGATGGACGCGGGGGTCGTGAAGAGCTCGGCGCCGGTGTCGCCGCGGATGGCCCGGAGGACGCCGTAGCCGATGAGGGTTCCGCCGCTCGGGTTGGGGTCGAAAGAGAAGGTGGTGAAGACGATCTCGGGGATGTCGTTTTCGTCGATGCGCCCGTCGCCGTTGTCGTCGTTGAGGTTGACCACGAGCGGGGTGCTCATCACCTGGTTCTTCGTCGGTGCCGTCGCCGAGCCCGTCCAGGAAATCTCAGCCTGCTGCTCGAACTGGGCGCGGGGCGGGGCGAAGGAGCAGCTCGGGTCGAAGATCAGTCCCGTCTTGAAGGTCGTGTCATCGTCGCAGGCATCGCCGAGACCATCGGCGTCGAGATCGCTCTGGTCGGGGTTGACGACGTCGGGACAGTTGTCGTTGGCGTTGGGAACCCCGTCGCCGTCGCGGTCCGCGTCGCAGGCATCCCCGATGCCGTCTTGGTCGATGTCGCTCTGGTCGGGATTGGCAACTCCGGGGCAGTTGTCGCTCGCGTTGGGGATCCCGTCGTTGTCGGTGTCGCCCTCGCAGGCATCTCCGATGCCGTCGCGGTCGGTGTCCTTCTGGTCGGGGTTGAAGACGCCGGGACAATTGTCGTTGGCGTTGGGAATCCCGTCGCCGTCGAGGTCGCGATCGCAGAGGTCGCCGAGGTTGTCGCCGTCGAGGTCCTCCTGGCCGGGGTTGAAGATGTCCGGGCAGTTGTCGGCCTCGTTGGGCATGCCGTCACCGTCGCGATCGGGATCGCACACATCGCCGAGGCCGTCGACGTCGCTGTCGCGCTGGTCGGCGTTGTAGACATCCGGGCAGTTGTCGGAATCGTTGGGGACCTGGTCGTTGTCGCGATCGTCGTCGCAGGCGTCGCCGAGCGCGTCCCCGTCGATGTTCTCCTGCTCGGGATTGGCAACCAGCGGGCAGTTGTCGGTCTCGTTGGGCACCCCGTCGCCGTCCCAGTCCGAATCGCAGCTATCGCCCAGGCCGTCGCCGTCGAGATCCTTCTGATCCGGGTTGTAGACGCCCGGGCAGTTGTCCTCGGAGTCGGGGACCCCGTCCCCGTCGGCGTCGGGCTCGACGTCGAGGTCGCAAGCATCGCCGGTGCCGTCGGAATCCGAATCGAGTTGGTCGGGATTGGCTATCCCCGGGCAATTGTCCTCGGAGTCAGGGACCCCGTCGCCGTCGCCGTCGCCGACGCAGGTCCCGTGGCGGCACATCTGGCCGCCAGGGCAATCCTCGCTCGCCGTACAGCCATTGGGCCGCTCGCTATCGCACGCGAGCAGACCGCACGAAAAAACGAGGACGAGGACGAGGTACCGAAGTGCGCTATACATGGGCCGTTCTCCGACATTTGACCACACACAGAGGGCGCCTTTTACCGCATAGTCGCAGCGGCTGTAAAGCCGCCTGGCGAGCGTGGCTGGGCTGGCCGAACCAAAGGAGCCTGCTCGGCCGCCGGAAGCATGAGCGGAAGACGACAAGAGGCGGCTCCACAGGACAGTGGAGCCGCCTCGATGAAATGAGATCGCTTGATGAGTGCGGTTAGCGCTTGCTGAACTGGAAGCGCTTGCGGGCGCCAGGGCGGCCGTACTTCTTGCGCTCGACCGCGCGCTGGTCGCGGGTGAGGAAGCCGGCCTTCTTCAGCACGGGCCGAAACTCGGGGTTGTACTCGCAAAGCGCGCGACTTATCCCGTGGCGAATCGCACCGGCCTGTCCGGAGAGCCCGCCGCCGGCGACGTTCACGAGGACATCGAGTTTGTCCCTCTGCTCGACCAGATCGAGCGGCTGCATCAGGATCATCTTCGCCGTCTCGCGGCCGAAGTAGGTATCGAGCGGCCGGTCATTGATGGTGATCGTGCCCGACCCGGGCTTGAGGTGCACGCGCGCCACCGATTCCTTGCGCCGCCCGGTTCCGTAGCTCTTCTGCTGCTCTGCCATCGTCTTCCTCGTGCTCGCCTCGCAAAGGGGCGAAAGAATTCTTGCGGGTCGGCTTACGCCTCGACCTTGAACTCGACAGGCTGCTGCGCCTGATGCTTGTGCTCGGCGTCCGGGTAGACGCGCAGCTTGGTCATCATCTGGCGCCCAAGAACGTTGCGCGGGAGCATCCGCCGCACCGCATTGATGACCAGGTCCTCAGCACGGTGCGCGCGCAGCTCGCCGGCGGTCATCGACTTGATGCCACCCGGGTGCCCGGTGTGGTGCCAGTACTGCTTCTTCTGTTCCTTGCCGCCGGTCAGCTTAACCTTGGCGGCATTGATCACGACCACGTGATCGCCGGTGTCGAAGGAGGGCGTGTAGCGGGGGTTGAGCTTGCCTTTCAAGATGCTGGCAATCTGGCTGGCCGCCCGGCCCAAGACCTTGCCTTCCACGTCGACGACGAACCAGCGGCGGTTGATGTCGGCTGGCTTTGCGCTGTAGGTGCCCATCTTCTTCGACTCCCGAGTTACGGCTTTGCCGCCTCAAACCCGCGGCGCGCGCCCGCCTGTTTCTAAACAGATCCGGACCTGCGCGGAAAGGGCGCCCTTTTAGAGGAAGGGCTTGCGGCTGTCAAGCTCTTTGCCGGGCGCACGTTCGGCAAGCGCCCGGGGCTTTGCGGTCGCCAGTGGTTCGAGAGCAAACGCCTGGGCCGGCCAAGCCGGAATCAACGAGGGAGCGGGGCTGCAGGCTCCAAACCCCAGGCTCCAGGTCAAGCCTTCCGCAGCGCCCGGATAAGGCCGTTGAGCGTCTTGCAGGTCGGAACGGCGAGATCGGCGACCGGGCGGCCAAGGAAGGCGAGACGGAATGCCAGCGAGAGCTGGGACTCGAGTTCGCACGCAGAACCGAGCGTCATGTCCGGGAAGCGCAAGTAGTCGGACTCGGAGTTGCGTGAGCAGCCTTCGACGATGGTTCGAGACGATCGAGACGGCAGCCCGCCGGATCTGCATGGTGAGGCCGAAGCATTCGTCGGACGGCATGCCTGCGATGTGCTTGTAGACGGCGACGGCGAGCTGGTCGGCGAGTTGAATGCGCCGAGAGCTTGTGTGGGTCGCGCATGGCCTGCCTCTTTGAAAATGGGCCTGGCCCGAGGACCGAGGACCGAGGGCCGGCGAGCCGTGGCTGCGCCGGTTGCACCGGCTCATGGCCGGTAGCGGTCGCCCGAAGGTGTTGGTCGTCTGCAAGCGACGACACGATCCGTTCCAAAGAATGGGGAACCTCGATCCAGGCCGGTGGACGACAACGCGTCTGTGAGCGCCGCCTCCAGTAGCCCGAGCAGCGGGTGTATGGCTGTGGCAGGTGGCGGCCATGACCACGTTCGTCGAGCGCCACGCCAGGAAGTTTGTCGGAAGCCTGAGCTGCTACGACCGCGTCATCATCCAGGGCACGTTACCCGGAGTCGGCTACGCCGCGGGATGACCGAATATCTCAGAGCACGGGGGCTCCGCATCTTCGACTTCGCCGAGTTCTCCGAGCCGCTCACCCAAAGCCATCCGCGAGAACGCCCAACGCATCGCCGACGAGCACGGCCTAAAGAACCGAGTACACGACACCTCGCCTTCGTCCCAGCGCTCGACCTGCCAATTGCAGCAACCAAAGACTCAACAAGATCTCCGCGCCCGTCAGAGAGAACAACCGGCCGTACCGAGGCTTCAACCTCTTCCACGGAGAGGACCATCTGCTATTTGAAATCTCGCCCGCGGCGAATTCGCGGCTAGCGGGCTTCGAAACCGCGACCTGCGTGCCCTTCTCCCGGGAGCAACCACGCCAAGGGTCTCACGCGCCCTCAAGCGGCTGCGGCTTCATGGGGTCGTCAAGCAGGTAGCCGGAACCTTCAAGTACTACCTGACCGACCTCGGACGTCGCATCGTCGTCGGCCCGCTCGCCATCGAATAAGAAGGTCGTCCCGGCAATCGCCTCTGCGGCTGCTGCTCGAGCCCCACTTCTTTTCCAACTGGCAAAGACTGTGCTCCGAAGCGACTCAAGCCTTGGCGCCCCCGCGGCACAGGGAGGCCAGCCGGCGCGCGGCGAACAACCCGGAGGGCTGCCTCGTTGCCGCCGCGGCGCGGGACATCGTTCCCGCGCCCTCGCCTGGCGGGCTACCCTTTGGCGCCACCCGCCGGCCAACATCAAGGAGCCTGAAGATGCCCGCGAAGGTCCGCTACCACGTCGAGGCGAGCCGCCTGCACGAGCACCTGTTCGACGTGCAGACATGGTTTCCGGCCGGCTGCCCGGAGCTGCGGCTGTGGATGCCCGCGTGGACTCCGGGCAGCTACCTGCTGCGCGAATACGCCCGGCACGTGCAGGACTTCGCCGCCTTCGCCCCCGAGGGCACCCCACTCTCCGGTCATCGGCTCGACAAAGGCTCGTGGCAGGTCTCGAATCCTCGAGGTGGCGAGGTCTCGGTCCGCTATCGCGTCTACGCGAACGAGCTGACGGTGCGAACCAGCCACCTCGACGGCTCGCATGGCTACTTCAACGGCGCCTCGATCTTCATGACGACCGACGCGCACCGCGCGCTGCCGTGCGAGTTGTCGCTCGCGGCGCCGGAAGGCTGGTGCGCGTTCTGTGCGCTGCCCGAACGCGATGGCTCCTTTCACGCGGCCGATTTCGACGAGCTCGTCGACTCGCCGGTCGAGCTGGGCCCTCACGCGACGATCCGCTTCGACGCCGCGGGCAAGCCTCACGAAATCGTCGCGGTGGGCGCGGCAGACCTCGACCGCGAGCGGCTCACGGGCGACTTGGCGGCCATCTGCGAAACCGCCGCGGCGCTCTTTGGCGGGCTGCCATGCGAGCGCTACTTGTTCATCGTTCATCTCACCGAGAAGGCGCGCGGCGGACTCGAACACCGCGCGAGCTGCACGTTGCACTTCCCGCGCTTCGGCCTGCGGCCGGGCAAAGGCTATGAGGACTTCCTCGCGCTGGCCGCCCACGAGTACTTCCACCTCTGGAACGTCAAGCGCATCCTCCCGCGGGCATTCGTCCCCTTCGACTACCGCAAAGAGAACTACTCGCGAATGCTCTGGGCGTTCGAGGGCATCACCAGCTACTACGACATGCTGCTGACACGGCGCGCCGGGCGGTGTGACGCGCGCCTGTACCTTCAGAAGATGGGCGAGACCATCACCTCGGTCGAGTCGATGCCCGGCCGCCGTGCGATGAGCCTCGAGGAGTCGTCGCTGCTCGCCTGGACCAAGCTCTACCGCCCCGACGAGAACACGCCCAACTCGACCATCTCCTATTACTCAAAGGGCGAGGTGGTCGCGATGCTGCTCGACCTGCAGCTCAGGGCCGCGACCGAGGGGCGGCGCTCGCTCGACGACGCGATGCGCCTGCTCTTCGAGCGCCACGGCGACGGCAGCGGAGTCCCCGAGGACGGGGTCGAGGCGGTCTGTCGGGAGCTCGGAGGCGAAGGGCTCGCGGGCTTCTTCGAGGGCGCGGTGCGCGGCACCGGTGAGCTCGACTACTCGGTCCTTGCGTCGGCAGGCCTGGTCCTCAAGCGCCGGCCCAAGCGCGGGGTCGGCGACAAAGGCGGCACCCCGGGCGACCAGACCGACGTGGCGTGGCTCGGGGTGGAGCTGAAGCCCGGTGATCGCGCCCTCGTCGCCACAGCGCTCGCCGACTCGCCGGCGACCGAGCTCGGGCTCTACGCCGGAGACGAGATCGTCGCGCTCGACGGCTTTCGCGTAAGTGCCGCCACCCTGCTCGAGCGCCTGGACGGGCGAAACCCTGGCGACCGAGCGAGGTTGGCGGTCTTTCGAGGCGACCAGCTCCTCGAGCTCGAGGTCAGGCTCGCGGCCAGGCCGCACGACGCCTGCTTTTTCGAGAAGCTCGCGAGCCCAACCCCGCAGCAGCGAGCGCTCTTTCAGGCCTGGCTCGGCGAACCGTTCGACTGACCCGCGCCTCGGCCCCAGGCCTCCTACAAGGCCCCCCGCTCGGCCGCGCGCCCTCGGGGACCTTTCGCCCGCGCGGCTGGCATGCTGCCCTCGGCCCACGGCTTACCTCCTCCGCCGCTTGGATTGCAGCTCCGCAAGGCCATATCCTCCCCATCGATCCGCATGGAAGGGGGGGGACGGCCCTGCCCGGCTTCGGGCAGCCCGCATCCCTCGAGCGTGCCGAGGTGGGCCGATGCCCGATTTCGCCTTTCAGGAACCGTTTCCGCTCCAGGGGGAGACGACGGCCTATCGGCTGCTCACCCGGGACCACGTCTCGCTCGCCCGGTTCGAGGGCCAGGAGATCGTCAAGGTCGCCCCCGAGGGGCTTTGCTTTCTCGCGCGCGAGGCGATGCGCGAGGTGAGCTTCCTGCTGCGCCCCTCTCACCTCGAGAAGCTGGCGGCCATCCTCGGCGACCCCGAGTCGAGCGCGAACGACCGCGCGGTCGCCGCGGCGATGCTGCGCAATGCCGAGATCGCCGCCGAGCTCACCCTGCCGCTCTGCCAGGACACCGGGACCGCCACGGTCTTCGCCCAGAAAGGCCAGCAGATCTGGACCGGGGGCGATGACGCGAGGATGCTCTCCCAAGGCATCTTCGAGACCTACATCCACGAGAACCTGCGGTATTCGCAAGTTGCGGCGCTGACGATGTACGAAGAGGTCAACACCGGCACCAACCTGCCGGCACAGATCGAGATCTCGGCCACCGGGGGCGGAGAGTACCGATTCTTGTTCCTGGCCAAAGGCGGTGGCTCGGCCAACAAGAGCCTGCTGTTCCAGGAGACCAAGGCTCTTCTGCATCCCGTCGCGCTCGAGCAGTTCCTCGTCGAGAAGATGCGCTCGCTGGGCACCGCAGCCTGCCCGCCCTATCACCTCGCCTTCGCGGTCGGTGGGACCTCGGCCGAGAGCTGCCTGAAGACCGCCAAGCTCGCCAGCACCGGCTGGCTCGACGCGCTCCCGAGCAGCGGCGACGAACGCGCAGGCGCCTTCCGGGTTCCGGAGCTCGAAGGGCGACTGCTGAGGCAAGCCGGGCAGCTCGGCGTCGGCGCTCAATTCGGCGGCAAGCACTTCGCGCTCGACGTGCGCGTGGTCCGCTTGCCGAGGCACGCAGCCTCCTGCCCGGTCGCGATGGCGGTCTCCTGCTATGCCGACCGGAACGTGAAGGCAAAGATCGACCGGGAAGGCATCTGGCTCGAACAACTCGAACGTGCCCCCGGCCGCTTCCTGCCCGAGAGCCTCCGCCAGGCGAGCGACAGCGCCGCGGTGCGGGTCAGCCTGAACCGGCCGATGAGGTCGATCCTCGCCGAGCTGAGCCAGCATCCGGTCGCGACGTGGCTGTCGCTGAGCGGCCCGGTGGTCGTCGCCCGCGACACCGCGCACGCGCGCATCCGCGAACGGCTCGAGTCGGGCGAAGGACTGCCTCGGTATCTGAAAGACCACCCGGTCTACTACGCCGGGCCGGCCAAGACGCCGCCGGGCCTGCCCTCCGGCTCGTTCGGGCCGACGACAGCGGGCAGGATGGATTCCTACGTCGACCTGTTCCAGTCACACGGGGGCTCGCTCGTGATGATCGCCAAGGCGAATCGCTCCCGGGCGGTGACCGAGGCCTGCCGGCGGCACGGAGGCTTCTATCTCGGTTCTATCGGTGGCCCGGCAGCCTTGCTGGCGAGCGAGCACATCCGGAAGGTCGAAGTGCTCGAATACCCGGAGCTCGCGATGGAGGCGGTCCTCCTGATCGACCTGGTCGATTTTCCGGCTCTCATCCTGGTCGACGACAGGGGCAACGACTTCTTTGAAAGGCCTGACCACTAACGAAGCCTCGAGCGCGACCGAGAAGCCAGTGCCGCTCAGCCCCGTGCGAATCGCGGGCCTTTCGCCTGCCGCTCCCCGCGGGGCGGCGGCGGAAGCTGCGCTCTGCGTGGCCGGGAGAGCTCGAGCTCAACTGCGCCGACGCCGGCCACCTCCGCCCGTCGAGAATCGACAGGCGTGCGAGCGCCGCCACGGCCAGCCTGAGCGCCTTTGGCCTTTCGAGCGATTCACGCTATATACGGGGACGAATTCTCACGCATAACCCCTCGGGACCAATGCGCTCTCCAAGACCGTCCGTGCCGCTGGCAGTCTTCGTAGCCGCAGTGATCGCGCCGATGGCGCCTGCAACCGCCGCCGAGCCGGTGGCGCCCATGTCCGCGGAGAGCTTTGCAAGGCTCGTCGTGGCCTTGCGGGGTGCGCCCGAGCGGCCAATGAAAGTGCGGCTTCAAGCAGCGCTTATCATGGGCCGGCTTGCCGACGAAGCAGCGGTTCCCGCGCTCATCGAATGCCTGGAGAACGACCTCGACTACCCGGTCCGCGCAGCCTGCGCCCTGGCGGTCGGCAACCTTGGCGACGTTCGGGGTGTAGAGGCGCTCTTCAATCGGCTCGACGACGAAGAGGAGCTCGTACGCGAGGAGGCGCGCCTCGCGTTGCTCAAGCTCGCACGCCCTGAGGCGTTGCCGTACATGTATGCGGCTCGCGAGCAAGGAGGCACCCGAGCGCGCTTGGCTCTCGTCGAGCTCCTGGCTCAGACCGACGGAGCCGAGTCGGGTGCGCTCCTCGTCGAGCTGCTTGGAGATCGCGAGCCCTCGGTGCGAGAGAAAGCGGCAGCGTCCCTGCGCAAATTGGATGCGCAGAGAGTCGGACCGCTGTTGGCGCGCAGCCTCGAGCACCCGAGCTACCGCATCAAGGTTCAGGTCGCCCGGCTGCTTGGTGAGCGCAGGCACGTGGAGTCCATCCCTCGGCTGGCCGATCTTGCCGGCTCCCCGCTCGAGGCGGTCGAAGTCCAGGCGGCCGCGCGCGAGGCCCTCAGAGCGATGCGCGAGGCGCTCGACGTTCAGAAGCTCGCAGCCGAGGCGAAGAACCCCGAGCTCGACCGCGAGCAGCGCCGCCGCTCGCTGGTCCTGCTTTCCGCGCTCGGCACGCCGGACGCGCTCCAGGCATGCCTCGACGTCCTCGCCGGTCCCGACGAGTCGATGCGTGGTTCGGCGGCACAGGCGCTCGCCGAGATGGGCAACCCGCGCGCGCTTCCGGCGCTGCGTGAGGCAGAGCGCAAGTCAGAGAACGCGCGCATCGGCAAAGTGATCGGAATATCTATCCGCAAGCTCGAGCGCAGCGGTTCGCGATAGCCCTTCGCCGTACGCTGGCCATCGAGAGCGAACGCGTGCGGCTAGTGTCGAGTCAGGCCGCTTGATGGCCAGGACTCTCGACCGTCGTCTCGACTGTAGCTCCAACCTTGAGATTCGCTGCGCGGCGCCACGATTCCGGAGTCCCCGGCCTTCATGCCGGCCGCGGGGACCGCCCGCGCCTCTGCCCGATTCCTCGACGGGCGCATTGCCAAAGTGCCCCCTACCAACCTTCGACCGATCGCTTGGGTTCCGGGCGGCGCCCCGGGCTGTCGCCCGTCGCCTCTCGACCGTCGCCCTGACCATGCGCGCCGCGGAGAGGAAGAGAAAAGCGCTCTACGCAGCCTGCGCGCTGGCCGATTGGGCCTCGGCCTTCTGTCCTGGGGTCGCCGGCTCCTCGGTCGCCGCGGCCTCGAGCATCTTCTCGCTCATCGCGCGAAGCTTCTCGACCGTCGGCTTCAGCGCCTCGGCGAGCTCCGGCGACTTCGCCGCCGCTTCGATGGCGGCGGCGAGCTCCTTGAGCTGCTCTCCATCGGCCTTCTCGCGCTCCCTCATCGTGAGCACGGCTTCGTGGAGAACCTCGTAGAAACCCTTCAGCTCGTCGTTCTTGCGCAGGGGCCGCAGCTTCGGGAAGCGGCCCTCGCCCAGGACGCGCACGTAATGCGAGAAGACGTAAATGGGGCCCGCGACTCGGTGCGTGACGAGCACCCCGAAAAGTCCCAGGGCCACCGCCATGACCACCGCGATCGCCATCACCAGCCAAAGCAGCGCGCTGTCGCGATCGGCGACCGCCTCACGGAAGCGGTCCGGCAAATCCATCATCTGAGTCGCTTCGACGTGCGCCTGATACATCATCGCGCCAAACAACAGCGAGATGGCGGCGCCGACGACGACCATGATGACCGTGTACTTGAGCTGAAAGGCCCGATCGATCAGGAATTTCCGCCGGCCGACCTTCGCCCTCGCCGGCGCAGCATTCTCGCTTTGCATAGGGAACAGGCCTCCTCGCTCGATTTCTCTCCCGCTCTTTGGCGGTGCGCCTCCAGGGAAGGCGCTTGGCATCGATTCCCCGCTTTGATCCGGCGGAATTGCCGGTCATCTTACCCTGCTCGCGTCGAAAGGAAAGAGGGCGACCAGGCTGCGCGCTTGACACTCCTGGTGCCCGAAACGACCCTGCCGCCATGCCGCCGCCGGACCTGGAAAACAGCTATCGAAAGAGCGTCGAGGCACTCTCGGGCGAGAGCCTGGTGCGCGACGCGCTCGCTGCGCACCAAGAGGCCTCGGCAAACCGAGTGCGCGTCATCGCCGTCGGAAAGGCTGCCTGCTCGATGACCCGCGGCGCTGCTCGAGCGCTGCCGCAGGCGACCGGAGTGGTCGCCGGCCACTTCCCTGAACCTCTGCCCCCCGGGTTCGAGCTTGTCCTCGGAGCCCACCCGGTCCCCGACGAGCGCAGCGTTCGCGCGGCGCGCGCGCTCTGTGAAGCGGCCCGGGGCGCACACGAAGACGAGCCCGTCCTCTTCCTCGTCAGCGGCGGCGGCTCGGCGATAGCTGCGCTGCCTGCCGAGGGCGTCACGTTGCGCGAAAAGATCGAGACGACGCGCGCCCTGTTGCGCAGCGGCGCGGCCATCGAAGAGATGAATGCGGTGCGCAAGCACCTCTCGGCAATCAAAGGTGGGCAGCTTGGTGCCGCCTGCCGCTCCCGCCAGAGCTTGGCGCTCGTGCTCAGCGACGTCTCCTCGAACGACCTGGGCTCGGTCGCCTCTGGCCCGACGGTCGCGGACACCTCGACCTTCGGCGATTGCCTCGAGATAGCGCGACGCAGGCAGATAGCCCTGCCTCGCTCGGTCGTCGACAGGCTCGAGCGCGGCGCCGCCGGCGAGCTGTCCGAGACGCCCAAGCCCGGAAACCCGAGGCTCGAAGCGATCGAGCACCGGCTGCTCGCGGGCCCGCGCGAGCTCGCCGAGACCGCCGCCCGGCTCGCCGCCTCCGGTCAAGTCCGCGTCGAAGTTTTCGGGCCGGTCACCTGCAGCGTCGAGCAGCTCGCCGAAGACATTCATGAGCGCGCCGCGTCTCGAACAAGCCCCGTCCTCCTCGTGTACTGCGGCGAGCCGACGCTGCGCGTTCCCGCGGGGTCGGGCAAAGGCGGGCGGATGCAGCACCTCGCGCTCTTGCTGGCGCGCGGCTTGGCCGGACGGCAGTTCCAGGCCCTGTGCGCGGGCAGCGACGGGCGCGACGGAGACACCGAGCACTGCGGCGCCCTCGTCGACGGCCAGATCGCCGCTCGCGCCGCCGAGCGCGGGGTCGATCTCGACGGCGCCATCGCCCGCTTCGACAGCGCGACGGCACTGGGCGAGCTGTCGGCCGCCCTGCCGGCTTTCGCCAGCGGGACCAACCTCTGTGACCTCGTCCTCTTTCACCTCGAGGCCTAGATGCCCGAACGACCACGCATCGTGTTCATGGGAACGCCCGATTTCGCCGTGCCTGCCCTCGCCGCCTGCACCAGGCTGGGCGAGGTCGTGCTCGTCGTCACCCAGCCCGACAAGCCGAAGGGCCGCGGCAAGCAGCTCGCCTTCCCTCCCGTCAAGCAATGGGCGCTCGAGCATGGGCTGCCTGTCGCCCAACCCGAGAAGCTCAAGGCAGGTCGCTTCCACGAGACGCTCGCGCCGCTGCGCCCGGAGGTCGCGGTCGTCGCCGCCTACGGCAAGCTCCTCCCGCCCGAGTTGCTCGCCGTCCCTGCCAAAGGCTGCGTCAACCTCCACGGCTCGTTGCTGCCCAAGTACCGCGGCGCCGCGCCCATCCAGTGGGCCATCGCCAACGCCGAGCCCGAGACCGGCGTCTGCCTGATGCTGATGGAGGCGGGGCTCGACACCGGGCCGGTCATCGCCTGTCGGAGCGTGCCAATAGGCCCCGAGGACACAGGCGGCTCGATGCACGACAGGCTCGCCGAGCTGGGCGCGGACTTGCTCGAAGCCGAGCTTCCCGCCTTCCTGGCAGGCCAGCGCATTGCGGTGCCCCAAGACCACGAGCGGGCAACCATCGCTCCGATGCTGAAGAAGGAGGACGGGCGCATCGACTTCGCTCGTCCGGCGCGGCTTGTCGAGGCGCGCATCCGCGGCTTCAATCCCTGGCCCAGCGCCTTTACCAGGCTCGAGGGCAAGCTGGTCAAGGTTTTCGGGGCCCGCGTCTCAGCCGGGAGTGGCGCGCCTGGAGAGATCCTGCAGGTCGGTTCCGAGGGGATCGAAGTCGCCGCGGGAGAGGGCTCGGTCGTCCTGCTCGAAGTCCAGCCGGAAGGCGGACGCCGCATGTCAAGCGCCCAGTTCCTCGCGGGTCATCCGCTGAAGCCGGGGACGCGGCTCGGCTGAAGATGGTCGAAGAATCCTTCGAGCGATAACCGGTCAGCCCGAGCCCCTCGGCAGGCTCGGGGCAGGCCGAAGTCGGGCCCTTCGACTCCACTTCCCTCGTTTTTCGGGAGGCTACGCTTGGGCCTCTCGACTTCGCTCGAGGTGACCGGAGGTGGCGAGCCGAGGTGAGGGGGATTTCGCGACAGACCTTGAGAGCACGCCCTTGCCCCCGGCACGCCGGGGCCGAAACCGGCGGGGCGTCGCGCGGCAGCCTTTTTTGCGACCGGCGACCCGGGACCTATGATGACCGTAATCGACGCGTTGCTTGAGGCGAGGCCTTCATGAACATCCTCATCGTCCACGGTCCCAACCTCAACCTGCTCGGCGAAGCGAAAGGCGATCCGTGCAGCTACGCCGAGCTCAACGCGCGCCTGCGGAGCTTCGCCGCCCAGCTCGGAGCCAGCGTCAAAATCGTGCAGTCGAATCACGAGGGCCTGCTCATCGACACCCTCCAGGCGGAGCGAGGCTGGGCCGACTGCGTCCTCATCAATCCGGCCGCGCTGACGCACACCAGCTACGCACTGCGCGAGTGCCTGCGCATCATCAACCGCCCCACCATCGAGGTTCACCTCGAGGACATCCGCCGCCGCGAGACCTGGCGGCGCAGGTCGGTCATCAAAGACGTCTGCGAGGCGCAGGTGATGGGCAAGGGCCTCGAGAGCTATCTCGACGGGCTCGAGCGGCTGGTGAGCGGCAAGTATCGCGGGACCGCCAAGGGGCGCGCCAAGCGCGCGGCCGCCGTCGCACGGCCGGTCAAGAAGAGCTCTGTCGCGGAGACCAAGGAGGCTCGCGCTCCCAAGACACTCGGACGCGGCGCACCGCGGACCGGGGCGACCAAGCCGGTCAAGACCCTCGGCCGCGGCCTGGAGGTCGCCGACGCGTCGAAGCTGCTCAAACAAGCCGCCGACACCCTCGCGCCCTCCTCGGTCAAGACGCTCGGCCGCAACGACGAGGCCGCGAGCGCCGGCCTGGTCAAGGTCGGCATCAACCGGGCCGCGGTGCGCGAACGGATAGCCTCTCGGCTCGGCCGCAAGACCACCCCGAGCGCGCTGGCGACTTGGGCGCGCGAGCAGTGGCTCAACCTCGAACGCGGCGCGGCGACCGAGATGGGCCAGCGCGAGCTGCTCTCCGAGACGCTGCAGACGCTCGCGCTGTCGGCGACCCCGGCCGGTCACATGTCGGACGACGGGTTGATCGATCTGATGACGCGCCTGGAGTAGAACTCCGGCCCCTCTTCTTCGCGCCGGAGGTCACCGGGCCGCTGCCCGTTCACGCCATGTCTGCTCGCGCCATCGCCTTCAAGGTCCTCGTGCAGGTCGAGCGGGTCGGAGCCTACCTCGGGGTGGCGCTCGACGCGGCGCTGCGCTCCGCGGGCCCCATCCCGCGCCAGGACGCCGCGCTCGCCACCGAGCTTGCCTACGGGGTGGCCCGCCGCGCGCTGACCCTCGACGCCGCGATAGCCGCTCACAGCAAGCGCTCGCTCAAGAAGCTCGAGACCGCGGTCCACGTGGCGCTGCGGCTCGGGGCCTATCAGTTGCTCTTCCTCGACCGGGTTCCCGAGCACGCCGCCGTCGACGAGACGGTCGAGCTCGTCAAGCAACAGGGCCTCGCCCGCGCGGCGAGCTTCGTCAACGCGGTGCTGCGCAAGATCGCCGCCGACAAGACCATCCCGCTGCCCGACGAGCCCCTCGAGCGGCTCTCGGTCGCCGAGTCGCATCCGGCCTGGCTCGTGCGCCGGTGGGCGGCGCGGTTTGGCCCCGACGAGACGACGGCGCTCTGCCGCGCCGACAACGAAGCTGCCCCGGTCTGCGTTCGGGTCAACACCACCCGCGCGACCCGCGAGGAGGCCGCCGCCGCCCTCGCGGCCTGCGGCGTGGCCTCGAGGCCGACGGCGCTCTCGCCCATCGGCCTGCTGCTCGAGGAGCCCGGGCCGCTCTTCAACCTCGAGCCGTTCAAGAAGGGCCTCTTCCAGGTTCAGGACGAGGCCGCCCAGCTCGTCTCGATGCTCGCCGTCATCGAGCCGGGGATGAGGGTCCTCGACGCCTGCGCCGCGCCCGGGGGCAAGACCTGTCACCTCGCCGAACGGCTCCAGGGCAAGGGCGAGGTCTACGCGGTCGACATCCACGAGCGAAAGCTGCAGCGGCTGGAAACCGAAGCGCGGCGGCTGGGCATCGAGGGCCTGGTCCGCCCGCGGGCCGCCGACGCCTCGCGCCCGCTGCCCTTCGCCAAGGGCTCGTTCGACGTGATCCTCCTCGACGCCCCGTGCACCGGGCTGGGGACCCTGCGGCGCCACCCGGAGATCCGCTACCGGCGCGTCGAGGGCGACATCGCGCGGATGGCGGGCATCCAGGCCACCCTGGCCAACAACCTGCTGCGCTACCTCAAGCCGGGCGGCAGCTTCGTCTATTCGGTCTGCTCGATGGAGCCCGAGGAAGGCGAGCAGCGTGCCGAGAGCCTGGTCGACCAGGGCCTCTCGCTCGCCCCGCCGCAGACCCCGGGCGTGCCCTGGTCCGAGGTGACGACGCCGTCGGGAACCGTCGCGACCTTCCCTCACCGCCACCACAGCGATGGCTTCTTCGGCGCGCGGCTGACGCTGTGATGCGGGCGTTGCGTCGAGCGAGCCTGGCGGCGACAGGCTCGAGCCCCTGATGCTCCTTGCCCCAGTCTCCGGGTTCGGGGGCGAACCGCCCGCCGGCCCGCCAGGCTCAGAAACCGACCCCGGAGGTCCCCATGAGACTGCAGATCGCCCCCTCGATCCTCTCCGCTGATTTCGGGCGCCTCGCCGAGGAGATCGGCTCGGTGGCGAGCGCCGGCGCGGACCTCGTCCACGTGGACGTGATGGATGGCCGGTTCGTCCCCAACATCACCATCGGCCCGCTCGTGGTGCAGGCCGCAAAGCGCGCCTCTCCCCTGCCTCTCGACGTCCACCTGATGATCGCGGAGCCCGAGCGCTACATCGAGGACTTCGCCAAGGCCGGCGCCGCTCGCATCTCGGTCCACGCCGAGGCCTGCCCCCACCTGCACCGGACCCTGCAGCAGATCGCCGCGACCGGCGCGATGCCCGCCGTGGCGCTCAACCCGGCGACCCCGCTCGCGGCCATCGAGGAGGTCCTCCCGGAGGTTGGGATGGTGCTCGTGATGAGCGTCAACCCCGGTTTCGGCGGCCAGAGGTTCATCCCCGGCGCGGTCGACAAGATCCGCAGGCTGCGACAGATGGCCGCCTCCCGCGGGCTGGACCTGGACATCGAGGTCGACGGGGGCATCAACGCCGAGACTGCGCGCGAGGTGGTCGCCGCGGGTGCCAACGTCCTCGTCGCCGGCTCCTTCGTCTTCGGAAACGCCGACTACCGCGGGGCCATCGAGCAGTTGCGCGCCGCCGCGCCGACCGCCTGAAGATCCGTCGAGAAATCCTTCTTCGATTCTGTCCGGTTGCCGCTCAAAAGCGGAGTTCCCGCTGGTCGCCTCTACGCTCGGGGTGACCGGAGGCCGGGCTCGGGCTCTTGATCTTCAAGACAGTTGCTCGACTTCGGCTCGGCCTACCCTCGTGCTGAGCGGTCTTCGCTCGAGGGGCTCTTCGACACAGCTTCAGTCGCCCGCGTCCGGCAGCTCGGGAACGCCTGCCGTCGGCTCACCGGCATCGGGTTCGCCCGCATCCGGCAGCTCGGCAACCCCAGCGGTCGGTCCTCCCGCGTCGGGCAGGCCGGAATCGGGCACGCCCGCGTCGACGACCTCCGGCACGGCGGGCTCGCCCTGCATTACGACCGGGCCGCACGCGGCCAGGGCGCCGGCGCCGAGAATGGCGACGACGTCGCGACGGGTCGGGTAGCGCGGTGCCTCTCTCGCGCGCTTGCGAAACTGACTCTTGCCCATGGAGCCTCCGGCTCGCTGTCGGCCTTGCGGCCGACATGATAGCCGCAGCCGCCCGAAGGCCGCCAACCGCGCCGGCTCGCCGGGCGCTCGCGCATCCTCTCGGTTGCCGTACGCCAAACTCGCGCGTCACCGCTCGGACGAAGGCTCAGCGCTCCGCTCCGGACTCGCCCTCGAGCCGCTCCATCCCGAACCGCTCGAGGATCAGATTGGCCGAGATTCGACCGCTCTCGAAGATGGTCGGCAGCCCACTGCCGGGGTGCGTGCCGCCGCCGACCAGATAGAGCCCGTCGATGTCGTCGAAGCGGTTGTGGGGCCGGAAGTAGAGCATCTGGCCGATGTTGTGCGCGAGGTTGAAGGTCGCGCCGCGGTAGACGTGCATGTCGCGCTCCCAGTCGAGCGGCGTGAGCACCTTCGACTCGACGATGTGGCTCCGCAGACCGGCCAGGCCTCCGCGCGACTCCAGCAGTCCGAGGACCTTCTTGGTGAACGGCGCCTTCTGCGCGTCCCAGTCGATTCCGCTGCGGTTGTTGGGGACCGGGACGAGCACGTAGAGCGTGCTCATCCCCGGCGGCGCCAGGCCGGGATCCGTCACGCTCGCGTTCTGCATGTAGAACGAGGGGTCGTCCGACAGCACCAGCTTGTCGGCTATCTCCTCGACGTTCCGCTTGTAGTCCTCGGCGAAGACGATGTTGTGGTGCGGCAGGTCCGCATAGAGCTTGTCGAGCCCGAGGTAGAGCATGAAGGTCGAGCACGAGAGCTTCTTGCGCCCGAGCCTCCGCGGGGTCCAGCGCCTCAATGCGCTCTCCGGGATCAGGTGCGTCAGCCCGTACCCGAAGTCGCTGCCGAGGACCACCGCGTCGGCCTTCTCGCGCGACCCGTCCTCCAGCTCCACGCCGGTCGTGCGCCCGTTTTCGACCAGCAGCCGGCGCACCGGGCTCGACAGGTGAATGCGGCCGCCGTGCTCCTCGATCACCTTCGCCATCGCCTGGCTGATCCGGTGGAGCCCGCCCATCGGATGGTGGATGCCCGCGGCGTGCTCGATGTAGGGCACCAGGCTGAAGGTGCCCGGACAGCTCCACGGCGACATCCCCAGGTACTTCGCCTGGAAGGTGAAGCAGATGCGGAGCTGCTCGTTCTCGAAATAGTTGCCGAGGTGGGTGAAGAGGCTCTTGTGGGCGTCGAGGTACGGGAGCGCGCGCACGAAGCGACGCGTAGCGAACGCGCGCAGGGACGAATACGGCACCTTCAGGCACGGCGTGACGTGGTCGAACTTGATGCGCTCGTAGTCGAGCCACCGCTGGTAGGCGGGACCGGTTCCGGGCACCAGCGCCTCGAGCTGGCGCTTCATCGCGTCGTGGTCGGAGGTGACCCGAAGCTCCCTTCCGTCGGCGAAGACGAGCCGGTAGAGCGGGTCGAGCGAACGGATGTCCAGATAGTCCTCGACCCGGCGGCCGGAGAGACCGAAGACCTCCTCCAGGTAGAAGCGCATCATCAGGAAGGTCGGCCCAAGCTCGAAGGTGAAGTCGCCGAGCCTCAACGGCGCGTTGCGGCCTCCGACCACCGGCTTGGCCTCGAAGACGTCCACTCGCAGGCCACGGCTCGCGAGCAGCATGCTCGCCGTCAAGGCTCCGGGCCCCGCACCGATGACGACGACGCGCTTCTCACTCATGGCTCACCCGTCCCTTCGATTTGGCGCCGACGGTCCCGAAGCCCGGGAATCGCAGGAGGCGGCCCGGATCGCGCGCTGACGGCGACAGCTCGAGCGCCCCCAGCCACCGATCGCCGAGTCGGCACCCGCAGGCGCCCGGTCGTGGCGATTGCGCGCGCCCAGCCGACGGCGATCATCCGCGCCTCCCGGAGCGCCCGAGGTCCTCGGCGACCATCCGCGCGACGTGCTCTCCGCCGAGCACGGCCATGGGCGTGCCTCCGCCCGGGTTCACGCTCCCGCCCACGAAGTAGAGCCCGCGGTACCGACTGCTGCGCTTCTGCGCCTTGAACCCGAGGTTCTTCCTGCGGTCGGAGACGACCCCGTAGATCGCGCCGCGGTTCGAGAAGAAGAGCTGCTCGAGGTCGTGCGGCGTCAGCACCTCCTCGACCACGATGTGGCGGCGCAGATCGGTCAGCCCCATGCGCTCGAGCTTGTCGAAGAGCCGCTCCTTGAATTCGAGATACCTCTCCCGCGGGAGCGGCGGCTCCCGAAGGTGAGGCACGTGGGGCAGCACCTTGATGATGTGGTGGCCTTCGGGCGCAACCGAGGGATCGGTGATCGTCGGGCAGACGAGATAGATCGACGGATCCTCAGGCAGCACCTTCCGCCGATGGACCGCGTCGAAGTAGGCCCGCGGGTCCTCCGAGGTGAAGACGTTGTGGTGGCGAAGCTGCTCGTAGCGCCGGTTCACGCCGAGGTGAACGACCACGCCGGAGGCCGCCGGCTCGAAGCGCCACCGGTAGCCTCGCAACCACGCGCCCCTCTCGCCCAGAAGTCGCTCGTAGGCCGGGATGACCTCCATGTTGCAGACGACCGCGTCGGCCCGCTCCTCGCCGCTGTCGGCGAGGACGATGCCCTCGGCCCGGCGGTCGCGGGTGAGGATGCGCGTCACCTGCGCCGAGAGGTGGACCTTCACCCCGAGCTCGGCGAGCAGCTTCCCGAAGGCCTCGGCGAGCCGGTAGAAGCCACCGCGCACGTACCAGAGCCCGTAGCGAAGCTGCGAATACGGCATCAGGTTGAGGATCGCGGGCGCGTCGTAGGGCGAGGAGCCGACGTATTTGACGAAGAAATCGAGCATCGAGCGCAGGTGCGGCTCTTCGACCCGACGGGCGACGCCCTCGTGGACGCTGAAGGGCAAGCCTGCCCCGCGGACGATCTCGCGCCAGCGGTGCCCGCGAACGACCTGGCCGAGCGTATCGGCGCCGCTCTCGAAAAAGGCCTTGCCGGCGAACCCGTAGAGGCGCCGCGAATACTCGACGAAGTCCCAATAGCCGCGCGCCCGCGGGCCGAGCTTCTCGAGCTCGGTCTCCATCCGCGCGAGGTCCGGAAAGAGATCGACCACCGCGCCGTCGGGGAAGAAGGAGCGCCACTGCGGCTGGATCTCGACGAGCTCGACGTAGTCGTCGAGCCGCCTGCCCGCGCGCTCGAAGACCCGCTGGAAGAGGTGCGGCAGGATCAGGATCGAAGGCCCGAAGTCGAAGCGGAACCCGTCGCGCTCGATGAGGTTGAGCTTGCCGCCGATGCGCTCGTTCTTCTCGAAGACCTCGACCTCGAAGCCGGCTGCAGCGAGCCCGGCTGCCGCAGAGAGGCCTCCGAGCCCTGCTCCGACGACCAGCACTCTCTCTCGTCGAGCTCCCACCCTGACCGCCCTCCTCACCGCTCCCGTTCGCGCCGCTCGCGCATCCAGAGGGCGGCCGCGCGCACCGCCGCCTCGAGCGACCGGGTTCGGCCCCGCAAACCACGGCCGTGAACCGCCAGAATCCAGGCCCGCAGCCCCTCATAGCTCGCGCGGTCGAACGGCAGCCAGCCCGGCTCACGGCCTCGCCGCCCCGGACCTATCTGGATCGCGCGCTGGCGACAGAAGGCCCGCAGCCCCTCGGGGCCGTGGTAGCGGCAAAAGCCGCTCTGCTTCTCGCCGCCGAAGGGCATCGCCGGGTTGGCGACGTTGCGCAGCACCTCGTTGATCGCGCAGCTTCCGGTCACCAAACGCCGCGCGACCCGCAGCCCGCGCTGCTCGTCGGCCGTCCAGACGCTCGCGTTGAGGCCGTAGCGCGAATCGTTGGCCAGCGCGACCGCCTCGTCCTCTCCGGAGAAGCGCATCACCGGCAGCACCGGACCGAAGGTCTCCTCCTGCATCACCTTCATCGAGTGGTCGACTCCGGTGAGCACGACCGGGTGGATGAGCTCGCCCTCGACGACGAGCGGGTTCTCGAGGCGCGCGCCCTTGCCGAGCGCGTCGGCGATCTGTTCCTCGACGACCTCGCGCTGAGCCGGTCGGATGAGCGGGCCGTAGTCGCCGGCGCCGCGCGTCCCAGGGCGCAGCCGGAGCACCTCGTCGAGGATTCGCTCGAGCAGCTCGTCGTAGACCGGGGTCTCCACGTAGAGCCGCTCGATGGCCACGCAGCTCTGACCCGCGTTGGCGAAGGCGCCGTAGACCGCCGCGCTCGCGGCGCGCGCGAGGTCGGCGTCGGCGAAGACGATCATCGGGTCCTTGCCGCCCAGCTCGAGCTCGACCGGAGTGATCGCCTCCGCGGCGGCCTGCATGACCTTGCGGCCCGTGTCGGTGCTGCCCGTGAAGAAGACCTTGTCTGGTCGGGCCTCGACGAGGGCCGCACCTGCGCTGCGCTCGCTCGGCACGAGCTGGAGGACGCCGTCGGGGAAGCCGGCCTCGCGGAAGAGCCGCGCGATCAGGCTTCCCACTGTCGGCGTGAGCTCGGAGGGCTTGAGGAGGACCACGTTGCCCGCCACCAGCGCGGGGATGGCCGGCAGCAGGCTGAGCTGCAGCGGGTGGTTCCAGGGCGAGATGATCGCGACGACGCCGAACGGCTGGTACTCGACGAGGAAGCGGCTCCCACGCGCGAGCGCCCAGGTCGGTCGGCGCTCGGCTTTGAGAATTCTGGTGGCGTGGCGCTCGTAGTAGCGGGCGGCCTCGAGCGTCACCAGCACGTCGCTCGACAACGCCTCGAGGGCCGGCTTGTTCGTCGCCTCGATCAGCGTGTCGAGCACCTCGTCGAGGTCGTGGACGATGACCGAGCGGAGCGCTCGCATCAGATCCAGGCGATGGCGCAGCGGTGTCGCCGACCAGCCGGGGAACGCGCGACGCGCCCGGGCCATCGCCGCGCGCACCGGCGCGTCGCTCGGGTCCGGACCGCGGGTTTGCGCGTTCTCCATCGAGCCTCCTGCCTCACCCCTCGGGCGCATCCACGAAGGCTTGCGCCGACGCCCAAGGGGTCATCGTGCCGGGCGTGGCCCTCGCGTCGAGGCTCTGCGCTTTGTCGCCGCGCCTCGCGACGAAGGCCGTGCGCCTGAGCCTGGGAATCCAGGCTGGCACGGCGCGGCGATACGCGGTCCAGGCCTCGCCGAATTGGTCCGCGAGCACCTGCTCTTCGCGCCACGACCGGAGCAGCATCGACGGAACCGAGCCGAGCAAGAAGACAGCACTCCAGTTGCGGAAGACGAGAACGTCGCCAACCGCCAGCAGGAACCAGCCGAGGTAGATCGGGTGGCGCACTCGCGCGAAGGGCCCGCAGGTGACCAGCCGGTGGTCGGCATAGACGGTCGCGCCCAGGCTGCTCGACAGGTCCCACATCCGCCCGAGCCTTACCCGGCCCCAGAAGGTCAGCGCCGTGCCCGGCAGGAGCAGCGCGAGCCCGCCGAGCGTCGCGGCGCGTTCGGCACGCGAAGAGAGCCTGAGCGGGAGCGGCCTCCAGAGACGGAGGCCACCGATCACGAGGCTCGAAACCACCGCTCCATAGAGCGGCAGGAGCGCCGGACGGGAGAACGCCGTGCCGAGGCCGCTGTGGCGGGCGCGCGGGCGGCGGAGGCTCGAGAGCACGCCCGCTGCGATCATCAGGAAGACCGAGACGGTCGCGGCTCCGGCCACTCCCCGGGCGAGCGTCCCGAGCTTCGTACGCCGGCTCTTCAGGCGCCTGGTTCCCATCGCGTTGTCTGAGGAAAGGTGCGCACCCTCGGGCCGTGAGCGCTTCGAGGCGCAGGCACGGCCCGCTGCGGCTCACCTTCGTGCGACGGGCATCGACTGCGCCCTGGGCACGTCGCACGGTCCGGCAGAGCTGAGAGCGGTTGGCTCCTGCTCACTTGCCGCAGGAGCGTGCGGTCGCGTCCACCTGCGCCGCATTCAGCATCGCCAGCGCGGGCCGGCGGCTACGATCCGCGCGGTGTTCTGTTCCGGGCAGCTTGAAGGAGTTCAGGCGCACGTGTCCCGTGAGCGGAACGGAGAGTCGGGCCGTCGTCAGTGAAGTCGAAAAATCGTCGGCGAGCGGCAGGGAGGTCGAGCGCATCGAGCAACGAAGTGCCCGGCCGCGATGGCTCAGCCTTTGGCCGCGCTCGACGCGAAACCGACAGCCGCCTGATTGTCGTGGCGGACGACCGGCACAGCACCCGGCTCGACTTCTCTCCGGTCGCGGAATTCCTGGTCATGCCGAACCGCCGGAGGATCGCCTCCAAGCCATCACCAGCAGTGCGCCTGGCATCAAGGCGAGGACCGCGGCGCTCGTCAACCTGAGACGGCAGCATCCAGGTACTCCCGCCCGAAGTGCGTGAGCGGCCCTCATACATTTCGAGCAGCCACCGCTTTGCTAACCCGCATAGAAATGCGATTCCCAACGCGCCGCCTACCATCGATACGAGCCGCGGAAGGCTGGACAACTGAGCGGCCAAATCAGCTGCACGCGGCAAGCCCAACTATTCAATCCCAGCAGCCAAAAGGAATCACGGCGCCCGCGCGGTATACCGCAAGACGACCTTCTGTCCCGGCCGAGGCGTCTTCGCGACAGGAAAGTGCACGGCATTGCGTTCCGGCAGGTACTCCCAGACCAGCTCACCCTGAGCGTCTGTGCTGGGAACTGCGACGCCATCGACCGTGACTTCGATAGGGCCGGCCGCCAGGTCGGGCGGTGTGGGCAGCGGGAAATGCGTGCGCAAACCGCTCGCCACCTCTGCGATCCGCTCGACGAGGTAGTCGAATTCGGACGTGCGGGCAGGGCAGGCCTCGCCGACGAATCCTCCAGGCGTCACAGCGGTGAAGATTTGCGCGGGAACCGGATTGTACATGTATCTGAACCAAGCCGAAGGTGGCCGACAGTGCGGGTCCTGCCCTGCGTCGTCACGAATAGGCGTCAGAAACGCGCTCGACATCTTAGGCTCATCGCCGTCCAAGGCCGCGGTCATGGCTTTCGCGAATTGGCCGATTTCCCGATAGGGGTATTGAAACGGAGGGCTCTCCTGACAAGAGGTAATGTCCGAGTCTAGATGCTGGGCATAATGGATAAACGCGAAGCGAGCTCCAGACCGCAAGAAACCAGCGTTGGCGCCGGTTGAGACAGGTGGGGTCAGGGCGAACCAGGCGACCCCAAGGTACGCGTAAGCCAGCATCAATATCGGCTGTGGCTCGCCGATTTTCTGCTGCAGCTTTTCTGAAAGGCCAGCGGTGGTCGGGCGAAGGATGCGATCGGGATCCTGAGGCCCGTGTGACAAAGTGCCCCATTCTGAGGCTGAGGAATCGAGCAGGCAAAAGCGCAAGACGCCGATCTGGAAGTCGTTGCCTGACACGGATAGATGATTCAACAGGGCGGGCACGCGCGCCGCAATTTGCTCTTCGGGCCAATTGAGGGGTTCGCCGTCAGCGCCGCTCTCCAGGTAGAGTAGGATGTCAACAGAGTCGCCTCCCTCCTGTTGAAATGAGGTGACGTTGATCCGATTGGGCTCAGCGCGCCCGCGGAGTGGAAGCACATGGCGCATGCGCCCACTTCGATGCTCCATTTCGAAGACCAGCGAGCCGAGGTATTCGCCAGGGGCTTGCGGAGCGAAGCGGACGGAGACCGGGAAGAGCTCTGGAGCAGGCGGGCGTGCCTTTGGGTAGTAATTCTCTAGCTCGATCCCATCGGCCGGGATCTCGGTCAGAAGCGTCGCCTGGAACTGAGGCGCCCCGCTGCCAATGGTGACTCCATGCAGCTTCACGGTGGGCGCGCAGAGGTGGAGGATCTGAATCACCCTTTCTGCCGATTGCTCCCCGGGCCGCAGTGCCCCGAAGTCAAGCTCGGTCGGCTGCAGTGCGAGACAGGCGGGGCCTGTTCCTCCTTGGAGGACCACCGCTGGTTCCGGTGCACTCGGGCTGGACACGCGGAGCGCGACGAGCCCGGGGATGTTGGAGTAGCTCTGGTCGCCGATGCTCCTCGGCTTCAGGGTGACCGGAATGGCCACCTTCTGCCCTGGCGCTACTTCGAGCGCTTGCACTGCCTTGGGGAGCGAGTAATCCAGCGCGCCCGAGGTAATGCCCTCGACCGTGAGCAGGCAGAGAGCGTCCGGCGATTGGCCGAGGTTCTCGAACGAAAAGCCCATCGTCTTCGGCGCGGTCGCCTGGACTACGCCAAAGTCCAGGACAGAGGGGCTTACCCGGTACTCGCAGGCAGGCATCTGCTTTGCCACGGCGCTGACGGTGATGGCCGCTCTCGGTCGCTCGGGGTCGTTCGAAAGAATCTCGACCCGCGCGTGCTTGATGCCTGCAGATTTGGGCGTCAGGCGAATCGGTAAGGTCAGGTTGTTGTTGAAAGGGGCTGGGGCGATCGATGGCGAGGCGGCGATAACGAGCTCGATCTCGTCGGGGGAGGTCTCCGGTGTCAGGGGTTCGACGTGAATGAACGGTGCGCCATGGTCGCCGTTCGCCTGGGCTGTACCCAGGTGCAGCGCCGCCGCCTCCGCATGCTCAGGCGCGGCCTCGCCGCTGTTTGTCACCAACAGCTCGCGCGTCTCCGACAGCGCCGCGCCGGCGACGAAAGCAACCGTGCCGAAATCGATAATCTCGGGGAAAACCTCTATCCGCGGCCCGCCGCCGATCTCGGCCAGCGGCACTCGGATCTCCTCCTGGCCCTGGAGATCAGTCGCCAATACGAGAGCAGCGCTCTTTTCACCCAGGCTCGTCGGCGTGCAAGTGACCGTGCGACTCAAGCTCTCTCCCGGCTCGAGCACGAATGCGGCCAGCGAGCCCCAGGAGCTGGCAGGCAGGGCGAAGTCCTCCCCAACCGTGTCCTGGCCCGGAACCACGCGCCACGAGGAGAGCTCGACCGGGCGCTGGGCACTGCTCGTGAAGCGAACCTCCCTAGACACCGAGCGGCCGGGGAGCACGAAACCGCACTCGACTTCGGGAGGATCCCACTCCAGCAGCTTCGAGCGACCCTCGCCGATCAAGAGAACGCGTGACGGCTGACAGCCCGGAGCAACCGTGATGTCGATACTCGCCTGGAAGGGCCTTGCTTCGGATGGCTGAAAGCCGAGCAGCAGCTCTCGCGACCCACCTGCCGGAACGCTCAACGCCGCTCCGGGCCCTCCGTTCTTGTAAGAGAACGTTGCCCCGTCGCCGTCCTGGGGCGAGGGCGCGCCGAGTTGGGCATCGGTCGCCGTTGACGTGGGGTTGGACAACACGAGCGAGCGCGTCTCTTCCTGGCCGATGAGCACCAAACCGAAATCGATGCTTTCGGGGAGCTTGCAAGGCGACGGCAGCACCTGAGCTTCAAGCCGCAGCAGGACGGACTCCCGGCCCGGTGCGGTGTCCGAGGCGCTGATGGATACTTCCGCTGCTAATTGGTGGGGCGCTGTGTCGGCAGATGCGAAGAGTAATGCCTGCAACTCGATGGTCTCGTTGGGCCGCAATTCGCGCCCAACGGGGATGTCGAGTGCAAATGAGTGATTGGCGTCCGGGCGGGCGGCGAAAAGCACCGAATCACCCGAACGATGCGTCGGCGCGAGAATAGTAACCGACTGCCGCCCGGCGTTGCGAAGCCAGACCGATTGATTCGCTGTCACGCCACCCAGCGCTTCGTCGAATCGCAGTGTCGCAGTCTCGCCGAACTCTGGCGGGCCGGCGGAAATCTGCAGGTCGCCGTAGACGCCAGTCAGCGACGGCGAGTCACAGCCAGAGAGCATCCCCACAACGACCGCGACCACGGTTGATGACGAAAGACGCCTACCGAGCGCAAACATGGCGTTACCCCCATCGAACGGGCGAGCGCGGGCCGTGAAACGGCCCGCACTCATGCATATCCGGCCGGAGCAGTGGCTATTGGGGACCGATCAGGCTCGACATACACCAGATCTCCGCATCGAAGCTCTCGCGTGGATTCGCCAACAGCGATCCCTCCCAGTCCCAGCGAGCGTAGCCGGAGTCGTATCGCGGATCGAAGCAGCCCGCTGAGAGCGATTCGACCGGCGCCACGGTGACCGAGTTGAAGATCAGGTCGAATCGACTTAGCCCTGCAAGTAGCCCACGCCAGCCGCTCCACGGATAGCTTTCAGTCTCGGCATAGGTACCCGCTGGGGCGACGTAATTGAGGGACTTGGAGTGGTAACGCCAGGTGGGTTCGAACCATATACCTGCGGTATTGTTTACCGCAATGCCAACCGAGGTCATATCGCACTGGAATGGCTCGATCTCCGCCTGACTGTTCAAGCCGAAGAAGCCGCAGCTCATCGTTTGCCTGCGCCGAAGAGGATACCCAAACACGATACTATCGTTCGCTCCGTCGAGCTGGACCTGGCCAAGCTCGACAGGCACGCCCGAAGTCGTCTTCATGGCAAAGCCCTGGATCGCAAATCCAAGGAAGTCCCATGTCGATGAAGGACGCGCATCGGCGAGAATCGCCGCATTCGTGCACGCGCCGGTGCCCTCGTCGTACGTGCAGCTATTCGCGAGCTGGTGCGGCACCAGCTTGTAGCCGGTTCCTGTGATGACCGCGAAGTCGTAGTCGACGGTGAAGTCTGAGCCAGAGCCGAGGTAGAACTCGGTTGTCCACTTGAACGAGTGAGCGACGGGGTCATAACCGCTCTTGAAGAGGCGCACTCGCAGCCAGCTCGTTCGTGGATACAGCGCCGCTGTTCGAGCTTATTCTCCAGCCAGTGAGGAAGATGTCGGCATTGGCGTCGGTATAGCCTTGCGCGCCCACCGAGTCCAAAATGCCATTGGTTGCGCAGACCGTTCCTCCCGTGCATGCGATTCTTGCGTGCCGGTAGGTATGCACCATCGTGTAGTCGTTCTGATAGTAGTTCAGGGCCTTGAGCGTTCCCGCGGAAACCGAATCGGCAAGCGCCATGGCGCTGCAACACAGCGAGAAAACGAGAGCCAGCACTGCGAACGGACGGTGCATGTATTCCTCCCTTCGGTAAATGCGACAGACGACATCGCCCCAGTCAACACGCCATGTGATGGTCTCCCGCAGGGCCGGTCTTGTCAAATGCGACCGCCCACACGCCTCTCCAGTCTGTGTAATTAGCTAATTCTCAACAAGCCTCAGTCTAATGAGCCTGATCGTGCCCATGACCATTCAGGCCATCACCCACAGTCCGCCCGGCATCAAAACGTCGCTGTCGGACCGCCGGGTACCGATGGCTCTGCCTTTGGTCGCGGTCGACTTCGAGATCGACAGCCGGCCGCCCGTCGCTGCGGGCGATCGGCGCGGCATCCGGCTCGAGCTCTATCCCGTCGCGGTGCACCGGGCGCTCTCGCAGGAATCGCTCGTCAAGCTCTTCGTCCTCTGGGCCCGCAAACGACCCGCGTAAGCTCGACCGGAGCCTTCGCGGTACAGCGCTCGCTCGATTAGGAGGCGATTCCGATGGCGCACCGCGCATCGACGAATCGGTGCGCTTGACGGTCTCCTCCAGGCCTTCCTATCGTCGCACCAACCTCGCGAGCCCGAACGCCACCAGGGAGGGAACCCGCCAGCGCTCGCCAGGTCATCCCACAACCATTTTCCGGAGGATGTGCAAATGGCGTTCGATCTCCAGGAAGCGCTCAAGAGGTCGCCGGTCGAGTTTCGCTTCAAGACGCCCGACAAGCCCATCGCGGTGGCGCTGGTCGAGGGGCAGACGCTCTTCGACAAGACCGCCTCGAAGCGCGACGGGCTGGCGCGTCTCCCCGATTTCCAGATCGACAACTACGACGCGATCCCGATCCTCTGCGAAGCGCTCAACAAGCAGGAGCGCGACTGGCAGGCGCTGCG
>ENA-UOOR01000806-UOOR01000806.1-fermentation-metagenome-genome-assembly--contig:-NODE-806-length-41217-cov-5.227005_pt1 | contig 41217 bp, 47 predicted proteins | sample MGYA00245780_ERZ724029 | MGnify/ENA primary metagenome ERZ724029 (study PRJEB28704, sample SAMN03018315) | fermentation metagenome | biome: anthropogenic terrestrial biome; feature: soil; material... | reverse complement strand
CGAGGCAGAGCTTGAGGAAGAAACTGTGGGACTGGACAGGAGATTTCACGCTAAGTTCGGAAAAAACATGGTTTTCTTAAGACCTCCCAAGGGCGAATATAGCGAATTCTCCCTGGAACTGACCTCCCGCATGGGATACATCAATGTTTTCTGGAGCTTTGCCTATGACGACTGGAGGGTGGATCACCAAAGAGGATGGGAATATGCTTTTGAGAAGGTCAGCAATAATCTTCACAATGGCGGGATCCTGCTGCTGCATGCTGTTTCGAAAGACAATGCCGAGGCTCTGGAAAAGATTATAAAATACGCCAGATCGGCAGGATACGAGTTTGGAGATGTTTTTGAGCTTGAAAAGATGGCACGGGGTGAGAAATCATGAAAAAGGGAATTCATCGGATAAAAAGGGCCAAAAGAACCGGGGCCGAAGCCGGCCAGAGCTTAAGCGAAAAGCTTGCCCGGATTTTTGAGATACCGGGGGATGTTATCGGCGATCACCCAAAGGTCACAGCCATAGGGCGCGGCGAGGTACTTATAGAGAATTTCAAGGGAATCATGGACTTCAAGGATGGCATGATCCGCATCAATACCAATAACGGCGTCATAAAAATTACCGGCAGTTTATTAACGATCCGGGAAATTACAAGTGAAGAGATGATCATAGGAGGGAAGATTTCCAATATTGATTACGATGCTTAGGAGAGAGTGAAGGAAGTTTATGTTTCTTGTATATTTGTGGAATTATATCAGGGGATATGTTATTATTGTTGTGACAGGCAGAAGCATTGAGCGTTTTATTAATATATGCTCAAAGCGCCAGATCCTACTATGGGATATTGTCAGGAATGACAATGATTCTGCTGTTATGAAAGCAAGCCGGGCAGGATTTCGTCTGATGAGGCCCGCGGCAAAAAAATCAGGCTGCAGGGTCCGTATCCGAAAGAAATGCGGATGGCCTTTTTTCATTGGCAGATTCAAAAAAAGGAAGGGTTTTAAGGCCGGTCTTTTTCTTTTTATTGCTATTCTCTCACTCTCCACCTCTATTATTTGGGATATAGAAATAACCGCTGAGAACCCGGAAATTGTGCCGCAGGTTATGAATGTATTAAATATGGAGAAAATAGGAAGAGGAAGCTTTAAAGCCGGTCTGAATCCCAAGGAAATTGCCTCCCGGATTGTTTTGAATGTGGATGGTATTGCCTGGGCAGGAGTTGAAATTCGGGGCGTTAAATTGCTTGTAAGTATTGAAGACAGCATTGAGAAGCCGCCGCTGATAAATAGCAATGAGTCTTTTGACGTTGTGGCTAAGCGGGATGGCCTAATTACGATTTTTGAGGTCTATGCAGGCACGGCTAAAGCGAAAGAGGGAGATACGGTCAAAAAAGGACAGCTTCTTATTTCGGGGAAGCTTGAGAGCAAGTATCCGGAGTTTGGAGCCCGGGATGTCCACGCGCTGGGCCGTGTCATTGCCCGAACATGGTACGAGAGTTCCCAGCCGGTATCCCCCCAGTATACTCAAAGGCTTCGGTCGGGCAGGTCCCATGAGGCCTATTATGTAAAATTTCTGGATTGGAAATGGAAGCTCCCGGGCAAAAGGAATGGTTTTGGAATATCGGAGGTTTCCGCCTATGACAGGACTCTGGCGGGACCCTTCGGATTAAAACTCCCCATAGGGTTGACGGTTGAAACAAGCTTTGAAATAATAGAAAGGCAAGTAAGCTTAACTCCTGAGGAGGCTGTGAGTATTGCCGAGGAAATGGCCAGGACGGAGCTGTCCCGGTGCCTGCCGCCCGATTGCAAAGTAGTGGATGAAAAAGTGAAGCAAATTAGCACTGACGGCAACCCAACACATATACAGGTTGTTTTGGAATGCGAGGAAAACATTGCGGAGTTAGCGTCTGAACCGAATATTGCACAAGGAAGGTAAAAATTATTGGATACAGTTGTAGAAAGGCTGATTGAGCTGCCTGATCCGGAACAGACAGCCAATGTATTTGGGACCAATGATAAAAATATAAAATTGATTGAAGATAAATTGGATGTAAAAATAACCGCCAGAAACAGTGAATTGCATATAACAGGTTTTGAGAGCCGGGCCGATCTGGCCGTGGATCTTTTGAAAAAGCTCATGCTTATTGCAATGAACGGCGACATAGTAACCGAGCAGAATGTCCGGTATTTGATGGAGCTTTCGGAAGAAGAAAGAATAAGGATGGATGAGCTGCCCATTGACCAGGTCTGTGTGACCTACCGGGGAAAGCCCATCAAATCCAAAACCTTCGGCCAAAAAAAATACGTGGAATCGATGCGGAGGCATCCCATTGTTTTCGGTATCGGGCCGGCCGGTACAGGAAAGACCTTTCTGGCAGTGGCTATCGCTGTTAAGGCATTTCGTGAAAAGCTTGTGAGCCGGATCATCCTCACCCGCCCGGCGGTAGAGGCCGGCGAGCGTCTCGGCTTTTTGCCCGGAGATCTTCAGAATAAAGTGGATCCCTACTTGCGTCCCCTTTATGATGCCCTTTATCATATCATGGGCCCCGAAACATATCATACGAATCTGGAAAAGGGCGTTATTGAAGTTGCCCCTTTGGCTTACATGCGCGGAAGAACTCTGGATGACTCTTTTATCATTTTGGACGAGGCCCAGAATACCACACCTGAACAGATGAAGATGTTTCTTACCAGAATGGGCACAGGTTCCAGAATGGTTATTACCGGCGACATTACGCAAATAGATCTTCCTGGTGACAAAAAATCCGGCCTGAACGAAGCAAGAAGAATACTGAGCCATGTAGAGGGCTTAAGCTTTGTTTATCTTTCTGAACATGATGTGGTACGGCACGAACTGGTTCAGCGGATCGTCAGGGCCTATGAAATTGATGCAAAAGGCAGGGGAGGAAATGGTTAAGAAAAACCATAAACATGCGGACTCCAAGTTTTATAAATACTTCAGAAGCAAATTGTTTCAAAGGATCATAGTCCTGGTGGGCACCTGGCTCATATTATCCTCTGTGGTAGCCTATGAGGCGGCGCCCAAAAAATATAAGCTGGCAGTGGGTAATGTATCCGTTTACGATATCCAGGCTCCTAGGGATATTGAAAATAAGCTTAAAACCAGGGAAAATGCAGAGAAGAAAGCCTCCGGGCTGACGCCGGTGATCATTGATATCCCCAATGCCAACAATGATATGCTAAACGGCGCCTATGAATACTTTGACGGTCTTGAACAGCTGATCAGGAAGTTAAATGGTTCGAAAAAGGATGGCCTCTCCGACGAAGTCTTCAGGCAATACGATCCGGAAGGCGTATACAGCGTTCTTTTTGAGCTGGACGAGCCTGACAGGCTGCTGCTTTTTTCCGAAAAGGGCTTGGATGATCTTGAAGCTATAAAAAATCGCATTATCAGAACGGTCATTCCCGGATTGACCCTGAAAAAGCTCATGGCCGAGGACCTGAATATGGAAATCCAACGGAGTCTTCAAAGCCTGGAGTCTCCTTCGGAGGACGCCATGCCGGCGTTGCTCTCCGAGGATGTTTTATATAAGGTGATCAAGCCTAACAGCAAAATTGACGAAGAGGCTACCCAGGCCCAAAGGGATGCCTTTATAGAGAGCTATACCAAGGAAAACCCGGTGATCATTTATAAGGATGAAAGAATTATCAGTAAGGATGATATCGTCACTGAAGATAAATTTGAGGTTTTAAAGGAGCTCAACTACATAGACAGTGAGGGCAAACCGGATTATCTTCTATATGTGGCAGTGTTTCTCATTATCTTCCTGCTCCTGCTCTTAACTCTGCTGTATTTTCAGAACTTTCACCCCAAAATCTTCGGTGACCGGAATTCGATCTGGCTCATTTGTGTGATCATTCTGATCACCACGTTTTTTGCTTGGGTCATGCGGGAGTTTGTGCCGGATTTCTCTTACCTGCTCATGCCCATTTATATTGCCCCGGTTCTGATCGCTATTTTTCTGGGCGTGGAGCCTGCCGTTGCGGTCAATTTGATGCTGACTTTCAGCTTCGGCCTGATGGTCAGCGAGAATTATGAGTTTTTACTCATGTCCCTTGTCGGAGGTACCTTTGCCGCATTCTTTACGTTCAATGCCACCCAGAGACGGAAAATCTCATGGACAGGGGTTGTATTAGGATTTATCAATGCGCTTATCATCGTGTTTACTGGAATCATAAACAAAAAAAGCCTGGAAAGTCTCTTAAACGACGGCGGGCTTGCTTTTATCAGCGGCTTGTTTTCAATGATTCTGGCTATCGGAATTATGCCGTTTCTCGAAACAACCTTTAATATCGTGACGCCCCTTAAGCTGCTGGAGTTGGCTGATCCCAACCATCCGCTTCTAAAAAGGCTTTTAATGGAGGCGCCGGGCACTTACCACCATAGTTTGATGGTCGGAAACCTGGCTGAGGCAGCCACAAGAGAAATTGGGGGAAATGCTCTCGTATCCCGGGTGGGCGCTTACTTCCACGATGTTGGAAAGCTAAAGAGGCCCCAGTTTTTTAAAGAGAATCAGATCAGCAGCAATCCCCATGACAGGCTTACCCCTAATTTAAGCGCGCTGGTTATTACCTCCCATACGAAAGACGGCGAAGAGCTTGCCCAGAAATATCATCTTCCGAAGATCATCAGCGATATTATCGTACAGCATCATGGAACGACCCTGATCGTCTATTTTTATCACAAGGCTTCCCAGAGTGACAAAGGGGAAGAATTGAAGGAAGAGACCTTCCGCTACGAAGGTCCGGTGCCTGATACCAGGGAGGCCGCAGTGGTCATGCTGGCCGATTCGGTAGAGGCTGCTGTCCGTTCCATGCCTGAAAAAACCCAGGGCAAGATTGAAGGACTGGTGCACAAAATTATTAAGGACAAACTGGATGACGGGCAGCTTGACAGGTGCGATCTGACCCTGAAGGACTTAAGCACCATTGCCGATAGCTTTATGCAGGTATTAAGCGGTGTATTCCACGAACGAATTGAATATCCCGATCTGGAAAAGAAAGATAGTTTGATTGATCTGGATAACAGCATATATAATATAAAAGCGCAGAAAAACGATGGGAGGAAAATAAGCAGTGAAACTGGCCATATACAACCGTCAGAAGAGTTTGAAGATCCCAAAGGAAACCATTAAGCTCATGGAAAAAGCAGTCAGGCTTTGTGTCAGGAAGGAGGATTTTTCCTATTCCTGCGAGGCCTTTATCATTCTGACCGATAATGCCGCCATTAAGGAGATAAACAAGCAGCACCGGGGCATTGACAAAGCCACGGATGTCCTTTCCTTTCCCCTTCTGGACTATGTGGACGGAGAACCTGAAATTCTACCCGGGGATATCGATCCTGAGACCAACCGCATTTCGCTGGGCGACATCGTGATTTCCACAGAAAAGGCGGCCGAACAGGCCGAGAGCTACGGTCACTCTCTGGAAAGGGAGCTTTCGTTTTTAGCTGTTCATGGAATACTGCACCTGCTGGGCTATGACCATATGGATGCGGAACAGGAAAAAATCATGTTTGATAAGCAGGAGCAAGTTCTTGAGGAGCTGGACATCAAAAGGGAATAAGCTGAATAATATGAAGAACGGAAATGAAGACTATTTAAAAAACAAAACATTGTCGGAGAGCTTTCAAAATGCCGCCAGCGGTTTTCGCCAGGCCGTCATATCCGAAAGAAATATGCGGATCCATCTGCTGTCCGTGCTCCTTGTTGTGCGCGCGGGAATTTTTTTTAAAATCGATTCGGTCAGGTGGGCTGTTCTGATGCTGGCCATTGGCCTTGTTCTGGTATGCGAGCTCATCAATACCTCTATTGAAGAGCTCACCGATATGGTTACCACCGAGTATTCGGACAAAGCCAAAAATGTAAAAGATATTGGGGCGGCGGCGGTGCTGGTAGCCTCTGTCATCTCGGTCATTGTGGGGGTTATGGTGCTTTGCCGGCCGATTTTGAATTTTATTATAAAATTGAGGTTTTAAGATGAATAATTTGACACTTGAAGATATTATTATCATGGTGCCCATTCTCTTGATCGCTCTGCCGTTTCATGAGTTTTCCCATGGATGGGTTGCCTATAAGATGGGGGATCCGACAGCCAAATATGCCGGCCGTCTTACCTTAAACCCATTCAAGCATTTGGATCTTGTGGGAACCATTATGATGTTCGCGGCAGGTGTCGGCTGGGCCAAACCTGTTCCCATCAACCCCATTTATTTCAAAAACCGCCGTACAGGCACCATTCTGGTTTCCCTGGCGGGACCGCTTTCAAATCTGGTCTTGAGTTTTTTCAGCATGCTTGTCTGGGGTGTCATAGTAAAGCTTGTTTCGGCGGGTGTGATTCCGGTCCAAACAGATATTGCGGTACGGATTCTTATGACGGCTGAAACATTTTTTTTAACGCTGATTATTGTCAATATCAGCCTTGCGGTGTTCAATATGATCCCTGTTCCGCCGCTGGATGGCTCCCGGCTGATTTCCTCCTTTATTCCGGAAGAGAGCTATTACCGTTTTGCACGCTTTGAGCAATACATCGGACTTGCTTTTCTGGCACTGGTAGTATTCCTGCCCGATAATTTATTCGGCAACTTTCTGAATTTTTTTGTGACGCCCATTTATACCAGTATGGCTGCCGCGGTGCAATTCATTCTGAGAATATAACGGGCCAAAAGGCAGGAATGGCTTCCTACTGGACAAAACAGCGGGATTTGATGTAACATGGGTATGACAAGTTTATCAACAGGAGTGGAATCAATGGAGACAAAATCAGTTATAGTAAGCGGTATGCGGCCAACAGGCGCAATGCATCTGGGGAATTATTTCGGCGCCCTGGAAAATTGGATCAGGCTCCAGAATGAATATGATTGCCTATTCTTTGTCGCAGATTATCACGCTCTGACAACGGGATATGAAGACACGGAAGGGTTCAGGGATAATATCACCAATCTGCTGGTTGACTGGCTGGCGGCAGGTCTTGATCCGGAACGGTGCACCTTTTTTCTCCAGAGCAGCATAAGCCAGCATGCAGAACTGCATCTGCTGTTTTCCATGAATATTCCTCTGGCATGGCTTTACCGCTGCCCTACCTACAAGGATCAGCTGGCTCAGATGAAAGAGAAGAATATTACCACTTACGGTTTTTTAGGATATCCCTGTTTAATGGCATCGGACATCCTTTTATACAAAGCTGGTTACGTGCCTGTGGGCGAGGATCAGCTGCCCCATCTGGAGCTCACCCGTGAAATTGCCCGGCGCTTTAACTATTTATATAATACCGAGGTATTTCCCGAGCCGCAGCCCCTGTTAACCAAGGCGAAGGTGCTTCCCGGCCTGGATGGGCGCAAGATGAGCAAAAGCTATAACAATACCATCGCTCTTTCAGACAGCCCTGAAGTGGTACAGAAAAAAGTGATGAGCATGGTGACCGACCCTGAAAGAATCCATAAAACCGACCCGGGCCATCCGGAAGTCTGCTCGGTATTTGCATACCACAAGCTGTTTTCCGAGACCGAGGCGGAGGAAGTGGAGCGCCAGTGCAAAGATGGTGAAATTGGCTGCGTTGCCTGTAAAAAGAAGCTGGCTCAAAATGTGGCCAAGTTCATGACGCCTATCTACGAAAGAAGACAGGAATGGATCAAACGGCCTGATGATATCAAGGATATTATCAGGCAGGGAAATAAAAAGGTTAGAATACTTGCAGAAAAAACCATGGCCGATGTGCGAAAGGCCATGAAAATTGACTGGATCTAAGAGGTCAATATGAAAAGTGCCTTAACCGATGCATGCACCCTAAAACTTGAAAACTTTGAGGGCCCTTTTGACTTATTGTTTTATCTGATTGAGAAAAATCAGATAGATCTCTATGATATACCTATTTCAGAGATCACCGACCAATATCTGGATTACTTGAATGCCATGCAGGAATTGGATCTGGAGATTGCTTCCGAATTTTTGGTGATGGCGGCCACACTGCTCCATATCAAATCCCGGATGCTGCTGCCCAGCAGGGAAACCCTGGCCGAAGATGAAACAGATCCCAGGGAGGAGCTGATTTTAAGGCTCGTCGAATACAAAAAGTATAAAGAGGTTTCAGAGGTGCTGAAACAGCGGGAAACCCAATGGGAATGTGTTCATTACAAGCTTCCGGAAGCCCTTCCTGAAGCCGCCCATGAGGTGGAGCTGGACGTATCTCCCGAAATATTGCGGTCCTGCCTCATTCAGATAATGCAGCGTTATCATGAAAAAATGAATGATGTGTCTCAAAAAATGCATAGGATCCTCAATCGTGAAAAGGTTTCTCTGAGGGCCAAGGTAAAGGAACTTTTGACTATATTGGGAAGGGGCATTAAGATCCGCTTTTCAAGGCTTTATGATTTGACAAAATCCAGCAAACTGGAAGTGGCTACAGGCTTTCTGGCCATGCTGGAAATTGTGAAGGTGGGGCGTGCTGAGATTGAGCAGCCCACAGACTTTGGGGAAATTACCATCATGCCCGCCGGCAGCTGCAGCTTTGCGGAACCCATCAATATTCATGAGGATGATTGAATATGAATTCTGTTCCAGAATCGGAAATCATTATAGAAGCTCTCCTTTTTGCTTCCGGCGATCCGGTCTCATTGGAAAAAATAGCCGATATTATAGGCTATGACAAAAAAACTGCCCGGGGCATCATGACCAGCCTGATCAATAAATACCAAAACTCAGCCCGGGGCATCATGCTTCGTGAGATTGACGAGGGCTATCAGCTCTGCACCAAGCCTGAGCTGGACGAGTATATCGTTAAGCTGGGGGCCGCGAGGAAAAAGCAGGGACTTACCCCTGCGGCCTATGAAACACTTTCCGTTATTGCCTATAATCAGCCTGTTACCAGGGCGTTTATTGAGCAGATCAGGGGAGTGAACAGCGACAGTGTTTTACAGAAGCTTATGGAGCGGAACTTAGTTTATGAGGCCGGAAGGGATGATACCCCCGGAAAGCCCAAGCTCTATAAGACAACGGAAGAATTCCTGCGAATCTTCGGTTTCTCTTCCATCAAAGATCTTCCTCCCCTTGGAATGAATGAAATCCAGGAAGTAATGGAAAATATTCCGTTGGATTAGACGATGTGGAATAAATTGCTAAAACCCGGAAAACATAGAGTATGGAGGTACTTTGATGGTTTTCTGGGTTTTCCTCATTATATTTGTCTTATTATTGGCCATTATATGGTTTCTCAGATTATCCTTCGTGGTTTTAGTCTCCTTCGACGGGGATGGCTTCCATCTGGATGTTAAAATTACGTTCTTCAAGATTTTAACATTGTACGAATGGAGTCCTCAGGAAGGGGGCTTTAACTTTCTGTGTAAAAAAAAGAAGGATGTTTCGGAAAAACAGAAGAAAAAACATAAAGGGAAAAAAGGTCCTTTGGCCGGAAACTTCGAACTTCTTTTTTCCTGGGATACTTTAAGCCGCCTGAAGAAAAAGATAAAAGTATCCGACGTCTCTGTAAAAGGGAGAGTAGCTTCGAAGGATGCAGCCCAAACAGCGCTGCTTTATGGAGGATTATGGAGTGTCATAGGTACATTGACGCCGTTTATTTCTCAAAAAAGCATTATTCTTGATTTTTATCCCGATTTTCATAAAGACATCCCGGATTTGCGAATTTCCTGCATATTAAGAACGAAAATCACCCATATTATAGTAGTGATAGCAGAATTTAAACGCGGCAATAAAAAGAAAGTTTGAGGTGAAATTTTATGGGAGAACATCCAATTGAAGAACTCATGAAAACAGCTATGGAAAGCATAAAAGAGATGGTGGATGTGAATACTATTGTAGGAGATGCGGTGCAGACAGTAGACGGAACAGTGATCATCCCCGTTTCGAAGGTCGCTTTTGGTTTTGCTGCCGGCGGCGGAGAATATGTAGGGAATCGCAAAAATGAAGGCAGTGAATTTCCTTTTGCAGGAGGCAGCGGCGCAGGGGTCAGTATTAATCCTGTTGCATTTTTAGTTGTGGGAAGAAACAATTCCATTAAAATGATACCAGCTTCTCCACATGCAGCTTTGGACCGTGCTTTGGATAATATTCCGAATCTGATTGAGCAGATCAGAAGAGCCTGTGAACCGGGCCGGAAAAATAAAGGCGAAAAAGAAGAAAAAAAGAGCGATGACATTTTGGACGAAACTTTAAAGTATCAGAATGTTGAAGAAGATCAGAAGATATAAACGCCGGCCATGAGAAAAAGGGGTCGTATCGATATTCGATACAGCCCCTTTTATCTTATGACTTAATTACTTGCTCTGCTGCTTGTTAGTTGTATCATACTGAGGATACTGATTACCGGTATAGGTTTGGAAAACTTTCTTAACGATGTTCCCACCGATTGTGCCAGCTTCACGGGAAGTAAGGTCTCCGTTGTAGCCCTGCTTCAGATTAATACCGAGCTGTCCAGCGATTTCATACTTCATATTGTCAAACTGGGTTTTGCTGTTTGAATTGTTGTTTGCCACTAATCTCACCTCCTCAATGCTTATTATGGCTAGAGATGATCGATTTATAAGTAGAAAGTTATGGTGATAAAACTTTATTTTGCCTCTCTGGTAATTTGCTTATCTAAAGCTTTTCAGGTTAAAAAAGTAAAATAATCGACAAATCTAATAAAAATCTGTGTAAATTTTACAAATTTTTTCATATCTTTTGTTGTCATGTTCAATATATTGTGGTATATTCGTTTATAGGTACAAATTGGATGGTAAATAAGGGCTGATTTTTTAAGGCTTCTTATTTGTAAAATTCAAAAGAAAGCAAAGGATAAAAGGTTGCGCGGGCAACCCTTAAAGGAGATGATAATTTGATTTCTAATCTTCTTTTCACAAATCGTAATCTTGAAAAGGCCTTGGATGCATCCTGGCTCAGAAATGAGGTCATTTCACAAAATATAGCCAATTCCGATACACCGGGATATAAGAGAAAAGAGGTTCGGTTTGAAGAATTCCTTAACAGTGAAATGAAAACAGGGCAAATTTCCCGAGGCCAATCAAAGCTCTCGGGTAGCAATATCAGAATTGTGGAAGACCCTGCTGAATCTTCCTATAGGAGCGACGGAAATAATGTGGACATGGAGAATGAAATGGCCCTGCTTTCCGCTAACAGCCTGCGTTACATTACATTAATTCAAAGAATAAACGGAGATTTTTCGAAACTTCGGACTGTAATTAAAGGAGGCAGCTGATTATGGGGCTTTTTAGTTCTTTTAACATTAGCGCTTCAGCTTTGACGGCCCAGCGTCTTCGTATGGATATTATATCCCAGAATATTGCCAATGTTGAAACCACCCGGACAGCTGAAGGGACACCCTACAGAAGAAAAACGGTGGTTTTTCAGGAAAAGGAATCGGAGAACTCTTTTTCTCGCTACTTGTCTGAGCAAGCCGGGGAGCAGCTAGCCGGAGGCGGCGGCGTCCGGGTAACCGGAATTGCGGAAGATCAGACGCCCTTTAAGGAAGTATATGATCCAGGTCATCCCGATGCGGATGAGAATGGAATAGTCCAAAAACCCAACGTGGAGATCGTAACCGAAATGGTCAATATGATTTCTGCAACCCGGGCCTATGAGGCAAATGTCACAGCGCTGAATGCCTCTAAATCAATGGCGCAAAAAGCTCTTGAAATTGGAAGATAAATGAGTTTATATCTATTGAAAGAGGTGTTGTAATTCTTGAATATACAAGGAATCGGTTCTGCCGGCAGTTTAATAGATGTTTCGCCGGCAAAGAGTTCGGGCGAAATCAAGGAAGCGCTGAACTTTAAAGACCTTCTGCTGGAAGCCCTGAAGAATGTAAACAGTCTTGACCAGGAATCCAGCAAAATGACCGAGGACTTTATAGCAGGAAGAACCGATGATATCCATTCGGTGCTCATAGCTGGTGAAAAAGCGCTCGTATCTCTTGAATTTGTTACGGAGATACGCAATAAGGTTATGGATGCCTATCAGGAAATTATGAGAATGTCGGTGTAAGGATACTTAGGATAAAGGTATTAAATAACTGCAGCAAAGCCTTTTTCAAGGAGGGATACGATGCCGGAGCCACTTACAAAACTTCTTGATAAGATGAAGAATCTTTGGTCTAAATTAGAAAAAAGTCAAAAAATACGCTTATATATTTTAGCGGGCGTTTTAGTTGCGGCCATAGCCGTGACCGTTTATTTAACCTCGAAGGTGGACTATGTTCCGCTTTTTGACAGCAGTGAGGAAGTAAATCTTCAGCCCGTAGTCAGCTATCTCACCGAGAATGGCATCGCCTTCAAAAAGGGTGAGAACCAAATATTTGTTGACAGCAAAATAAAGAAGGATATAGAATTCGATCTTGCCACCGAAGGTGTTGTATCTCCGGAAGTGACTTTTTCGGATACCTGGAGCAAGCTGTCTTTGACCGCTACCGAAGGCGACAAGGAAAACCTTTGGAAGAATTATCTGACCAATGATCTGGTATATAAGCTGAAGAAATTTGATAATGTTGAAAATGCCACCGTTCAGTATTTCAAGCCCGAAAAAACCTACTGGGTCAGAAATGACGAGCCGGAGGGCAGCGCTTATGTGATGTTAAAGACAAAGAAAGCGCTTACCGCCGACCAGGTCGAGGCTGCGGTAAGGGTGGTTGCTTCTTCTCTTGGGATCTCGTCCGACAATATCACCATTGTGGATGAAAATTTGAATCTTCTTTCCCGGTATAGCGACCAGCCTGAGCTGGTCAGGGCCAATACCCAGGATGAAATGCGCCGCCAGCGGCAATCCGAGCTGGAAAATAAGGTCTATGATTTCTTTAAAGTAGGGATCGCGGAAAATGACTATTTCGATACTCTGAGCGTTTCAGCCAATGTGGTATTGGATTTTGATACATTGAAAAGCGATTCCATTAAATACTTCGCTCCCGATGAAGAGGGCACCGGCTTTATTAAGAACAGGGAGACCCTTGAGGAAAGTGTTACAGATGGCAATACAGGGGCTGCGCCGGGGACCGATACGAATCCTCAGACCGCTCCGACCTACCAATTTAACGGTGATGAAAATTCTTCCTATGAAAAAAATCAAAATGTGGAAGAGCGAATATTCAATCAGACCAATGAGAAGTCTGAAAAAGCGGTGGGCAATTTGATTGCCGACCAGTCCACCATGTCTATCTCCCTGTGGTATGGCAAAAAGATCGCAGCCAATACCGGGCTGACGGACGAATACCTGGAACAGGTCAAGCAAACTGCTTTTGCGGCAACGGGCATACCTGTCGAAAACATATCGGTCAGCGTCCAAAAGCTTGCGGCATCGGAACCTCCACGGGTTACTTTAGCCGACACGCTCAGCGAATTGTTTGACCGCTATGGCTTCTATGCCCTGATGCTGATCCTTCTGGTTGTTATGGCTATTACAGCCAGACCGAAACGAAAAGAAGTGCCGGAGGAACTCCAGCTTGCCGCTGCTGAAGCCGCGGCCGGTGCTGCGGGTACAACCATCGAAGAAGTAAAAGATATTAATCTGGAGGAACAATCTGAGCTGAAGAAGCAAATTGACAAGTTCGTTCAACAAAATCCTGAAGCCGTCGCACAGCTCTTAAGAAATTGGATAGCTGACGACTGGAATTAGAATCTATAACGATTGCCCGGGAGGTGTGAGAAAACCCGATGCCCGTTAAAAGTGAACAGAATAGAGAAATTACAGGCAGGGAAAAAGCTGCAATGCTTTTGATCACTCTGGGGCCGGAGCGGTCTGCTTTAATATTCAAGCATTTGAAAGAGGATGAAATTGAACAGCTCACTCTTGAGATTGCCAATATCAGAGCGGTATCTCCCGGTGAAAGAGAACGAGTTTTAAATGAATTCTATGAAATCTGCCTTGCTCAGCAGTATATCACCGAGGGTGGTATCGGTTATGCAAAGGAAATTTTGGAGAAGGCCATGGGGACTGAAAAGACCATGGAGATTATCAATAAATTGACAGTATCCCTGCAGGTAAGACCTTTCGACTTTGTCAGAAAGGCCGATCCATCGCAGATTTTGAACTTTATACAGAGTGAGCACCCTCAGACCATCGCGCTTATTCTTTCCTATTTAAAGCCCCATCAGGCTGCGGCGGTTCTGTCCGCTTTGCCCCAGGACAAACAGGCGGATGTTGCTAAGAGAATTGCCACCATGGACAGGACTTCACCCGAAATCATCAAGGATGTGGAGAGAGTTCTTGAGAAGAAGCTCTCCAGCCTTGTTACCGAAGATTTTACCGCAGTGGGCGGAATTCAGGCCATCGTAGATGTGCTGAACTCAGTGGACAGAGGCACCGAGAAATTCATTATGGATACCCTGGAAATAGAAGATACGGATTTAGCCGAGGAAATCAGAAAGAGAATGTTTGTATTCGAGGATATTCTTCAGCTTGATAACAGATCTATCCAGCGTTTCCTGCGGGAAGTGGACAATGGCCAGCTGGCTTTGGCCCTGAAGGGGGCCACCGAAGAGGTGCAGAATGCCATTTACAACAATATGTCAAAGCGCCTTTCGGATATGATTAAGGAAGATTTGGAATATATGGGGCCTGTAAGGCTCAAGGATGTAGAAGAAGCCCAGCAGAAGATCGTAAATATCATAAGAAAGCTGGAAGATGCCGGAGAGATTATTATATCACGTGGCGGAGGCGACGAAATCGTTGTATAACAGAAGTACCTATGGTTATGGCGTATATAAGCGCAGTCAGGTCAATATCGGAAATCCCTATCAGCCTAAGAAGCCCGCTGTCCGGTTTTTTGATGATGAGGATGAATATGAAGAAGCGCCCGTCCACAAAAGGGAATTGGACAAGGATCTGCTGATCAGTCAGGATATTGTATATAAAGCCAAGGAAGAAGCGGCTGTACTGGTGCGCGAAGCGGAACTGGAAGCGGAAAGAATTTTGTCCAAAGCCAATGGGAAGGCTGAAGAGCTGTTCGCCGAAACAGAGCAGAAATCCAGGGAAGAAGGCTGCCGGCAGGGCGAGGCTCTGGCCCGCCAGCATTATCAGGAACTTTTATCCGAGGCGGAAAGCTATCGGGACCAATGTAAGCAGGAATATGAAGATACACTGAACTCCCTTGAACAGGAAATTGTAGAGCTGGTTATCAACATTGCCGCAAAGGTGCTGGGAGATGAGATCCGCAATAACCGGCAAGCCATACTGGACATTGCCAGGGAGACCATAAACTCCTGCTCCAACCATGAGCATGTTTTGCTAAAAGTCTCGGCGGAGGATTACGATTTTGTAGTAGAAAATGAAGAATCTCTTCGTTCCATGGTCGGAGATTTAAATGAACTGGAAATTAAAAAGGACAGCACTTTAAAAAGAGGTTCCTGTATCATTGATACAGGCTTCGGTTCAGTTGACGGAAGCTGCGATACCATCATTGAGAATATCAAGCAGGCTTTTTTGAATTTGTCTCAAAGTGCAGAACCTGGCGAGAATTGATGGGAGGTATATGTGCTTCATTCTTAAAAGCATGGAATTAAAATGAAAAACAGGATATTGCTGAATAAATATCAAAGACTTCTGGATTCTAAGAATTTTGTTCGCTATATGGGCAAAGTGACCAAGGTTGTTGGTCTGACCATTGAAGCTGAAGGCCCCGAAACATATATCGGGGCCTTATGTCATATCAGATCAAGAAATGATAAAAGCGTACTGGCCGAGGTGGTGGGATTTAAGGACAACCATGTTCTTTTGATGCCCATCGGCGACATGAGCGGAATCGGCCCCGGAAATCTTGTAGTGGCCGCTGACCGGGAGCTTCAGGTGGGCGTGGGGCCGGCCCTTTTGGGCCGTGTTCTGGACGGCCTTGGCCATCCCATGGATGACAAAGGTCCCCTGCCGGTGGAAAAATATTATCCGGTTAACAATATGCCGCCCAATCCCATGACCCGCCCTATGATCCGGGAGGTTCTTCCCATGGGTGTGAAATGCATCGATGGTCTATTGACTGTTGGAAAAGGGCAGCGCATGGGGATATTTGCGGGAAGCGGCGTAGGAAAGAGTACTCTGATGGGTATGATTGCCCGGAATGCCAGGTCGGATATCAATGTGATCGCATTGATCGGTGAACGGGGCAGAGAAGTACGGGAATTTTTGGAGCGCGACTTAGGGGAGCAGGGCTTAAAAAGATCGGTGGTGGTTATTGCAACATCGGACCAGCCGGCTCTTATCAGGCTTAAAGGAGCCCTGGTGGCAACCTCTATTGCGGAGTATTTCAGGGACTGCGGCAAGGATGTCATACTTTTAATGGATTCGTTGACCCGTTTTTCCATGGCTCAGCGTGAAATCGGCCTGGCTGCCGGGGAGCCTCCTGTAACCAGGGGCTATACGCCTTCTGTGTACGCCGCCATGCCCAAGCTTCTGGAAAGATCCGGGACATCAAGGCAGGGATCTATTACAGGACTTTATACCGTGCTGGTGGATGGAGACGACATGAATGAACCCATTACCGACACGGCCCGGGGCATTTTGGACGGACATATTGTGCTTTCCAGGCAGCTTGCCCATAGAAACCATTATCCGGCCATTGATGTTTTGGCATCCATCAGCCGTGTCATGAATGAGGTGGTGGACAATGACCATAAAGAAAGTGCGGGCGAGTTGAGAAGGAATCTGGCTGTGTATCAGGATGCAGAGGATCTGATCAATGTAGGGGCTTATATCAAAGGCAGCAATCCAGACATAGACAGGTCCATTGATCTGAACAGGGGGATTAATGAATTTTTGATCCAGGGCACAGACGAAAGCTTCAGCTTTACAGAAGCCATTGAACTTTTGAATCAATCTGTTCGGGAACAGGAACCCCACCTGCAAAACCAATCGGAGACTGCTAACGGGTCCCGGGAACTTTGATCAGGATACATATTGAAAAGGAGAGTTTATGGCAGGCTTTACCTTCAGATTGCAAACGCTGCTGGAATTAAAGGAGCAATTCGAAAAAAATGTAAAAAATGAATTGGGAGCCGCAATGAAGAAGCTGGAAGAAGAAAAGACAAAGCTTCTCCAAATTGAGCGTAAAATTACAGTTTGCACCGACGACTATCGCGCCGCCTGCAAAGGGATCATCCTGCCCGAAAAAATAAAAGAATTGAAGACTTATCTGAGTCATCTTGAAAACAGGAAAAATAAGCAGAAAGCAGAGGTTAAGCGGGAAAAGCAAAATGTCGATAAAATAAGAGAAAAGCTTGTTGAAATTATGAAGGAACGAAAGATCCTGGAAAATCTTAAAGAAAAAGATTTTCAGAATTATAAAAAGCTTGAAGAAGTGAAAGAACAGCAGCGGGTTGACGAGCTTGTCAGCTATAAAAAAGCTGCTAAAATGGATAGAACCGGCTAGGGGAGAAGTGTTCATGGCAGAAAAAAAACAAAAAAAAGTAGATATTGCCCCGGTGCCGCAGGAAAACAATCAGGGAGAAAAGCCAGGAGGCATATGGCATTCAATTGCTGTCATTCTTCTGGCGTTGCTGATTGTGGCCGTGGTTACAATAGGGGTTTTTTGTTTTGCTGTTAAAAAAAATATCAATGGATTGGCGGAGTCCGTCGGTCCGCAAATAGAAAACAATCCGGTACTCAAGCACATTCTTCCGGCCGAGCTTCGTACGGTAAATCCCGATGATCCGCAATTCCTCACTGAAAAAGAGCTGCTCAAGAGGTATGAAGAATGCCGAAAAAGAACCGCGGAGCTGGAGGAGCTATTAAATCAGGCCAATGAAACCATTGAGCAGATGCAGCAGCAGTCGAAAGAATATGCTGACGCAAAAGCAGTTCTGGCAGAGAATCAAACGGCGCTGGAAACAATCGCGCTGGAGCGGGCCAAGCTGGCGGCGGACGAAAAAGCGCTTTCAGTGCTTATCGCAAAAGGGGATACCCAGGGCTTTAGGGAATATTTTGAGAAGGTTGATAAAGCAACTGCAGAAGCCATTTATGAAGAAATTATCACCGAAGATATCACCAGTGAAGAAAAGCTTAAACTGGCCCAGCCGTTTTCATCTATGGAGCCGAATAATGCGGCCGGTATCCTGTCTGCATTATTCAAAAAAGACCAGAATACACTGCTGGACATTTTTGAAGGCTTAAAATCCAGTAAGGCCGCTTTAATTCTTGAGCAGATGGATGCGGAGACCGCTGCGGAGATCACGAACCTGCTTTCCAATCGAAAACAGGTTCGCTGAGGATAAGGGACTATTTTGAAAGGAGGTGAAAAATATGACGCAAAACAATATATTAAATCCGGTGCTTCCAGGTCCCGGTATAAAAAACCAGGAACGCAAGTCTTCAGCCAAGGTTGCTGATAAAAGCAACGATACCTTTATGGATATATTGGATGGCAAAATGAAGGCAAATGCTTACAGGGAAAGAAACAGAACCCAGGTACACAGGGAAGCCGCCATCGCTGAAAAGGCAGTTAGTATTGTCGGCACAGAGAAGCCGGGCAAAACAACCGGGTGCGGCAAGGAAGAAGCTTCCAAGACAGAGGACCGGAAGAATGCTTCCAAAGCCAAGGCGGTCTCCGAAGATAAGACTTCTCAAGAAACAGACAAAAAAGTCAAGGAAGAAAACGCAGAAGCTGTTTTGGAAGCCCTTCTGGCTTTGCTGCAGGAAATCCTGGCGAAGCTGGAGGCATTAGCTGCGCAGCAGAACGGCATCATGCCGGATGTGGATCAGGACCTGAATCCTGAGCAGATGACTGAAGGCATTCCGACTTCTGTTCCGGCTTCGGAATTTTTAGAATCCCTGCTGAGCGGCAATAGTGAAGAACTGTATGCATTGCTTGAAAAAACGGATGTCGATTTGTCTTCCGAGCTAAAAGCGCTGATGGATAATCTCAAGAGTCTTGCGGGGCAAACAGCAGAAGATCGGGCGGATTCTGGCCTCCCGTTCAAACTGAGCTTTATGCTTGAGAAAGCGGAAGGTTCCGGTGAAGAGCTGATCAATCAGCTGAGGGCTCAGTGCGGTCAGGTCATTGAAAGACTGAACAGGCAAATTGCTGAGCTGGATCAATCCCTTCCCGGCCCGGTTGAGGATCAGAAGTTCACCGCTGTTCAAGATACGTTGAATCCTGAAAATGCTGAGGCCAGCGGCCAAACGGATGCCGGTCCGGCCAAATCGGAACGCAAAAAAAGCGAACCTGCGGCAGGCCCCTATCATGCCGGCAAGAGCTATGCACCGGTTAACGGAGAATTGGAAGCCAAGGACGAACTGGATGCCAAAGGCGATACCGATGCCATATCCTCCGCCTATGCAATGCCGGACGTCAAGGTGCAGCAGGGGACCACGGCTGCAAAGCCGGAAGAAACCGCTCATTTCCTTCCGCAAGATCCAGCGGCGCAGAATGTCACCGATCAGGTGCTTGTAAAGGTCAAATTGATGGCCGGAGAGAATAAGCAGGAGATGGAAATGCAATTAAAGCCCGAAAGCTTCGGAAAGCTCTCCTTGAAAATTATTCATGACCGGGGTGAGGTTTTGGCTAAAATCACGGCTGAGAATGAACAGGTGAAAGGAATTCTTGAAAGCAATATGGGCCTTTTAAGGGACGCGCTGGAAAAGAGCGGACTTTCAGTTCAGAGCCTCAGTGTGTCGGTAGGCGGCGAAGAAAAGAATCAGTTTAAACAGCATGCCGATGAGAGTAAGGAGACTGCAGCGGGGCAGTCTGTTGAATCCGGTGATTTGCTTGTGCAGGCTGACACTCTTTATGACCGGGCCCGGACTACTGAAGATTACTATGGTCTGAACTCTCAGATCAACTTGAAGGCGTAGCTGTTTGATACGGGCAGTTACAGAATGAGGGAGGCAACCATGAAGATCAATCATCTTCCCATTCAAAATATCAGTCAGACAGCTGAAACCCAGGCAACCAGGACAAAAAGCCCGGTTCAGGAGCAACAGAAATTTGCCCTGATTCTGAATCAAAAGCTTGAAGAAGACCGGGAAATAAAATTGTCCAAGCATGCAGCTATGCGATTACAGGCTCGAAACATAAACTTGAGCAAGGATCAGGTGGACCGGTTAAAAAGTGCTGTGAGCAAGGCGTCTTTAAAAGGCGTTAAGGATACGCTGGTGGTGATGGATCAAATGGCGTTTGTGGTTAATGTAGACGCCAGAACCGTCATTACTGCCGTCAACCGGAACGAGCTTAAAGAAAATATTTTCACTAATATTGACGGTGCTGTCTTTACCTGATCAGAATTTTATATGAATCTGCAGCCGGACCCGCCGGGGGGCTGTTCGTTCCCGAATGACAGACGGAACGAAAAACTTTAGGGAGGGTTTATCCCTCCCTGGTTTTTTAAATAAGGAGGCATATTTATGATTACTGTAACCCGTTTTAATAAAACCAGATTTGTCATTAATGCCGACTGGATAGAAACGGTGGAATCCACGCCCGACACCGTTATAACCCTTACCAACGGTAAAAAATTCATTGTATCGGAGCCGGTCGAAGATATCGTCAGGCAGGTTATTGAATATAAGCAAAAAACATTTATACTTAACAGAACAATTAATTCTTCTTCCGAAAATGACGATAAATGACATATAAGCAATTGTTAAAAGGGAGTGCTGTATTTGCAAGGAAAGTCACTAAACACAGTCTTGCTGGCCATTATTGCGGTTCTTACTCTTGCGCTGGCGGTGATGTCCATATTTCTTTTTACCACCCTCAACAGTAAGGGAGTGGCAGGTGTGGGGAAGGCAAAGCTCTCGGCCGAACAGGTTGTCCCGCCGGCGGAACAGGCAAGATTTAACCTTTACCAGGTCGATGCCAAAGGTGAGGTGGATACCGAAAAAAGCGGCGACGCGGTCTTCAATATCAAAAGCACCGAGAACCAGCCCAATAGCTTTCTGATGGCTTCCATATCCGTTGTGTATAACGGCGGATCAAAAAACAAGCTCCTTGAAGAGCGGAAAAAACTTCTTCAAAACTTATATATCAGTGATTTTAGACAAGCCGCCATAGAGTATTTCAGAAGCAAAAGCTATGATGAGCTCCAACAGGCCGATGCAATGCAAAAAGCGGGAGAAGACCTGCAAGCGATCTTTAGCGGAATTATCGGCGAAGATCCTGAAGATCCCGCTAAAAAAATCATTCTAAAAATTGTTTTTGATAAGTGGATCATTCAACAGCAGTAACTCAGGAGGGAAAAAAGTGGGAGACATACTTTCCCAAAACGAAATAGATAATCTATTGCAGCAGCTCAATACCGGAGAACTTGACGTAAAGGAAATCAGCAGTGAAACGGCCGAGAAGAAAATTCGAAACCATGATTTTCGCCGTCCCAGCAAGTTTGCGAAGGATCATATCCGAACACTCCAGATGATTAACGAAAATTACGCAAGACTTCTGACCAATTTTTTGTCAGGTTATTTAAGAACTCTGGTACAGGTTGATGTACAAACGGTTCAAGCCCTGCAGTATTCAGAATTCACCAACTCCATCGCCAATCCTGCAGTGCTGGGGATTGTCAATTTCAGCCCTCTTCCCGGCTCCATTATTATGGAGATAAACCCGAGCATTGCCTATTCCCTGATTGACCGGATATTAGGCGGAAAAGGCATGTCTGTGGAAAAGGTGAGGGGATTTACCGAAATAGAGCTGGCCATTCTGATGAGGATCATAACACAGATGTTGGGCCTTATGCGGGAACCCTGGGAAAATGTAATAGAACTTCGGCCGACTTTGGACCGGATTGAAACCAACGCCCAGTTTGCACAGCTTATGTCGCCCAATGAAATGGTCGCTCTTGTCACCTTCACAGCCAAGATCGGGGAAGTTGAGGGGCTCCTCAATTTATGTATTCCGCATATGACGCTGGAACCTGTGATGCCGAAGCTCTCTACAAAACTATGGTTCTCCCTTATTGAAAAAGGGTCCACCGAGGAGAGCAGGCAAGCCATAGAGCTGAAGGTGGAAGAGACAAAAATTCCTGTAACGGCAATCCTGGGAAGAACCTCTCTGCTCGTTCATGATTTTCTCATGCTTCAGCAGGGAGATGTTATTGCTCTTAATACAGAGGTGGACGGCAAAATAGAAGTGATTGTCGGCAATATGCTGAAATTTTACGGGAAACCCGGTGCCCGCAATAAGAAAACCGCTGTTAAAATTACAGATATCATCCGGGAGGAGGAAAACTAATGGGAGATATGTTATCACAGGCTGAAATAGATGCCCTTTTAAATGGCGTGAATATTGAAGATGAACCTAAAGACACAGCTTCAGACTCGGTGCACGAAAAAACAGATCTTCTGACCCCCGAAGAAAGAGATGCTCTGGGGGAAATCGGAAATATAAGCATGGGAACTGCGGCTACGACTCTTTACGCTCTTTTGGGACAAAAGGTCAATATCACCACTCCAAGAGTTGAGGAAAGTAATTGGGAACAGATCTCCCAAATGTTTGCAAAACCGTATGTGGCCGTGAAGGTGCAATATACTGAAGGACTCAAGGGCTTTAATCTCTTAATTATCAAAGAGCATGATGTTAAAATCATTACTGATCTTATGATGGGAGGGGACGGTTACGGAAATATCCAGGGCGAGCTAACAGAGCTTCAATTAAGCGCAATCAGCGAAGCCATGAACCAGATGGTGGGATCATCCTCAACCTCGTTATCCTCCATGTTTGAAAAGCGCGTGGATATTTCTCCGCCGGAATCAAACCTGATTAATACCGGAACGGATATGGAGCACATCAGAATTGACGATGACTCCCATTACGTTCTGGTACTGTTTTATTTGAAGGTAGGAGACCTTATCGACAGTGAAATCATGCAAGTGATGCCATACAACTTTGCGAAGGAGTTGGCGACTAACCTGCTGCAGCACGGTCAAAAAGCGACTTTGCCTGAAGAACAGGCTGCCGCATCCGAACCGTCCGCTGCCCGGCAAATGTCTTCTGCGGCTATACCCCAGCCTCAGCCACAGCCCCAAATCCAGCCGCAGCCTCAGGTGCAGCCACAGCCTCACATCCAGCCTCAGCCGCAATACCAGCCGACAGGCCAAATGCCTCCTTCTCAAAATCAATACGGGCAGCAGTTCGGCTATGAAATACCCCAACGCCAACCGCAGCCCCAACCGGCCTTTAGCCAGAATCCGGTTAATGTACAGCCTATACAGCTTCAGTCCTTTGACGAGGGATTGGATAATTTTGACCGGAATAATATCGGCCTTTTAATGGATGTTCCGCTTCAAATTTCGGTTGAACTGGGACGGACCACAAGAAAGATCAGGGAGATTCTGGAGTTTGGGCAGGGGTCCATTATTGAATTGGACAAGCTCGCCGGAGAGCCTGTGGATATTCTTGTAAACGGAAAAGTAATCGCCAAGGGCGAAGTTGTCGTTATTGATGAGAGCTTTGGCGTGAGAATAACAGATATTCTCCATCCATCAAAAAGACTGTAAATTGCGTTAAAATACTTTTAATTTGTCGTAATATGAAATATAATGGAAAATAACTAAAATTAATGGTATAGTTTAATTTAGTGAAATTTCACAGGAGAGGAAATTACCTATGGCAAGTATACTGATCGTTGACGATGCAGCATTTATGCGTATGATGATTAAAGATATCCTGACAAAAAACGGATTCAATGTTGTTGGAGAAGCTGAGAATGGCCTTAAGGCAGTAGAAAAATATAAAGAATTGAATCCTGATCTTGTTATTATGGACATAACCATGCCGGAGATGGATGGGATCCAGTCCGTTAAACTAATTAAGGCCGCCAACCCGGCTGCTAAAATCATTATGTGTTCTGCTATGGGTCAGCAGGCTATGGTTATAGAATCTATACAGGCCGGTGCCAGAGACTTTATTGTGAAGCCCTTTCAGGCTGAACGCGTCGTTGAAGCGGTAAAGAAGACTCTTGGCTGATTTCTCGGAAGGAAGAGATTCCAGTGTTTTACGAAATTCTTGTTCCTCTGCTTGCATTTGCTCTGGTTCTAGTATTATGCTACTGCACTACGAAATTTATTGGCAGTAGATTTTCAGGCGGCAAGAGAAACAAAATTATGAAGATCATTGAGACCCTGCCTCTTGGACTGGATCGATATCTTTATCTGATTAAAGCGGGGAAAAAATATTTTTTGTTTCAATCAAGTAAAAAGGGTATGCAGCTTGTTTCTGAAATTGAAATGGAGGAGCAGGAGATCGGTTCACAGGATTCGGATGAATCCGCCAATGTTTTTGAATTTAAAAAAATATTTGAAAATTATTCGGGATTAAGCAAGAAAATAGAAAATGCAGATCCCGAAACCGAAAGCGGAGGAATTCTGGGAAGTATTAAGCGGCTGCAGAAGATAAATCACAGTAAGGAATGAATTTTCAGAACTAACGGTGGTATTATGCGAAAGAAGAAAATATTGGTTTTTCTAATAATCAATCTTATTTGTTTTATAGTACTTAGCTCGGTGGCTCTTGCTGAACCGGGCATTTCATTTTCTGACGACGGAATTACCATTCAATCCACTGATGATCCAAAGGAAATCAGCGCAGGTATTAAGCTCCTCGTAATTCTCACCGTATTGTCGCTGCTGCCTTCCATTCTGATTATGATGACAGCCTTTACCCGTATTGTAATCGTCATGTCCTTTCTCCGGAATTCCATGGGCACACAGCAAATTCCTCCCAATCAGGTAATAATTGGCTTGTCTCTTTTTCTGACGTTCTTTATCATGACCCCGGTCATGACCGATATTAATACAAATGCCCTGCAGCCCTTCTCTGAAAGCAAAATCACCCTTGAGCAGGCCATTGACAATGGATCGGGCACCATCAAGGATTTTATGCTTCATTCTACCCGAGACAAAGATCTCGCACTTTTTGCCGGAATTGCAAAGGTGGAAGCTCCGGAAAAGCTGACCGATCTTCCTTTGACCGTTGTAACGCCGGCCTTTATGATCAGTGAGCTCAATACGGCGTTTAGAATGGGATTTATGCTGTATATCCCGTTTTTGGTTATTGACATGGTGGTAGCCAGTGTACTGATGTCCATGGGCATGATGATGCTGCCTCCGTCCATGATATCCATGCCGTTTAAAATTCTCCTGTTTTTACTGGTAGACGGATGGAACCTGCTGACGGGGACAATCATTAGATCCTTTGCATAGAACTGATGAAAAGAGGGGGATGGGTTTGGAACAATTTTTATTGGATATTGCCAGAGATGCGATGATGACGATCATTAAGGTCTCTGCCCCTATATTGCTGATTGGTCTGACAGTGGGTCTTATTGTGAGCATTTTCCAGGCAACCACACAGGTTCAGGAGCAATCTCTGCATTTTGTTCCTAAAATTATAGCCATGCTGGTGTCCATGCTCCTTTTAGGCTCTTGGATGCTGACCGTAATAAAAGAATTTACATTGAGAATGTACGAAGGCATGATCAGATTCATTGGGATGTAGGGTATTTTAGAATGAGGAATTATACATGACGATACCCTTTGATTTTCTTATTGATATTTGGAATATTTTTTTGCTTGTTTTAGTGCGCATTTCAGGAATGTTTTACCTGTCGCCGATTTTTGGCAGAAGAAATGTTCCCAACCATTATAAAGCGGGATTCTGCTTTCTTTTTTCCGTCATTGTGGCCAATTCGGTTCCTGTTCCGGACCTTTCTTCCTATCAGACGCTTTTTTCCTATGTTGTTCTGATCGGTAAAGAGCTTTTGATCGGCCTTATGATGGGGTTTATCTCCTATCTGATTTTTTCATGCATTTATATCGCCGGCCACCTCATTGATATGCGGATAGGCTTTGGCATGGTATCCGTATATGATCCCATGACCAATATACAGGTACCCGTTACGGCAGACTTTTATGCCATATTTGCCACGCTTTTAATGCTGGGCACGGATTCCCATCACCTCCTGATTTCGGCTGTGGCGGAAAGCTACTCCATTCTTCCCATAGGCGGGGCAACATTCAGCGGTGCTCTGCTAAAGCAGGTAGTAGATCTCTTTTCGGAGGTTTTTGTCATTGGATTTAAGATTGCTGCACCCATAACTGCAGCTATTTTAATTACCGATCTGGCCCTCGGAATAATCTCCAAAAGCATGCCACAGATGAATGTTTTCCAGTTGGGCATGCCCATTAAAATTATTCTGGGGTTGATGATCATTTTTATCACCATCGGCTCCTTCAAAGGAATCGTCAATGTCATTGTACAGGGAACCTATGAGGAAATATATAAATTTATTGAGAAGGCCCGGAGCCCATAAAATTTTTCCGGGGCAGAGTGCTCAAAAAGGCACCGGATTTTAAAATAAGGAGAAATCAGATGGTGAAGCGGACCCGCGCGTCCTCTCAACTAAATAGTGTGCCAAAACGCAGGAGGGGACTTTCGCCCTCTTTTTCATGGAATTCTTTTTGGAAGGCACGGCCGACGTATTTGCGGGGTCTTCATGCCATCGATCTTCAATTATTTGCCGATAATGACGAGAAAACAGAAAAAGCGACGCCCAAAAAGCGGCAGGACCTCAGAAAAAAAGGCCAGGTGATGCAGAGCCGGGAGCTCCCGGCAAATCTGATCCTTTTGGCGATCTTTATTTCAATGAAGGCCCTGGGCAATTTTATCTATCAGGAATGCAAAACGGTTTTTCAATTCTTTGTATCCGGGGCATCAAGCTATGATCTTTCCAGTTCATCTGAAATCATGCGTCTTGCCACCTTTGCCGTACTGGAGATTGCAAAAATGTCGGCCCCTTTCTTTGTGATTGCCATGATCATGGGGGCTCTGGGGTCCTATGTTCAAATAGGGTTTCTTTTTACTGCGGAACCTTTAAAGCCCAAATTTTCAAATCTCAATCCATTGAAAGGCCTTAAAAGGATTTTTTCCACCCGGTCCCTGTTCGAACTGATAAAATCGATAGCCAAGGTGATTCTCATATTCATGGTGGCATGGAAATCCATTCAAGCCGAGTTTACCAATATGATGAAGCTGATGGATATGGATATCGGCCCCATCACTGTGTATATACTCAATACTGCACTGGATATTGCCATAAAAATATGCTTTTCCATGCTGGCCATTTCAGCAGTGGATTATTTCTTTCAAAGGCTGAGGCATGAAAAAGACATACGAATGACAAAGCAGGAAATCAAGGAAGAGTATAAGCAAATGGAAGGAAATCCTGAAATCAAGTCAAAAATCAAGCAAAAGCAGCGCGAAATTTCTATGCGCCGGATGCTTCAGGAAGTGCCGAAGGCTGATGTGGTCATTACCAATCCGACTCATTTGGCCATCGCTATCAAATATGAGCCTCAAAAGAAGTCGGCTCCGTATGTGGTCGCGAAGGGGGCTGATTTCATGGCTCAGCGAATTAAGGAGGTCGCCAAAGAGAATCAGATCTATACCATGGAGAACAAGCCTCTGGCCCAGGCTTTGTACAAAACCGTGGATGTGGGAGATGCTGTCCCGCCGGAATTGTATAAGGCAGTAGCGGAAGTATTGGCTTTTGTCTACAAGCTGGAAGGAAAAAATCCGAATGAACAATAAATGAAATTCATACTCCACTGTATATTGTGGATGACTATATTAAAACATACTATTGTTTTCCAGTTGAACTTATTATAAAATAATGGTAAGAGACAAATTATATGCTTCTTCGACATATACTGCCGAGAAAATTATAATGCGTTACTAAAGAGAAATTAAGCCGGGGGAATTATACATGAAAAACAGAAATCTGATGGTTGCCGTATGTGCAGTTTTCATAGTTCTTTTCATCATCGTGCCCATCCCCAACTTTCTGTTAGATGTGCTTTTGGTCATTAATATTGCTTTATCCTTTCTTATTCTTCTGAATGCTATTTATGCCAATGATGCGCTTTCCATGGCGGCTTTCCCCACGATGCTTCTGTTTACGACCCTTTACAGGTTATCTTTAAATATTGTTTCCACAAGACTCATTATCGGCCGGGGTGAGGCCGGAGAGGTAATTCAGAGTTTTGGCCGGTTTGTAGGCGGGAACGATCTCATTGTCGGCTTTATGATATATATTATCATCATGCTCGCCCAGTTTCTTGTTATTACCAAGGGCGCCGAACGTGTAGCAGAGGTAGCGGCCCGCTTTACCTTGGATGCAATGCCCGGAAAGCAAATGGCTATTGATGCCGACTTAAATTCAGGTCTTATTAATGAAACTCAGGCCAAAGAAAGACGTAAAAGAATTCAACGGGAAGCCGATTTCTACGGCTCCATGGACGGTGCGTCAAAATTCGTTAAAAATGATGCTATTTTTGGCATTATTACCACAGCCATCAATATTATCGGCGGAATTATCATGGGCATGTGGAAACAGGGGGATACCATCTTTGAAGCGATGGAGCGGTATACCATACTGACCATCGGCGATGGCTTGGTAAGCCAGATTCCGGCTTTGCTGATTTCCATCGCGACGGGCATTATCGTTACAAGAGCAGCATCCGAAGGCAATTTGGGCGATGATATCGTAAAACAGCTCTTTAACAGTCCACGAGTACTTTATATTGCCGCCGGCGCGTGTATTCTGCTCGTCCCCATTCTCTGGCAATGGTCTTTGATCCTGGTGGCAGGAATGCTGATATACCTTGGAAGCCGTATTAATCAAGCTGAAAAGAAGGTTTCCAAACAGGAGGAACGAAAGGTTGAGCAACAGGAAGTGGAAGAGATCCGAAAGCCGGAAAACGTAGTAACCCTGCTCCAGGTAGATCCAATCGAGCTGGAGTTCGGGTATGCGGTGATACCCCTGGCCGATAAAAATCAAGGCGGGGATCTTTTGGACCGGGTTGTGATGATACGGAGGCAGCTGGCTCTTGAGCTGGGGGTTATTGTGCCCATTATACGCCTCCGGGACAATATCCAGCTTTCACCAAACCAATATGTCATTAAAATAAAGGGTGTCGAAGTGGCCAGCGGTGAGCTGATGCTGGATCACTTCATGGCCATGAATCCCGGAACCGTCGATGAAGAGATTAACGGGGTTCCCACAGTGGAACCTGCTTTTGGACTGCCCGCCCTGTGGATTTCCGAATCTGTAAGAGATCAGGCTGAAATGATGGGCTATACAGTAGTGGATCCGCCTTCCATTGTTGCCACACATATGACCGAGGTGGTAAGAAGGCATATCCATGAGCTGTTGAGCAGGCAGGATGTACAAACGCTTATAGATAATGTCAAAACCAGCTATCCGGCGGTTGTAGAGGAGCTGATTCCAAAACTTCTGACACTGGGGGAAATTCAGAAGGTTTTGGGCAATCTTCTGCGTGAAGGGGTTTCCATCCGTGATATGGTAACGATTTTGGAGACTCTTGCCGACTATGCCCCCATCACCCGAGATCCTGATATGCTGACAGAATATGTCCGCCAGGCGCTTGGACGGGCGATATCCAAATCTTATCTCAACAGCGGCAACGCTGAGGTGGTTACCCTGGACCCTAAGCTTGAAAAGCTCATTCTGGACTCCGTTCAGAAAACAGAAGCGGGATCCTATATGACCATGGATCCCGGCATCAGCAGCCGTATCGTTTCCAATACGGCCGGTCTAACAGAAAAATTAGTACAAAGAGGCAGGCAGCCCATCGTACTGGCTTCTCCAGTGGTAAGGCTGTATTTTAGAAGACTGACCGAAAATGCTATTCCGGGATTGGTGGTATTATCCTATAACGAATTGGATCCCAGTCTCGAAGTAAACGCAATAGGAATGGTCAGTATTTAATTGATATCAAATGAAAGGGTCGGACGCTTGGAATGAAAATACGCAGATATACATGCAAGGATATGCAGGAAGCAATGCTCAAGGTTAAAATGGACCTTGGGAATGAAGCTGTCATAATGCATAGCCGCAAGGTTAAGCAGAAGGGGCTGGCAGGCCTTTTCGGAAAGCCGATGGTTGAGGTGGTTGCGGCGATTGATGATGATTATGTGAGGCCAAGACCTTATTATAAAGAACAAAAGACCGTTTTCCCCCAATATAAAATTGTGCCGCCGCATAAGGCCGGAGAAGAACATCAGGGGATGGCTGAGCTTCAGAATAAAGTTGAGACAATGGAAAAAATGATGAAGGAAATTTACCGGGCCGTTCAGACCAACAGCGGATCGGAAAAGAATAGGGTACATGAAGCGCTCAATCCTTCCCTCAAGACGCCACAAACAATGCGTACCTTTGTGCCGCCAAAGCTGCAAAAACAAACCGAAGTACTGTCGGGCGAGCCGGTTCAGACTGCGGTGCAGGAACCGGTCGGCCAATTTGGCCCGGCGGTGCAGGAACCGGTCAGCCAATTTATCCCGGCGGTGAACCATCAGTTTGCTGAAAGTATCTCAGCATTAAAAGAACTATTGGCTGAGCAGGAAATTGAACCCAAGCTCATTGAAAAAATAGTGGAGAAAATTAAAGAGATAGGCGGGCATAACCTAGCGCGGGATGAGATTTTCGGATTGGCCGAAAGGATCATGACAGTCCTTTTAGGGGACCCGGAGCCGATTACTCTGAACGATGAAAAAAAGCCCCATATCTCTTTATTCATAGGGCCTACCGGTGTGGGAAAAACGACCACGCTTGCCAAGATTGCAGCTGATTTTGCGCTGAACCGGCAGAAAAAGGTTGGACTGATCACTGCCGATACCTACAGAATCGCTGCTGTAGAACAGCTTCGAACCTATGCTGAAATTTTAAACATTCCTGTGAATGTAGTATATTCTCCTGCGGAGATCAAAGAGGCGGTGGAACGCCTGTCCGACAATGACATCATCCTTATTGACACAGCGGGAAGAAGCCACAAGGACAAGTCTCATTTTGATGAGTTAAAAACACTTGTCAGTACAGTACCTGCCAATGACACCTTTCTGGTTATGAGCTGCAACACAGGGCAGAAATCAATTCGTGAAATTTTAGAATGCTACGCCTTCATTAAAAATTACAGGCTTCTTTTTACAAAGCTTGATGAGTCCTCAGTTTCGGGAGCTATACTGAATGCCCGTTATATGACCGGCAAGCCTCTGTCCTATACAACAGCCGGCCAGAGCGTCCCTGACGACTTTGACATTGCCAATGTAAAGCAGCTTGTCACGGGGATTCTCGGGAAGAGCTATATATGAGCGAACTCTTGAAACATAGGAGCGGGAGGAATACCATGAACGATCAGGCAGAAATGCTTCGAAAAATAGTGCACATGAAAAAAGATGAACAGAACGATGACAGTTCTGGTTTTGATAATAAACAGGCAAGAGTAATTACTATAACAAGCGGCAAGGGCGGAGTCGGCAAGACCAACGTGACTGTTAATCTTGCCCTTGCCTTAAGCAAAAAAGGGCTTAAAGTTGTCATATTGGATGTGGATTTTGGCCTGGCCAATATAGACGTGTTGTTTGGGATAGTTCCTAAATATTCCTTGCTGGATCTCATCCATGACGAAAAGAGTATTTTTGAGGTTTTGACAGACGGCCCGGAAAATATCAAGTTTCTGTCCGGGGGATCGGGAGTTGAAGAGCTGATTCACCTGGACCGCAAAAAGCTTAAAAAGTTTGTCAGCAACATCAGCCTTTTGGACAGTATGTTTGATGTGATTCTTATCGATACCGGAGCGGGGCTTTCCCAGAATGTAATGAGCTTCGTTCTGGCGGCCGATGAAGTAATTCTGGTCACGACCCCCGAACCAACCGCCATTACCGATGCCTATGCCCTTGTCAAAATGATCTCCAGGCGGGACCATAAAAAGGCCATTCAAGTATTGGTCAACAGGGCTGAAACCCGGAAGGAGGCTGAGGACGTTGCCAACAAGCTCTGTGTTGTCTCAGAGAAATTTTTGTCATTAAAGCTTTTTAAAATTGGGTATATATTATACGATGAAAATGTTCGGAAAAGTGTAAAAATGCAAAAGCCCTTCAGCCTGTATAACCCCAGGTGCACAGCCACTAAAAATGTTTTGGAAATAGCCGACAAACTATTTTCGCAACCGGATTCAAAGATCGGTTCGGGAGCAAAAAGCTATATTTCCAAATTATTGTCTTTTTTTGGTGTATGAAAGGTCGAATTATGTTATAATCAGATTAATACTGGCAACTTGTACCAGAAAAATGGTGATAACTTAATTGTAACTTGAGAATCGAATATGTGAATTAATATGAGGTTTACTAGATGGATACAATCAAACTAACCGTTGGCAGCAAGCTGGAGCTGGAGCTGTTTGACCGCCATGACAAGCGGATAGGGCCTGTTATGGTAAGTCAATTTGAGGCATTTCTGCCCGACGGCAGCATGGAAATTTTAACACCCATATATGAAGGCCGTATTTATACTGTACATACCGGCGCGCAGATGAATGTCATCTATCATAGAGAAGAATGTATGTTCAAATTCCTGGCAGAAGTTCTGGATCGTAGGCGTTCAGGCAATATTCATATATTAAAGATTCAGCCCAGATCCGGAGAGGAGCCTTACCAGCGTCGGAACTTTTTCAGGATGAACTGCTTATTGGATATACAATACCGGCTATTTGCCCAGAACCCGGGGAAAAAAGCAGTGAAGGAAGAATTTCAGAAGGGTGTTACAAGAAATTTAAGCGGAGGCGGTCTTTGCCTTTTATTAAATGAAAAACCTGCTGTTGGTTGGATTTTGGAAGGCGTTATGAATGTGGGCCAGGAAGTCCGTTTTAAGGGCCGTGTCATACGCGTTTCGAATATGACCGACAAGACTAAATACCATTATGAGGTAGGAGCGGAATTCACCGAAATTACCAGTAAGGATAGGGAAAGGATTATAGGTTTCATTTTTGATTCACAGAGAAAATTACTTAATAAAGGCTGGCATATTAAATGAGAGAAAATAAAATAAAGGTGCTTGTTGTAGATGATTCTGCTTTGATGCGTCGTCTCATACAGGATCTGCTGGAACAGGATACCGAAATTGATGTAATAGGGGTGGCGAGAGACGGAGCGGAGGCTTTAAAAAAAGCCCACGAGCTTCAGCCTGATGTAATTACACTTGATATAGAAATGCCGGTAATGGACGGGATCACTTGCCTTGAGAATCTTCAAAAACAGGGCTCGTACGGGATTATTGTGGTCAGCGGAAGTACACAGACCGGGGCCAACGCCACAATTCGAGCACTGGAGCTGGGTGCTTTTGATTTCATTTCAAAGCCCCAAAGCTCGGCAGAGTTGGTATCGGACAGTAAACGAACCGAAATTATTGGAAAAGTAAAGCTGGCATACCAGGCCTTAAAAAAGGCAGGCAAACGAAATCAGCAACAATCCAAATCCCTGGTTAAGAGGCCGGAGAAAACAACGCAGTTGAAATATGTAGTCGTCATCGGCATCTCCACCGGGGGCCCCAGAGCTCTATCTGCAATTCTCCCTGAGTTTCCTGCAGATCTGCCTGCGGCTGTTGTTATTGTCCAGCATATGCCTCCCGGCTTTACAAAATCTCTTGCTGAAAGGCTTGATGAAAGATGCAGCCTTGCGGTAAAAGAGGCTGAGAATAATGACAGCCTCCAGGCAGGACATGCTTATATAGCACCGGGAGATTACCATTTAACTTTTGAAGGCGAGGACCGAGATATTTTAATAAAGCTTCAAAAAACACCGCCTGTTGGAAGTTTCCGACCCAGTGTGGATGTCACGATGAAATCGCTGGCTGAATCCAATGCCGATTCTGTTATCGGAGTCATCATGACCGGCATGGGAAGTGATGGAAGCAGAGGATTGCTGGAGCTGAAAAATAGAAAAAATGCATATATTATTGCGCAGGATGAATCAACGAGTATCGTTTTCGGAATGCCAAGATCAGCTATAGAGTTGGATATAGTGGATGAAATTGTTCCGCTGCAAAAAATTCCTTCTTGTATAATGAACCAAATGGAGGTGCGCCACTAATGGATATGAATCAATATCTTGATATATTCGTGGAGGAGTCAAGAGAGCATTTGCAACAACTCAATGCTTCAATTCTTGAGCTTGAGAAAAACAATCATGATAAAGCTGTTCTCAATGAGATATTCCGGGTAGCCCATACATTAAAGGGGATGGCCGGAACAATGGGTTATACGAAAATGCAGACTTTGACCCATGATATGGAGGATGTTCTGGAGGAACTCCGCAACGACCGTATATTTGCCGATTCAAATATGGTAGATGTCCTCTTTAAATGTCTTGACGCATTAGAGACTTATGTCAATAATGTTACAGCAACAGGCCAGGAGGGTGAAGAAACTTTTCAGGAGATCATTGACAGCCTGGCCAATATACTGAAGAAAACCGGAAAATCTGAAAAAAATCAGGAAAAAGCAGCTGAAGCAAAGAACGCAATTGATCCTGGTGCTCATCAGGGGAACAGCAAGCTTAGAGTGGAACTGGACCAGTATGATATTAATGTCTTAAAAAAAGCTCTCGATTCAAAGATGAATACATTTGAAATCCATGTCGCATTGGATAAAGGGTGTCTTTTAAAGGCTGCTCGCGCTTTCATCATATTTCAAATTTTTGAAAATAACTCCGACGTAATCAAATCTGTTCCTAAGGTTGAAGATATAGAAGACGAAAAATTCGATTTTGAATTTACAGTAATCGTTATTACGAAACAGCCGAAAGAATTTTTCCAAAAAGAAATCAATTCTGTTTCCGAAGTGGCGGACGTGGTCGTAAACGAGATTACTTATGAGCATCTCGGTGAAGCTCCCTCGGCCAGCAATACGGAGGGAGCCGCGGCAGAGCATAATGGAGCAGATCAATCAGCTCATAATCATAATGCCAAGGACAATCAGAACGGCAAGAAGCTGCAAAAGTCCGGGAAGACGGTACGCGTAGATATTGAACGCCTGGATGTGCTGATGAATCTGGTAAGTGAGCTCATCATTGTGAAGAACAGCCTGGAAGATTCCAGCCATAGCAAGGAGTCTAAAATTAACGATTCCATCGAATATCTGGAACGAATTACAACCAGCATCAGTGATGCCGTCATGAAGGTGAGAATGGTCCCCGTTGAGACGGTATTCAACAGGTTCCCCAGAATGATACGGGATATTGCCAGAGAATTGGACAAGGGCATTGAGCTTCATATGTCAGGCGTTGAAACAGAGCTTGACAGAACTGTCATTGATGAGATCGGAGATCCGCTGATACATATTTTGCGAAACTCCGCCGACCATGGCATTGAAAGTAAAGAAGAGCGGATCCGGGCCGGCAAGCCTGATACCGGAAACATCTATTTGCGCGCCTATCAGGATGGCAATAACGTAGTCATTGAAGTAGAAGATGACGGCCATGGAATTGACATTGAAAAAACGCGGGCAAAAATTATTGAAAAAGGCCTTGAATCAGCCGACATTGTTAAGACTTTTTCCGATAAGGAAATTATTGAATTTCTTTTCAAAGCCAGCTTTAGCACTGCCGAAAAAGTGACCGACATATCGGGCCGGGGCGTAGGCCTGGATGTTGTAAAAACCAAAATTGAAGCATTAGGCGGCACGGTTGAGGTGGAGACGGCGATGGGCAAGGGAAGCAGGTTCATCATCCGGATACCGTTGACGTTAGCCATTATCCAGGCTCTTTTAGTGAAAATTGGAGATGAAAAGTATGCCATACCCTTAAGCTCTATTCAGGAAATTGATAATGTCAAACCCGCTGATATTCGTTTGGTCAGAAATCAGGAGGTCATTTTACTTCGGAATATAGTGATTCCGGTAGTGCGCCTGGATAAGATCATGGGCGTGCCGGGAGTGCTTCAGGACAGCGAGAAAAAGGTTCTTACGGCTGTCATTGTCAAAAAGGGAGATAAGTATTCGGCCTTTGTTGTGGATTCATTGATCGGGCAGCAGGAAATTGTTATAAAGTCACTCGGAAAAGTCCTGGCCGGTGTTAAATATATTGCAGGAGCCACTATTTTAGGAGACGGCAATGTTGCTCTTATAGTAGATGTTAATTCTCTTGCCCTTTAAGATTGATAGAGCTATACGAAAAGGGGGATTCCAGCATGGAAGTAAAAAAAGCTTCGGCAAAAAACATGAGGCAGTATGTGGTATTTCGGGTAGAAAGTCAGGAATTTGGAGCCGACATCCATAAAATATCTATTATAGAGAAAATGATGAATATATCCCGAGTCCCTTCCACACCCGCCTATATTAAAGGAGTCGTAAATTTAAGAGGCGAAATTATTCCAATTATGAGTTTGAGACTGAAATTTGGTTTGCCTGAAATTGACGCTGACGATGATACCAGAATGATCATATTTAAGTTTAATGATGTCGCTCTGGGGGCCATTGTTGACGGTGTGGCAGAGGTAGTGAACTTAAGCGACGATGATATAGAAAATATTTCTGCTATCAGCAATGACAGAAATTATGACTATATCATGGGTATCGGAAAGGCAGAGGGAAGGCTCATAACACTGCTGAATATAGAGAAGCTCATAAATGAGTTGGTTACCAAAGAATAAACTAAGAGGGTGAGAAAATATGCCGGACGGCCTTGAAGTTAATGCGTTAAGCTGTTTTCAACTTGATGTTCTAAGGGAAATTGGGAATATCGGTGCTGGCAATGCTGCTACTGCGCTGGCAAAGCTGCTGGACAAAAAAATTGATATGAAGGTTCCGAAAATCAACGTTATGAAGTTTTCGGAGGTAAGTGATGTCCTCGGCGGGGCGGAGACCCTTGTAGTAGGAATTTTGTTAATCGTTCAAGGGGACATAAGCGGGAGCCTGATGTTTATTCTCGATGAGCAAAGCGCCCGGATTCTGGTCAATATTTTAATGAACAAAAGCCATAATGCCAAGCTGGAATATGACGAGATGACGCTGTCGGTACTGAAAGAAATCGGCAATATTTTAGCCGGCTCCTACCTTTCGGCATTATCAAATTTGACCAATTTAAGAATTATGCCCGGTGTTCCGGATTTGGCCGTTGATATGTCAGGCGCCATTTTAAGTGTTCCCGCAATAGAATTTGCAAAAGATTCGGACAGTGTCCTTTACATAGAAAATGAGTTTACAGATGGCCAAGAAAGTGTTCTCGGAGAATTGTTCCTGATCCCTGACAAAGCCTCTTTTAAGCGTTTATTGCATGCATTGGGAGTAGTATGATGGCAGACTTGATAAAAGTAGGAATGGCAGATTTGAAAGTCGCGAATCATCCTGCCGTTCTAACCACACTTGGCCTTGGCTCCTGTGTAGGCATTGCTTTGTTTGATCAAAGGAAAAAAAACGTGGGACTGGCACATATTATGCTTCCAACTTCTACAATAGCAAGAGAAGTTACCAACCGGGCCAAATTCGCCGATACCGGCATTATAGATCTTGTTAAAGAGATGAAAGTGTTGGGCTCGGACCAGAGAAACCTGATAGCAAAAATAGCCGGAGGTGCCCAAATGTTTGCTTTTACCGGTGCCAGCGAGACCTTGAAAATCGGCCTCCGCAACAGCGAGGCAGTACGTACTATATTGAAGGAAATGAATATACCAATCGTCTGTGAGGATACAGGGGGAAACTATGGCCGCACCATAGAAATTTCATCGGAGGATGGACGGCTCATGGTAAGGACAATTGGGTTTGGTATTAAATATTTATAGGTGAGGATGTATTATGGATTATATCCGTAAGCTGCCTTTGCTTATAAGTTTGTCAGTTGCAATTGTTGTAGGCATGGCGGGGTATATTCAAGAAGTGCCCGAAAAAGAAAATATGTTCAGAATGCTTATTGTCATGATCATTTTTTATTTGGTGGGCTTCTTCATAAAAGCGGCTGCCTTAAGCATTTATGAGACCTTAAAAGAAAAGGAAGAACAAGAGCAGCGGGAGCATCTTGAAAATAAACAGCAAGAGAACTCTAAAGACAAAAAGAGAAAAGGCAGTACTAAGGGCAAAGTTGTAGATATCAGAACAAAGGATCATTCCAGTAAGGATACGGAAGAAGAAATGTTTAATGCTCTTCCCATAGCAGATTTTATCAAGAAAGAGCTTAACCAATAAATTACGGAGATGACTTCCTGCCATATTTTTATGAAAGGGAGATGGAGGTAGAAATGGCAGCTGTTTTACAGAGGCAACAGGAACTATGGAAAAAATACAGCGAATTAAGAGAACCGGCTGTCAAAGAACAATTAATCATTGAATATGCTGATTTGGTCAAATTTGTAGCCGGACGTCTTAGCATCTATTTCGGATCCAATGTTGAATATGACGATTTGGTAGGCTATGGGGTGTTTGGTCTGATTGATGCCATCGATAAATTTGACTTGAATAAAAAAGTCAAATTTGAAACCTATGCTTCCTTAAGAATCAGAGGGGCCATTATCGATGCCATTCGTGAACAGGACTGGGCGCCGAGGTCTTTAAGGAAAAAAGGCAAGGATCTGGAGAAAGCCTATTCTGAACTGGAAAATCATTTAGGTCACTCGGCCACAGACCAAGAGGTCGCGGATAAGCTGGGCATTACTGTAAGTGAACTCAATAAGCTGCTTCATGAAGTGAATATGTCCCAAATGGTTTCTTTGGATGACTATTTGGAACAAAATTATGAGACAAGCTTTGATCCTCTCTCTATGGACCGGGATACCAGCCAGCCCGAGCAGCGGATAGAAGTGATCGAGCTGAAAGAAACGCTTTCCGATGTCATTAATAAGCTGCCTGAAAAAGAGCGAACTGTTGTTACACTTTATTACTATGAGGAGCTGACACTGAAAGAGATCAGTATGATTATGAAGGTTTCGGAATCCAGAATCTCGCAGCTGCACACCAAGGCTATTCTAAGAATGAAAGGAAAACTGGATCGACTCAAAAGTGCGATTTTATAATGTTTTGCAAGGTCTTTTTAAACCCTGACATGGAATAAATAACTGCCATTAGTGTGAGAAGGAGTTTTAAAAATGCCAGAAAAAAACATTCAAAAAAATTCAGGCTACCAATTAACGTATGAGAAGGATGGTGTCTATCTCACAGTCTATAAGCCTGCCGATTTTACATCGCGGGTATCAGAGGACGATTTGCTGCATCTGATCAATAGAAAGAAAATTCGAAATTATTATGCCACTCTGATCAGTGAAGCCATCAATCTCAGCGATGGAAAACCGGTAAAAATTGCCGAGGCCCAGAAGGAAGAAAACGTTGACTGTTCTGTCGAAGTGATTGTTTCACCGGATAAAATGCAGGCTTACGTAGTATTGATCCCGCCGGAGGGCGGCGGCCTGCCGCCCACTGTGGAAGCCATTGTGCAGGCCCTGTATTCCAAAGGTGTCGTTTTTGGAATGAGTGAGGAAAAAATTCGAGGTCTTGCAACTCAGCCCGTCTATAATGAGAGGATACTGGTTGCCGAAGGAATTCCATCTCAAAACGGAAAGAATGGTGAGGTCCGCTATCTTATTGATATAAAGAAAGATAGAAAGCCGACCATTATGGAAGATGGAACGGTTAATTATAAGGACATGAAGCTCATTGAAAATATTGTTAAGGGACAAAAGCTGGCCGAGCTTATTCCGCCTATTCCGGGCATAAAAGGAAAGAATCTGGCCGGGATGGAACTCAAAGCTATTGATGGACGTCCCGCATTTATTTCCAAAGGCCGTAATGTTGTTTTGAGCAAGGATGGCCAGGAACTTTTTTCCGATATTGACGGGCAGCTTCAGGTTGCAGACGGGAAATTAAGTGTATTTGCAGTCCATGAGGTCTTGGGGGATGTGGATAACTCCACAGGAAATATAAAATTTATCGGTAATGTGGAGATCAGAGGCAATGTCCTTTCCGGCTTTGAAATAGAAGCGGGAGGAAACATAGAAGTAAACGGTGTTGTTGAAGGAGCGATTCTAAAAGCAGGCGGAGACATCATATTAAAGAGAGGCATGCATGGTATCGGAAAAGGTGTACTAATTGCCGGGGGCGATATCATTGCAAAATATATTGAAAACGCTACCGCTGAAGCACACGGAAATATAATGGCTGAAGCGATTATGCACAGTGATGTAAAATGCGGCAATAAGCTTGAGCTGGAAGGGAAAAAAGGACTGCTTGTAGGAGGGACCGTCCGTGTAGGAAGACTTGTAGATCTCAAAATCTTAGGCAGTCAAATGTCCACTACGACTATATTGGAGGTAGGGGTCGATCCCCATCTTAGAGAGCGCCTTAAATTTTTAAAAGGCGACATAGTAAATGTGGAAGAAGGCCTTTTAAAGGCCAACCAGGCCATCGCCCTTTTAAATAAATTAAAAGCCACCAGCGATTTGTCCATGGAGAAACGCGAGATTTTGGCAAAAAGTACCCGGACTAAATTCTTCTATGAGAATAAGCTGCAGGAGTATAAAAAGGAAATCTCTGATATCGAAGAAAAGCTCCAGCAAGGGGCTGATGGGAAGATCAGAGTCCGCGGCAGCGTGTTCCCAGGAGTAAAAGTTGCTATCGGCAAAAGTACGCTGTACATAAAAGAAGAAGCTCAGTATTGTACGCTCTATAGTGATGGTGCGGATATTCGTTTTGGTTCATTGTAAAATGGAGGTGATACCCAGATGTCAATCAGACCTGTGGATTATCAGATTCTTATGCCCAAGATAAATGAGGTGGCAAAGACTCAAAATGATGCTCAGCACAAAATAACAGGCCAGGCTCTGCAGCAGGCTGAGAACACGGTTAAAACAGCCGACCGGGATACCAAAAGCGTCCATTCACAAAAAGAGACGCAGAAACTGGCTATTACAGACAAGCAAAAAGGCGGGAGCGGAAACAGCAAGAAAAGGAAACAATCAAAGGACCGCGAAGATCAAGAGACAACTGGGCCCGCCGAAGCCAAGTTCCCAAGACATACTATTGATATACGATTGTAAAGATATTTGTACTTCAGCATAAATTGATAATTTACTGAGGATAAAAGAAATAGAGGTGTTAAAATGGCAGTATTTTTTACCTGCATTATTTTGATCGGATCGGGTATTACCGTCTTTGCGTTCATTTGGATGCTGGTCGAAAAGCATAAGCTTCATGATTACCGGAAAGATATAAAAGGCAAGAAGGAAGACTTGATAAAAGTTATTGAGGATGCGGATGTTCTTATATCGGAGATGAATCGTTATTCAGATTATATTGTCACCTGCATCGAGGAAAAACATAGTTCCTTGGCCCAGTCATTAAGCGACGCAGATCTCAGAATTGAATCGCTGAAATCAGCCGGTGGGGCTGGGACTCCTAAGAAAGAAATTCTGCTCTATGACGAAGAGCCTGCTGCGAAGATTCTGGAAGAAGAGAAACCGGA
>ENA-UOOR01000804-UOOR01000804.1-fermentation-metagenome-genome-assembly--contig:-NODE-804-length-41246-cov-10.177879_pt1 | contig 41246 bp, 42 predicted proteins | sample MGYA00245780_ERZ724029 | MGnify/ENA primary metagenome ERZ724029 (study PRJEB28704, sample SAMN03018315) | fermentation metagenome | biome: anthropogenic terrestrial biome; feature: soil; material... | reverse complement strand
AATTATTCACTATTATGAAAAGGTAGCTTGAGGAGAAAACCTCCGTCACTGGGTAACCAGACGGAGGTTTTTCCATGTTGTTTGTAAATTGAAGGTGGGAAGATAGCCGGTTTTTCCTTGTTGATGGTCTTGGTTCTTAACAACAGAGAGTCCACCTGCTAAGGTCAGCTCATAATTGGGGTAGAATTTGGTGGCGGCGATTTTTACAGTAGTGGTCGTTTCGATTATCCCGGTTAAAAAGACTAGGGTCTGTCCTTCGGTATGAACCCATTTATCACCTAATTCACCTTCGCCATGGCGCTCCCGGTTAAAAGCAAAGTTCCAGCGCCGGGAAGGAGAGGGGTTATACACTAACTCGAGGTTTAGACGCTCGGCATCGGGTCCCAGCGGGTCGCCGATTAAACGGTCTTGGTATGTATAGGTTAAATCCTGATTTAAGCCGGTGTAGGTAAATTGGGCAATTAAAGTATAGTCCGCGTAGAACTCCAGGGCTTCGAGGTTGAAGGGCCGCCGCCACTCGATTCCGCCCTGGCAGCCGATGCGCCAAGGGTTGTCGTCGGGAGCGGCAAAAGCGAGTTTGCCATTTTTAAATTCCATTCCGGGCTGGTCATCGGCGAGGTATTCTAGATATACTTGGCAGTTGGGGTTGGGTCGCCAGACCAGATCGGCGGCCATTAGGATATTGGCGGTGCTATTTAAATTAGGGGTGTCGGAGACCGAAATTCCTAAGTGTTGGTAGGCATAAACCGGGATCAAGGGTAAAGGAAGATAGAAAAACCAGGGAGCTCGGTTATTTAAGAGAGCGGTCTCAGTGAAACCAAAGGTGAAAGGGCCGAAGTCATATGTGATTCTTTGTCCCAGGAGCGCCTGTTTACCGGTCTCGGGAACTAAGGCGTAAAATTTATGGTAATTGAAAGTTCGCCACTGAAGGTGATAAGCAAGTTGGTCGTAACCTTCGGCGGTCAGCCCCGTCCCTAAAGGACCAAGAATCAGGTGACCGTTGCGTCCGGGACCATAGGTCAGAATTTTACGTCCCAGGCTTAAGCTTAGAGGACCAAACTCCCAATCGCCATAAGCCTCTTTTATTCCCCAGACTTTATTTGCGTGCAGGTCCGCGCTTAGCCAGGGAGAAAACCGCAAGTAAAAGTGGTCGGTGGTAAGATCTGTCTTCTTCATTAGGGTCAAACCATCATTATTAAGCGCGCCGGTGACTTCCATGGCGCCGGTTGGGCAAGGAAAAACCATCAGGAGCATCAATCCGATGCTCAGCAGTAACAAATTTTTACGCATTGCAACCTCCTAAAAACTCATTTCCAGCTTACTTTACCTAAGACGGCAATCTCCGGAAGAAAAGAGATAGCGCCGGACTGGCGCCCGGCATTTGCAATTCTTGATAAGCTTAGAGAGAGGGTGACTTGATCGGAGACGCCCAAATATTTAGTGGCGGAAAGAACCAGTCGGTCGGTGGTTTCTACGACGCCGGTGAGAAAGACTGCGGTCTGCCCTGGTTGATAAGTCCATTCGTCACCAATCCGGCCTTCTCCTTTTCTTTGACGCGAAAAAGCAAATCCGTATTGCCAGGGGCCTTCGTTGGTAGTGGTTAATTCCAGGTTAAGTTGGTCGGCGTCCGGACCTAATGGGCCGCCAAGCAGTTGTCCTTTGTAGGTGTAGTTAAAAAAGGGCTCGTTATGAGTATAGGTGAACTGATTGATTCTGGTATACTCGGTATAAAACTTGATTCCTTTGAGGCCTAAAGGTCGATCCCACTCGGCGCCGCACTGGTAGCCTACTTTCCAGGGGGAGCTATCCCTAGCCGGAAGTTGCCATGAGCCGTCTTGTAAATAAGGGAAGGGTTGGCTATCAATTAAATAACCCGCATAGATTTGCATCCCGGACCATAGTCTTAAGGTTAGATCGAACTGCGCTAAGAGATTAAGAGCCTGATCCGCCTCGGGTAAATCCAGGCAGTGCTCGGCAATTGCTTGATAAAGGCCTACCGGGATGAAGGGGAGAGGCAGATAATAAAAGCCGGGAATATTTTCTCTGGCTAAAGCGGTTTCGGTAAAACCAAAGGTTAAGGGGCCCAGGTCATAGGTGGCTCTTTGTCCTAAGAGCAGGCGAAAATCGGTGGCCGGAACCCAGGCATATATTTTTTTGTAGTTAAGTTTTTTGGTGGCAAACGAGTAGCTAAGTTGATCCAGACCTTCGGCTGTTAACCCTTCTCCTAACGGATTAAGGATGGGGAAGGCATAGCGCCCGGGTCCGAAAGATTGTAGTTGTCGGCCAACGGTGAGATGAAAGCGACCGATGGCTAAATCTAAACCAGCCTCCTTCAGCCCGAAGGAGGTTGCTTTCTGTTCTGTATATAACCAGGGGGAAAAGAAGAGAGAAAAAGGCCCAAGTTTAAATTGGTTCTCACTGAGCAGGGTTAAACCGCGTTCATTTAACTGGAAAAGAACATCACCGGCTAGGGTTGTTTTTGGTGAAAAAGCAAACAAAAAAAATAAAGCGATAATTAGTTGGTAAAAAGTTTTGTAGGGAGCCGGTTTCCGGATCATGATGTGTATACCTCCGTAATTAAATAATTAGCAAAAATAAATACAATAGTTAAACAGAATGAGTTCTTTGTCCACTGGCGTGAAGATGGTAGACAAAAATAGATTTCGCCAGATAGCTTGGAAAACCTCCTGGATATTCTAAAATTTTAAGATGAACAAAAGGAGTCTAGCAGGTAGTTGTTCAGGCTGACTACCACTTGCATACATGAAGTTATGATAATTAAAGCCAGGCGCGAAGGTATTCTTTTCAGCAGTAAGATAAAAAGTTCTCGACGAAGGTTGGAAAGAAAGATTTTAGGGTCAGTTTTTTGCTTCTTATCCTAACCTAGCTACCCTCAGCATAGATTGGAAGGGGGGTGTTAATTAGTGATCGATGGTGTACAGGTGAAATGTCTAAGAGTAATCCCCGATGAACGGGGAAGACTGATGGAAATTTTACGCCGGGATGACCCATTCTTTCGCGGGTTTGGTCAAGTTTATTTAACCACAGCTTACCCTGGTGTGGTTAAAGCTTGGCATTATCATGCCAAACAGTATGACAATTTCGTGGTGCTTACTGGTATGATGAAAGTGGCGCTCTTTGATGACCGAGAAGATTCACCGACGAGAGGAAAGGTCGACCAATTTTATTTAGGCGACTATAATCAACAGTTACTGCAGATTCCTCCTGGGGTTTATCATGGGTTTAAATGTGTGAGCGCCTATGAAGCATTGGTCCTCAACTGCCCCAGTGAACCCTATAATCATGAAAACCCCGATGAGTACCGGTTACCGCCGCATGCTTCTTCGACGAAGATGAAGATCCCCTATGATTGGGGGAGAAAAGACGGTTAAAGGAGGGAGGTTAAACTTTGCGTTTATTGGTGACAGGCGGAGCCGGTTTTATTGGCAGTAATTTTATCCGTAATTATCTCCGGCGCCACCCTGACGAGGAAGTGATTAATGTTGATCTCTTGACGTACGCTGGGAATGTGGCAAATATGGAGGGCTTTTCTTCGCACCCTGGATATGCCTTTATTCATGCCGATATTAATGAGCGAAAACAGTTGGAAGAACTTTTTCAAAAAGGTATTGATGTGGTGCTTAATTTTGCGGCTGAGTCCCATGTGGACCGGAGCATAGAGGCGCCGTTAATTTTTGCCGAGACTAATATCCGGGGGACTCTTAATCTACTGACTTTAGCACACCGGTATGGAGTTAAGAAGTTTGTGCAGATCTCCACTGATGAGGTTTATGGCACGCTGGGGAGAAGAGGATTATTTTCTGAAGAATCACCGTTAGCGCCAAGTAGTCCCTATTCTGCCAGTAAAGCAGGAGCGGATTTGATGGCCAGGGCTTTTTATACTACATATGGGCTACCGGTCGTGATTACGCGCTCGTCCAATAATTACGGCCCTTATCAATTTCCTGAGAAACTGATTCCGTTAGCTTTGATTAATGCCTTGCAGGAGCGACCGATTCCGATTTATGGAGATGGACAGCAGATCCGGGATTGGATTTACGTGGAGGATCATTGTCAGGCGGTGGAAATCCTTCTTCACCGGGGAACACCCGGGCAGGTCTATAATATCGGGGCGGAGACCGAAAAGACTAACTTGGAGGTAGTGCGGAGTATCCTTAAAATTTTGGGTAAAAGTGAGAGCCTGATCCGGTTTGTGCAGGATCGACCGGGACATGATTGGCGTTACGCTTTGGAGGTTAGTAAAATTAGAAACGAATTAGGTTGGCAACCGGAAATTGATTTTGAGCGGGGATTGGAAAAGACGATCGCTTGGTATTTACAAAACAAAAAGTGGTGGGAGGAGGTTATTTCCGGCGAATATAAAGCTTATTATCAACGGTTTTACGGGCGCCGTTTGGAAGGGGATTAGTCGTGAACACCAGCTGTTAAGCTGGTGTTTTTTTAATGCGCGTTAGCTTATTTTCATTAATTTGTGGGTCAAGTGAAGGTTAACGTTGACGACTACCTTTTTTTTCTAAATACAGGTTGAGGCTGAAGTATATCCTGAAAAAATTATGGCAATAATGCTAATAGGGCCACCCTAATATACCAGTGGAGGTTTTAGAAATGATACCTAATAAAGTAGAGATCTGTGGAGTAAATACCTCTAAACTTCCTGTCTTGACTAATGCGAAAATGAGAGAATTGCTTAAGAAAATGAAAACTGGGGAGAAAAAGGCCCGCGAGGAACTGATCCAGGGCAACCTTCGCTTAGTCTTAAGTGTTATCCAGCGTTTTAATAATCGTGGAGAAAACGTGGATGATCTTTTTCAGGTTGGTTGCATCGGGTTGATGAAAGCCATCGATAATTTTGACCTCTCACAGAATGTAAAGTTTTCTACTTATGCGGTACCCATGATCATTGGAGAAATTCGGCGCTATTTACGTGACAATAATCCGATTCGAGTCAGTAGATCTCTGCGGGATATTGCCTATAAGGCTCTTCAGGTAAGAGACTCTCTGACCAGTAAAAATGGGAAAGAACCTACGGTGGGAGAGATTGCTTCGACGCTGAATGTCTGCCGGGAAGAAGTAGTCTTTGCTTTGGATGCGATCCAGGAACCGATCTCATTGTTTGAACCGATTTACCATGATGGCGGTGATCCAATCTTTGTCATGGACCAAATTAGTGATGAGAAAGATATGGATAACCAATGGCTGGAAGGAATCTCGATTAGAGAAGCGATGTCAAGGCTCAATGAGCGGGAAAAAGAGATCTTAAAGATGAGATTCTTTGATGGGCGAACGCAAATGGAAGTTGCGGATGAGATTGGGATTTCGCAGGCTCAGGTGTCAAGGCTGGAAAAAACAGCTTTAAAACATATACGCAGATTTATCGGCGAGGAACGCGCTAGGGAGTGATAAGAATGAAAGTTCGGGTGTTTACGGCACTAATTATGGTGTTGATCGGTGGTTTGCTTCTTACTTTAACCGGGAAGGCCGGCTTAAAAAGAATAGAGTCTGAGGTGGCCTTTACCGCGGGCAACTTGGTCCGTTTGCATGTGATGGCCAATAGTGATGGCCCGGAAGATCAAAGGGTGAAACTATCAGTTAGGAACCGGATTTTAGAGGAGACTGAGGAACTGCTGGCAGTGAATACCAAGGAGGAAGCGATGGCTATTTTGGCTGACCACCGGGATTACTTGGCGCATACTGCGGAAAATGAACTTAGAAAACAGGGCTTTAATTATAGTGTTGCTGTAGAGATGGGTGAATTTGAGTTTCCGGAACGTAGTTATGAGTTTGGGGTCTTACCCGCCGGTAGCTATCAAGCGCTCCGCGTCATCTTGGGAGAAGGAAAGGGTCGTAATTGGTGGTGTGTGCTTTTTCCTCCGGTCTGTCACCTTTCTTTTGAGGAGAAGACGGAAGTTAGCGCCGAAAAGCTCCGGCTACGATGGAAAGCTCTGGAGAATTTGCAAGCAGAGCAAGGCGCGCTGATGGAGAAAGCCTGGAGCGAGTGGGCAAAGCTATTCCAGTTAGCTACGATCGTTATTAGGTAGTCGCTCACGCTGGCTACCGCCCGCGCACATGAAATGATAAAAAATCTACGCTTACTTACAAAGGCTGTCATTCACCACGAGCTAAATCAATGAAGTTATCCTGCCAACAATCCGGCAAGGATGCTCCCCGGCGCGCTGGGGTGAAGCGCAGGATTTTGAGGTCTACAGTCGCAAAGGCTATCATTCATGCGAGCGGCGAGTGACGAGTTAGGAGCCATGATAGAGGGGAAATTCCCCTTTTTTTGTTCACGGGCGCGAGCGACTAGTGACCGACAACGAGAATATGGTTGACAGTATAGGACTGGTGTTATAGACTGTTATTTAGGAATCTGATTAGATTGGAGGGAATTATGTATGACTAAGGAACGAGTTCTGATCATCGAAGATGAACTGAATATTATTGAATTAGTTGCCTATAATTTGGAGAAAGAAGGCTGGCTGGTATCTAAAGCTCAGACTGGCGAAGAAGGATTGGAAAAAATCGAAGAAGAACACCCGGATATTATTCTTCTCGATTTAATGCTGCCAGGAATTGACGGGATGGAAATCTGCAGACGCACTCGCCAAAACAAGCTGACTAAGGATATCCCGATTATCATTCTGACAGCTAAAGCTGAGGAAGCTGATCGGGTGTTGGGTCTGGAATCGGGAGCTGATGATTACGTCACTAAGCCCTTCTCTCCACGTGAATTAGTGGCTAGGATACGTGCTGTTTTACGCCGGGCTGATAGAAATTTCTCAGAAACCGAAGATAAGGAAACGATAATTCTTGGTCCTATTAAGATGGATCTTCGTCAGCATAAAGTGCTTGTTGATAACAATGAAATTGACCTTACTCCAAAAGAGTTTGATCTTCTTCATCTCTTGATGTCCCATCCGGGACGAGCTTTCTCCCGAGAGTATCTCCTGGAGAACCTCTGGGGATATGAGTTTTTTGGCGATACCAGAACGGTTGATGTTCATGTCCGCCGTTTGCGTCAGAAGATTGAGGAGAACCCGGCTCAACCCTACTGGTTAGAGACTGTCCGCGGTGTTGGGTATAGGATTCGGGAGGCATGATGGATGAGGCGCCTTCGTCTCCAGCTGATCTGCGGTTTAATTCTACTTTTAGTTCCTGTTTTTTTATTGCAAACCCATCGGTCTGGATTTTCGACTTTAGCTCTTTTATGGGCTGGTTTAGCTGGATATTTAATTAATTATTTCTACCTTAACCCCTTGGAGAAACTATGGAAGACGATGAGAACTTTGGATCCGGGGACCGAAGTTTATACCTATAAGAAGTTTATGAAAAAAGTTAACGAACGCGTAAAGAACCAGGAACAAATGGTTCGCCGGGAGACCAAAGCGCGGGAAGAAGTGGAATCGATCCTCTTTAGCATGGTGGAAGGGGTCATAGCCACTGATTCGAGTGGTAAGCTCTCTTTTATGAATCCTACAGCTGAACGTCTTTTCCAGATTGAACATGGGTCTGCTTTGGGTAAATATCCCCGAGAAGTATGGCGTGAATTTGAACTGGTGGAAATGTTCCACCAGGTTTTTGTAAGCGGGCAACCTCAAACCCGAGAGTTTCAACTGGATTCTCCGCATAAAGTTTATTTAAAAGTGGAGATTAGTCCGATCCGCCAGGAGGAGTATGATGAAGTTCAGGGAGTACTGGCGATGGTGAGAGACTTTACGCGTCTGCGCCGTCTGGAGAACCTCCGTACTGATTTTGTGGCGAATGTCTCCCATGAACTAAGGACGCCCTTAACCTCGATCAAAGGTTTTATTGAAACACTTTTAGATGGAGGACTGGAAAGCCGAGAGACGACGAAAAGGTTTTTAACCATTATGTATCAAGAGACCGATCGGTTGAATCGTTTGATCTCGGATTTGCTGGATCTCTCTCGCATTGAGTCGGGGCAGACCGGGTTAAATCGGACTAAGACCTTCTTGGCCCCGCTGGTGGAGGAGGTCCGTCTTACGCTTCAGGAACGGTTGGCAGAGAAAAATATTAGTTTATCAGTCGAGCTTGGCCCGACACCGGTCTGGGCTGATGAGGATCAGATCCGTGAAGTGCTCTTTAATCTGATCGATAATGCGATTAAATATTCTACTTCCGGAGGCAGCATTAAAGTTCTGGAGATTAACCGCGGTGATCGGCAGGAGTTTGTGATCTGCGATGCGGGAATCGGGATCCCTAAAGACAGCATCCCGCGGATCTTTGAACGATTTTATCGGGTGGATAAAGCGCGTTCCCGGGAAATGGGCGGGACCGGCTTAGGTCTATCAATTGTTAAGCATATTATCGAGAGACATGAAGGCAAGGTCTGGGTGGAAAGTGAACCGGGAAAAGGAAGCTGTTTCCATTTTCTGCTCTCTAAATATGAGGTTGGAGCGGAATAAGGGGTGAGGAAATGGAGCGACTTCAAAAATATCTGGCCCGTTGTGGAGTGGCTTCGCGGCGAAAAGCGGAGGAGATGATCCTTAATGGGCTGGTAGAAGTTAATGGAAAAATCATTAAGGAACTCGGGGTGAAGATTGAGCCTGGTCGCGATCGGATTAAAGTAGCCGGGCAAGAAATTAACCCTGAAGAAGAGCGGATCTACCTAATGTTAAATAAGCCAAAAGGTTATATTACCGGCAATCGCGATCCTCATGGACGTCTTACCGTGTTGGATCTGTTGCCGATGGGATTTCCTCGTCTCTTTCCAGTAGGCCGGTTGGATTATAATACCACCGGCCTACTGCTTTTAACTAATGATGGCGACGTGGCTTTGGCCCTTACACACCCGAGTTATCAAGTAAAGAAAGTATATGATGCCCTTGTGCAGGGGATACCAAGTCCTTCGCTTTTAGAAAAACTTAGGAACGGGGTTTTGTTGGAAGATGGGCCTACTCTTCCAGCCGAAGTGGATATAATCAAGATTAAAGCGGGGAATGCTATTCTTAGAATCGGTATCCGTGAGGGGAGAAAAAGGCAAGTGCGCCGGATGTGTGAAGCTGTTGGTCATCGGGTGATTGCGCTTAAAAGGATGGCCATGGGTCCTCTACAGTTAGGAAGTTTGCCACCTGGAAAGTATAGACAGCTAACGGCCACGGAGATTAGCGCCTTAAGAAGAATTTCTCGAGCAAGATAGAGAGAAAGGGGAAAGGTAATGCTCCGCATAAAAAAAGGCGATTCTTGGGAATTTGCTTCTCTTCGTGCTAAAATCAGACTGGACTTTCGGGGGGAGGAGAGCCGCCAGTCTTTCTTTTTTGGTAAAGAAAAACCGGAATTGTCGGCAGAAAGCCACCGCCAGCGTCAAGTGACTATTCTAAAGAATTTACCTTGGCAAGGGGTGACTCTGGAAGAACTTAATACGGATTATGAAATTTATACGGTAGCCTCTGCGGAACGGGGTGAGAAAATAGCTTATGCCCCAGTAGAATTAACAGTAACCGCCGATTCTCTTGAAGATCTGCTTTCTTTTGTTCTCCGGGATGAGTTCCGAAAAATTAAAATCTTAGAACCTCAGGAACTGACACTTTCTAATTTAGATATGGAGAGGGCAATTTATAAAATGGGGCAAGAGTATAGGAGTGGGTTAAACCAGGAAGGATATCTACATTAAGAAAAGTCTAAATCTTCAAAGGGTGTTGAGCTGATGGGGCGAAATATATTTAAGCGTTTTTTCTCAAAGGATCTGGGGCTTGATTTAGGCACAGCCAATAGTCTAATCTATGAGAAAAATAAAGGGATTATTTTCCGGGAACCCTCGGTGGTAGCTGTGAAAAAGAATACTAATCAGATTCTGGCTTTGGGAGAAGAAGCAAGACGAATGCTGGGCCGAACCCCTGGTGATATTGTTGCGCTCCGGCCTCTGCAGGAAGGAGTCATTGCTAATTATGAATTAACCAAAGAATTAATTAGGCATCTCTTAAAGAAAGCCTGTAAGCGAAAGTTCAGCGCTAAACCACGGGTTGTAATCAGTATCCCTACAGGGATTACAGGAGTGGAACGGAGGGCGGTCTTAGATGCGGCTCTTAGCGCAGGAGCCGGAGAGGCCTATCTGATTGAGGAACCGGTGGCGGCGGCGATTGGCGCCGGACTTCCTGTGCACGAGGCGATTGGTAATATGGTGATTAATATTGGCGGAGGAACAAGCGATGTGGCGGTGCTCTCTTTAGGGGGGGTGGTTTCCGGTCTGTCGATTAGAATTGGTGGGGATGCTATGGATGAGAGTATTGTCCGCTTTATTCGAAGACAGTATAATTTATCGATTGGGAAACAGACGGCAGAAGAGATCAAAATTGAACTGGGCTCAGCTTATCCTTTACCGGAAGAGGATGGGAAGAAAGGGGAAGCGCGAGGTAGAGATCAGGTTACCGGTCTTCCGAAAAACATTATGATTAGCGCAGAAGAAATTAGAACGGCTTTAGCAGAACCGATAACCAACATTATTAACGCCATTCGCCAGGTGGTGGAGAAAACGCCTCCCGAATTAGTAGCTGATATTATGAATCAGGAGATTGTGATGACCGGAGGGGGCGCTTTACTAAAAGGCTTTACTCAGTTAGTAGCTAGAGAATTAAGTATGAAAGTGAAATTAGCTGAAGATCCTATGGCTTGCGTGGTCTTAGGCGCGGGCAAAACCTTGGAGCAACTAGATGTCTTGAAAAGAGCTTTGGTTGGGTCAAAAAAGTCGCCACGCTAGGAGGAGCGGAAATCAGGAAATTTCAGATGATTGTTCCAAGAATTCCTTAAGGGGGGATTCTTTTTTTCGTGAGGAATGCCTCCCGCTCATAGCTGGTCAGAAAGAGTACTAATTTACCAGGTTTGGAAATAGAATTTAAGTATCTTATTTTTCAAGTAAAGGATTTTTCGGTTGGATGGTGAATTATTACGATAAATTGATCTGGTAGAAGGCGGATAAGAATGAGAATTAACAGTTGGAAAATTGGAGTGGGGTTGGCCTCAATGTTACTGGGGATGCTGTTGGTTTTTCAATTTCGAACGGAAACCAATGTTAAATCATATCTTCCGCAGTTTAAAACCGTAAGTGAGTTAGCAATTAAATGGAATCGTTTACAAACCGATCTGAGTAAAAAGGAAGAAGAGCTAAAGAGTCTTCGCCTCCAATTACAAGGTTATAACCCGGATGAAGAGGTAAAAAGTTTGCGGATGGCGGCAGGAGTCACGCCCCTAAGAGGTCCGGGCTTAGAGATTACCCTGACCGATGTGCAGCGCAAGTTAAAGGCTTATGAGGACCCTAACCTTTTTATCGTCCATTATGATCAGCTGGAATTATTAGTAAATGAGTTATGGGCAGCCGGGGCAGAAGCCATTTCGGTTAATGGGGAAAGATTGGTGGCGCAGACCGGGTTTAGTTGCGCCGGCACTACGATCCTGGTTGGCACGAAAAAGCTGGCGCCTCCTTATATCATTCGAGCGCTCGGCGATGCTAAAACCCTTAAAGCGGCGCTGATGATTCCGGGTGGGTTTGTTGAGAACCAAATCCTCCCCTTTGAACTGGGTATTACGCTGGAAATGAAGACTAGTCTTTATCTTCCCCCGTACAAAGGCAGCTCGTTTTTTAATTATGCCCAAGTGGTGGAAGAGGAGGAAGAACCTCCAGTAGAAATGATAGTGATTGAAGAGGAAAAGGAGGAAAGGTAATGTTCCTGATACCTCTGATTGGAGTAACTATTGGTGTTATTGTCGCGCTTTTTCTGCCGGGGGAGATCCCAATTGCCTATAAAAGTTATACTGCGCTGGCGATCTTGGCTACTCTTGATGCGATCTTTGGTGGGATGCGCGCTCAGCTGGAAGGGGACTTTATCTTTTCCAAGTTCTTCATCAGTTTTTTTGCCAATGCTGGGATGGCGGTAGCCTTAGCGTATTTCGGCAATGTTTTGGGGATTGATATTTACATGGGAGCAGTGGTTGCTTTTAGTATTAGGCTTTTTAATAATCTCTCTTTGATCAGGGAGTTCGTGATTATTAAATATCGATGGAAAGGGAGCGAGCGTTAAGCCGCTCTTTTTTTATGCCCAGGCGACGAGCTGCGAGAGGTATTTTCAAAGTAAGAGCATTAATATAGCATAAAGCGGGTAAGAGTCTTCATATTCTTGAAAGTAAAGGGGTGAGAGGGTATGAAGCGGGGAACTGTCTATTTTCAGCGTTGGGTCGCTAACAATCGGTTACTGTTATGGTGGATGATTTTTCTCCCGTTAATGCTCCTCATTCTTGTTATTTCCTGGGAACACCTGACTATTCCTGTAGAAATTGAGGAAAAAAACGGCAATTTCTTTCAAGAACTGTTTCAATCGTTTCCCTTGATTATTCTGGCCAGAGTAGTGGTGATCGCGGTTGGGGTAGTAATTATTATGATCTGCTTATTTCTCCCGGTGTTTCGGGTAGGAAAGGAAGGAGTGCAATGGACCAGGGAGAAAGAAGAAGAATTAGCTCAAGTTACTGGGGAGATCACCGGCGCTGAAGTAGAGGAACTGGTGGAAAAAGAATCTCTCCGCTGGTCTTTAGTCTATAAGTGGCTAAGGCTTACCGATACTAAAGAGGTCGAGCCTTCGATTTTGCTACGGGAATTGTTATCTACAGTGTGGGAGGCTTTTCCTGAACATCGAATAAGTATCACTATTGCCTTAAAGGATAAAGAGTACACGCTTCGTCATCCCCTTCTTACTAGAATGGTAAGCAAGGGGATGACCGAGGAGGAGGTCTTCGGGGTAAAACTCGGTTTTTCCCCAGACTTTTCGCTGTTTTTTTATGTCTATCCAGGAGATCCGGTAGGTTTTTCCGCAATTGATGAGAACTTTATTCTGATCTTATGTGAAGTTTTTTGGCGGGAAGCGCTGCAAAGAAAGTTCTCCCCTTTACAGCTAGTTGCCTATTTTGATCTGGTTAATAACCCATTGGAAGGCTAAGGTATAAGATAATAGGGGGTGAGAAATTATGGAGGAAAAAGAGGAAAAAACAATGAATAACACTAGTGAAAAGTCGGTGAAAATTATTAATACAGTTAAAACGATGACTAATGGGGGCAAAGATCCTTATGTTCTAAAAGCGATGGCCCGAGCTAAGGATAGACTTCGTCATCGGCTGATTGAAATCAACGGAGGTTAACAAGATTAATGGGGAAGGTTTTAAACGCGGTTGACCTTTTTTCCCCATGTGTTATAATATAGTTATAAATTTGTGAAAATATTGAAATTATGTCACGATAAAAATTTGAAGGTGGGATTGCTAATAATGAATAATGATGACCGACTTTTTAACCAATTAGAAGCCCATCCGATCATTGCGGCGGTTCGTGATGAAGAAGGAATGAAAATGGCGCTGGATTCTCCAGTTAAAGTAATTATCCTCTTAAATGGTTCATTAAGTAATATCAAGTCGCGCATCAATTTAATTAAAGACAGTGGAAAGCTGGTCTTTGTCCACATAGAAATGATGTCGGGTTTAAGTAAAGACCAAGCGGCTGTGGAGTTTTTAAAAACGGAGGTTAATCCGACTGGGATTGTGACCACCAAGCCTAATTTAATTCAAACGGCTAGAAATTTAGGTTTACGAACAATTCAACGCCTATTTATGCTGGATTCTCTATCGATTCAAACGGGCATCAAGATGGTAAACACTAATCATCCGGATTTTATTGAGATTATGCCGGCTATTTTACCTAAAGTAATTCTTCAAATTAAGAGTGAAAGTAACATTCCGATTATCGCCGGCGGGATGGTTGACAGTAAAGAGGAAATTATTGAATTGCTTAAAGTTGGCGCGATGGCTATTTCTACCAGTAAAAAGGAATTATGGGCTTTATAGTGGTTTACAATTGGTTAGAAATGTGGTATAAATATATATATAATATTGCCGTTTAATCCCGGCTAAGAGAATGATGAGAAGCCAAGGGAATAATTACCCTTTGCCTTCTCTTTTTTTATTTAAATTTAAAAGGGTTACTTAATTTGGGGGTATGCTTATGGCAAGGATAATAAATGCCTATGATCGGGCGCTAAACAAGATTAATGAGCAATTATTAACAATGTGTAAGCTGGTGGATCAGAGGCTTACACAAGCAATGAAAGCACTGATGGAACAAGATGAAGAGTTAGCAAAAGAAGTTGTTGCCGGTGATGATGACATCGACTTGTTGGACGAAAAGTTGGAAATGGGAGCGCTGGAACTTTTTTCTTTGCAGCAACCGGTGGACCATGATTTAAGATTCTTGGCTGCGACCATGCGTATTGGCCATGAGTTGGAGCGTATTGGTGATTACGCTTGCGACATTGCTGAGATCGTCTTGTCTTCGCAGTCTAAAGATCCTTATTTTAAACCATTAGTGGATGTTCCATTGATGGGCGAATTAGTAAAGACGATGATGAATAAGAGTATAAAGGCCTACATAAAAGGGGAGCCCCAGATTGCCTGGGAACTGGATGATGATGATTGGGAGGTGGATGACCTTTTCCGGCGTTTACTTGCTGAGTTAACCGATTATATGAAAAAAGGCCCGGAATACGTGGATCAAGCGAGAAATCTTTTACTGGTAGCCAGATACTTGGAGAGAATAGGCGATCATATCGTCAATATTGCTGAAATGACCATTTTTTCCGTAAGTGGGGAGCGACAACCGTTTAAAGGGAGGAAAGACGGGATGTTAAAATGAATGCGGTTCAGGCTTTAATTGGACTTGCCGGCGGCTTGGGAATGTTTTTGTATGGGATGAAAATGTGTTCCGACGGTTTGCAGAAGATAGCCGCAGGTAAGCTTAAGCGACTGGTGAAAGTCTTAACTAAAAGCCCCTTGCGGGGGATCTTTGTTGGAACTCTAATCACCGTGGGTCTTCAAAGTAGCAGCGCCACTTGTGCGATTGTGGTCAGTCTCATTAGCGCCAAGGTAATGACTTTAGCCCAGGCATTAGGAGTCCTGTTGGGCTCAGCAATCGGTTCTTCCCTGACTACGCAATTGATTGCTTTCAAAATTACGGATTTTGCCTTAGTTTTAATCTTTAGCGGCGCTTGTTTATTTTTATTTACTAAACGCTCTCGGCGCCGGAGTCTTGGGCAAATTTTGCTGGGGTTTGGTTTAATCTTTTATGGTATGTTTGTAATGTCTTCGGCGATGGCGCCAATTAAGGATTATCCGTTGGTGGCAGCAATGATTATTAGTTTGGAAAACTATCCGTTCCTGGCTTTTCTCGTTGCCTTAATAGTTACCGCTATTCTTCAATCCAGCGCCGGCTTTTTAGCCTTACTTATGACTTTGGCTGGTCAGGGGTTAGTGGGATCGTACGCGATGATCCCTTTTGTGCTCGGAGCCCATCTGGGCGGGACAATAACGGGGGTGCTCTCCAGCTTAGGGACACCCGGACGAGAATCAAAACGGGCAGCCTGGGCAAATTTTGGCTTCAAACTAATAAATGGATTGCTTTTTTTACCATTGTATCGTCCTTTGACGACTTTCGTCTTGTGGAGTTCCCCGGATCTAAGCAGACAGATTGCTAATGCCCACACTATTTTTTCCCTGGCGATGGCGCTTGGTTTTCTGCCATTCACCTCATCGGTCGCCAAGTTGATGCAACAGCTAATTCCGGAGAAAGCAGGTGGTTTGGGTGAGGCCAAATATTTGAAGGAGAATCTCTTGGAAGTTCCGGAATTGGCAGTTGATCAAGCGCACCGGCAGACGGTGGAGATGGGGATAATTGTTAGTGATATGATGAAACGCTTATTTTCGTCCCTTCGTGATGCGGATGAGGAGATCTTGGATTATATTATCGAGACAGAACAGGCGGTGGATGCTCTTTATCTGCAAATCAGTAAGTATGTTACTACTTTGGATAGTACCGGGTTTTCTGAAGATTTGCTGTTAAGAAGTGTGCAAATCCTTTATACTGTCAATGACCTTGAACATATTGGCGATATTTTAATGAATGTTGTCCAGATTGCCAGGAAGGCAAATCAAGAGCGGCTAAGTTTTTCGCAGGAAGGATTTGAAGAGATTGAAACACTCTATGTATTGGTGTCCGCCAGTCTAACAAAGGCGCTAAAAGCTTTCGAACATAGTGATTCTCAATTAGCCCATGAAGTTATTAAAGGGCATCCGAAGATCTTGCGTTATGAAAAGGAGCTTAGATATAATCACTTTGAACGGATGCAGTTGGGTAATGAGAAAACCATAGCTACCAGTTCACTGCATTTAGACTTGGTTGAAGCTTTATTACGCCAGGAAAACCATGCGGTTAATATCGCCCAGGTTGTGGTAGGAATAGTATAAATTCTAGATTCTCATCTACATTCCCTTAAAAGTTGATCACTGGTTCAGAGATGAAGAGAGGACCAAAGAGGATGTGTAAAAACATTTATTTGGTCTTTTTGTTTTTATGGAAAAGATCACTAGGTCAGTCGCATGAAGGCGCCAAGGGTGAAACCAATCAAAATGTTCACAAAAATACTCTGATCAGTTCTATAAATAGATCTTAAATAAAGGAGGCATGCGCCCATGTCAATACCTGAATTCGATGTGCTGATTGTCGGGGCTGGTATCGTCGGAGCAGCTTTAGCTCGTGAGCTTTCTCGTTACGAAATAAAAGTGCTTTTGGTGGAGAAAGAAGTTGATGTTTCGTTTGGCGCTTCCAAAGCCAACAGTGGGATTGTTCATTCAGGGATTCACGACCAACCGGGGACATTAAAAGCGAAGTTCTCGGTTCGAGGCTGTAAATTATATCCGGAGCTTGCTGCGGAATTAGGTTTTTTGTACAAACAAAACGGAACTTTGGTGGTAGCTAAGTCTGCAGAGGAAATGACGGCTGTGGAGAAGTTATGTCGGGAAGGACGGACCAATGGCGTAAAAGATATAACTTTCTTATCTAAGGAGGATGTGGGTAAATTAGAACCTAATTTGGCCCCGGAACTAGTAGGCGGGATTTTAATTCCCACCGGTGGGATCGTTGTTCCTTTTGATCTGGTTTTTGCTTTAACAGAAAACGCGATCGCTAATGGAGTAAAACTAATGGTTAATACTGAAGCGCAAAGAGTTAGTTTAGAGCAAGAAGGGTTTGTTGTGCAAACAAACCAGGGAGCTGTAAAAACAAAAATTATGGTCAATGCGGCTGGATTATACGGGGAACAAGTAGCGATGATGATCGGAGACGATTCAGTGACGATTTATCCGCGGAAGGGGGAAGAGTATCTTTTTGACCGGAAGTTGGAAGGACTGGTGACCAGAACTATCTTTCCGCTTCCCTCCGAGGTTTCAAAAGGGATCTTGGTGATTCCCACAGTTGATGGTAATATCATGATTGGTCCCACCGCCCACCGGGTTGAGACCTGCGATTTACGCACCACCCTTTCCGGCTGGAACGAGGTTTATTCTGAAGCGAAGAAACTGGTCCCTACGCTCCAGACCGCCGATCTGATTACTGCTTTTGCCGGTTTGCGAGCAGTAGGAAACACCGGTGATTTTATTATTGCTCCTTCGCCTGTTTCACCTCGATTTATTAATGCGGCCGGAATCGAGTCACCTGGTTTAACAGCCGCGCCGGCCATCGCCGAATATATTGTTGATCTGATTAAAGAGGCTGGTCTTGACTTAAAACTAAAGCGAGAATTTAATCCACAGCGTTCGGTAGTTCGTTTACGTGATTTAAGCTCGGAAGAACAGGCGGAAGTAATGAAAAAGGATCCGGCCTATGCCAGAATTGTTTGTCGGTGTGAAATGATTAGCGAAGGTGAAGTTAGGGATGCTGTACGTCGGGGAGCGACGACCTTAGACGGGGTAAAACTACGGACCAGAAGTGGGATGGGAAGATGCCAGGGGGGTTTTTGCACACCGAAAATTATTCAGATTATCTGTCGAGAGCTGGGGTTAGAACCGAGCGCAATTACTAAAAATGGGAGAGGAAGTCAACTATTATCCGGCTGGTTAAGAGCAAAGAAGGTAGCCCCAGTGAAGGAGGAGAAGTTACATGTCTAAAATTATTGATGTTGACCTAGTAGTAATTGGCGCCGGACCCGCTGGCTTAGCGGCTGCCATCGCGGCGGCCGAATCCGGAGTAGAAAAGATTCTCCTGGTTGAACGCCAAGAGGAGCTGGGTGGAATTTTACTGCAGTGTATCCATAACGGATTTGGGCTTCGCTATTTCAAAGAAGAATTAACCGGCCCTGAGTATGCGCAAAGATTCATTGATCAGTTGGTGCGACATCCGCAGATTATGGTGAAGACGGAAACTATGGTGGTAGAGATAACTGCCGATCGCAGAGTCGCTACGACTAATGCTACGGAGGGATTAGTTTACTATCAAGCGCGAGCAATAATCCTGGCGATGGGCTGCCGCGAACGTCCACGGGGCGCCATTAATATTCCCGGGACCAGACCGGCAGGCATTTATACTGCGGGTTCGATTCAGCATTTAATGAATATTGAAGGCTATCTACCGGGCCGGGAGGCGGTAATATTAGGTTCCGGGGATATTGGTTTGATTATGGCGCGTCGTCTGACTTTGGAAGGTCTCCGCGTACAAGCAGTCTTAGAATTGATGCCCTATTCAAACGGGTTAAACCGGAATGTGACGCAATGTCTTGAGGACTATAATATTCCCCTTTACTTAAGTCATACGGTGGTCGAAATTATTGGCGAAAAAAGAATAGAAGGGGTTAAGGCAGCGCCGGTTGATGAAAACCTGAAACCAATTTTCGAAAAAAGTTTTAACCTTTCATGTGACACTTTGATTCTTTCTGTGGGCCTGATTCCGGAAAATGAACTTTCTTTAATGGCTGGAGTGGAACTTGACCCTATCACCGGCGGTCCAGTGGTTGATTCCTTTTATCAAACAACGGTGGCAGGCATTTTTGCTTGTGGCAATGTGGCCCATGTTCATGATTTAGTGGATGATGTCAGCGAAGAAAGTAAAGTAGCGGGAAGAGCGGCGGCCGCCTATCTGGCGGGGAAGACAGCTGCTCAAGAGCAGTTACGGTTTAAAGCCGGGCGTAATATTCGCTCCATTGTTCCGCAGAGTGTCTCTATTGATCTTTCCACTACTATTTATCTACGGGCCCGTTTCCCGGAAAGAAACGCTACTCTTCATGTGGGGAATGGTAAGGCCAGACAACGGGTAGTTTCACCCGGAGAAACAATTCATTATGTAGTGAAACCGGAAGATCTTAAGGGAAATAGCGGTTTTGTTCCGGTGAGCTTGGAAGGGGGTCAGGTTAATGACTGAGCTTACTTGTATTGTGTGCCCGATAGGATGCCGTCTTCGCGTTGCCAGGGAGTTAGACGGGTTAAAGGTTACAGGTAATGAATGTCGTCGCGGAGAGGAATATGCTAAAGACGAAGTTACCGCTCCCAAAAGAATAGTAACGGCCGTAGTGAAAGTGGATGAGGGAGAAAGAATGCTTCCGGTCAAAACCGCTCAAGCCATTCCCAAAGAGATAATATTTTTGGCGATGGAAGAGATTAAGGAAATTATTGTAGCGCCTCCGGTCACCAGCGGTCAGGTTATTAAGGAAAATCTGGCCGGTACGGGCGTGGCTTTAGTGGCTACTAAGCACTGTAAGTGATGACAAAGCTAAATTAATATATTTTTCCTACGACAAGAAGGATTTATGTTATTTATATAGAAAATTATTATTAACATAGTCTTTTCAATGTTTTAATCTAGTCATCATCTATATTATAATTAAAACTTTAGCTGGAGAAAAAGAGAAGCTGAAGGGTACTGCCTTTGTCTTCTCTTTTTATGTTATACCAGTATAAGTTATCGGTATGTTAAGGGGGTGAGAAAGAGGGTTAAATGACAGCACGAAAAAGGTATTAAAAAAGGAGGATATTTTCGATGAGTAGGAAAATAATCGGGTTGGTTTTCTGCCTCTTGTTAGTGGTTTCTTCGTTGATGACTGTATTTGCGGCTCAACCGGCAATTGAAAATGAATTAGTATTGATTACGCCGGTTTCCAAGTTCATTGTTGATGCGGCTCTGGAAAGATTCAAAGGTTACGCGCAAGAAAGATGGGGAGTTTCCGTTAAAGTTAGCGCCAGCCATGATGGCACCCCAACTTGCTATGGCAAGATTGTCGAGTGGAATGGACGGCCACAGGCCGATATTTTCTGGGGCGGTGAGAGCGCTCTTTTTGATGAGTTAGCGAAGAAGAACCTTTTAGAGAAATTGCAATTATCCGCGGAATTAATGTCTCTGATTCCGGCGGAAATCGGAGAACCAAAACCTTTACCGATCAAAGATCCAAACGGATATTGGGTTGGATCCACTCTGGAGCCCTACGGCTTGATCTATAACCCCAAATTATTAAAGCGCTTGGGTGTTGACGAGATTAAAACCTGGGACGATTTATTAAATCCCAAATTAAAAGGATGGGTCGCCCAGTGCACACCCGACCGCTCCAGTTCCAGTCATGCTTCGTATGAAGTAATTTTACAGCTTTTAGGGTGGGAAAAAGCTTGGGAGTGGACGGAAAAGTTAGCCACCAACACGGCGAATTTTTCCGCTCGTAGTCGTGATGTTCCTTCTACCGTGGCTAAAGGAGAAGCAGCCGTAGGTTTTGCTGTTCCCAGTTATATGGCGTTTGAAGAAGTTCTTGCGGGCTATGAGGTAAAATACGTGGCGCCGGATTACTGTTTTATTACTTGTGAACCAATTGCTGTTATTGCCGGCGCTAAAAACTCCCGTACGGCTCAGGCGTTTATAGAATTTCTGCAGATGGAAGAGGGACAAAGGGTATTTATGGAAAGGGGTTTATTCCCAATTACTCCTCGCTATCGCGTGTTTGGAGCACCGGGCTCAACAGCGGAAAGAGCAGTGGAATTTACAGGCGGTGTTCGTTCTTTCTTTGATAAACCAACAAAGAATATTTATGATAGTGAGCTTGCCCAGGAAAGATACAGCGAGGTTAATGAGACTTTTCGTAAACGTATTGTCGAACGTCATAACGAGCTAAAGAAAAAATAGCAGAAAGAATTTTGCAATGGGTAGGGCATTTGCCCTACCTGGCCAATATTATGTATAAGGGTGTGACAGAATGCGTATAGCATTACGTAACGTTGTAAAAAGATTTAAAGGCTTTACCGCTTTAAAAGGGATCAATCTGGAGATTAAAGACGGCGAGCTTTTTACGCTCCTTGGTCCCTCCGGGTGTGGGAAGACAACAACTTTAAGGCTGATAGCTGGTTTTTATAAAGCGGATGGCGGAGATATTTTATTTGATGACAAAATTATTAATCATTTACCCACGGCGCGACGGAATATTGGGATCGTGTTCCAGAACTACGCTTTGTGGCCGCATATGACGGTCTACGAAAACATTGCTTATGGCCTTAAACTACAGAAAATGCCGGGAATAGAGGTTAAACGCAAAGTTGATACCTCCTTAGATAAAGTTGGATTAAGCGGATTGCAGCATCGTTACCCCGGGCAACTTTCCGGCGGGCAGCAACAGCGGGTGGCTTTGGCTAGGGCTTTAGTTCTGAATCCTGACGTCTTATTACTTGATGAACCCCTTTCTAATCTGGATGCGAAGGTTAGAATGAAGGTACGGGCGGAAATTCGACAATTGCAACAAGAATTAAAGATCACCACAGTTTATGTAACCCACGATCAGGAAGAAGCGTTAACCCTTTCCGATCGGATTGCGGTGATGCGCGAAGGACGGATTATTCAATTAGGCGATCCCAAAACCTTATATGAACGACCTAATAACACGTTTACAGCGAATTTTATCGGTACTAATAATCTGTTAGAAGGCCACGTAATTAAAGGAAATGGTGACCGTAAATATACGGTTAAGACCTCAATTGGAAGTTTTATGGGGATTGCAGATCAACCGTTGTCTTCTGGTCAAAAATGCACGATAGCGGTTAGACCGGAGAATGTTCAGATTAATAGCGATCGACAAGAAGCTAATGCTTTTACCGGTAAAATTCATTTTGCTTCCTATTTAGGAAATATTTTGCGTTACGACATTATGACCTCTGCCGGTATCCTTTTCAAGGCGGATATCAAGTATCCTTGGGGATGTGAAGTTATGGCGATAGGAACGGAGGTCAAGGTCAGCTTTGCTGAGTTTGTTTGTTTGCTCATTAATGATCATTATACTGAAGAACATAATCTGACGGCCGTAGGGGGGGAAAGCTAATGAGAGCAAGTACCGCTCGGGCAGGGATCGATAAAAAGTTTTCCGGAAATCGGGATCATCCTTTTCTACGTTGGAATGGGTGGAGGGTATTGCCAATTTATATCTTCCTGGCGGTTTTTGTGATCGTGCCGATTATTAAGATTGCGATAGATGCTTTTACTGACACCCAAGGAATATTTACCTTTAAATACGTCAAAAGTTTTTTTACGGACCCCTTTTATTTGCGAGCATTACGTAATTCTATGCTCTTGGGGTTAGCGGTGGTAGTAACCACCTCGATTCTCGGATTTTGTTCCGCTTATTTTTTGTTAAGATACGAGTTTGCTGGGAAAAAACTATTTTCCTATTTAACGATTTTTCCGATCATTATGCCGCCATTAGTGGGTGTTATGGGTTTCATCTTCATTTTAGGACGGGCGGGAACGGTTAATACTATTCTTATGGATTATTTTGGTTTTCTCCGTCCGCTCAATTTCGTCTACGGTTGGCATGGGGTTTTACTCGTGGAGACGCTGCATCTTTTTCCCCTGATTACCATGAATTTATTGGACTCCATGGGCAAGATCGACGCTTCTTTGGAAGAAGCGGCAGAGAGTGTGGGTTCAGTCGGGTTGAGGAAAATAAAGGATATAACTTTTCCTTTAAGCACTCCCGGTTATGTTACCGGCGCTTTGTTGGTTTTCATGTGGGCCTTTGCCGATTTTGCCACTCCCTTGGTGGTGGGGGTACAAGATCTTTTGGCCGCCCAAGCTTATCTCAATATTGTTCAGTTTGTAGACAGAAGACTCTTTCAAATGGGGATCGTCATCGGTGTCTTTATGATTAGCTTGTCGATTATTTTCCTGATTATTGCGCGGAGATATCTAGCGCTTAAAGATTATGCCACTCTGTCATACAGTCCGGTAGAAAAAAAGGCTCTTAAAGGGTGGGGCGGGTTTTTAGTGCCATTCTTTTTTACCGTTCTTTTAATTATGGCCTTTATTCCTTATTTAGGAGTAACATTGGCGGCCTTCGGTAAAGCATGGGCCATGACGCCGTTTCCAGTGCAATACACTTTAGGTTATTTTACGCGCATTATTACGGAAACTCCTAAATATATCATCAATACCTTTATGTATTGTGGATTGGCGGTTATTATTTGTATAACCGTTGGCGTGCCAATTGCCTGGATTTTAACGAGAACAAAGATGAAAAGCAGGGGGCTTCTTGATGCGCTGGTGACGCTGATTCTGGCTTTACCTGGTACTGCGCTTGGTATTGCCTATATTCGGGCCTTTAATATGCCCATATTTGGGATTAGTTTGACAACACTTTGGATTATCATGCCCTTAGTGCTGGCGGTTCGACGTCTGCCATACACAGTGCGCAGCACTCATAGTTCCTTATTAGTGGTGCACGAGTCTCTGGAAGAGGCGGCTCGGAGTGTGGGGGCCTCAGGATGGCGAGTGTTTTACAATATTACCTTGCCGCTGATTTGGAAGGGGATTCTCACCGGCGCCTTATTTTCTTTTATGACTTCCATTCAAGAATCGGCCGCTACTATCTTGCTGGCCATTCCGGGTTGGGAGACGATGACGGTGGGGATTTTCACCTTTTATACTTCGGGTTCGATGAATGAGTCAGCAGCTTTGGGCTTTATTCTCATAGTTGTGGGTGGTTTAAGTTTATACGTTATTAATAAGCTTAGCGGTAAGAAGATGGGCGGATTTTTTGGCTAAATTCAAGCTAGTAAACCTTAAGGAGAACGACAATGACTAATTTGGCATTTGCTCTTGTTTTGTTAGCCATTCTTTGTCACGCTTGTTGGAATTATGTGTGCAAAAAGAGTTCAGGAAATTTAAGTGTCTTGTGGATCGGCAAACTGTTGGCTTTGATCGTAATTGCCCCCTTTTCCTTGTTGAACCTGCCTGATAAGACGATTGTTTTTAGGGATTATCCCTATTTAATAGCGACAGGGGTAATCCACTCTTTGTATTTTTATTTTTTGGCCAAGTTATATAAAAAAGGGGAAATCTCAACGGTATACCCAATCGCTCGTGGAATCGGGGTAGCAGGCACGGCTATCCTGGGGCAGCTCCTCTTAAAGGAAAAGGTGTCTTCTGGAGGTGTGTTAGCAATCCTTTTTATCTGTGCGGGTATTTTGATTATTGGTCTTAGTCAATTAAGGACCACTAGGGATAACTCATTATATGGAGCGGTTCTTGTTGGGCTGATTATTTCCGCTTATTCGATTAATGATAAGATTGGAGTCAAATCATTTCATCCGATAGCCTTTATTACCGGGCAAATGATTTTAACAATCATCTTTTTGTTACCCGTAGTTTTTTTCTTTTATCGTGATGAGCTTGTAGATGCGTGGCGTACTAAAAAGAAATATTCCATAGTAACCGGTATCGGCTCTTTGGGTAGTTATTTATTGATTCTCTTTGCTTTTAGATTAGGACCGGCTACTTATATTGTGGCCTTACGGGAATGTTCGGTGGTAATTGGGGCTTTGTTTGGATTTGTGTTTTTAAAGGAACAGTTTACTCTAAAAAAACTGGTGGGGATAGGCACGGTCACTGCCGGTATGATGTTAATCTATATGGTTTCAAAATAGAAAGGTCATAATTTAATTCAGCCGGTAGCTTCTTGCTTTAAACGGAGTTATTAGATACATAGAGGATAGCAAATACCGGGGAAAGACCCATGCTTAAAAGCCGGCTAAAAAGGCAAAGAAGGCTTGGACATTTGTTGGATTGAAGAGGACAGGAGGCTATACAAAGGTAAAGTAAAAGGGGAGGCTTTACTCCCCTTTTATTTATCCCTTAGGAATCTTAAAAGAAGTTATTAGACGGTGCCGAGGACGAGTAGGATCAGGATTAAGAATAAGATGACGGCAATGTTTTCACCACTATTGTTAATACCATCTTTGCAGGTACCCATCAAGCAGCGCTCCCTTCCAGCTAAATTTAGATAGCTTCCGATTTTATAATATTTATGTTTCTTAGAAAAAGGAATAGGGTAAAGTAATTTTCTCATGGGATAAAAGTCTGATTAAAGAAAAATATTTTAGCATAAGTCAAATTTAGGTGGAGGCGCATAGTTTATTAGTAGAATGGGTTGGGAGGTGTTAATTAATGGCAGGAATTATGGATATGTTTAAAAATATGGATGAATCGGTGGCTTTTATTCTGTTCTTGATTCTGATTTTGTTAGTGTTAGGGGCTTTATAGAAAATAGTTGGTAAAAACTTATAAACATTAAATCAGCGACGAAGCTAAATTGTATGAGAGCCATGGTTATCTAAACCGATTAAGCACTTGCCCCCTTCCTTCTAGAGGTGGGGATCAAGTGCTTCTATTTTTCGATGCTTTTCGAGCTAATAGTGTTGTTTGTCGCGACCTCAATTTATTTGCCCTTTATGGCAACCAATTTGGCTTGACTTTTGTGCAAAGGCGCCAAAGGTAAAGTTTATGCGCCGAAGGCCCCAGAATTTGGAATTCGAAAATTTATCTAGAAGATGTTAAATAGATGTGATATAATAAAAAAGCAGTTTATATAATGCGCCCGTAGCTCAGTTGGATAGAGTGGCAGACTTCGAATCTGTAGGTCGGGGGTTCGAGCCCCTCCGGGCGCGCCATATTTAGAAGTGGGTTTCCAGAAATTTCGGGACCTTTTTTTATATTTGGCTCAGATTTTTTAAAAACCACGCCATCAGCGTAACGGCGGGATCTATTTTGCCAATTACTAAAATAAATATAATAATTTCTTTACAATAAATGTTTGGTAATTCATTATGAAATGTGATATGTTTTATGTATTAAAATACAATAACATAATTGATGATAAAGGCAAACCTGTCGAAAGACAGGGGCGCAAAGCTAGAGGTCTAAGGCGTTTTATGCTATGATAGCTCGGTTGCCGTTCTTTGATGCCTTATGCTTTGCGTACAGGCGTTTTTTGTCTTATGGGGTGTGAATCGATAACATATGAAGATAATTGAATCTGAAATAGAATATCTGATTAGTCGTCTTGAAAAGATTGTATCAATGTCTTTGAACACTTATAATGAAAACACTTATAATTATTCTGCTGGTTATCGAAGGTGCGCATTAGACATTTTAAATCTTATCAAAAAGAGAATTTTAAAGGTAAATAAGCTTAAAAACAAATTAACCAGCTGATATTGTTCATAATATGCTTTTCAAATAACACTTCTTGTTCACACTAACCATAACATGGTATGACAAGCAGCAAAAGAGGTGATATTAATGAATGGATGTTTTCCGCCCTATCCAGGGTATCCCCATGTAGTTTATAAGTATTTACCTACTTATCCTTATGTTCAGATCTATGCTTATCCTGAAGCGCTACAGCTGATCGTGAACTCAGTAAGCTCGGAACGGGAAGATGAGCTGTTCTATGAATATCTCCTGAGTGTAGCTCCGCCAGAACAAAGAGAGATTATTATTTCTATTAGAGATGATGAGAGAAAACACGCCAGAGCCTTTAGAGAGATTTACTGGGAGGTTACGGGAATGGAGATTCCTCCTGCGCCGGAAGAAGAGTTTCAAAGACCGGCTAGTTATTGTGAAGGGATCACCAAGGCGCTCTTTGGTGAATTGGCAGCTGTAGAAAAGTATAGGAAGATTCTTTTTGGGTTCGAGTTTCTACCTTATAGAAACCTGATTACCGAGATCTATACGGATGAGTTGAAACATGCGGTTAAATGGAATTATTTGTTTGCGTTGAATTGTCGTTGTTCTTAAATGAAGTGAAAAAAATACCAATAGCATACCACCTACTCCCCTAAAACAGCATATTCTACCACAGAATAAACAATGGGGGTGTGATTCAATGGCGGGGATTTTAGATCTGTTTAATAATATGGATGAAAATCTAGCCTTTATCTTATTTTTAATTCTTATTCTTTTACTATTAGCAACTTTCAATTAAGGCTTTATATAAGAAAATTTAAGGATAAGTATGATAAACTGGATTCGGGACAACCGATCCGGTTTTTTATCTTTAAGAGAGAATAGGTCAAATGACGAAGCCGCCGTTAATACCGATTACCTGCCCGGTGATAAAGTCGGCGCTTTCAGAGGCGAGGAAAAGGGCGTAGGCCGCTATTTCATAAGGGGTTCCTAGGCGACCGAGAGGAGTTTGCTCAACTAGGTCTGCACGTTCTCTTTCATTATATGGAGAGAGCATATCAGTGTCAATGATGCCCGGAGCAATACAGTTTACTTGGATGTTGGAGGGACCTAGTTCTTTGGCGAGGGCTTTGGTGAGCCCAATTACCCCAGCCTTGGCGGCAGAATAATGAACTTCACAGGAAGCGCCGACCTGACCCCAAATAGAAGAGATATTAATGATTTTTCCTTTTTTTCGGGGGAGCATTGACCGGAGTACGCTCTGGGTACAATGGAAAACCCCGGATAGGTTGGTGTTAATCATTTCCTCCCAGTCCTGCGCGGACAGGTCAATAAACAAGCGGGATTGGGCGATACCGGCATTATTAATGAGGACATCGATCTTACCGAATTGCTGGAGGCAGTATGCTACCATGTCTTCAACTTCTGGCCGGTGGCTGACATTTGCTTTAAAGAGGGCAATACTAAATCCTTTTTCTAATAAGGAATGGTAAAGCTCAAGAGCGGCTTCAGTCGAACGGTGGTAATTAATTAGCACATTATAATCATTGGCCGCGAAAAGCTCGGCTATAGACCGACCTATTCCCCGCGATGCTCCGGTAATGATTACTGTTTTATTCATTAGTAATCCTTCTTTCAGCAATAACTTTAAAAGAGTTCTGTTTAGTAATTAGCAATTCCCTTAAAGGAATTATCCCCTTTTTCTAAAATACCTGCCTAGATCTTATAACTCGTCACTCGTTTGTCAGCCAGCCGCTCTTAGCCCAGCCGAGCATTTTCATTTTATCTTTTGGGTGGTAAATGGTAAAATATAAAACAAGCAAGAAACAAGAAGGAGGCGCCTACTATGTATGATTTACTAGTGATCGGAGGAGGGCCGGCCGGGTTATCTGCTGCAGTTAATGGACGAAGAAGAAATAAACAGGTTTTATTGGTCGGTAAGGAAATGTTGAGTAACAAGCTAAGACAGGCTCATCGAGTTGATAATTACCTGGGTCTGCCTGGGATTACAGGAGCGGATTTAGCGCGAAAATACAAGGAGCATGCGATTAAGGAAGGAGTAGAAATCATAGACGATGAGATCCTAAACCTCTGGTTGGAAGAAGGGCTGTTTCAGGGAATGGGTAGGAATGAACTCTTTCAGGCTAAAGCAGTTATTATCGCGACCGGGACTCCGCAAAAGCCTTCAATTTCTGGGGAGGAAGAGTTGGTGGGAAAAGGAGTAAGCTATTGTGCCACTTGTGATGGAATGTTCTTCCGTGACAAAAAAGTGTTTTTTCTCTCAGAGTTAGTAGAAGGGGAGAAAGAAGCCAATTTTCTGGCTGATTTATGTGAAAAGGTCTATTATCTCCCCCGCTATAAAGGAAAATATACAGATTTGGATCCCCGGATAGAGCTTATTTCCGGTCGACCATTACGTTTTCACGGAAAGCAGAAGTTAACCGGTGTTACTACCTCGGAGGGGGAATATGAAGTGGAGGGAGCTTTTATCGAGCGAGCAAGCCTGCCGTTGGAGCGATTATTGCCTGGTTTGCAGATGGAGAATGAGGCGATTAAAGTTAATCGACAAATGATGACAAATATTCCGGGGGTGTTTGCTGCCGGTGACTGTACCGGAAAACCCTGGCAAATTGCTAAAGCCGTGGGTGAGGGGTTAATCGCGGCTTTAGCGGCGGTCGGTTATCTATCGGCATTAAAGTAATTTTTTCGAACAACTTGTTATACTCCTCCTTTACCGTATCTTACCGCTTGTAACAGGATGATAATGCTGTTAACATTAAGCTAGTGCTAGAATTGTCAGTAGGTGTTTGGGGCTGGAATAAACTGACAAACAAACAAAGGATGGCGCCCGAGCAACGAGCTATGGGAATAAAGGCCTTCTTGCACTCGAGCGACAAGCGACAAGCTACGAGAAGAGGGGGATACTAATGCAACAAAATGTTATGCTTCCGGAGAAAACATTAGGGAAACTAGAAGATCTTCCAGAGCCTGCTTGGCTTGAGAATACTGTTTTTTATCAAATTTTTCCTGACCGGTTTTTTAATGGTGATCCGACTAATGACCCTTCTCCTGTAAGGCCTTGGGGAGAAAAGCCTGAGTTATTCAATTTTTTCGGTGGGGATCTGGCAGGGATTAGAAAGAAGATACCCTATCTTGAGGATCTTGGGGTTAATGCTTTATATCTCAATCCTATTTTCGATGCGCCTTCTAATCATAAATATGATACCAGAGATTATCTTCGAATCTCCCCGGATTTTGGTGATTTTCGCACTTATCTGAATATGTTAAAAGATCTCCATCGAGCAGGGATTAAGTTGATTCTGGATGGAGTCTTTAACCATACTGGAGACCAATTCTGGGCTTTTCGTGATTTAATGCGGAGAGGAAAGGGTTCTCCATACCAACAGTGGTATAATTGTCATTTTCCGGTCACCCAGTTCCCTAAACCAAACTATGAATGTTGGTGGGGGCTTGAGACTCTGCCTAAATTGAATTTTGCCGATCAGGAAGTGGTCCGGTATATACTAAGGGTAGTTGCTTTTTGGACCTTAACTGGTATTGATGGGTGGCGCTTGGATGTTCCTAATGAAGTGAGGGCGGATTTTTGGCCGATCTTCCGTCGCTTAGTTAAGACGCTTAATCCTGAGGCGTATATTGTTGGCGAAATCTGGGATGACGCTGCTTTTTGGTTACAAGGTGACAAGTTTGACTCGGTGATGAATTATCCACTCCGCGATTTAATCATCTCTTTCTTTGCTAAGAAAGAGATGAACGCTGATCGTTTTGATCAGGGGCTAACCGGACTTCGTGCCCGTTATTCGGAGAAAGTAACAAGAAGCATGTTTAATCTGTTGGGTAGTCATGATACACAACGTTTCCTTACTATTTGTCATGGCGAACGCCGACGTATGTTGCTGGCTTTGTTATTTTTGTTCACTTATCCTGGAGTTCCGGTCATTTATTACGGGGATGAGATTGGGATGACCGGCGAAAAAGATCCGGATTGCCGAAAAACAATGATCTGGGATGAAGCGCAGTGGGATAAGGAGCTCTACACGTCTACTAAGGACTTGATCCGGTTGCGTAAAGAGAAGGATGCCTTAAAGAGAGGAGAATTCCGGACCGCTTTAGTTAGTCAGCATGGGGTCTATGGGTACTGGCGAATTGCTGACCGTGAACGGATGCTGATTCTTTTTAATAGGCAGGATTCGATGGAACAAGTTTCTTTATTGCTTGCGCCGGGAATGCGCGGAACCTGGAAACAGATTTTTCCGGTCAAGGGTGAAGAAGTAAAGTATAATGACCACTTTCAGATTAATCTTCCTCCCTGGTCTGGAATGATCTGGGAGTATCAAGGTTAAAATAAGCCCTTCGGGGCTTATTTTTTTGTTGGGACGAAGAGAAAGGTGGGGGAATTGGTTAGCTGCTCAGGATTTTTAATTTGCTAATTTGGCGAGTAAAAAGTAGAATAAGGAAGAGAAAAGTAGGGGCGACGGGGTGAAAGGATGAACGAAAAGCATGGAAAGAATAGATCTCTTAATCGTAAAAAAAGGGCTGGCCGATAGTAGAGGGAAAGCGCAAGCTTTAATTATGGCGGGAGAGGTGATGGTAGAGGGGAAAATGGTGGATAAACCTGGGACCAGGGTTTCACCAGAGGCGCTGGTTGAGATCAAAAAAGGCCTTCCTTATGTCAGCCGGGGCGGATTAAAGCTTGCCCGAGCGCTGGGGGTTTTCCGGGTTTCGGTACAAGGCCGCATTTGTCTGGATGCCGGGGCTTCTACGGGTGGTTTCACTGATTGTTTATTACAAAATGGCGCCGAGCAAGTGATTGCGGTAGATGTAGGGTACGGACAATTAGCCTGGAAACTACGGCAGGACCCGCGAGTGTTAGTGATGGAAAAGACTAATGTACGGTATTTGACGGCAGAACAACTTCCGACTATTCCCAGTCTGATTACTGTAGATCTATCTTTCATTTCACTTACCAAAGTTATTACCGGATTAACCGGCTTACTTGCTCCCGAAGGGGAGATTATTTCGCTGATTAAACCACAGTTTGAAGCGGGACGGGAGCAAGTAGGGAAGAAAGGGGTAATCCGCTCACGAGAAATCCACAAGGAAGTTTTGGGGAGGATGATTACTTTTGGTCATAAGGTTGGTCTGGCATGCGCCGGCTTAACATATTCGCCGGTGTTGGGACCGGAGGGGAATATAGAATTTTTAATTCATTGGCGAACAGCAGGAAGTGAGGAGGCAAATCCTGATTTAGAGGAGCTGGTGACTGAAGCGTGGGAATGTCTGAAGAGTAGAAGGTAAGAAGTGGACAAGTAAAAAGCCTCTGCGCTGCAGAGGCCTGACAAAGGAGGAAAAAGGAGGGGGTGACAATTTAATAGTACAACAATAGTTTTAACAGAAAGTTACCAAGGAATAAACGTTTAGCAACAACTAGGAAAGATGATCGTGGATAAGTAAAACCACCAGAGGCGGTTTTAGATGATAAAAATAAATATTAAAAGTCCTTGCGGTAAATACGGTAGATCTTGTAGAGGTCACCGCCAGCGCGTACAGCGTCATTTACCATTTTAGTATTAAACTCATGGATGGTTGAACCTTCTCCATAAGTATATCCTTTTTGCAAAGCATTTTTGAACATATGGAAATACAAGGCGCCGGAGACACCTTTTTTATGATAATCGGGGTCAACCATTAAGATTAGACTTCTAGCGCCGGTAATCTTCTTTTTATACCAAAGAAACTTGATAAAGCCGATGGGGAAAAGCCGTCCATTTAACCTTTTTAAGATTTGGTTATAATCCGGGAGAGCAATGGCAAGTCCAACATGTTGACCTTGCGGGTCGACAGCTACCACTAGAAAGTCTTTGTCAGCAATCGGGAGTAACTTGTTGACCTCATCCTTAATTTCCTCCATCCCAGGAGGAACCATATCAGGCCATTCTTCCGGCCAGGAACGAACGAGCAACTTTTGGATACCAACCAGCTCCCGGTCGAGGCTTTTGAGGTCAAGATTTCTTACGGAAAAATTGTAACGTTTCTTTAATAGATCCATACTTTGTTCAAAACGTTCGGTCACGGGCTTAGAGAGATCATAGTAAAATGCTAAGCGGTCAAAATCTTTCTTGAAGTCATACCGGTCAAAAAAGCCTTCGTAATACGGGGGATTGTAAGAATTTAACAAGACCGGCATCGAATCAAAACCTTTAACCAGTAGACCTCGGTAGTCATCTCCATTGGATGGTGATTGAGGACCGGTAACACTGCGAATTCCACGTTCTTTTAACCATTGTAAAGCGCAATCGAAAAGACTTTCTGCCACCCGGTAATCATCGATCGATTCAAAGAGAGTAATATAACCTTCCTTTTTCTTTTTCTCCCGGTTTAACTTCTCATCAATGCCGGTTCCGATGCGGCCAACGGGTTTACCATGTAGCCAAGCGATAAAGTACTGATAAGGCCCTAGTTTCATCAGGGGATTTTTTTTAGGGTTGACCGTATCCCGCATGTCGGATTTTAAAGGAGGAACCCAGTTTGGATCACCCTTATAAAGTAGCCAGGGAAGGTTGATAAACACCCGCCAATCGCTTTTCGTTTGAACCGGAGAAATGATTACCCGGGAGGTTGTTGGGAGTTGCTTTAAAGTCATGATTCCCACTAAGAACACCTCCGATTTTATGCTTAGAAATTAACATTAATTTCGTTAAAGATCGTTAAATCCCTGCAGATAGAAAGGATAAAAAGTTAAAGTTTAATTAAAACCAAATTGTAACAGAGATAATATTGATTTTTCGCTTGCTTTCTAGTATTATTTAGGGCATATGGGGAAATTTGCTCTTTCGGATGGCCAACCCCTTAGGCAAGGCGATTTATTGAGCTGTTTTCCTCTCAAGGTTATCCGGTTTATTTGTAATAGTATTTCCAGTAATAATGAAAGTAGTTAGCTAGTTTAAGGAATTGCATAATAGAAAGATTTTAGATTTAACCACAAAATATTGATAGCCTAATTAAAGCTAAACACTATATTATTCTGGTTAAATGGATGCCTAAGGTAATTATGCAATTCCCTCAGTTGAATAAAAGATAAAGGAGGTTAGACAGCAAAGATGAGTAATTTGATGGTTGGGGTAGAGCTTCTTATTTCCGGATTGATTATTGTTTTTTTGGTGTTGTTGTTTTTAATGTATGTTATGAAGCTGATGTCCGTTTTATTTGGTAAACAGCCTTCAGAAGTTCGAATCTCAAAACAACCTCTGGCTACAATTTCTGCGGATCCCGGAGAGGAAGAACTGGTAGCTGTAATGGCAGTAATCGCTAGCTTGTTGCCGAAAAACAAACAGGCGATTGTCAGGTTGAAGGCTGTGGAATAGTTTGGGGGGAGAAGAGAATTAGCGGTAGCCAGCATGGGCGACTTATGATGAAATAATGAGGAGGATTCGAATAAAATGCAATATTTTAAAGTAACAGTAAATGGGAAAGCTTATGAAGTTAGTGTCGAGGAACTTTCAGGGGGAGATGTCAATTTTACCGCTGCTAAAACCGGAGCTTCAGTGGTGAATGCGGCGCCCCCTGTTTCTGTTTCTTCCGCTCCTGTTGCTCAGGGGATTTCGGCCGGTGAGGAAGTGGTGCCGGCGCCACTGGGTGGGAGTATTATGGAGATAAAAGTAAAACCCGGCGATCAAGTTAAAAAAGGACAGGTCTTATTGACCCTTGAGGCTTTAAAAATGGAGAATGAAATTGTCGCTCCGGAGAATGGGACTGTTGGTCAGATTTTTGTCCAGCCTAAAGATTCTGTTAATACTGGTGACGCATTATTAACCCTCAGGAATTAGGGGGGAAATAAGTAATGTTAGAGAACTTGAAAGAATTAGCCTTAACAACAGGGTTTGCCAACATCTCTCTGGGACAATTTATCATGATTTTGGTTTCTTTTCTCTTAATGTACTTAGCAATTAAGAAAGAATATGAACCATTGCTTTTACTGCCGATTGCCTTTGGCGCTTTGTTAACCAACCTGCCGTTAGCTGGGTTGATGGATGGCGCTGCGATGGTCAATGGTAAGTTCCAGCCCGGTGGGTTAATCTACTATCTTTACCAGGGAGTGGAATTAGGAATTTATCCTCCCTTGATCTTTTTGGGAGTCGGGGCGATGACCGATTTTGGACCATTACTTGCCAACCCGAAGAGCATTCTCTTAGGCGCCGCGGCCCAATTGGGGATCTTTGTAGCTTTGATTGGCGCGGTCTTACTAGGTTTTGATCTGAAAGCAGCGGCTTCGATCGGGATTATTGGGGGAGCAGACGGTCCAACGGCGATTTTTTTGACGAGTAGGTTAAAACCCGATCTGTTGGGACCGATTGCGATCGCCGCCTATTCCTATATGGCGCTTATTCCGATTATTCAACCACCGTTAATGAAGTTGTTTGTTCCGGAAAACGAACGGAAAATTGTGATGGAACAACTTCGCCCGGTCTCCAAGACAGAGAAGATTTTGTTCCCAATTATCGTGACCACTGTTGGCTCTTTGCTTCTACCGTCGGCAGCTCCTTTGCTAGGCTCTTTGATGCTTGGTAATTTAATGCGAGAGTCAGGGGTAGTTGGCCGTATTGCGAAAACTGCGGAGAATGAATTAATTAATATCATTACCATTTTTCTAGGTTTATCGGTGGGAGCTAAAGCCAGCGCCGAGCATTTCCTGACTGCGGAGACGATTAAAATTATCCTGCTGGGACTGTTTGCTTTTGGTTTTGGTACGATTGGCGGCTTATTATTTGGTCGTTTGATGTGCAAACTAAGCGGCGGGAAGGTTAATCCTTTGATCGGAGCGGCTGGGGTATCAGCAGTGCCGATGGCGGCCAGGGTAGTGCAGAAGATCGGGGCGGAGGAACGTCCCGGAAACTACCTGTTAATGCATGCGATGGGACCGAACGTGGCCGGGGTTATTGGTTCGGCGATTGCCGCCGGGGTTTTGCTGGCCAGGTTGGGCTAAAGATCAGAATAACAGAATATATATTTGATTTTCAATAGATAAGGGGTGGATGTTAAATGTCACACCGTGTTAAAATTACGGAAACAATTTTCCGTGATGCGCACCAGTCGCTCTGGGCGACCAGGATGACGACGGCGGAGATGATGGCAATAGCAGAAGCTATCGATGAGATCGGATACCATTCTTTAGAGGCGTGGGGAGGCGCAACTTTTGATACCTGTCTTCGCTTTCTCAAAGAGGACCCTTGGGTACGTCTTCGCCAGTTAAAAGCAGTGATTAAAAAGACTCCTCTCCAGATGTTGCTGCGCGGCCAGAATATCTTGGGTTATAAGCATTACCCGGACGATGTGGTCAGGGAGTTTTGTTTGCGGGCAGTGGAGAATGGTATTAGTATTATCCGCATCTTCGATGCGCTCAATGATGTGAGAAATATGGAGACAGCGATTAAGGCGTCGAAAGAAGCGGGCGCTCATGTCCAGGGAGGGATCTCCTATACGATCAGTCCGGTTCATGATATTGACTCTTATGTCAAACTGGCGAAAGATTTAAAGGAACTTGGCTCCGATTCGATTTGTATTAAGGATATGGCCGGTTTACTTTTGCCCTACACCGCTGAAGAACTAGTCAAGCGATTGAAGAAGGAAGTCGGTCTTCCGGTCCAATTACATTGCCATTATACCAGCGGATTGGCATCGATGACCTATTTGAAAGCGATTGAGGCCGGGGCTGATGTGGTTGATACCGCTCTTTCCGCTTTAGCGATGGGGTCTTCGCAACCACCTACCGAGTCCCTGGTGGCGGCGTTAAAAGACACTCCGTATGACACCGGTCTGGATTTGGCGGCTATTTCTCCAATTAACCACCATTTTAAAAATGTCAGTGAAAAATATAAAGAGATGGCGGCGCCCCGGATCGTTGATACCGCGGTTCTCTCCTATCAGATCCCGGGGGGCATGATCTCCAATTTACAGAACCAATTACGGGGACAGAATGCTCTTGACCGTTATGAAGAGGTGTTGGCGGAAGTGCCGCGGACGCGCGCCGAATTAGGATATCCGCCCTTGGTCACACCTACCAGCCAGATCGTGGGCACCCAATCGGTTCTGAATGTCCTGACTGGGAAAAGGTATGGCGTGGTTCCTAAAGAGATTAAGGATTATGTTCGGGGTTACTATGGACGTCCTCCGGCGGCCATCGATCCCGAGGTTAAAAAGTTGATCATTGGAGATGAGGAGCCGATCTCCTATCGACCCGCCGATGATCTCCCGCCCCAACTGGACGAGGCACGGAAGGAACTGCTGGCCAAGAATCAGCAATTTTATCAACAAGAAGAAGATGTGCTTTCCTATATCCTCTTCCCTGAGGTGGCGCTGGATTACTTTAAATATCGGGCCGGAAAATAATTTCTAAGGGCTTACCCCTTGCAGGGGAGGCCCTTTTTTTGTAGAATAAATGATAAATGACTTCCTTATTGTACAATTAAGGAATGGCATAATTAATTATTTAAGATTTGACCACAATCGGTTGTAATTATGCCATTCCTTACAATAAGAAATGGCTGAAAAAGAAAAGCTAACTTTATAGGACAAACCATAGAGATCCTTAAGGAGAGATTTGAGATGAAGAAAGCTAAGGAAATTCGCCGAGAATTTATGGAGTTCTTTGCCGGTAAAGGGCATACCATCGTTCCCAGTTCTCCCTTGCTTCCGGCTGACGATCCCACCTTGCTGTTTACGAACGCAGGGATGAATCAGTTCAAAGATGTGTTTCTGGGGACCGGGAGAAGACCATATACAAGGGCTACCAACTCCCAAAAAGTGTTGCGGGTTAGTGGGAAACATAATGACCTTGATGAGGTGGGTCGGGATACCTACCATCATACTTTTTTTGAGATGTTAGGGAATTGGTCGTTTGGCGACTATTATAAAAAGGAAGCGATTATTTGGGCTTGGGAGCTTTTAACCAAGGTTTGGGGGTTGCCTGTTGAGCAGCTGTATGCGACTGTTTACCAGACGGATGATGAAGCCGCGGCGCTGTGGTTAGAACTGACGGAATTACCGGCTGAGCGAGTTTTACGTTTTGGTGATCGGGAAAATTTTTGGGAGATGGGGGAGACCGGGCCGTGCGGTCCCTGCTCAGAGATACATTTTGATATGGGAGCGGGGCAATGTGATAAAGCTCATCTTCCCGGCCATCAATGTAGGGTTAACGGAGATTGTGGTCGCTTTGTTGAGTTATGGAATCTGGTTTTTATCCAAAACAACCGGAAAGTTGATGGCTCTCTGGAGGAACTGCCAGCCAAACATGTAGATACCGGGATGGGTTTTGAGCGTATTGTGGCGGTCTTACAAGGGAAAAACTCTAACTATGATACGGATCTGTTTACTCCGATTATTAACAAAATATTGGAATTAACCGGGGCCAATCAGCAAAAGGAAGAGGAGATGGTGGCAACAAGAGTAATCGCCGACCATATCAGAGCCCTTACTTTTGCCATCTCTGATGGAGTTTTACCCTCTAACGAGGGGCGAGGCTATGTGCTCCGGCGTATTCTCCGGCGAGCTTCCAAATTTGCCCGGAACATAGGGGTAAAAGAACCTCTGCTCCATCGGTTGGTGGCGGTGGTGGTGGCGGAGATGGGTGAGGCTTATCCGGAGATAAAAGAGCAGGAAGACCATTGTCGCCGGGTTATTTTAGCAGAGGAAGAGGCGTTTGGCCGTACCCTTGATAAGGGCTTGGAACTATTTTCAGATTTAAGTAAAACTTTACAACAAAAAGGAGGAAAGATGATCCCCGGTGAAGAGGCGTTTAAGTTATATGATACTTATGGTTTTCCTTTAGATCTTACGCAATTGTTAGCTGAAGAACAAGGGCTAGAGGTGGAAGTTGACGGTTTTAATCGGCTGATGGAGGAACAGCGGGAGAGAGCCCGTTCCAGTGGGCGGTTTTCCGGCGAAGAGTTGGAATTTAAATGGGAAGAAGTCTCCGCAGGCGCCCATTCAGAATTTGTGGGTTATCAGTATTTACAGGCGGTTGCTGAGTTGAGGTTGATGGGGGAGGATGACCGGTATTTTCGGCTGGTGTTCGATCAGACTCCTTTCTATCCTGCCGGTGGAGGGCAGGTTGGAGATACCGGCCTGATTATTGCGGAAGTGGCTCCCGGATGTTGTCAGGAGTTTAAGGTGGTAGAGACCAGACGTGACCACGATCGGATTCTGCATTTTGTAGTGAAAGAAAAGGATTTTCCTCGCCGGGCGTTGCGTTATACTCTGCAAGTAGCTACTGAACAGAGGAAGATGACAGCGGCTAATCATACTGCCACCCATTTGTTGCAGGCGGCCTTAAGAAAACACGTCGGAACGCATCTGCACCAAGCCGGCTCTTTTGTGTCCGGAGAGAGGCTGCGCTTTGATTTCACTCACTATCAACGGTTAAGCCAAGAGCTTCTCGATCAAGTAGAGATGGAAGTAAATCGGTTTATTTTTGCGGCGCTTTCCGTTAAGACGGAAGAGATGGATTATCAGACAGCGCTCAACCGCGGCGCCCTTGCCTTTTTCGGTGAGAAATACGGGCAACGGGTAAGGACGGTTGAGATCGCCGACGTTAGCATTGAGTTGTGTGGAGGCGCCCATGTCCGAAATACTTCTGAGATCATGGGTTTTCGGATTATTTCCGAGGGTAGTGTAGCGACGGGAGTGCGGAGGATTGAAGCCGTCACCGGGTGGGAGGCTCTGCTGTTAGCGGAGAAGGAAAAAACCCTGATTAAGGAGTTAGCAGAGGTTTTTCATGTTGAACCTTCCCAGTTAAAAGAGAAGGTTAGCGAGTTAATAGCAGAACAAACGCAGCTCAGAAAAACTTTGGAAGAAATTGAACGTAAAACAGCGTTGGCCGAAGGCGAAGAGATGCTTTCGAAGGTAAAAGAGGCTGCCGGTCATCGTTATCTTGTTGCGAAGATGAGTGAGGCGCCCATGGAGTTTCTCCGGGAGAATGTTGACCGGCTCAAAGATAAGTTGGGTTCCGGTGTTATTCTCCTCGGCGCGGTCCAAGGCGCAAAGGTAAATTTTGTGGCGGGTGTTACTCCGGATCTAACTTCTCTGGTTAAAGCCGGCGAGATTGTAAAAGCGGCGGCAAGTGTAGCCGGTGGTGGCGGCGGCGGACGACCGGAATTGGCGCAAGCAGGGGGGAAAAATGCGGATCAGCTTGATGAGGCTTTGAGGGAAGGAGAACGCTTCATCCGCGCTCTGCTGGGAAAATAATAGTTATATCTGGGTTCCAGTTGTTACCTGTTAATCTTTTGCATGTTCCTCTTTTTATGAGGGAAAATAAAGCAGGTTTAAGAGGATGAAAGGAGATTTTGCAATGGATCAACAGAGTATGCAAGGTCAAAGTCAGCAACAGGCGCAATTAGGAACACAGACAGTGGGTTTAATGACCAACCCTCCGGAGATTGTTACTGATAAAGATCATTCTTACTTAAAAGATGCGCTGTCCTGGGAATTACTGGCGGTTAAAAAATGTCACGCCTTTGCTGGTATGTGCCAGGATGCGGAGGTTGCTAACCTAGTGACGAGAATCGGTAAGATGCATCAACAACATTATACGAGGCTGCTGAGTGAGATTAATCCCAGTAAGACCTTGTATTAGAAGGAGGGAAATTTAATGAATAATCAGCAAAATTTTGGTCAGCAAAACCAAGGGACGATTAAGAATCCTTCGGTTGGTAATAAAGTCAAAGGGCCACAGCTAAACGACCGCGATATTATTAACGATGTTTTAGCCACGCAAAAGTATCTGACCGATAATTTTAATGTTTTTGCTCGAGAAGCAAGTCATGATCATCTCCATGGTCTGACCATGGGGGTATTGAATGAAACGCATCAAGCCGCTAGAGACGTTTATAATTTGATGTTCAAAAAAGGATGGTATAAGCTCACTTCGGCTTCAAGACAGACCTTAGACCAGACGCAACAGCAGTTTACTAATTATCAGACGCAGTTCCCCTCTGACCATCAGGAACTCCAATAAGCCCGGCGATAGCCTCCGGGCTTTTTTTTATTCCATTTAACCCATTATTTTATCTATTGATGAAAAAGGATTTATGGACTTTTTCCAGAAATAAAAGAGAGGCTTAATTTAAAGAGTTCCAGTTTATTGGAGGGATTGTTGTGCTAAAGTTAAAGCAGAAAAAAGGCATTGTTCATAAACTTGTTCTGGTAGCGCTATTGCTAGTGGGCGGATTACTATGGTTAGATTTACCTGCGTATGGTGAAGATAATCCCTTTTCTTTATCCGCCTCTTATTCATTGCGGGATCAGGCGCAGTTTCAAGCCGGTTATCAAATCAATGAACAATTCGGGGTAGATGTTGGTTATTTGGACCTTGGACCCTCTGAGTTTCCGGATAGTAGATGGCAAGGCCGACTTAACCTTAAGCCTCTAAAAGGGCTCGATCTTCATGCCGGTTATGATTTTACCGGCAACAATTATCTGTTGGGAGGAAAAGCGAAACTACCTTTGAATGATAATCTCAATCTGGTGTCAACCCTTGAAAAAATAATCCCAGCGGAAGGAACCGGTGAGAAATATTTGGATTATCTATGCGGATTGCAGATTGGGATTGGAGTTAACCATTACATCTTGGCAGGGGCGAGAGGACTTTACCAAATAGACGCTGCCCATGAGCCTGAGCTTTTTCTAGAATTGGATCTTAATTGGCGGTTACCAAAGGGTTTTGGGATTCGGTTTGCTCCCCATGTCGGAGTGGAAGGTAATTTATCCCATCAGACTTCATTTTCTAAAAGATGGGGAGAACGACTGCGGGCGGAGATCTTTGTCGGACAAGAAGAAGATCAGCGTTGGGACTGTGGGTTGCTCGTTAGCTATTAGGTGAAGAAATTGGATTAGCTCCCTGGATATATGTATTTTC
>ENA-UOOR01000803-UOOR01000803.1-fermentation-metagenome-genome-assembly--contig:-NODE-803-length-41269-cov-6.625346_pt1 | contig 41269 bp, 30 predicted proteins | sample MGYA00245780_ERZ724029 | MGnify/ENA primary metagenome ERZ724029 (study PRJEB28704, sample SAMN03018315) | fermentation metagenome | biome: anthropogenic terrestrial biome; feature: soil; material... | reverse complement strand
GATCGCTGAAGAGACGGGCGGCTTTCTCTATCTGGTGGCCAGGACCGGCGTCACCTCGAGCCGCAGGTCGAGCCGCTCGCTCAGCTCGCAGAGCCCGAGCATCAGGGCGACCGAGTCTGCGCCCCCGGAGACCGCGACGAGGATCCGGGCGCCCGGCAGGCCGAGCTCAAGGCATGCTTCGCGCAACCGGGCTATCAGAGGAGGGGTTCGAGACATCTATCCGCCTGGAGACACAACACTTTTTGAGACAAGCACGCGACCCCGGGTCAGCCGCGACCCGGGGCGTTGAAGCGCTTGGCGCCGGCCTCTATGATAGCCGGCGAAAACAGCGTCCCGGGGCAGTGGAGGGCGGTTTCGAGGCGCCCGCGGCGTACAGTGGAAATGAAAAGTTGCGTTCTGTGTTAACAAATGCGAAAACCGGCTTGTATAGACAGCGGGGCCGAAACGACGGTCCCCGCGAGTCGGTAAAGGTTCAAAGGCGGGTGCGCCCGCCAGTCGTTGGGCCCAGGGGTCCCCCCCCTCCCCCTCTGGGTCCACGGGGTCGCCGAGGCAACTCGGCGGCCCCTTTTTTTTTGCCCTCTGGCCTTCCCGGGCTCAAGGTCTGTCGACGCGAGTGGCTTCGGGCGACACCGTCCGTCCGAGCCCCGAGTCGCGGGCACCTTCGGCTTCGGCCTCGCAAGCTCGGCCTGGCGCTCGGGGCGAGCCCTATCGAACCGAGGTCCCAGAGGGCCCTTCGCGACGCCCCTTCAGGCGCCCGTGCGGCACGTCTCGAGGATCTTCTCCCAGAGCGTGTCGAGTTGGATGGCCTCGACCGAGGAGACGCCGATCGCGTCGCCCGCCTCCAGCCCGAGCGCCTTCTCGACCTCGCGGGTGCGCGGGATGCGCCGGTGCTTGGGCAGCTTGTCGATCTTGGTCGCGGCCACGATGACCCGCCGGCCGGCCGAGCGCACCCAGCCGATGACCTGGAGGTCGTCCTCGGTCGGCCCCACGTTCGCGTCGACGATACAGACCACCGCGCACAGCCTCTCGCGCTGCTCGACGTAGGTCTCGATCATCTTCTGCCACTCGCGCCGCTCGGTCTTGCTCACCTTGGCATAGCCGTAGCCGGGCAGGTCACACAGCCGAAGCTGCGCCCGGCGGCCCGCGCCGAGATCGAGCGCGACCTCGAAGAAGTTCAGGAGCCGCGTGCGGCCGGGCGTATTCGAGACGCGCACGAGCTTTCGGCGCTCGCAAAGCGCGTTGATCATCGAACTCTTGCCGACGTTCGAGCGGCCGACGAAGGCGACCTCGGGCAGACGGCTCGTCGGCCATCCTTCGGGCGCAGTCGCGCTGGTGACGAACTCTGCGGAGTGGACTCTCATGCTGGGGCACCTGGCAAAAAATGAGGGCCGGCACCATACCTCGAAGCCGGCCCGGCCGGAGGCCGAACAGCACGCTCTTGCGTCCTGGCCCTCTCTCGGCCTACCCGGTCAGCCGGCGGCGGCGCAGCCGTAGCGAGTTGAGCACCACGCTGACGCTCGAGAAGGCCATCGCCCCGGCGGCGATCATCGGCGAGAGCAGCCCGGCGGCGGCCAGCGGGATGGCGACGACGTTGTAGCCGAAGGCCCAGAACAGGTTCTGTTTGATGGTCCTGAGCCCCTCGCGCGACAGGCCGATCGCGTCGGCGACGAGCGTAGGGTCGGGCCGCATCAAAGCGAGCGGCGCGGCCTCGAGCGCGACGTCGGCCCCGCCGCCCACGGCGATGCCCACGTCCGCGGCGGCGAGGGCGGGCGCGTCGTTCACCCCGTCGCCAACCATGGCGACGACATGGCCCGCCTGCCTGCGCTCGAAGACCGCGTCGGCCTTCTTCTCGGGCAGCACCCCGGCGTGCACGAAGCGCGGCTCGATCCCCAGCCGCTCGCCGATGGCGCGGGCGGTGTTCTCGTGGTCGCCGGTCAGCAGGTGGACCTCTATCCCCAGCCTCTGCAGGCGCTCGACCGCGCGCGCCGAGCTCTCGCGCGGCGCGTCGAGCAGGCCAATCGCGCCAGCAGGCGTGCGGTCGACCGCGACGAGCACCGGGGTCTGCCCGGCGCGCGTCAGCTCATCGACGACGGGCTCGAACAGTTCAGGCTCAACGCCCTGCTCTCGCAGCAGCCCGAGCGTGCCGGCGACCACCTCGCGGCCGTCGACCCGTCCGGCGACCCCGCGCCCGGGGAAGGTCCGAAAGCCTTCGGGGGCGGGCCAGGCGAGCTCACGCTCGCGGGCGCTGGCGACGATGCCCCGGCCCAGCGGGTGTTGAGACTCGGCCTCGACCGAGGCGGCGAGCCGCACGAGCTCGTCCTCGGCAAGAGCGCCGAGTGAGCGCACCTCGACGACCCTGGGCTCGCCGGCCGTCAGGGTTCCGGTCTTGTCGAAGAGCACGCAGCTCACGCCCGCGGCCCGCTCGAGGCTCGCCGCATCGCGCACGAGGATGCCCTGACGCGCCGCGCGGCCAGTCGCCACCATGATCGCCGTCGGGGTCGCCAGGCCCATCGCGCACGGGCAGGCGATGACCAGCACCGCGACGGCAGTGAAGAGCGTCTCTACCGCCGAGCCTGTCGCGAGCCACCAGCCGAGGCCGGTCGCCGCGGCGACGACGAGCACCGCGGGCACGAAGACGCCCGCGACCTTGTCGGCCAGCCGCTGGATCGGCGCCTTGGAGCCCTGGGCCTCCTCGACGAGCCGCACGATGCGCGACAGGACGGTGCCCGCGCCTGTCTCGGTCGCCCGCACCCGAAGCGAGCCGTCGCGGTTGACCGTGCCGCCGACAACCGCGTCGCCGGCCCGCTTGTGGACCGGCATCGACTCGCCGGTGAGCATCGCTTCGTCCACGGCGCTCTCGCCCTCGACGATCTCGCCGTCGACCGGCACCTGGTCGCCGGCGCGCACGAGCAGCAGGTCGCCGCGGCGCACCTCGTCGATGGGGACCTCGGCCGGCCGGCCGTCGACGAGCTTGAGCGCCGAGCTCGGGCGCAGCGCCGCGAGCTTCTCGATGGCTTCGGAGGCGCTGCCGCGCGCGCGGGCCTCGAGCAGGCGGCCCAGGAGGATGAGGACGACGATGGTGACCGCGACCTCGAAGTAGAGCGCGCCCCCGGTCAGCAGCGCGGGGAGGCTGAAGGCCCACGCCGCCCCGCTGCCGAGCGCGACGAGGGTGTCCATCGTCGCCGCCCGCTTCTTCAGGTTCTTGAAGGCGGTGCTGAAGAAGGTCGCCCCGGCCCCGAAGACGACCAGGCTGGCGAGCACGAGCTGGAGCCAGCCGAGCAGGCCGTGGCCCAGATGCGCCATGCCGAGCACGAAGACCGGGGTGCCGAGGGCGGCGGCGACGAAGAACCGGCGCTTTGCCCGGGCGAGCTCGGCGGCCCGCTGGGCGGCAACGTCGGCGTTGAGGCTCGCGGTGTAGCCAGCGTCCTTGACCGCACGCTCGACCACCGACGGGTCGAACCCTTCGGCCGGCACGACCCGGGCGACCCCGCGGGCGAAGTTGACCGAGACGGCGGCGACGCCCGGCGTGAGCTTGATAGCGTGCTCGATGCGCCCGGCGCAGGCCGCGCACGACATCCCGCCCAGCGAGAAGAGGTAGGCCTTGGCGCCCTGATCGACCGAGGCCTCCGGAGCGGCCTCGGCGGGCCGCTCCTCGACCGCGGGCGCCGCAGGGGCTTCGGCCTCCGCCGGGCCGTCGACCGCGGCGAGGTAGCGCCCGGCGCCGGAGACCGCGGCGACCAACGCCTCGGCGCCGACCGACGGGTCGTGCTGCACCCGCGCGATCCCGCCCTCGAGCTGGATCTCGACCGAGCTGACGCCCGGGACCTGCTCGAGCGCCTTGTGGACCCGGCCCACGCAGTGTCCGCAGGTCATCCCCGTTATCCGCATCGTCGTCGTCATCGCCAATAGGAGCCCTTACGGCGACCAAACGTTGCGGGGGCGTTACTACTCGCTTCGGCCAACCTGGTCGCCAAGCCTGCCGAACCGCTTCGCGAAGTACTCCTCGAACGCCGGGTCGCTCCAGTCCCGTGGGCCCACGAACTTGGCCTTCAGGCGCCCGTCGGGTCCGATGAGGTACGTCTCGGGGAACTTGCTGGTGCCGAAGGCCTGGGCCCACTTCGCCTCGTCGTCGTGCAACACGCGAAAACCGGGCCTCTCATCCTTGAAGAACGCGTCGACAGGCTCCCAGCTCTCGTCGACCGAGACCGCCAGCATCTGGAAGTCCTCGCCCGCGAGCGCCTTGGCCAACCGCTCCATCGAGGGCATCTCGACCCGGCACGGCTCGCACCAGGTCGCCCAGAAGTTGAGCAAGACCCACCTGCCCTCGAAGTCGGCGAGGCGAACGCGATTGCCTTGCCGGTCGGCGAGAGCGAACGGCGGCGCAGGCCGGTCGAGCGGCTGGACCGTGAGCGGATCGTGCGGCAGGGCCCGCGAGTGGCGGGAGATCTCGTAGGCCTTGACGGCTGCGGCGACCGCGAGCGCCACGACGATCGCCGCAGGGACGAGCGGGAGGCTTCTACGACGCTTGGGGCTCAGCTTGTCGGTTATCAGCCTGCCTCCCGACGTCACCCGTGGGCGCTCTTGGACACGGGCGACATACCACTGATCCGGGCGAGCTTTCGCGCCGAATGTTCGCCCGCCACCCGGGCCAGCATCGCAGCGTACGTTCGGAAGAAGAGCTTGGCCGCCTGGACGCAGTGCTTCCTGGACTACCAGCCTCGAGATTCGTTGCGCGGCAGCACGATTCCGGAGGGCCGGCCTTCGTGCCGGCCGCCGGGATCGCCCGCTTTTCTGCCCGATTTGTCGACGGGCGCATTGCTGTGCGCCCCTATCAACCTGCGACCGATCGCTTGGGCTCCGGGCGATGCCCGGGTTGGCAACCACGAGGGCGCTCGCCCTCCGGGCCCCCCGACCCCGGCGACGACCACGGCGACCCGCGGCCCGCGACGCCCACGCTCCGAAAGCTCGTCCGCCCGGCGGCCAAGGCCGCCGAAGTCCGGTTCACGCAACGCGTCGTGAATGTTGCCTGTTGGGCGTTCGCACGCCAGAATCGCGCGCATGGAAGGCTTAGCCGGCGATCTGGGGACGATGCCCGTCGCGGATCTTCTCCTCTATCTCGGTAACCGGGGACTCACGGGGACGCTCGTCTGCGAGCGGGGCACGATCAAGAAGAGCATCATCGTCAAGAACGGCGAGGTGGTGAACGCGGCCTCCAACGACCCGCGCGAGTACCTCGGCCAGTTCCTGATCAACTTCGGCCACATCTCCGAAGACCAGCTCACCAAGGCCTTCCACACCCAGGCCGAGACCAAGGTCTTCCTTGGCAAGGTCCTGGTGATGGTCGGGCTGGTCACCGAGGAGACGCTCAAGGCGGTACTGACCATCAAGGTGCGCGAGACGACCTTGAGCCTGTGCCGCTGGAAGGACGGCGCGTTTCGCTTCGCGCGCGGCGTGCTGCCGCCGAACCAGGAGGGGGTCGACGTCGCGGTGCCGCTGGTCGACATCCACCGAGAGGCCGAGTTCCGCGAGACGGTATGGGAGGCGCTCCTGCAGGTCTTCCCGACCAGCACGCTCGCGCTGCAGGTCGACGAGGCCAAGGCGCCGACGGGCCTCGCGCCCAACTCGCTCGACGGACAGCTCTTCGAGCTGATGCGCGAAGGGCACTCCATCGAGGAGATCTGCCTGCGGCTGCACGCCACCGACTTCCACCTCTACCAGCGGCTCTACGCGCTCTACCGCCAGGGGATAATCGCCCCGACCGAGCCGCTGCTGAAGGTCGACAGCGTGGAGATCGCCAGCGACACCGTCGGCGAAGAGGTCAGCGTCGTCGAGATTCTCCAGCACGCGCGCGCCTTCCTGGCCGCCAAGAGCTTCGCGGACGCCGAGGCGCTCGCCGCAAGAGCGGTCGAGATGAAAACGACGCCCGAGGCCGTCGCCATCCTCAAGGAGGCGGAGGCCGGGCTGCTCGACCAGCTCCGGCGCGAGCTGCTGGCGACGCCCCACATCCCGCGCATGAGCTCGCCCGACCTGAAGCTCAAGCAGCTCGACCTGACGCCACAGGAGAAGTACCTGATGTCGCGCATCGACGGCACCCGTGACATCCGGGCGATCATCCGCGTCTCTCCGGTGCGCGAGCTCGACGCGCTGAAGTACTTCAAGCGCTTCATCGAGAGCGGCTACGTGTCGCTCGGCTGAAAGCCCCTCTCCCCGATCAACGCGCCCACCAAGAGACTCCGCGCGCCGCAGGCGCACCCCCGGGGGCGAGGAAGAGAGCACCGCCGTGGCCGACAAGCAGCGCTTCGAGCTGTTCGCCCGGCTGCTCGTCTCGCGCTTCGAGGCCGCGCCGCGCATCTACGACATCGCCGGCGGCCGCGGCCTGCTCAACGAAGCCCTCACGCGGCTCGGCCGCACCGTGACGACCTTCGACCAGCGGCACAAGCACGTCGAGGTGCGCTATGCGCTGCGCCCCTTCACCCTCGACGAGCCCTGCGAGTGCGATCTGGTCGTGGGCATGCACCCCGACGGCGCGACGCGCCTAATCATCGAGTACGCCGCCCGGCACTCGCTACCGTTCGCCGTGGTGCCGTGTTGCTCGGACAACGGCCTGCCCTACAAGCCCTGGATGCGCCACCTGGCCGGTCTCGCGCGTAGCCTCCGGTTCGCGCGGGTCGAGGAAGCGCTGCTGCCGATGCAGGGCAGGGCCCGGGTCTTGATAGGCGAGCCGCCCGCAGGTCCCCCTCTCGACGCAGAGCGGTAGCAGCCCATCGACCCCCGCTCCGGGCAGGACTGAGAAGAGGCGTCGGAAAGCCCTTCTTGGCCTCGCTTCGGTGCGGTTGATTTTGCGCGCAAGAGGTCGCCGAAGCGCGGCGGCCCGCCTCGGGCTGCAGGAGAGCTCGCGACACCTCTTGAGACGGCGGCCGGGCGCCGTGGGCACCTGCCCTACCGCCGCGCCACCTGCTTCTCGAGATCGGCGAGGGTCAGCTCGGCGGCGACCGGGCGGCCGTGGGGACAGCGCGTGTTGAAGTCGATCGCGTCGAGCGCGTCGAGCAGCGCCCTGCTCTCCTCGGCCGACAGCACCTGATGGGCGCGCACAGCGGCGTGACAGGCCATCGTGGCGAGCACCCCGTCCATCGCCTGCTCGAAGGCCCGGCCACGCTCGACCTGCAGCAGCTCGCCCGCCAGATCGGTGAGCAGCTTGCGGTAGTCGCAGCCGAGCAGCGGCGCGGGGACCGCCTTGAGCGCGAACGCGGTGCCCCCGAAGGGCTCGGCCTCGAAGCCTATCGCCCGCACCTCTTCGAGGTGGTCGGCGAGGATGCGGGCCTCGGCCACCGGCAGCTCGACCGACGCGGGGAACAAAAACGCCTGGCCGGCCGCCTTGCGCTGGCGGAAGGCCTCGCGAAGCTGGTGGAACTTGAGCCGCTCGTGGGCGGCGTGCTGGTCGATGAGCACCAGCCTGGGCCCAGGGGCCTCGCAGACGAGGTAGGTCGCGGCGAACTGGCCGATGACCCGGAGCGAGCTGAAGAAGCCCTTCGGCGGCCGCGCGGGATCGACCTCCGGCGGCGGCGCACTCTCGACGACGCTCCAGCCCGAGTCCGCCGATTCGGAGCCGGCCGCCGGGGCCGGCGAGGTGCGCGCGAAGAAGGCCGGGGCAAAGCCAGGGCGCGGCGAGAACGGCAGCGGCGCGGGGGCGGGCGCCGGGTACGGCGGGCTCTGCTCGGACGCAGCAGGTGAGGCGTCCCGCCGTTGGAGCCAGGGCGAGGTGCGCAGCGCCTCCTGCACCGCGCGGTAGACCATGCCGAAGACCCGGTGGGAGTCGACGAAGCGCACCTCGAGCTTCTGCGGGTGCACGTTGACGTCAACCTCCTCGAGCGGAACCTCGAGGAAGAGCACCGCGACCGGCTGGCGCCCCGGCATGGTCAGGTCGGCGAAGGCGCGCTGGATGGTCGCGTTCAGGCCGCGATCACGCACGAAGCGGCCGTTGACGAAGGTGTAGAGGCCGCGCGAGGTCGCCAGCGTGTAGTCCGGCGAGGCGATCTGCCCGCTCACGCGCACCTCCCCGCGGCCGTAGTCGACCGGCACGAGGTGCTTGAAGACCTCGGGGCCCAGCGCGGCGGCGATGCGCTCGCGCAGGTCCTTCTGCCCCGCGGGAACCGAGAAGCTCTGGCGACCGCCGCTCGCGAGCGCGAAGCCGACGTCGGGGCGCGCCAGCGCGAGGCGGACCAGCGCCTCGGAGGCGTGAGCCGACTCGGTCCCCGGGCGCTTGAGGAACTTGCGGCGAGCCGGCGTGTTGAAGAACAGGTCCTCGACGAGGATGCGCGTGCCGGCCGGGGCGCCGACCTGCTCGACGCCGACGAGCCGGCCGCCGTCGACGACCACGCGGCACCCCACCTCCGAGCCCGGCTCGCGGGTGGTCAGCGTGAAGCGCGAGACCGAGGCGATGGCCGGCAGCGCCTCGCCGCGAAAGCCGAGAGTGCCGATGCGCTTGAGGCCCTCGGCGTCGGCCAGCTTGCTCGTCGCGTGGCGCTCGAGGCAGGCCCGGGCGTCCTCGGGCGTCATGCCGCAGCCGTCGTCCTCGACCTGGAGCTGGCGGGTGCCGCCCTCGAGCAGCTCGACGCGGATGGAGCTCGCGCCCGCGTCGAGCGAGTTCTCGCACAGCTCCTTGACCACCGAGGCGGGCCGCTCGACGACCTCGCCAGCAGCGATCTGGTTGACCAGGTTCTCCGAGAGCAGGTGGACCTTGCCCATGACCTCACGCCCAGCCAGCCCCCGCGGATACCCGATTACTTCTGCGCCTTGCGCTGCTTGTCCTTGGGCACCACGCAGGTGCCGCTCGCGCGGCAGACGACGATGGGCTTCTCGAGCAGATCGGCGGCCGAGTCGCTGCCGGGCACCGGGGCGATGACCTTGCGGGCCTCGAAGCGCATCTTGCGCGAGGTGTTGCCCACCTGGACGATCTCGCCCTCGGCCTCGATGAACTCGCCCGCGTAGACCGGGGCGAGGAACTCGACCGAGTCGTAGGCGCGAAAGAGCCCCTCGTCGCCGTCGTGCTTGATGAGCAGCTCGGTCGCGACGTCGCCAAAGAGGTTGAGCATCCGCGCCCCGTCGACCAGGTTGCCGCCGTAGTGGGCGTCGTGGAAGCTCATGCGCATGCGGATCAGGGACTTGACGGTCATGGTTCGCCTCGCTTGCGGTGAGGGGTCGAAAAAGCCGGGCCAATCTACGCGGGGCGCCACGGGGCGGCAACCGGACTTTGCCCCGCGCACGACACTCGCGAGGGGCCGCCGGGGGCGGAGCGGGCGCTGGAGAGGCGGTGTCGGCCCGTCGACACACTGCTCGAGGGCACAGACTCGGCTGTTACACCTTCGCGCGCACCGGGATAGGTCGGCAGGCATCCAAACAAGCCAAGGAGGCAGGGATGCCCGAGACAGCACAGCAGCAAGAGGCCGAGTCGTCGCAGGTGCCGCAGGAGGCCGTCGAGGCCATCGCCCACGAGATCGAGAGAATCGAGCGCGCCAGCGTGCTCGACCTGTACGCGAGAGTCGGCAAGACGATCCTCGAGCGTGGACACGAGGGCAGCTTCGAGCTGTGGAACGGAAGGAATGCGGGCGACGCCTCGATGCGCGTCTCCGAGGCGCTCGCGCAGAGGTCGGCCGACTGGAGCGAGTGGAAGCTTTACCGCGCGGTCCGCACCTATGAGCAGCAGGTCTCGCTGGGCGGCTTCGAACGGTGGCCAAGCCTGAAGGCGAGCCATTTCCACGCGGTCCAGGGCTTGGCCTACAGCAAGCAGCGCGAGCTGCTCGACACCGCCCAGGCCCAGCGCCTGAGCGTGCGCGACCTTCAGAAGGTCGCCAATGAAGCGCGCGGGGTGCCCACGGCGCCTCCGGCTGCGCCGAGCCCGTCGAAGGAGGCCTCGCGCGTGCTGCGCCGGTTCGACAAGCTGCTCGAGGAGCGCGACGAGCTCGTCGTCGACCTCTCCGAAGCCGGGGTGCCCGAGGAGTGGGTCGCGCGCTTCGGCGGTCTCCTCGAGACGCTCCGTGCCGAGGTCGAGACGCTGAGCACCGGGGTGCAGGAGGCGAAGTAGCGCCCGCTTTCGAGCCGGCCTGGTCCCTGTGCGCCAGGCCGACTTGGGCCGAGAACCTTGCGGCGTCGTAGAGATGGATTCGGCCGCCGCGCGCTCGCTCGCCAGAACCTTTCGACGTCGTCTGCGACCGTAGACAGCACCGATCGCCCCCTTCGACGCCGTTTACGAGCGTAGACGGCGCCGATCGTCGCTTTCGACGCCGTTTACGAGCGTAGACGGCACCGATCGCCCCTTCCGACGCCGTTTACGAGCGCAGACGGCACCGATCGCCCCTTTCGACGCCGTTTACGAGCGTAGACGGCACCGATCGCCCCTTCCGACGCCGTTTACGACTGTAGACCGCACCGATCGCCCCTTCGCGAGCCCACGCTCCGGCTGCCGGCGAGATGCCGGGCGATCCCCACACTCACCCCCGCGCTCGCGAGAACCTTGCCGCTTCGTAGAGATGGATTGGGCCGCCACGCGCCGGCTGCCGGCAAGACGCCTGGCGATCCCCACACCCCTGCCCCCGCGCTCGCGAGGGCCTTGACGAAGTCTTAGGTAGATTTGGCCCCAACCACCCGGTCGCCCGCCTCCCCTCCATGCGGGCGAACCAGCGCAACCCCGGCCCGACAACCTCAGGCTCGTCCGCTTCTCGACGGCCGACGCCGACAACCGAAGCGACCGTTGCAGAATTCTGGTTTTCGGGCGAGGCTGCCGCCGCACCTCGCACGCGACTCACCTCATCAGGATCTCGCCACCATGCTCGGAATGCTCGCGCGGCTGTTCGTCATCGTCCTTGCCTCGGTCTTGCTCGCCGCGGCCTACAACATCTTCCTGCTCCCCTTCCATCTGCTCAGCGGCGGGGTCACCGGCATCGCGATGATCATCGCGGTCCTCACCAAGCTGAACACGGGCTGGCTCATCTTCGCCCTCAACGTCCCGGTCTTCCTGCTCGGCTTCTTCAAGCTGGGCAAGCGCTTTGTCCTGAAGAGCGCGTTCTCGGTCGCGCTCACCTCGCTGGCGATGCAGTGGATTCCCCAACAGCCGGTCACCGACGACCCGATCCTCGCGTCGGTGTTCGGCGGAGTGCTGGTGGGCATCGCGATCGGCGTCATCTTCCGCTCCGGAGGCTCGACCGGAGGCTTCGACATCATCGGGATGGTGCTCACGCAGAAGAAGGAGTTCCCGCTCGGCGAGCTCATCTTCTTCATGAACGTGCTGGTGGTCAGCGTCGCCGGCTTCCTCTTCACCTGGGAGCAGGCGCTCTACACGCTGGTGACCATGTTCGCGACCAGCAAGGTCATCGACGTCGTCCACACCCGCCACGTCAAGCTGACCCTGATGATCGTGACCAAGCGCGGCGAGCTGCTGCGCAAGCGGCTCGTCGAGGCGTTCTACCGCGGCGCGACGATGCTCGACGTCGAGGGGGCCTACTCGCGCAGGAAGCGCAAGATGCTGGTGATGGTCATCACCCGGGTCGAGCTCGAGGACGTCAAGCGGCTCATCCTCAAGGTTGACCCGGCCGCCTTTGTCAACGTCACCGAGACGATCGAGATCATGGGCCGCTTCCACAAGGAGGCCGCCCGCAAACGAAACCCCGAGCTGCACGAAAAGCTGCCGGCTGAGGTGGAGGTCGACGAGGCCGTCGCTTCGGCGCAAACCGCGAAATAGCCCCGCGACTCGAGCCCCTGGCGACCAGCTCGGCCGACGCCCGCCGCCGCTTCTCTGCCGCCGACCAGCGCTCGCGACGCTCACACCGCGAGCAGCCGGCCGAGCCACGGGGTCGCGCTCTTGTGAAGCGCGCCCTCGGGACAGATCTCGGCGCAGCAGTAGCAGCGGATGCACGTGTCGAGCGCGGGCTGCGGCCTGGGCTTCTCGCCCACCATCGAGATGGCCTTCACGGGACAGATCTGAGCGCATTTGCGGCAGGAGATACACCGCGACGGCTCGAGCTCGGGGCGCTCGACGAGCCGGTTGCGCACCCAGGTCGAGCGCGCGAGGCGCTGTCCGAGGCCGGTGCGCCCGGTGGCCCCGGCCGGCGGGGCAAAGCCGGTCCCGGCCCAGCGCTCGACGAGCTCTCCGACGGTGGCTATCCGCGACAGCTCGCCCTCGCCGAGCCCGCGCCCGGCCGCCTCCTTCACGATGAGCAGCCGCTCGGGGTCGAGCCCGACGAGCGCGCAGGCGAGCCTGTCGAGCGCGACCGCGTCCTCGGAGGCGAGCAACGCCCCGAGCTTGCGCGGGGTCCCGCTGCGACCCGGGCCCTCGCCCTCCATCCCGAGGACCCCGTCGCACAGGTGCAGGATTCGCCGGGGGCCCGAGAAGTGCCGGCGCGCGCCCGCGTAGAGATCGACCACCATCGAGGCGAACGCCCGGGCATCCGGCGAGCGCGCGTGCCAGCGCGCCTTCTCAGTCCCGGGGACGAGGCCGAAGAGGTTCTTCATCGCCACGGTCATGTAGGTCAGCGAGTGTGTCTTGAGCTTGGGGAGGTTGATGAGAACGTCGGCCTCGAGGATGGCTTGCGAGACCTGGAAGCGGCGAAAGGCGACGCCCTCGGGGCTCTCGAGCTCGGCGACCGGGGCCAGGTCCGGGACCTCGATCCCCAGCTCGTCGATCACCGCCTGGATCCCGCACTTGCGCAGCGCGGTCGAAGGCTTGGCCATGGCCGGGTTGTCGCCGACCATCGGCCGGGCGCCGAGACGCTTCACCTCGCGCGCGACCGCGCGGACGACCTCCGGGTGCGTGCTTATCGCCAGCTCGGGCGCCGACGGGGTCAGCATGTTCACCTTGAGGAAGACGCGATCGCCTCCGCGGACGAACCGGCCGAGCCCGCCGAGGGACTCGAAGAGGTTGCGCACCGCGGCCTCGACGGCTTCGGGGGCATACTCCGCACACGCTTGAAGGGCGACGACAGGGGCCATGGTGCTCTTTCTCCGGGTGAGGTCCGCTCGCCGGGCCGGAAGGTAACCTATCGACCGCGGACTCGCGACGAGCTGTCGACCGCAACGTTGTGTCACCGGCCGAACGCCCCGCCGACGCGCGCGCTTCCGGGTTCGAGGACATGGCCATCGGATCCGAGGTGGCGCCCTGGTCTCTGCGCCGGCGCATGCGCCCGCGGGCAAGCGGCGCGGTCCGCGACGCCCCGCCCGACAGCCCGCAAGGTCTCCGGGTGGCTTTGCTCTCGCCCGGCCGCAGGCTACGTTTTCGGTCGTGAGAGCTTCGCGCCGCCGACTGCATGCGTTCGCCCTGTCGCTGGCCTTGCACGCGGCGCTCGCCCTCCTCCTCGTCCTCCTTCCAGAGCCCGGCCCGCGCCGCGTGCAGCCGCCGGCGGCTCCGGACACCGCGGTCGAGGTCGAGCTCGTCGACGAAGCGCCCCCCCTGCCGCGGGCCACCTTGGAGCAGGCGCGCGAGGCGCGCGCGGCTAAGCCCGCCGCGCGCCCGAAGAGCCGGGTTCATCGCGCGCGCCCGAAGGCATCCCCCGCTCTTCCGCCCGCCGCCGGCGCGGCCGAAGCGGCGGGTGTGACAGCCGCCGGCGGGGCGGACGACGGGGCCGAATCCGGCGGTGGCGGCTCTTCGGCGCGCTCCGACCTGCCAATCCGTGCGCTCGAGGATCCTGCGGCCTTCGCGCCGGGCTCCCGCATCGCCGCGGGCTACGACTTCGGCTCGCTCGAAGGGCTTGGCGCCGGCACGACCCTGCGTCGAGGCGACCCGGCCGAAGACCCCGCGGTGCGGCGCAGGCGCGAGGCGCAGGTCGTCGGCGAGCGCGTCGAGCGGCTGCTCGCCGATGCACAGGCGCTCGGCCGCGTCGAGCGAGGCGCGGTCAACAGCTATTTCGGCGGGCTCCAGGGCGCGCTCGCCGCGCAGACGGCCTCGCCCACGCCCTGGGGCGACACGAGCAAGAACGCGCTCGCGCAGGTTTTCGAGGGCTACCAGGCCCGCCTCGGCCTCTACGGCCGCACCGGCAGCCCCTACCTGCCCTCCGACCAGGCCGGCGTCCCGCAACGAGTTGGAGCAGCCGGCGGCAAGATCGACGAGAGCCTCCAGACCCTGCGCGACTTCACCGACGGGCTGTTCTCGGGCATCGTCGCCATCGTCGAAATCCGCCAGGACGGCCAGGGCGGCCTGCTCGACGCGAGGCTCGTCGTGCCCTCCGGCGAGCGCGCATTCGACGACTTCGTGCTGCGCTCGGTACCCCAGGCGCTCGCCTCGCTGCCACCGCCCGCCGAACGCGGCGGCGGCGTCGGCCCCGCGGGCATCCACTCGCTGTGGGCCTTCGAGGGCCGCATCAAGTACTCGACCTCGCTGCGCGGTGAGACCGACCGCGAGACGGCGACCAACGCCCTCTACCTCGTGCTCGGCGGCTCGTTCGAGGAGACCTCCGGCGAGCTCTTCGTCAATCGGCTCGACAAGCCGCGCTACGTCTGCAGCCCGCGCCTGCTCGCGGTCTACTGAGGCGCGGGGACGCTCGCCTCCGGGCCTGTCGGCGCGCCGAGCCGCGCGAAGGGCCTCTCCACTGACCTGTCGCGCGCGCGGCTCAGCGCCGCCCAGGGCGACGATCGCGCCGACGAGCGCGAGGAACCTGGCCCACTGCGCGTCCCAGACATCGCCCTGAACGCCGAGGACGACCTCACCGGCGACCAGCCGCCTCCCCCACCACTCGATGAGCTCCCAGAACGCACCTACCGCCAGCGCCACGCTGCCGACGAGGAAGGCGAGCCAGCCTCCGGGCCTGCGGGGCGTCGCGCGCAGTGGCACCTCTCGGGCGATGAAGGCGGGGAAGAGCCCGAGGGCGAGGTGCCCGACGCGGTTGCACTGGTTGCGCGACAGCTCGAAGGTCTCCTTGCCCAGTTGCCACGCGGCGCCTCGGCGTAGGTCCAGTAGCCTCACGTGCACCAGAAGCAGGAAATGGACGAAGACGCCGGCAAGGACGAGCCGGGTCGGCGCACGCGCCGTCTTCGTGGCAGCAGAAGCCATCCAAGTCCCACCGGGCCCGCTCGTCTCTACGGTTCGGGTGTCGGCGGGCCTGGACCTCGCCGACGGCCACTTCGCCGGCGAGTCGGAGGCGAAGGATCTCGCCGCCACCGCCGACATCCCGCTGGCCGCCAAGCTCGTCGCCAAGGGTGTCGTCGTCATCGACCCGCGCGGCACGCTCTACGACGAGGGGTCGATGGGCGAGGGGCTGTCGGTGCGCAACCGCATGCACGAGCTGCGCGAGGCCGGGGGCGCGATACCAGCGGGCCGAGAGCCTTCCCGGCCGCGGTTCCCAGCGCTTCGCGGGCGCGCTCGGTCGCGCCCTGGCCTCCTCGCCGGTCACCTCGAGCCGAGTCGAGGGTCCTCGACTTCGGCCTGGCACGCTCGGCCTATGGGCGGACCGGTTTTCGCACGAAGGGGTCTTCGACACCTCTTCACTGCAGGGCTGCCGGGAGCGGCGCTTCGAGCTGCAGCGGCCTGCCGGTGCGCGGATGCTCGAGCGCGAGGCGCCAGGCGTGGAGCTGGTAGCCGAGGTCGCCGGGCAGCGCGTCGGCGCGTGGGATTCCGCCCGGGCCGTAGAGCGGATCGCCGACGAGCGGATGGCCGGCGAAGGCGAGGTGAACGCGGATCTGGTGCGGGCGGCCGGTAGCGATGCGCACCTCGGCGAGTGAACCGTCGGCGCGCAGCTTCACTCGGCGCACCTCGCTTCGCGCGGGCTTTCCCGCGGGGGTCGCCGCGTTCAACGAGCCGAGCGCCGGGTGGGCGATCCGTCCGATGGGCGCCTCGACCACGAAGGGCTCCGCGGGCAGCTCGCCGCTGGCGAGCGCGCGGTAGACCTTCTCGACGCGGTGAGCGCGCCAAGCGGCCTGCAGCCGCGAGCGCGCCTGCGCGGTGCGCCCGAAGAGCACCAGCCCCGAGGTGCCGCGGCCGAGCCGGTGCATCGGCGCCGCCTGCGGATCGCGCGCGCGGACGAGGGCGAGCAGCGTGTGCCGCAGGAACAGTCCGCCCGCTGGCATGGTCGGCAGGCCAGAGGGCTTGGAGACGACCAGCAGGTCGTCGTCCTCGTAGAGGGTTTCGAAATGCAGCGGCACCTCGGGCTCGGTCCACGGCGGCCGACGCCAGCAGAGGAGCTGGCCCGGGCGCAACGCCTGCTCGCCGGTGGCGAGTTCGCCGTCGACCAGGACCTCGCCGCGCGCGATCCGCTCGGACCACGCCTGCTCGCTCGCGTGGCGGTAGCGGGCGGCAAGGTAGGCGAGCACGGTGAGCCCGCGGGCCTCCCCTCCGAGCTGCTCGCGGTATTCCCAGCCGGTGTTGGTCATGGTGGCTGCCTTACCAGAGATCGACAGCCCGGGCTTCGCGCGGAACCCAAGCTATCGGCGGCAGGTTGGTAGAGGACGCATAGCAATGCGCCCGTCGAGGAGTCGGGCAGATGCGCGGGCGATCCCGGCGGCCGACACGAAGGCCGGGCGTCCGAAACCGTGCTACCGCGCACCGACTCTCGCGGCTGGTAGTACAGGAGGCCGAGCCGAGCGGATGAAGCCGAGCGGCCAGAGCGAGACGTCCTCGGAGGCGCAGCGCCCCGTCGCGACCGGCGCTCGTGCGCTTGACCGTCTGCGGGGCGGCTTCCAAAAAAGGACCGCATTCGCCCGCCGTACCGAAGCGAGCGGGCGGCCAGCCGTCGCCTGCCCTGTCGTCCTCGAACCCTGTCGGCCCGCATGCCGTCCGCCCGCTCGGCTTTCGCCCCAGAGGTGCGCGCCTTCCAGCGCCGGGATTCGCCGCTCCTCGCTAGACGTTTTCCCCAGCGTCGTCCCCAACCGTTGAGCATTGAAATCGCGGGCGCGCGCGTGTACCTATGCCGCCGGTTTGGACGCTCGGAGTCCCGGGCCGTTGCCGAACGTAAAGGAGAGTTGATGGCGAAAGTGAACCGGGTTTGGTCGATCGCAGATGCGTTGGAAACCTTCGGGGTTCCCAACTGGAGCGCTGGCTACTTCGGAATCAACGAGAAGGGCCACGTCATCGTCCATCCCCAGGGGCCGACCGGCCCTTCGGCCGACCTCAAAGAGCTCGTCGACGAGGTGAGCCGCCGCGGCATCGACCTGCCGCTGCTGCTGCGTTTCACCGGCATCCTCAAGCAGCGCATCGACGCGCTTCACGAGGCCTTCCACCGCGCCATCCAGGAGACGGGCTACCGCGGTGGGTACCGCGGCGTCTTCCCGATCAAGGTGAACCAGCACCGCTGGGTGATCGAGGAGATCGTCAACATCGGCCGCCAGCACCACTACGGCCTCGAGGCCGGCAGCAAGCCCGAGCTGCTCGCGGTGATGGCGCTGCTCGAGGACGACGAGGCCCTCATCATCTGCAACGGCTACAAGGACGAGGAGTACGTCGAGACCGCGCTGCTGGCCGGCAAGCTGGGCCGCAAGGTCATCCTCGTGGTCGAGAAGATGAGCGAGCTCAAGCTCATCGCCCAGGTCGCAAAGCGCATGCAGGTGCGCCCGCGTATCGGCGTGCGCGTCAAGCTGTCGAGCAAGGGCGCAGGCCGCTGGGAGGGCTCGGGCGGCGACCGCTCGAAGTTCGGACTCTTCGCCAGCGAGCTGATGGAGGCGCTCGCCTTCCTGCGCGAGAACGAGCTGCTCGACTGCATGGAGCTGATGCACTTTCACATCGGCAGCCAGATCTCGAACATCCGCAATATCAAGAACGGTCTGCGCGAGGCGAGCCGCTTCTTCGTCGAGCTGTGCAAGGCGGGAGCGCCGCTCAAGTACATCGACGTCGGCGGCGGCGTGGGCGTCGACTACGACGGCTCTCAGACCAACTTCGCCTCCTCGGTCAACTACACGCTGCAGGAGTACGCCAACGACGTCGTCTACGCGGTCTACCAGCAGTGCGAGGCCGAAGGGGTGCCGCACCCGACCATCGTCAGCGAGTCGGGCCGCGCGGTGGCCGCCCACCACGCGGTGCTGGTGGTCAAGGTGCTCGGCACCTCCGAGTTCGACGTGAAGAAGGTCCCGGAGAGCGTGCCGGACGAGGCGCCCTCGGTGCTCAAGAACCTGGTCGCCACCTACAAGGACGTGACCCGCAAGAACCTGATCGAGTCGTACCACGACGCCATCGAGTACAAGGAGGAGTGCCTGACGCTCTTCTCCCTGGGCCACCTGACCCTCGATGAGCGCGTGGCCGCCGAGAACGTCTACTGGTCGCTGTGCCAGAAGATCCTGCGGATCTCGCGCGAGCTCGACGAGATACCCGAGGAGCTGCATCCGCTCGAGCGCTCGCTGTCAGACACCTATTTCTGCAACTTCTCGGTGTTCCAGTCGATGCCCGACTCCTGGGCGATAGACATGCTCTTCCCGATCATGCCGATCCACCGGCTCAACGAGGAGCCCACCCGCAAGGCGGTCCTCGGGGACGTCACCTGCGACTCGGACGGCAAGATCGACCACTTCATCGACAAGCGCGACGTCAAGGACGTGCTCGACCTGCACTCGATGAACGGCGAGCCGTACTACATCGGCATGTTCCTGGTCGGCGCCTACCAGGAGATCCTCGGCGACCTGCACAACCTGTTCGGCGACACGAACACGGTGCAGGTCACCATCTCGGACACCGGCTATCTTATCGACCACGTCGTGCCCGGGGACACCGTGGCCGAGGTGCTCCACTACGTGATGTACAGCCGCGAGGACCTGGTGGCCCGCCTGCGCCGCTCGGCCGAGGTGGCCCTGCGCGCCGGGAAGCTGACGCTCGAGGAGTCGCGCCACCTGCTGCGAGCCTACGAGGAGGGGCTGAGCGGGTACACGTATCTGGAGGGGGAGTAGCCGGGGAGCTGGGAGTGACCGTCCCGGCTTCCCGGCCCTTGACTCCCAACTCAAGACTCCCAACTCGTCATGACCGAGGTGACGGAAAAGCTGGAGCGCCTTCGACAAGCGCAGGTCGTGCTCTGCTCTGCTTGTCTGCTCGGGTGCCGCAGCCGCTATGACGGGACCGACAAGCTCGATCCGCGCGTCCTGCGGCTGCTTGGCGACCGCCCCGTCGTGCCGATTTGCCCCGAGACCGCAGGCGGGCTGCCTATCCCGCGGCCGCCTGCCGACTTCGTGGGCGGCGACGGCCAGGCGGTGCTCGACGCTCAGGCGCGCGTGGTCTCCCGCGAGGGCACCGAGGTGACCGAGGCCTACCTTCGCGGCGCCAATCTTGCGCTGCAGGCCGCCAGGCTGTATGGCGCTACCGTGGCGCTCCTCAAGGAAAGCAGCCCTTCCTGCGGCACGCATCGGGTACACATCGAGGGCCTCAAGGTGCCAGGGATGGGCGTCGCCGCCGCCGCGTTGGCGCGGGCAGGCCTGGTCGTCCTCTCCGACGAAGAGCTGCCCGCCGACCTGCCTTGAGCCCGACCGAGGACCAGACGTGAACCCGACCACGGCCGCTCGCACGACCAGCACCAGGAAGCACACCCCGCAGCCGACCCGGCACGTCTACGACGTGCTCGTCCTGGGGGCCCAGCTCTCCGGCGTCCTCGCCGGCGCGCTGCTGGCCAAGCGCGGCTACCGGGTCCTGCACGTCGACCCGCACGGCTTGGGCGAGTGCTACGTCGACAAGGGCTACCAGCTCCCGTTCGCCCCGGGCCTGGTGCCCTCGCTCAAGCTGATGCCGATGGCCGAAAAGGCCCTCGCCGAGCTCGGCCTCAACGTCAGCCTCTCGCGCATCCTCGATGCCGGAGGGGGCGAGCTGCAGCTCATCTTCCCGCGCCACCGCGTCGACTTCGGCGCCTCCGCCGAGCAGCGCGCCCGCGAGGTGGGCCGGGAGTTTCCGGCCGACGCCGAGCGCATCCTCGCCGCCATCGAGGCGGCCGCGGCGCGGGCTGAGGCGACCGATCCCTTCTTCCAGACGGTGCTGCCGCTGCCGCCCGACGGGTTCTTCGAGCGCTGGGCGGTCAAGAAGGCCGCGCGCGCCTGTCCGGCGATCAACGACGAGGCCGACGGGTTCGAGCCGCTCGCGGGCACGCCCTTCGGCGACGCGCTGCGAGGGCTCGCCCGGTTCCTCACCTACCTGGACGATGACGAGGCGGGCCCTCTGGCGCGCAGCAGGCCGCTCGCCCAGACGCTCAGGGGCGCGCACCGCTTCCCCGGCGGCGGCCACGGCCTCTACCAGGCGCTGCGCAACCGGCTGACCGAGCTGGGCGGCGACGCGGTGGGCGACGCGAGCGAGCCGGCGAGCGTCGAGGAGCTGGTCTTCGAGGGCTCGCGCTTCTCAGGCCTCAAGCTCGCCGCGAACCGGAACGTCTTTCGCGCCAGCCACCTCATCGCCGCGATGGACGTCGACGCGCTCGCCCCGCTCATCCCGCCCAAGATCAAGCGCAAGGGGTTCGCCGGGCTCTTCGAGTCGGTGCGCACGCGGCGCTTCCTCTTCGCGGTCAACCTCATCGTCCGCGCCGAGGGCCTGCCGCTCGGGCTCAAGGAGCTCGCCCTGCTCTCACCCGGCGACGAGGAGCTGGGGCCTGTCCTGCTCGAGGTGCTCCCGGCGCGCAAAGCCGACAAGCCGGTCGCCGAGGAGCGCGTACTCTGCGCGGCCGCTTTCGCGAGCGGCGCCGACCGCGATGCGGGCGAGGCGCGACTGCGCGAGCTGGGCGTGAGGCTCGAGGCGGCGCTGCTCGAGATTGCGCCCTTCCTCGAGCCCTGCGTCATCGGCCGCTCGCTGCCGATGCTCGACGCGAAGGGGGCCCGCGGCAGCCGCCTCGCGCCCCACCCGCTGGTCGAGATCGCCGACCGCGCCTTCCTCGGCGTCACGGGCCTGCCCCACCGCACCCGGTGCAAGAACCTCTTCCTCGCGAGCCGCGAGGTGATTCCGGGCCTGGGAATCGAGGGCGAGCTGATCGCCGGCGAGCGGGCCGCCTCGCTCGTGCAGGCGCTGTTGCACAAGCACGACCCGCTCAAATAGAAAAGCCCCGCCGGGCCAAGACCCGGCAGGGCTCGATGAAGAGCGGCGCGGACGGCTCGGGGCTCAGGCCTCGAAGCCGTCGCGGAACTGCAGGCGGTAGCTCGAGTCGAGCGAGTAGAGCGTCTGGGCCCGGTCCTCGGCGGAGAGGCTGCGCTCGGCCTGCTCGCCGAAGAACTTGATGATCGCCTCGGCGAGCCTCTCGGACTTGACCGCGTTCGCGTCGAGCTGCTGCTGGGCGTCCTTGAGGCCGAGCGTGTTGACGACCAGATCGGTGAGCTGCTTGCGCACCAAGTCGGTGGTGAGCGACCGGCCGAACTCGGTGAGCTTGTTGGCGGCCCAGTTGGTGACCGTCTTCGACAGCAGGGTCGAGGCGGCGACCTTGGCGGCGACCTTGCCGATGATGCCCTGAGCGCCGTCGATGAGCTTGTTGATGAACAGCCCCGCGGTCCCGCCGGTGAAGTAGGTCACCGCGGCCTGGATGGCGAGCACGGCGACCTGCTTTCCCACGTCCTTGAGGATGTCGCCGAACTTGCGGCCGGTCGCGATGCCCTCGACCACGGTGGTGGCGATCTTCACCACCTTGCCCAGCGTCCCGCCGATGAGGTCGCCGGCGAGTTTGACCGGGTTGATCTTGTTGAAGATTTTGCCGAGCAAGCTCATGGTTCCCTCCGGGGAGAGCTTTGGGGCGACAGGCGACGTCTGTTTCGATTATCGACCGCGTTGACCGGGAGTTGCCTACCCTGGGCTGTCCTCGGCGCGGCCGCCGGAGCCCACGCCGGAGGCGTCCAGCGGCGCGGCGCCCTCGACGGCCGCGTGGCGACAGGGCATTGCTTTCCGCGAGCAGGAAGGATGCTCCTGCCGCTTGCGTTTTCTCGGTCCTCTGCTAGGTTACGCGCTCTTTTTTTACCGGGGGGCCAGGCACGCAAGAGCGCGTGCCCTGGCTGCAGTCAGGAGCAGGAGTCATGTCCTTCAAGTGCGAAGTCTGCGGCAAGGGCGCCCTTGTCGGCAACAACATCAGCCACGCGAACAACAAGTCCAAGAAGCGCTCGCTGCCCAACCTGCAGAGCGTGCGTGCCAACGTGAACGGCTCCATCAAGCGCGTTCGCGTCTGCATGCGCTGCCTGAAGGCCGGCAAAGTCATGAAGGCTGCGTAAAGACCGCAGCGCTCGGGTCGCCAAACATCGATGAGCCTGCCCGCTCTGCAGGAGTGAGCAGGCTCATTGTGTTCCCGTGCGCCGAGCTCATCGCAGCCTGGGCGGCGGCTGTCGGCCCCGCGCGGCCGCGCCTTCTCTCTTCGCTACCAGCTCAGGACGAGCTTTCCGAAGCTGGCGTTCGCCTCGATGAGGCGGTGCGCTTCGGCGATCTCGGCCATCGGCAGGACCCTGTCGACGATCGGGCGCAGTGCGCCCTGCTCGAACTGGGGCAGGATCTGGCGCTCGAACTCGAGCGCGAGCGCGGCCCTCTCCTCCAGAGAGCGCGAGCGCAGGACCGTGCCGCGCAGCGTCAGGCGCTTGGCGAGCAGGAGCCCGAGAGAGAGGCTCGCGCTGCTGCCGGCGACCAGGCCGACCACGATCTGCCGCCCGAGCGGCGCCATCGCGCGGAGGTTCTCCTCGAGGTAGGCGCCTCCGACCAGGTCGAGCACGACGTCGGCGCCCGGCCCCCCGGTCCTTCGCTTCACCTCGTCGGCAAACAGCGGCTTGTCGAGGACGAGCCCCACGTCGAGCCCGAGCCCGCGCGCCCGCGCGATCTTCGCCTCGGAGCGCGCCGTGCCCACGGTGCGCGCGTTGACCAGCCGCGCGAGCTGCACGGCCGCGGTGCCGACGCCGCTGCCGACGGCGTGGACGAGCAGCCAGTTGCCCGGCTCGAGCGCCCCCTGCAGCAGCGCCGCGTCGAATGCGGTGAGGAAGGCTTCGGGGATCGCCGCCGCCTCGGCGAAGCCGAGCCCCCGCGGCACGGGCAGCGCGATGCGCTCGTGGATGACCAGCCTCTCGGCGCAGGCACCTCCGCCGACGACGCCCATCACCCGGTCTCCCGGCCGAAAGCGCGACACGGCGCGCCCGCAGGCCTCGACCTCGCCCGCGAACTCAAGGCCCAAGATGTCTTGGGGCGCATCGGCCGGCGCGGGATAGCGCCCGCGCCTTTGAAGCACGTCGGCGCGGTTGACACCCGCGGCCTTCACCCGGACGAGCAGCTCGCCGTCGCGCGGCTCAGGATCGGCTACTTCGCGCTGCTCGAGGACTTCGACTCCCCCGGGCTCGCGAACGATGACGGCTCGCATTCGTGTCCTCCTCTGCGCCGAAAGCGCGGCGGCGCGTTGCGCCACCCGCCCATCAGCACGTATCGCCGAAACTCCCGGACGAAGGCGTCGGCGCGCAGGCCGACAGCCGCTTCGAAGGCCTGCTCGAAGCCTCTGCCCGCGTGCATCTCGGCGAGGACGCCGCGGACCGCGCCGTCGCCGTAGCGGCGCACCAGGAAGGCGAAGGCGTGGTGGCCGGCCGAGTAGACCGCGTCGCTCTCCTCGCGAAAGAGGCGCTCGGGCGCGTCTATCGGGTCTTCGGCGGGCGGACCGGCGAGCAGCCGCGCCAGGCCAGCCCAGGAGGCGCGCCGATAGCCCTGGTTGGCGGTCACCGAGGCCATCCCCTCGCGAAACCAGACCGGGATGCCCTTGCGCTGCCACTCGTCCCCAGGCGAGGCGGCCTGGTACATCACGCAGTGCGTCAGCTCGTGCAGCAGCAGCTCGTTGACCTGCGCCTGCGTCGGACCGCCCTCGAACCAGGTCGACGGCGACTGCACGAACACCACCTCGCGCCGCGCCCAGGCGCGCAGCCAGTCAAACCCCGGGCGATTGACCGCGCGCTCAAGGCTCTCGTGCGTCGGCAGCACCTGGACCTCGACCGGGGCGCGCAGGGTGCCCCATCTCGCGAGCCGGGGCGCGCCAACAATCAGCGCGCGCCGCACCATCTCGCCGCCAGCGCGATCGGCCGACTCGTAGACCAAGAGGAAGGTGCCCGCGCTCGTCACCACCGCTTCGGCCGTGCCGAGCCGTGGCCTGCGGTGGGCGCACCCGCTCGCCACCACGGCAGCCGCCGCGAGGCCGAAGAGCAGCCTGCCCCAGCCTCCGAGGCGCGGGCGAGGCTCGCTCATCGGCGCTCCAGCCGCCACGCAATCCCGCTCCAAGCACCGAGGCGCTGAGCGCCAGGCGAGAGCCGAGCCGCCGACGGCCGGCGCGGTCCTCGAGGCCCGAACATCGCCCGGGCGCGCGCAGGCAGGGTCGAGGGCCCCTCGACTGCGCCCGCCTCGTCGCGCGGGCGGCTTCGCTCCGCGGGAGCTGGGGGCGGGCCGAGCTTTGGCAGAGGCCGCGACGCCGCTGGAGCCGAGGCGCTGGCGCCCAGGGCGCCACCGCGCTCGCCGCGCTCGCCGCGAGCCATCAACCGCCCGCTATGCAAGCTCGAGCACCTTGTCGACCAGCCGGTCGATTCCGCGAGCGACGGGGGAGATCGAGGGCCCGAGCATGTAAGCGGGGGTCGAGACGATCTTGTTCTGCTCGTCAACCGCGACCTCCTCGACCGAGCACTCGACGTGCTGCGCGCCCATCGCCTCGAGCGCCGCCGCGGTCGCCGGGTCGTTGCCGATGGTCAGCCGGGGCCGCCGGCCGCCAAGCACGCGAGCGGCCAGCACCGGCGCGATGCAGATGAAGCCCATCGGCTTGCCCGCTTGGTGCATCTCGCGAATCAGGCGCTCGACCTCGGGCTCGACGCTCATCTCCTGTCCCTCAACCGCGAAGGTGCTCAGGTTCTTCGCCGCCCCCAAGCCGCCGGGAAAGACGAGCGCGTCGAGCTCGGCCGCGCTGACGTTCGCCAGGTTCGAGATCTTGCCCCGCGCGATGCGCGCGGCCTCGGCGAGCACCCGCCGTGACTCGCCGGGCACCGGCTCGCCCTTCGAGTGGTCGACCACCTGCCTCTGTGCGATGTCCGGGGCCATCGCGCGCACCTGCGCCCCCGCGCGATCGAGCGCGAGCAGCGTCAGGGTTGCCTCGTGGATCTCAGCTCCGTCGAGAACACCGCATCCCGAGAGCACCACACCCACCTTCTTGCCTGTTGCGGCCATGTCGCAGGTCTCCTCCTCGCTCGAAGATCGAGACCCGAGTGATAGCAGAGCCGCTCGCGCCCGTGCCAGCGCCGGGACTGCTCGCCGGCAAGAGGTCGGGCCGGCAACAGGCGCGCGCCCGCTGGCAAAACCGGCGGGCGCACTTCTTCGTTCGGGCGCAAAGGCTTGCGGCGGCAGGTGCGCCCTTCTCCTCAGCTAGGGCGCCGGGCAGCCTATCGGGTAGTTGACCTCGATGTGCGAGCCGGAGCCGGGGACCGCGCTCTTGTCGAAGACGATGGCGTTGGCGGCCGGTTCGTAGGTCCAGCTCCCTGGGCCGCCGGAGACGATCGCCCCGTTGACCCGCACGCTGATCTGCGCGGGGTCTTCCGGCACGGCCGACAGCGGGAAGATCGACTGCGCGCCGAAGGCGTTCGAGCCGAGCCGCTCGAGGCTCGCGCCCCAGTCCGGCGTGCAGATCGACTCGATCTGGCCGCCGGTGCGGGTGGCCAGGTCCATGTAGCGCCGGCCGGGCGCGGTCCCCATCGTGCAGGTGGTCAGGTCGAGCGGGCTGACGATGACCGAAACCGCGAGCTTCGAGGGGTCGGGCTTCAGCGACTGCAGGAAGGTCAGGTAGAAGTCGACGCTCGCAGGCGACTGGTCGTCCTCGTCGGAGACGTAGATGAGGACGAGCTTCGCGTCGGGCCGCAGGAAGCCGCCGTTGCCGTCGTTGGGCAGCACCGTGCGCGGGTCGTCGGCGTGGTCGACCAGCGGGGGCGACAGCGCGCGGTAGCTCGCCTCGAGGCCCTGCTCGAGCCAGTGGCAGACGCCGACGTTGGTGTTCGCCGCCCAGGCGGCCTCGGGGGCCGGGGTCGTCGGGGAGATCACTCGGGGCCGGGTGCCGTCGACCGGGAAGAGGCGCCCGGCCTCGCCGCCCTCGGCACCTCCAGGACAGGCCGTCCAGCCGCCGGTCGAAGGCTCGATGCCGGTGGTGGTCACCGCGATTCGGTAGTCGACGCTCTGCGCGGTGGCGTCCTGGAGAAAGGCCGAGAGGTTCGCGCCGACCGCCGCCTGCTTGTCGGCCATCGACCCGGAGTTGTCGAGCACGAAGAGAACGTCGACCCGCTCCTGCAGCGACTGGCTGAAGCTGTCGGTGCGATAGGGATCGACCACGCCGGCGCCGTGGGCCGAGACGAGGTGCAGCGTCGCCCCGTCGTCGACGAACAGCGGCATTGAGTCGAGCCCGTCGTCCTGCGGCGCGTAGCGCAACTGCAGCGCCAGCGACTCTCCGGCCGCCAGGGTGAGCGGCAACGAGGGCGGATTCGGCAGGGTGATCTCCGAGCTCGTCCCCGGTCCGCGGACGAGGTTGACGATGGAGACCGAGCCCGAGCACCCGTTGCTCACGACCGTCGAGCGGGTCGGGTTCGGGCAGGAGACGAAGACCGTGCCGAAGTCGAGGTCGCGGGGCTGGATGGACAGACAGCCCCGGTCCGCGCTGCCGGAGACCGGATAGGTGCGGTAGGGGTTGCTCGAGTCGGAGACGTAGAGCTCGAGCGTGCCGACGAAGCTGCCGGGCGCCTGGGGAGCGAACTCGATCTCGACGTCGTAGGCCTTGCCCGCCGGGAGCATGAAGCCGGGGCTCGCCCCTTCGATGGAGAAGGCCGAAGCGCTGTTGAGGCTCAACCCCAGGTTCGAGAAGTAGCAGCCGTCCTGCCCCAGGTTGGCCAGCTTGAATGCAAGCCTGCCGCGGGTGCCCACGTCGAGAGTGCCGAAGTCGATGCGCGGCGGGGTCACCGCGAAGTCGCACGGGGCGAGCGCACGCGCGCTGCCGTCGATGGGGACATCGCCGGGAGGCTGGGAGAGCGGACGGTGCTTGTCGTCGCTCGCCTCGACCTGCAGCGCGGCCCGATACCTGCCGGGCTGGGCCGGGCTGAAGGTGACCGCGACCTCGACGACCTGCCCTTGCTCGAGCAGGAAGGGCGCCGGGCGCAGGCTCGCCGCGGTGAACTGCGGATCACCGGCCAGCCCGAGCGCCTCGATCCACACGTCGCTGCCGCACCCGGTGTTGGCGAGAAACAAGGTCTCGCGCGAGGTCATGCCGCTGGCGACCTCGCCAAAGTCGATGGCCGCGGGGGCGATCTCGAGACAACCGATGCCGCCGCCGCCGCCCAGGCGCACCTCGCTCCAGCAGGAGCGGCCCTCGCCCTCGCCATGGACGCGCAGCACCGCGGTGCGCGGGCCCTTGCTCGAGGGCATGAAGAAGACGGTCAGGGCGAGCGCCTTGCCCGGCTGCAGGGTGCGCTGCATGCCCTCGACGAAGCCCTCGAAGCGAAAGTCCGGCGAGCCTCCGGAGGCGAGGAAGACCTCGGAGACGGTGAGCGGCGCATTACCGTTGTTGAGCACCTCGACCGTCTGCGAGAGCTCGCGTCCGACCTCGACGGTGCCGAAATCGATCGCCCCGGGCAGCGTGGCGACGCAGGTGGCGATGCCCGTGCCGCGCATCGGCAGCCCGATCTCCGCGCAGCCCGGGCACGGGGTCAGGTAGAGCGTGGCCTCGGCATTGCCGAGGTGGCTCGGGTGGAAGGCGATTGGAATCGGGCGGCGCTCGGCCGGATCGACCGTCAGCGGGCCGCCCGCACCGGGTGCGCTGCTCGAGAAGGCAGGCGCGTCGATCCCCTCGACGCGCAGCAGCGCTTCGGCGGGCAGGCTCGTGTCGTTGCTCAGCTCGATTTCGAGGATTCTCGAGTCGCCGATGACCACCTCGCCGAAGTCGAGCTCGGGTGCGCCGACCGAGACCAGGGCGAGGACACCCTTGCCTTTCATCGGCAAGTCGAGCAGGCCGCCCTCGGCCTCGCAGCGCACCGTCAGAACCGCCTCGAATTCACCCTCGACCTGCGGAGAGAAGAGGACGAGCACTTCGCGCTGCGCCCCCGGCTCGAGCGAGAGGCCGTGTGCTGGAAAGCCTTCGATAAAGAAGGGCGCGGGCGCCTGCAGGGCCTCGACGCGCACGCTCGTGCGCCCCGCATTGCGCAGGCGTAGGCTCTTGCTCGCGGTCCGTCCGAGCGCGACCAGGCCGAATTCGAAGGAGGTGTCCGACAGCTCGACAGCGCTCAGCGATGGCGACAGCCCGGGGCCGCCACAGCCTCCCGCCGCCCAAGCGACCTGCAGGCACACCACCGCCCACAACCCTCTCCCCAGCACGCCCATCCACCCCTCCCGACGCCCCGTTGCCCGCCTGCCCTGCGCGCGGCCAACCGCCTGGATGTTCATCGATGGGTTATGCATCCCGCAGTAGGCGAGCAACCGAACCCGCAAGCCCATGAAATGCCGAGCGATGGCGAGTGCAAGCGCTCCCCCGCCGAAGGTGACCGGCCGCCCATTTCCGCGTTATCTTCTGTACCCTTCGGCGACCCCCATCATCGAGGTGCGACCTTGGAGCGAAACACCGCCGCGCTAATCATCGACGACGACCGCGCCATCCAGCGCCTGCTTGCCGACGCCCTGGCCGCCGAGGGCTTCTCGGTGATGGTCGAAAAGGATGGCGAGTGGGCCCTGAAGACCTTCGCGAAGAAGAAGGTCGACGTGGTCATCCTCGACCTGCTGCTGCCCGCGCTGCACGGCTTCGAGGTCGCCCGGCGCATGCGCATCCTGCCCAAGGGACGCCAGGTTCCCCTCGTCTTCATCTCCGGCGTCTACAAGTCGGCCGCGCACCGCGACGATGCGCGCGCGAGGTATGGAGCGGTCGAGTTTCTCGACAAGCCGATTCACCTGGGCAAGCTGCGCGCGGCACTCAAGAGCGCGCTGGGCGACAAGTATCCGCGCAAGGAGCTCGAGGCGGAGCGGCGCGCCGAGGTCGACGCCCGCCCGGACGAGAGCTTTGCGGACGAGGGCGCGCACGCCGAGGCGGCCGCCGTCGAAGCGGCCGCCCGCAAGAGTGCGGTGCAGACGATCAAGGGCGACCTCGCGACCCGCCCCTTCCCCGAGCTGCTCGCCGAGCTGTATCGATGGCGGGCCGCCGGCGCCCTGCTGCTCAGGCGCGACAAGGTCAAGAAGATCGTCTTCTTCCGCGACGGTCGTCCCTTCTCCATCAAGTCCAACCTGCTCTCCGAGTGCCTCGGCAAGCTGATGGTTCGCGAGAAGATGATCTCCGAGGCCGAGTGCGAGGAGAGCCTGAAGCGCATGAAGTCCTCGGGGCGCCAGCAGGGGACGGTGCTCGTCGAGATGGGCTGCATCAACCCGCACAACCTCAACTACGCCCTCTCCTTACAGCTCCAGACCAAGCTCTTCGACGTCTTCTCCTGGTCGAACGGCGAGTACCAGCTCAACCCGCGCGCCGAAATCCCGCCCGAGTCGAACACGCTCGACATGACGACCGCCCAGGTCATCTACGAGGGAATCAAGCACGGCTACGGCGACGAGCGGGTACGCGCCGGGCTCGGCGACATCGGCTCGCTCTACGTGCACCCGGCCGCAGACCCGCTGTTGAGGTTCCAGGAGGTCGGGCTCGACGAGGAGGAGACGATGCTGCTCAAGGCGATGGACGGGCGCAAGACGGTCACGACCCTGATGGCGCTCGAGCTGCTTTCGCCCGAGGCGACCTCCAGGTTCGTCTACGCCATGCGCTGCGCTCAGATGATCGAGCTCAAGCCCGAGCGCGCGTCGACCGTGGCGCCAGCCGAGGGCCTTGGGGTTTTTGAAGAGGAGGAGCAGACCGCGCAGACCGCGCTGCCCGAGGACGAGGCGGCCTGGACGGCGCCGCCCCCGCTGCCCCCGGCGCTGCCGAAGCCGCCCCCGCCTCCGCCGCTCGAGCTTCCAGAAGCCAGGCCCTCGGAGGGCATGCGCAGTGCCGCTTCGCTGCTGCCCGAGCTCTCCGGGGTGTTCGGCGCGAGCCTGTCGGCCAAGGAGCGCGAGGTCCGCGAGCGGCTGGCGGCGACCGCCGCCGCGATGAAGAAGAAGGACTACTTCGAGATCCTCGGCGTCGCGCCCAACGCGTCCCGGGCCGACATCAAGCACGCCTACTTCGCGCTGGCCAAGGAGTACCACCCGGACAAGCACTTCGGCTCCTACTCGGCCGAGGTGCGCAACCTCGCCGCCCAAATCTTCGACCTCATCTCCACCGCGCACGACACGCTCGCCGACGACGACGAGCGCGAGCGCTACGTGGGCGAGGTCGCCGCGGGGGTTCGCAAGGACGTCTCGGACGAGGTCTCGAAGATCCTCGCCGCCGAGGGCAAATTCCAAAAAGGCGAAGAGCTCTTCCGCAAGAAGCAGTACCGCGACGCCTTCCAAGCCTTCCAGGAGGCGGTCGCTCTCTATGGCGAAGAGGGCGAGTTCCACGCCTATCTCGGATGGAGCCTCTTCCAGACCGAGCCCCGCGGCCGGGACGCCACCGAGCGGGCCATCGAGCACATCGAGAGTGGCATCCGGCTCAACCCCCGGCTCGACAAGAGCTACCTGTTCCTCGGCTACATCTACAAAGCGCTCGGTCGGCCCGACCGCGCCGAGAAGCAGTTCGAGAAGGCGATGCAGTGCAACCCGGACTGCATCGAGGCGCTGCGCGAGCTGCGGCTGCTCGGACGAGGCAAGCCGTAGCCTGGCACGCGCCCGCCGCGCTCCCCGAAAGAGCTGCGAGCGAGTCGCTCGACGCAACAGACCGGCCAGGGCCTTCGTCGCCCGCCGCTGCGGGCCCGCGCCCGGAAAAGAGGCCAGACCGGTGGCGACTTCGGGCTTGCCCTATTCGAGCGCGGCCAGCGGCCGCATCATGCGCTGGATGAACGGCAGGTCGGAGGCGAGGTCCTCCTTGCCGCGCTCGAGGATCTTGATGACCGAGTTGACACTCGGCGTCAGCTCCAGGGGAGAAGGCGGGCTCTTGAAGGCCTTGTAGAGGTGTGCGTACTCGGCGCTGCGCTGGACCTGGTTGAGGACGATCGTCTGCATCGCGAGCCAGGCCGGCGTCGTCAGCTTCGGGGCAAAGCAGTCCATCGCCAGGACAAACGCGTTGCGGGTGCCCACCAGGCCCTTGTGCACGGCGGTCCACGCTGCCTTGGCGGGTACGTTCTCCACCAGGCAGCCGTCGGCGAGCCGGAACAGGTCGCGCTTGGCGAACAGCGTGGCGAGCACCTCATGCATCCGGTCGTCGTCCCGCACGATGTCGTAGTGGATGACGCCCGGCAGAGCCGACGAGAAACCGATGGCGTCGACCGCGTCGAGCTCCCGCGTGCCCTCGTCGAGCCCAAAACAGACCGGGTCGAAGCGCTCGGAGATCTGGAACAGCTCGATCAGCGCCGTGGCCACCGCCGGAATCTTGCGCCCGAGGGTCAGCGGGTTGACCAGCCGCACGTCGCTGAGCAGGCCCTCGTAGTACTCGAGCGGACGGGGCAAGACGCCGGCGCGAATCCCCGAAGCGACCGCGATGAGCGGCACGGTGGTGTTGCAGATGGGGAAGCGCGCGTCGTCGTCGGCCTCGAAGAACTTGCCGATGGAGGCCCGAAGATACAGCCGCAGCGCTGCCGGCAGACCATAGCGGCTCTCCATCGACAGCACGCGAAACAGCTTTCCCCATGAGAGCGAGCGCACGACGTTGAGGATGTCGGCCGTCTCCCACCTCGCCTTCCGAGCGCGGAACAGCCCGAGGATGGCCCCCATGCTCGTGCCGGCGATGAGGCTGGGCCGCAGACCGCACTCCTCGAGCAGCTTGAACGCCCCGAGGTAGACGTAGCCCGAGCCGCCCCCACCTCCGGCAGCGACGACAAGACACTTGGTGCGCACCTCGCGATCCAGCGTGTCGCGTGGGAGTTGGGCGCCGTGGCGCGCGTACAGCAGCTCCTGGGTGCGCAGGGCCCTCTCACGCAGGATGGTTGCGACCGGCCGCAGCTTCTCGGGCGAGGGCGACCCGTTTGGCTTGTCCTTCAGCCCGGCAACCTCGAGCAGCTTGAGCGTCTCGTCGCGCAGCCCCTCGACCGCCTCTTCGACGTCGACCTCGCCTCCCGGCCCCTGGACCCGGTAGAGGCGCGAGAGCGACAGCGCCGTGCGGACGGCGAGCTCGCCCCGCGCGTCGAGCAGCTCCGGCTCCTTGAGCAGGGCCCTGACCAGGTTGACCTCGCGCTGCTCGAGCGACTTGAGGATCGGCACCCGGCTCTTGTCGTCGATCGCGGACATTTGCAGCTTCTCGTCAGGCCTGCCTGTCCCTCTCCGACGGGCAATCCTCAATGGATTCGCGATTCTAGAGTCGGCCCCCGCCTCCGGCAACCGGTTTGACGCACCTCGTCAAGCCACGAGCTCGCCCGCGGTTCGGACACGGGCCAAGGAAGGCCCGCGCGGAAGCGCACCCAGAGATGAAGCGGCCGGCCCCGCGAGGAGCGGGGCCGGCCAGAGTCTCTCACCTGTGCCGCGTCGGGAGGCAGGCCTCAGTCGAGGCTGGGCCGGATCTCCTCGATCTCGTAGGCCTCGATGATGTCGCCCTGCTTGATGTCCGTGTAGTTCTCGATGGACATGCCGCACTCGAAGCCGCTGGCGACCTCGCGCACATCGTCCTTGAAGCGGCGCAACGACCCGATCTTGCCCTGGTAGATCTGCTTGCTGTCGCGAATCAGGCGCACCAGCGCCGAGCGGGCGATCTTGCCGTCGACCACCGCGCAGCCGGCGATCGTGCCGAGCTTGGGCACGCTGAAGAGGTTGCGCACCTCGGCGCGGCCCATCGTGCGTTCGCGGCGGGTCGGCTCGAGCAGCCCCTCCATCGCCTTGCGCACCTCGTCGACCGCCTCGTAGATGATGGTGTAGCTGCGGATGTCGACGCCCTGCTGCGCGGCCACCTCGGCCGCCTTGGGCTCGGGGCGCACGTTGAAGCCGATGATGATGCCGTTGGAGGCCGAGGCGAGCATCACGTCGGTCTCGTTCGGGCCGCCGACGCCGGCGTGGATGATCGAGACCGTCACCTTGGCGCCCGACAGCTTCTGCAGCGACTCGGAGACCGCCTCGACCGAGCCCTGGACGTCGGCCTTGACGACCAGCTTGAGCTCCTTGACCTCGCCGTGCTGTGCCTTGGCGAACAGGTCCTCGAGGCGCACCTTGGCGGTCTTGGACAGGTCCTTCTCGCGCTCCTTCAACTGGCGGTGGGTGGCGATCTCCTTGGCCGCCGCCTCGGTCTCGACGACGTAGAAGTCGTCGCCCGCGGTCGGCACGCCCGACAGTCCGAGCACCTCGGCCGGGAAGCCGGGGAGCACCGTGTCGACCTTCTCGCCGCGGTCGTTGAGCATCGCGCGCACCTTGCCGTGCTGGGTGCCGGTGACGAGCGCGTCGCCGGCCTTGAGCGTGCCCTCGGAGACGATGACCGTGGCCACCGGGCCGCGGCCCTTCTCGATCTTGGCCTCGACCACCGTGCCCCTCGCGGGCCGGCTGGGGTTCGACTTCAGATCGAGCACCTCGGACTGCAGGAGGATCATCTCGAGCAGGTTGTCCAGGCCGACCTTGGTCTTGGCCGAGACCGGCACCATGATGGTGTCGCCGCCCAGCGACTCGTCGACCAGGCCGAACTCCATGAGCTGGTTCTTGACGTGCTGCGGGTTGGCCGCCGGCTTGTCGATCTTGTTGATGGCGACGAGGATCGGCACCTCGGCGGCCTTGGCGTGGTTGACGGCCTCGCGGGTCTGGGGCATCACCCCGTCGTCGGCGGCGACCACGATGACCACCAGGTCGGTCACCTTCGCCCCGCGGGCGCGCATTGCGGTGAACGCCTCGTGGCCCGGGGTGTCGAGGAAGGTGACCGGCTTGCCGCCTTCGGTGTCAACCGAGTAGGCGCCGATGTGCTGGGTGATGCCGCCCGCCTCGCCCTGGGCGACGCGCGCGTGGCGAATCGCGTCGAGCAGCGAGGTCTTGCCGTGGTCGACGTGGCCCATGATGGTGACCACCGGCGGCCGGGTCTCGAGCTCCTCGGGGGGGCTCTCGGCCTCGGAGATGTAGTTTTCGAGCTCGAAGCCCTTCTTCTCGACCCGCCAGCCATAGTCGGAGGCGAGCACCGCCGCGGTCTCCACGTCGAGCGGGGTGTTGATGGTCGCCATGGTGCCCGAGGACATCAGCTTGCGGATGAGCTCGGTCGCCTTGACGCCCAGCGTCTTGGAGAGATCGGCGACGGTGATCGCCGCTTCGATCTTGATGACCTTCTTCTCTTCGGCCATTTGAGTAATCTGGGTCTTGGCGCCCTTCTTGGTCGGCTTCCTCTTCTTGCCGGCCCTGATGGGCAGCGCGGGCCTGCCTCGGGCAAGGTCCACCAGCTCCTGCTTGGAGACGCTCGTGCGCGCGTCCTGGCGCGCGCCGGTCTTCTTCTTCGCGTGGTCCTTGGTGACGTCGAGAAACTCGCGACGGCCCAGGAAGTCGGTGCCGACCTTGAACTCGCGCACCTCGCCGATGGCCCGCTGGCCGGGGGCGGCCGGGATGCGCTTGTGGGCATCGGAAGGCGGAGTGACGCGGCGCACGGGGATGAGCGGCCGGCTGATGACGACGGCCTGAGTGGCGGTCGGCCGCAGGGTCCTCGGGTCGACCGAGGGAGGCTGGGGACGCACGGAGGCGGGTTTGGGCATCGACGCCTCGGCGGCCGCGGCCGCAGCCGGTGCCGGAAGGACTTGAACGGGCTGGGCCGCGCCAGCCTGCCCCACAGGCTCAGAGGCGGCCACCGCCGCGACGGGCTGGGCGGCCGCGGGGGCCTCGGCCTGCACCTCGGCCGCTCCGGGCTTGAGCGGGACGAGCTCCTCGGTCACCAGCGCCCGCTGCGCCACGACCTCTTCGACCGGCGCCACCTCGGGCTCGGCGACCTCGGGCGCTTCGACCTGGGCGGCCGGCGCTTCCGCGCTCGCGGGCAACACCTGCGGGGGGGCCGCCTCGACCTTCCTTCGCCGGACTACGAAGCCGACCGCCTGAACGGGCGCCGGCGCGGGCTTGGGCTTGCGCTTCTGGAGTATCTTCTCAATCGCCACGACGGCCTGGTCCTCGTCCATCGACGAAGAATGGCTCTTGACGTCGAAATCGAGAGCCTGGAGCTCGGAGACCAGCTCCTTGTTGTCCATCTCGATGCCTTGCGACTTGAGCTCTTTTGCGATTTCGTGTACGCGCTTCTTTGCCATTCAACCTACCTCGCGGCGTGTTCGGATAACGCCGCGTAGCTTCTAAATCTTTCCGGTACCGCGGTCAACCGAGTTGCCCCCGGCCGGGCTGTTTTCTTTGTCAAGCCGCCGACGCACCAAGTAGCTGCTGAACCTGCTCGAGCAGCGAGGCCTCGGCCGTCGACGCTCCTCGGAACGCCTTGCCGAAGGCCCTGCGGGAGAGCGCTTTGCGAGCGCAGGAGACGCCGCAGAGATAGGCCCCGCGGCCCGGCTGACGGCGGGCCGGGTCGAGGACGACTCGCCCGTCGCGCAGGGCAAGGCGCACGAGGGCCCCTTGGGGGCTTCGGGCGCCACAGCCGATGCAGGTACGGGTCGGGGACATCGTCGAAATCACTCCTTGGGGACTCCTCGTCCGGAAAGTGGCCCTTGGCCTCTTCCCAGCGAAACGGGCACAAAGGCGGGCAGCGTGGCCCGCCTTTGCGCCCCCTGCTACTTTTCCTCTGCGGCCGCCGGGGGCGCGGCCGGCTCGCGGGCGCGCTCGGCGTTGAGCTCCTCGCGCAGCCTCGCTTCCTCGGTTAGGTAACTCTCGGCCGCGGCCTTGATCTGGCGGGCCTTCTTGATGCCGATGCCCGTGTTGTCGCCCATCTTCATCACGTCCTGCTCGGAGACGAGGTCCTCGACGGTGCGGTAGTTGCCCATCGCAAGCTGCTCGATGGTCTTCTCGCCGACCCCGCGCACCCGCAGCAGGCGCTCGGTCTGGCTCAGCTCGTCGGGATGGCGGCGGGCCTCGGCGATGCGGGCCGCCTCGCGCTCGGCCTCCATGCGCGTGAGCGTCTCGGCGTCCTTGAGCATCTGGGCCCGGGCCGCCGCCTGCATCTCGGCGATCTTCGCCGGGTCGATGCCCGGGATCTGGGCGAGCACCTCGGGGGCCGCCTCGGCGACGTCGCGCGCCTGGCGAAAGCCGTGGGCGTACATCGTCTCGATGAGCAGGTCGTTGACCCCGGGCAAGGACCCGAGCGACTGAGCGGCAAACTCGCGCATCTCCTTGACGCGGCTCTCGCTGTTGATGTCGAGCTTCCAGCCGGTGAGCTGGGCGGCGAGCCGCACGTTCTGGCCGCGGCGACCGATGGCGAGCGAGAGCTGGTCGTCGGGGACGATGATCTCCATCGCGTGGTTCGCCTCGTCGATGAGCACGCGGCTCACCTCCGCGGGGGCGAGTGCCGAGCAGACAAAGCGGGCCGGGTCCTCGTCCCAGGGGACGATGTCGATCTTCTCGCCCCGCAGCTCCTGGACGACCGCCTGCACGCGGCTGCCCTTCATGCCGACGCAGGCGCCCACCGGATCGACGTCCGGGTCGCGCGAGCTGACGGCGATCTTCGCCCGCCCGCCCGGCTCGCGGGCGGCCGCCTCGATGACCACCACCCCCTCGGCGATCTCCGGCACCTCGACCTCGAACAGCTTGGTGAGCAGGTGGACCGAGGTGCGCGACAGGATGATCTGCGGGCCCTTCGACTCGCGCAGCACGTCGAGGACGTAGGCCTGGACGCGGTCGCCGGCGCGGTAGCTTTCGCGGGGAACCTGCTCGCGCACCGGGAGCACCGCCTCGGCGCGGCCGAGGTCGACGATGATGTTGCCGTGCTCGAAGCGCCGGGCGATCCCGGTGACAATCTCGCCCTTGCGGTCGCGGTACTCATTGAAGACGATCTCGCGCTCGGCGTCGCGGGTGCGCTGGATGATGACCTGTTTGGCGGTCTGCGCGGCGATACGCCCGAAGCCTCGGCGGAAGGTCTTCAGCTTGAGGATGTCGCCGTACTGCTCGTCCTGGGCCTTGGCGGCCTCGGCGTCCTCGTCGCGGTAGAAGATCTGGAAGACGAGCTCATCGCCCGGCTCGACGTCAAGCCCCTTGGCGCTCGCCTCGGCGACCGTGATCTCGTTGATCAGTTGGAGCGGGTCGGTGATCTCCTGGACCACCGTGATGGCCTGGAAGAGCTCGACGACCCCCTTCTCGTCGTCATAGCGGGCCTCGAGGGCGCGCTCGAGACCGAAGGTCTTCTTGGCCGCCTGGAGGATGGCCTGTTCGAGCGTCTGCACGAGGACCGAGCGCTCGAGGCCCTTGTCCTTGGCGACCTGGTCGATGACGAGATTGAGGTTGACGGTCTGCGGCTGCATGTCCGCTCCTTCCTGCTATTGCGTGGCGACGGGCGGGGCCGCGTCGCGATTTTCGGGCACGGCGGACACCCGATCCGCCGCTATGTCGTAATCAAAACGGTCCAGGCGCGCCGCTCACTCCCAGTCGGCCTGGAGGTTGGCCTTGGCGATGTCCTTTCTCGAGATTTTGAAGCGCCCAGCCCCCTCGACCTCGACCTCCGCCTGGTCCCCGTCGAGGTCGAAGCCGACCAGCACTCCGGGGAAGCTCTTGCGCGGCGGGTCGAACATCGGGCCGAACGTCTTGATGCGCACCTTGCTCCCGACAAACCGCGCGAAGTGCTCGGGCTTGGTCAGCGGACGATCGATCCCCGGGCTCGAGACCTCGAGCGCGTACTCGTGGGGGACGACGTCCTCGACCTCAATCGCCGTCTCGACCGCGTGGCTGGCCCGCTGGCAGTCGTCGATGCCCACGCCCTCGCCCGGCTTGGCGTTCGGCTTGTCGATGTACAACCGAAGCACCCAGCGCCCGCCCTCGCGCGCATACTCCACGTCGATGAGCTCGAGGCCCTCCTGACGAAGAATCGGCTCGGCAATCTGCCAGGCTCTGTCCTTGACTTGGTCTTTCACGGAGTCGGTCGCCGAAAAAAGAGAAAAGCGGGCAACTGCGCGCCCACTCTTCGCACTCACTGCACGAAAAATGTGGCCGTTTGCTACCACATTCGCCCACAAGACACAAGGCAGGCAGGCGGGCGAACGGCGCTCCCCCAGCCCAGCCTGGCCGCCAGCGCTCAAGGCGGGCCGCGAAGCGCGTGAAGAGCTCTTGGCCTTGCCCCCGGGCGGCCGCTAGCCTGGGCGCCACCGGAGACTCGCCCATGTTCCTCGCCGCCGCCGTCCAGATGACCTCGCGCGCCGACAAGCAGGCAAACCTTTGCAAGGCCCTTGGCCTGGTCGAGCAGGCCGCTGCCCGGGGCGCCTCCTTCGTCGCCCTGCCTGAAAGCTTCCTCTTCATGGGCCCCGAACGCGACCGGGCGCAGACGGCCGAACCGCTCGACGGGCCCTCGCTCGCGCAGGTGGCGAAGAAGGCCCGAGAGCTCGGGATCTACCTTCTCGCCGGCTCGATCAGCGAAGCCGGGGCGCCGGACGGGCGCCTGTACAATTCTTCGGTGCTCTTCGGCCCGGACGGCTCTCGGCTCGCCGTCTACCGCAAGCTGCACCTGTTCGACGTCGACCTCCCGGACGGCGCCCGCTACCGCGAGTCCGAGACCATCGCCCCGGGCTGTGAGGTCGTGGTCGCCGAAACCGCCCTCGCGACCGTCGGCCTGTCGATCTGCTACGACCTGCGCTTTCCCGAGCTCTATCGGGCGCTGTCGGCCCGCGGCGCGCTGCTGCTGTGCGTGCCGGCGGCCTTCACCCTGCACACCGGAAAGGACCACTGGGAGGTGCTGCTTCGGGCCCGGGCCATCGAGAACCTGAGCTTCGTGCTCGCCCCTGCTCAGTTCGGCGAGCACTCGGAGCGCCGCGTGACCTATGGCCACGCGCTCGTCATCGACCCCTGGGGAACCGTCCTTGCCCAGGCGGCCGACGGCGAGGGGCTCGCCCTCGCCGCGGTCGACCTGGAGCGCCTCGCGCGCCTTCGCCGTGAGCTGCCCGCGCTCGATCACCGCCGGCTCTGAACCGCGCGAGCGCCTGCCACCCGCTCAGCTCGACCGCGAGCCCCCGCCCACGACCGGCCGCGAGGTCCGGTGCGTGGCCGCCCCCATCGACGCCGCTCTGACCTCGGCTGCTGCATTGACACCTTTCGCCGCTGCTTGCTAGCGTCGCGCCAACTCCGTTCATCCGTTTGGCCAGGGCTCGTCGACTCGAGCCGAGGAGGAAGTACCGTGGCGATTTGGGACCGCTTCAAGCGCGCGATGCGATCGTTTGCCGGATGGTTCGTCTCCTCGGTCGAGGACCCCGAGCTGATCCTCGAGCAGAACGTTCGCGACCTGAACGACCAGGTCCCAAAGATGAACGAGTCCATCGCAATGGTGCGGGCGAACGTGACGCTGCTCGAAAAGGAAAACGCCAAATACAAGGCCGAGGTCGCGGATCTGACCTCCAAGGTCAAGGCCGCCATCCAGGCCGGCCGCGACGACCTCGCCGCCAGCTACGCCACACAGTTGCAGGCCGAGAAGGCCGCGCTCGCGCGCAACGAGGGCCAGCTCACCACGGCCCGCGCCGCCTACGACAAGGCGTTGACGGTCAAGAAGGTCTTCCTAAAGGAGAAGGAGCGGAAGACTCAGGAGGCGATGACCGCCATCCGCGACGCGCGGCGCGCCAAGTGGCAGGCGAAGGTCGCCGACTCGCTCGAGTCCTTCGAGGTCGCCGGCATCGACGCGACGCACGACGAGATGGTGCGCAAGGTCGAGGAGCAGACCGCGGTCAATGAGGCGCGCATGCAGATGGCGCTCGAGTCGGTCGACCACCAGCGGCTCGACATCGAGGAAGAGGCCGAGAAGATCCGCGCCCAGGAGCTGGTCAAGCAGTTCAAGATGGACATGGGCCTCGTCGAGACCCCCGCCGAGCCGGTCGCCGAGATCGCGGCCGAGGGTCAGAAGACCATCGGCAAGAAGGTCGAGATCAAGGGCTAGACGAGGCGCTCTGCTGCAATCCGACTCGAGGCGTGGACCGGCCAACCCCGAGCGAGGCCCCAGGGCCCCTCGACCCGCTCGCCGTGACCGGGCTCAAGCTTGACTCAGCACCGAGCGTTTTGGCCCTGAACCGGCGCGCGGGCGGCGAGTGATCTCATGTGGAAGGTCGGCATCGGCGGCAAGATCCTCTTCGTCGCGATGGGCCTGGCCATCCTCGCCTACACGGCCGATCGCTACCTCGCGCACGGGCGGCTGCTGCGCGCGGTCTCCGGAGAGCCGGCCGTTCGGGTTGAGCTCTCCCTGCTCGACTTCCCCGCGGGCGCGGCGGCCGCGGTGGGCGATCTCGCCTCGGTCCCCTCGCGCCCGGTGCGCGTCGCTGCGGGCCCGCGCGGCTCCACGGCGACCCTGCTGCTCGCCTCCGGCGGTCCCGGCTTTCGCAAGGAGGCCCTCGCCAGTCGCTCGTTCGGCGTCGACCTCGAGCTGACGCTGCTGCAGGAGGAGGGCGCGCTGCTCGAAGCGCTGCGCCGCGGCGGCGACAACGGCGGCGCCGACGCCATCGTGCTCAGCGTCGACCGGCTCGCGCTGCTCCCCGACGAGGTGCGCGAGGCGCGTCCCCGAGCCGTCCTGCTCCTCTCGCGCCCGCGCGGCTACGAGGTCCTCGTCGCGGCCGCCGGAATCGATCAGGTCCCCGCGCTCAAGGGAAAGAGGGTGGCCGCGCCGGAGTCCTCCGGAGCGCTCTACTTTTTGACCTGGCGCCTCGCGCAGGCGCTGCTCAGCCCCTCCTCGGTCGAGCTGGTGCTGGCCGCCTCCTCCGCCGAGGCCGCGCGGCTGCTTCGCGAGTCGAAGGTCGACGCCGCGGTCGGGCTCGCTCCCGATTTTGCCGGGCCCGTGCGCGAGCTCAACGCAGCGATCGTCGCCTCTACCGCCGACGCGCCGCACCTGCTCGCCCAAGTCCTCGTCTTCCGCGGCGACTTCCTCGCGCGCTATCCGGACGCCCCGCGGCGGCTGGTCCGCGCCATCCTCGAGCAGGCCGAGCTGCTCGCCGTCGACCCGACCGAGGGCGCGCGGGCGCTCGCCCGGCACGAAAAGCTCGTCGCCGAGGCGCTCAACCCTTTCACCGCGCTCAAGCTCGACCCGCCGGCGACGCTCGCCGAGAACCTGGCCTTCTTCGGGATCCGCGGCGACACGCCGGTGCGCTTTGCCGACCTCTTTGCGAGCGCCAGGAAGGTCTGGCGCAAGCTCGGCAAGCCCATCGGCTCCATCGAGGAGCCGCTCCCCGTCTCGCTCGATCCCCTCGAGCACGCGAGCTTGAACCCGCCGGCTGTGCCAACAAAACCACCTACACACCCACC
>ENA-UOOR01000802-UOOR01000802.1-fermentation-metagenome-genome-assembly--contig:-NODE-802-length-41328-cov-18.334553_pt1 | contig 41328 bp, 34 predicted proteins | sample MGYA00245780_ERZ724029 | MGnify/ENA primary metagenome ERZ724029 (study PRJEB28704, sample SAMN03018315) | fermentation metagenome | biome: anthropogenic terrestrial biome; feature: soil; material... | reverse complement strand
TTATCTTTAGCTACCAATGGAAATTAGACCTTCATAGTGTGATGTTCTCATACTCCGGCTTACGCCTTGATATGGTAGCACATATTATACTCCACGCCTGTCGTTTTACAAACTTTTTAGAATTTAGTGCAAAACATAACATCATGAACATACGACAGGCGTGCGTAACTGTCAATATATTATATATACATAATAAACCTTTCGACCCAGAAAATTATCAGCAGAAAAAAAGTTATTTACCAGATTAAAAGAAGGATTACCCGGCATTCATTCATAAAAAATATGATTTATCGGATCATTAGCTGAAAAATTAGAAGATGACCTTTTTTAACTGAAATTAAATTTAGGGACAAAATTAAGCAGATTTTGATAAACCATATAAATTTTCTGAAAATTCTAAATGAATAGGTTAATGTATATAATATTTCAGAGGGTGCCAATCCACAAATCAGTTCAAACTGGGATCAGCTATTTAAACTTTTCGTTTACAATCAAATCACAAATTATTTTTATAGTCTAAATAGATTAAAAAAGTGGTGATAAATCATGAAATTCGGTATCGAATTTGTTCCAAACGAACCTATAGACAAGATTGTAAAGCTTGTAAAACTAGCAGAAGACGTAGGTTTTGAATACACATGGATAACAGACCACTACAACAATAAAAATGTATACGAAACCCTGGCATTAATTGCCGCAGGAACCGAAACCATCAAACTCGGTCCTGGTGTAACCAACCCCTACGTAAGAAGCCCAGCCATAACTGCATCAGCAGTGGCTACCTTAGATGAAATATCCAACGGAAGAGCAACCTTAGGAATTGGTCCTGGTGACAAAGCTACCTTTGACGCCCTAGGAATTGAATGGACCAAACCTGTAAGCACCATTAAAGATGCTATAACCATGATGAGCACCTTAATGTCTGGTGGAAAAACCGAAACCGGTGCCAACCTAATGGGTGTAAAAGCAGTACAGGAAAAAATCCCTATCTACATGGGTGCACAGGGACCAATGATGCTCAAAACCGCTGGTGAAGCCTCAGACGGTGCTTTAATCAACGCATCAAACCCAAAAGACTTTGAAGCAGCAGTTCCACTCATAAAAGAAGGAGCAGAAGCCGCTGGAAAATCAATCGCAGATGTAGATGTAGCAGCATACACCTGCTGTTCCATAGACGACGACCAGGCCAAAGCAATAGGCGCAGCAAAAATAGTTGTAGCATTCATTGCAGCCGGTTCCCCACCACCAGTATTCGAAAGACACGGCCTAGCCCCAGACACCGGTGCTAAATTCGGAGAATTCCTGGGTAAAGGTGACTTCGGTGGAGCCATAGGTGCTGTAACCGACGAACTCATGGACGCATTCTCTGTAGTCGGAACCCCAGCAGACTTCGTACCAAAAATCGAAGCTCTCGGAGAAATGGGCGTAACCCAGTACGTAGCTGGTTCCCCAATCGGTCCTGACAAAGAAAAATCCATCAAACTCTTAGGAGAAGTTATAGACAGCTTCTAAACACTTCTTCTCTTTTTTCTTTTTATTTTTAAAATCAATAGCTAATTTTTAATTAAATTCAGAATTTTTCCATCATACCTTATCAATCCATATTTTTTTATATTATTCCTAACTGGGTTGATAACAGGTAAATTCCTGCAATTACAATTATAATACCGGCTAACATCCTTATCCCTGATGAATATTTTATTATTTTTTCTAAATTCATTTTTGATAGTACAAATGCCAAGATCAGCAGGGTAAATGAGAATCCAAGGGAGAATAACAGCATATTAACAATACTGTAAATTATATCACCAGTAGATGCACTGTAAGCTGCAACTGCCACTATATAAGGTCCAAAACAGGGAGACCAGGCTAAACATGTCATTAATCCTATGATAAATGAGTTTGAAACATTTTTATCCACATGGGTGGAATGGCCGACGCTAAATCGGTTGGGATATGAAAGGATGACTACTCCCAGGATAATCAGGAAGATCGAGGCTAATATTCTAAAGTAGAACAAGTAATGATTTATTGCCGCAGTAAAAAGTACCGTCAAGATGGTTATGATGGCAAATAACAAAAAAAATCCACCGACAAAGGAAATGGTGTAACTGAGCTCCTTTCTTAAAAGAGAATGCCCCACTACTATTGGGATCAGTGGTAAAACACAGGGAGATAGCACTGATACTATTCCTGCAGAGAAAGAAATTAAATAATCAAGCATCTTTTTAATCCTATATTATGTTTACTTAGCTTATATCATGTTTACGAAGTTTTCCGGACTTTGATATCCGGAAATGGTTTTTACTAGGTTTCCACTGGAGTCTAAGATTAGTATAGTGGGATAGCTGTAGATCTGATATCTTTTCATGAATTCTGGATTTTCATCACCGTTGATTTTTAAAAGCACATAGTTTGAAAGTTTCTGTGTTACCCTGGCATCCTGTAGGGTGTTTTTATCCATCTCCTTGCAGTAACCGCACCATGGAGCATGGACATCTACCAGAATCAATTTATTGGTATTTTGGGCTGTATTTAAAGCCGAATTGAAATCTGTTTCCCATTTGAGGCCGTCTGATGATGATGCATCATTATCAGTTGACGTCAACAGGTAAGCTCCAAGTACACCAGCCAGAATCACTGCAATTATGATAGCAACAAATCCAATCTTCATGATATCTCATTTAAAAATTAGTTTATAATATAGTTACTCTAATCATCTCTACTTTTTTATATCTATCACTTTAATCTAGATTATTTTACTTTTAATATCGTATTTCCTACATATCCTCTCAGATCTTTTGTGGAGAGCTGCTTGATAATCCCTGGGAGGGGCAAACGAATCCTTGAACATCCGTTTTGTCTTTTCTAAAACTTCAGGGAAGTATTCTTCCAGGATTTTGTAGTAGCGAACCTTACAGTCGTTTGGTTTGTCCCCGAATAATGTTAAACCAGCAACCAATACAAAATCAGCCCCATATTCCTTTATCTTACCAATCGCTTCATCCAGGTGTTTTTCTGAATCCGATAAAAATGGGAGCACTGGCATGAGATTGGCACCAACCAGGAACCCCTCATCACTGAACTTCTTCATGGCCCCGAACCTTTCTTCTACAGTAGAAGCCCCTGGTTCGAAGATATCAGCCAGAACCGGATCTACCGTAGAAAATGAGAAGGAAACTATCATCCCGTGGTCCAATTTACCCTGGAATCTCTTAGGCAGAACTGCCTTTTCATCTATCTTTTTTAACAGTTCCACATCCCTTAAGATCAGGGCGGATTTGGTGTTGACGTTTACTGGAAACTTGAAACGGTAAATTATCTTCAAAAGCTCCCGGGTAATCCCCAGTTCCTCTTCAATGGGAGGATAAGGATCAGTAGAGGATCCTAAACCTATAAAGCCATACTCCCCCTTACGGGCCTGGTTTTTAAGCTGTTTATATAGAACCTCCGGTGCATTGGTCTTCACCTGCAGAACACTGGTCTCCTCACCACCATATACACTACCATGGATATAGCAATAGGTACAGTTTAAAGCACAGCCCATGAAAGGATTCACAGTATAATCTACTAAAAACCAGTCATCATGACTTTTAAGCTTGTTTAGAACGAATTTAACCTTCACTTCCCTGACCAAATGAACCCACCCGTGAGATTTCCATTACTAATTATTTAATTGAACTCGATGGTTAATTAATCTTAAACTAACACTATTATAGTGAAACTGAATCCCATTAGTGAAACTCCCTTAGTAAAACTAACTTCCACTTAGTAAATGCATCCTGTCACCATTTAGTATAATATGCATCCTGTTCACAAAAGAATGATTTTTAATTTGTACCATCTCAAGATTACATAATCATAATTTAATTGCTCTTTTAAGTAAATAATCACCAGGTTAATTAAGGATTAATCACGTGATTGTTACGATTATCACAAAAGAATGAAATACAAAGGCATAAATATCACAAAAAATGTAGATATTATCACCTAAAGTAATATCAATAAATGAAAAAGATAAAGATGAGGGGTGTGCAAATGAAAAAGCTTCAAATAGCTTTACTAGTTTTTGTTATGGTCTTTATTGTGGCTGTATCTGGATGTACTTCAACGACTTCCAATACATCGAATTCATCCAGTTCCCAGAACACATCAAGTTCAAATGCTTCCGCTTCCAACGATATTAGCATCGTGATAAATTATTCTGGTAGCTGGGCATGTGATGTAAGCGGTCCGTTCGGATATCGTTCATTATCAGGAACTGGAAATCAAACAACGAATATAGGCGCTGTAACTGAATCTGTAACTGCAGCTGCTCGGAAAACAGATGGTGGTACCGAAACTCTAACAGTTACCATCAAAAAAGGCGATCAAGTACTCGCTTCACAGAGTACCAATGCGCCGTATGGAGGGGCCAGTGCAACCGCTGTAGGGTTTTAAATAAACCCTAACTTTTTTTTAAAAATCTAAGAATTTTGGAGAAAAACAGTTTAAGAATCTTTAGAATTTGGAGAAAACCGATTTAAGAATTGGGAAAAACTATTTAATACTCACTTGTCTTTCTATAAGTGGGGGTGAAAATTTATGAAAAAAAGGACATCAAACAGATCCTTTGCAGCTATATTTCTTATTTTGCTTCTGTTTTTGAGCTTTAGCCATGTTTCAGCAGCCAGTGGAATGTTGGACCCGGACAGAACTACACCAACATTCAGGATGCCATAGATAATGCAAATACTGCTGATGGGGATGTTATAAACGTTTTTAATGGAACATATGAAGAAGATGTTGTGGTGAATAAAAATTTGACCATCAAAGTAAACAACAACGATACCGTTACCTTAAAACCAGTAGACGTTGGTTTCAACGTGGTAAATGATGTGACCGGCAATGGCGGCGGAACAAACATAATTGGATTCATCATCAACTTATTATCCGGCGGGACCGGGATGAATATCTCAGCAAACGATGTTACAATTGATAATAACATCATCAAAGGAGGGGCAAATGGAATAATAACCTTTGGTAACCATACCGTGATAATAAACAACCAAATATCCGGTGTATCAAATACCAGCATCCGTGGAGGAGACTGTATAATAAAAAACGAATCAGACAACGTCACCATTGAAAGTCAAACAGTAAACAACACTCTGGTAAAGAACAACCAGATCACCGGAGGACTGGTCGGGATTGTGATCTATGGAGATTACAGTACGATAACCAACAATGCAATATCCAATGTCTTAAACGTGGGGATTGGTGCTGTAGGAAGTTACCCCATCATCTCCGGAAACAGGATAACAGATATGGTGGGCGGTGGATCAAAGATGGGGATAACCATAGGTTCCCTAAACTTAAACGGCACCACCGGCCTCACACTAAAGGATAACACCATATTAAACATTCAAAGTACAGACAACAAAACCACGGGTATCGACATATTCGCCATGAGCATGGGTTCACCACTGGACGATATCCTCGTATTTGGAAATAAGATCGCAGATATCATAGGAGCCGGTGAAAGCACAGGTATGTCAGTGGTTGCCCTGGCATTAAATGGGACCATCACCAGCATGAAAGTTGCAGAGAACACCATCAGCAACGTGGTGAGTCAGGGCATAAACAGCACCAGCACAGGCCTTAGCATTCTACCAATGGGCCTTATGGGTAACAACACCACCAAAGCAAACGATTTACAAGTCTCTAAAAACAAAATAACCGGCATTATCAGTGTTGAAGAGGGAATTCACGGCGTAGGAATCTCATATATCAAGATCAGTGAGGGAAACTCTTTAATTTCTGAAAATAAAATATCTGATATTGAAGCAGATAGTCTGGCCGTTGGACTTTTAGCAGTAGGGGTAGATTACACCAAATTTGAATCCAACATGACCATCAACAAAAACAACATCACCGATATCTCATCCAACACCACATCTGGAATCCTAGCAGTAAACATGGGAAATATCTTCATCTTACATAACAACATCTTCCAGTTAGAAGGTGATAAGACCAGATACATAACAGCCCAGCCCGTCTTCGTAGGAAACACCACAATCATGGGTAATAACCTGGAAGGAAGCGGGAAAGAAATAGGTATCGGAGTCAATGGGAACAACACGACTATAAGGTACAACCGGATTGTGAACTTCGACTATTACATTAAAAACACCTACTTCTTTGAGATCTTTGAAATGAACCCCATCACCGATGAACAGCTCCGGGAATATCTCCGTTCCGAGTACGGACAAAACATCACCGATGAACAGATAAATGAGATAATAGCCGCCTACCATAAATGGGAGGACTACGAACACAGCATCCCCAGCTACACCGACGCCCGTTACAACTGGTTTGGAACCAACAGCGACCCGGGAAGTGATAACTTCTTACCAGGAAATGGAACCATCGACTACGACCCCTGGCTTATTTTAAGCATACACACCAACCCATCCACCATACACGTGGGTGAAAAATCAGTTATAACCGCCGATGTATACCGGGATTCAGCAGGCGGTGACCACGGTGCCAATGCAACCCAGTACTTCAGCGGACCACGGGTGACCTTCACCACCAACCTGGGTAATATAGGGAGTAAAATAATCACAGTCGACTGGATTAACGGTCTGGCCACGGCCATCTTAAGGGGTGATGAAGGACCAGGCATAGCCACGGTAACCACCTCAGATTACCAGACAGTACAGACTTTCGTAACCATCCTGGGAGCACCTGAACCAGTGAATCCAGATGTCATAGATATGGAAGATACAGGGATACCCATAACCTACTTATTAACAGCTTTAATACTACTTATAGGGGGGTTAGGACTGGCGAGTAGGAAATAATCTCCTATTCTTTATTTTTTCAAAGTGATCTTAAAAGAGGATAATATGACCAATTCAGAATATTATAAAGACAAGATTTGTATAGTAACCGGTGCTAATTCCGGTATAGGATATTCACTAACCGAAAAACTCTTAAAAATGGGAGCCATAGTATACATGGCCGGGCGCAACCCGGAAAAGGTTGAAAAAGCTGCCGAACAACTCTCCCAATACAGTGACAGGATCCACACCATCATCGTGGATGTTACAATCCAGGAACAGGTACAAAAGGCCATCGAAGATACAGCAGAGGAAGCAGGTAGGCTGGACTTCTTATTTAACAACGCAGGAATAGGCGGTACCATGCCATTTGAGACAGCTACTCTGGATGATTGGAAAAGGATCATCGACATCAACCTGTGGAGTGTTATCTACGGAGTACACACCGCCGTGCCCATCATGCTCAAACAGGGATATGGACATATAGTTAACACCAGCTCCGCTGCCGGGATCTATCCAAATTCCTTCCAGTCACTCTACGGTCTCACCAAGTACGGTGTCACCGGATTTACTGAAAGTCTGAGATACGAATATGCAGAAATGGGCATTCATTTTTCAACCATCTGTCCCGGAAATATCGCCACACCCATCTTTAAAAAATCGTTTGATGGTTCGGTTATTGACGAGTTACCAATCCCAGATGATGCAATTCCTGCAGACCAGGCAGCAAAATTTATCCTGGATCGTGTAGCAGAACACGAAGGAGTTATAATCATTCCTGAAGAACTTAGAAAGTTATGGCAGGCCTATGTCATTGGAGTGGCAGACGATATGTTCCTACAGATGGCACATGAACGTAGGCAATCTTACAAGAAAAAAGGTACTTATTTCTGATGAGATTACAAAAAAGGCACTTATTTCTAATGAAAAGGAAATTCATACCATTCTAATGGGAGAAAATCTATACAATTAAGAAGGGAGAAATTTCATGTTCAAATTGGAAAAAGATTTCACATATTCAATGCCCGCCCATTTCGGGGGAAGTAAGTTCGACCCAGAGGTCAAACTAACCCAGAAAGCAACGACCATACTAATAAGTTACGAAACTGAAGAAAAACTTTTAGAAAATTACATTCCAGAAGTATTTGAACTACTGGCTCCGGAGGTTCAGGTGATTTTCAGCGAATTTAGAGAGATCAACTGGATGCTGGGCGGACACTACAACCTCATCGATGTCTCAGTGCCAGTGAGATTTAATGGAAAAAAGGACAAGGTGGACGGAAAGTACTCCCTGGTGGTCTGGGAGAACAACACCACACCCATCCTGGGAGGACGGGAACAAACCGGAATTCCCAAGATCTACGCAGATATCGAAGACATGCATATACTAAAGCCCCACTACGCCACCACAGCTAGTTTTGACGGGAACACCTTTTTGAACATGGACTTCGAAGCCACCGGCGAGCTTACCGGTGATGAATTTGAACAGGTTAAAGTAATGTCCCTAAATTTAGACACCATTGGGTGGAGATATATTCCTAAAGTCGGTGCTCCCGGGGCAGAATTAAGCCAGTTTATCCTTTATCCCCAAGGTATGGAGGTAGAAAAGGTACAGGTAGGAAATGGCGGACTTAAATGGACTGAATTAACTCCGATGCAGAACCCATCTCAGTCCCATATCATCAACAGTCTCGCCGCCCTACCTGTAAAAAATATAACCGGTGCCATGTTGTCGGAGGGAATGGCTGCTCTTCGAGCGTTTGGAGCCCGTGTTTTAGAATAATCCTACGAGATGTTAGTATGGTTGATTTAGAGTATTACCAGGATAAAATCTGTATAGTAACTGGTGGAAACTCCGGCATAGGTTATGCACTGTGTGAGGAGCTCCTAAAAAGAGGTGCTGTTGTCTATATGGCGGGACGTAACCCTGAAAAAGTAAAAAAAATCTGCAGAACAACTCTCAGATTATGGAAACCAAATCAAAACACTGATCATGGATGTGACCGATGAAAAACAGGTGAAAAATGCCATCGAGGACACGGCAGCCAGGAAAGGTAGGCTGGACTTCTTATTCAACAATGCAGGGATCTTCAAGCCCATGCTCTTTGAAACTGCCACCCGGGAAGACTGGAGATACATGATAGACACCAACCTGTGGAGTGTTATCTACGGTGTGCACGCTGCTTCACCCATCATGCTCAAACAGGGATCAGGACACATCGTAAACACTTCATCACTGGCGGGTCTGGTTCCCTATCCCATGCAGGTTATCTACGACGCCACCAAGTATGCTGTGGTAGGGCTTTCTGAAAGCTTACGATACGAATATGCCGAGAAAGGGATCAGGTTTTCCGTGATATGCCCTGGTGACATCGCCACCCCCATATTCAGCAAGATATTTGATAGTGAGGGTAGTGGTGCGGAAATCCCGGAAAGTGCATATCCCGTGGATGAGGCAGTAGTCTACAGTCTAGATAAAGTTAGTGAAGGTCACGGGCGGATAATAGTACCCGAACAACCCAATAGCGATATATATGGGGGATACATCCTGGGAAATCAGCAAGTGGAAGAATTCCTCCTAAAACATGCCCACGACCACCGGATAAAATTTGAAAAAGAGGGACGTTTTATTTAATTTCCTAAATTCATTTAATCTAACGAAAAATACATTAAAATAAAGATAATTGATTAAAAAGACTTAAGTTGCCGGTAGTAAAGAAATCAATATTATATAAGGGGATAATTCTATGGAAAGTTTAGAAGTAGTGAAGATATTATTCAGGGATTGGAAGGGATCCTACAAGTGGCTGGGTTTATCACTGTTTTTAGTAGTGATAAGTGTCTCCGGAACACTCCTAATACCCTTTTTTAGCTCATTTTTGATAAATGATGGTATAACGGCAGGCAACAGCGATGTCATGGTAAGATATGGCATTTACATGCTTATCATGGCGGTTATCGTAGGAATCTGTGAGTTTTTAAATGTAGCCATTGCCGTTTCCTTTTCAGAGAAAAGCTGCCATGGACTGCGAAGTGGAGCATTTGCCCATATCCAATCATTCTCCTTCGGTGGTCTGGATAAATACAGTTCCAGTGACCTTCTGGTACGTTTAACCACCGATATCCAGAACATTAAAATCGGAATCCAGCAGACATTACTGAACGTATTTAAGTCCCCTCTAACACTTATTGTGTCCCTATTTTTCCTTTATATTACAGCTCCCGGGCTTATGTGGGTAGCTGCAGTTTTAGTAGTTGTAGAATGTTTGATACTCGTAGTATACTTATGGTTTTCCACTAAGGCCTATGATAAAAAGCAGGTTAAATATGATAAGCTCAACGAGGTTCTCAAAGAAAGTATGTCTGGTGTAAGGGTGGTGAAGGCCTTTGTAAGACAGGACCTTGAAAATCAGCGTTTCCAAGATGCATCAGAAGAACTTCGTGAAGCTGCCTTAAAACCTCAATACTACTTTGCCTTCATCACTCCCACTCTCACGATGCTGGTTTACCTGGGTAGTGCAGGGATATTATACGTTGGAGGAGCAGGATTGTTAGAAGGCACTGGTTTAACACTGGGTGGTGTAACCGCCGCCATGTCATATCTAATTATGGCACTGCTTCCCATTACAACTTTAGGATACATGATACCATTTGTCACCTCTGCTATATCTTCTCTACGACGTGTTTACGAAATAATACATGAAGAAACTGATGTTATAAACTCAGAAAACGTAAAACCAGTTGACACCGATAAGATGAAGGGTGGTGTGACCTTTAAAAATGTGAGTTTTGGATATCCAGTTAAAGATGAAAAACAACCAACCATGGCCTTAAAAAATATAAATCTTAACATCGAACCGGGAGAGGTTGTTGGAATTTTAGGGGCGACTGGTTCAGGGAAATCAACACTGGTAAATCTTATACCACGTTTCTATGATGTAACCGAGGGTGAAATAACAATAGATGGGATTGATATACGTGAAATGCCACTGGAAACCCTCCGTTATGTAGCCGCTGTTTGTCTCCAGGGTAGTAACTTTTTCTCGGGCACCATTCGTGATAACCTGGTTTCAGGAGTTCCTGATTCTGTTTACGACGCCATGGTACAAACTGCTAAAGATGTAGGTGTCCATGAAATTACCAGCCGTGATATGCTATCAGGACCTATAGATACCAGTTACGATGCCATGGTAAGGGCTGCTAAAGCTGCAGATGCCCATGGATTTGTAAGTGCCATGCCACAAAAATATGATAGCTTAATAGCTCGAGGAGGATCCGATTTATCGGGTGGGCAACGTCAAAGACTCTCCATAGCCAGGACCCTTATGTTAAATCCTAAAATTCTCATCCTAGATGATTCTACCAGCGCCGTTGATGTGGCCACCGAAGCCCGTATCCAGGACTCTGTACGGGACTTAATGCAGGGAGTTACCCAGATCATAGTGGCTCAGCGTATAAGTGCGGTAATCACCGCAGACAAAATAGTTCTAATGGATAACGGTGAAATAATCGCCGTAGGAAGCCATGAAGAACTATTAGAGTCTAATAAACTCTACCAAGACATATATACTTCACAGTTTGGTGTTGAAGCCCCAAAACAGGGGGTGGTAGAATGAGCAACAACAAAGAAGCAAAACCCCAAGGCATGATGACCAATTTAAGAAGACTTCTAGGTTATCTCACCCGCTACAAGGTCCGTTTCACCCTGATGATCGCCATCATGCTGGGATATTCAATCATGCTAGCCATCATCCCCACCATCTCCGGAGTAATTATGACCACTCTCTCTGAAAGTTCAGGGTCGCTTGCCGAGTACCAGAATATTATCATCGTCTTAGTTGTCGTTGTACTATTGTTCTGGGTTTTTGGAAACATATCACAGAGACTATTGGCCGGTATAGCCCAGAAGGCACTATATAATTTAAGAACGGAACTTTTCAGTAAGATACAAAAATCCTCCCTCAACTTTTTCGATAAACGACCCATAGGGGAGTTAATGAGCAATGTAACCAACGATTTAGATGTTGTGGATCAGTTCCTGAGTGTAAGTTTCATGACCGTGATTCAGGCCATCATCACCGTGGCCATAGCCACCATCTTCATGATATTAATCAACCCCTACTTCACCATCCTAACCTATATAACTATCCTGGGAATGCTGGCCATTTCAGGGCTTCTGGCCAGGATAGCTGGAGAGGCCTTCGGACTCTTACAGGAACAGATGGCTGAAATTAACGGATATGCTGAGGAAAGGATGTCCGGCCAGAAAACAGTGGTGGCCTCCAATCAACAGTGGCCATTCATACAAAAATTTGATAAGATGAGTCAGAAAGCTGATGAATTCGGAGAAAAAGCACAGCTTTCTTCCATGGCCAACACAGCGGTTGCACTGGTTTTCCAAAACCTGCAAAACATCATAATATTCGTGGTAGGTGGATACCTGGTGCTTCAGCAACAGGCCGCCTTCGGGGATCTAGTGGCCTTTATTGGTTTTAGCTCAGTGTTGATGGCGCCTTTAACTCAGATATTCGCCTTCTACAACCAGATCATATCAGCATCAGTGGGTGCCGGCAGGGTTTTCCAGATAATGGATGAGGAAACAGAATTACCCGATAGAGAAGACGCCCCACCAATGCCTCCAGTGAAAGGCCATGTGGAATTCGATGACGTTGATTTCAGCTACGTGCCCGGCCATAAGATACTTAAAAACAACAGCTTCACTGCCAACCCAGGCCAGATCATAGGCCTCTGCGGACCCACCGGAGCAGGAAAAAGTACCATCATGAACATCCTCACTCGCTACTACGACATAGATTCAGGTGAAATAAGAGTAGACGACCACCGCGTCGATGAAGTCCAGCAGAACACCCTCCGGATCCAGATAGCACAGGTACTCCAGGAACCATTCCTCTTCACCGACACCATCATGAACAACCTCAGATATGCCAGAGAAGGAGCCACAGAAGAGGAATGTATCCATGCGGCAAAGCAGGCCAACGCCCACGACTTCATAATGAGACAGCCCGAAGGATACGATACCATATTACGGGCTGGCGGGGCTGACTTAAGCCAGGGCCAACGGCAGATGCTCACCATCGCCCGGGCAATGGTGGCCGACCCAGGCATGCTTATCTTAGACGAGGCCACGAGTAACGTGGACACCAGGACCGAGAAACTCATCCAGGAAGGCCTACTCAAACTGCAGGAAGGGAAAACATCGTTTATAATCGCCCACCGACTCTCAACCATACAGAATTCTGACCAGATACTCGTGATCAATGACGGAGAGATAATAGAAAGGGGCAGCCACCAGGAACTGCTGGATATGAAGGGATTCTATTATAACCTCTACATGAGCCAGTTCCGAGGTAAAATTAACGGTGCCCTGGCAGGGAAATAAGAAATAATTTGTTTATATTTATTTTCCCCCTATTTTTTTATTTTAAAAACTAGATATAATATATTATAATATACAAAACTCATTTTTACAAAAATATATTTGGAATAATATTATGGAAATCCAGGATCTAAACCAGGAAATAAGGAACAGGTACCTAGAAAGGATGGAACCCAAATCTCCCCAGGAACTCCCGGCCAGCTGGTCCGGTGAAGACCTACTCTATTCTGGAAAGGGTAATGCCATATTTATAATTTTACCCACTCCAGGGTGTGCCCACGCACTTTCTGCGTCCGGTGGGTGTACCATGTGCAGTTATATTGCTGATTCGCCACTGGAAGCTGTTTCTCCCGATGAACTCGTTGATATATTTAAAAATAGCCTTAACAGATTTGATATACAACCAAAAACAGTGGTTAAAATATTCGTCTCAGGGAGTTTCCTCAACGAAGATGAAATTCCCAGGGAAGCCCGGGATGAAATCTTGAAGCTCTTAAACAAGGAAAAAAATGTGGAAGAAGTGGTAGTTGAATCCCGGCCAGAATATGTAACAGAAGAGATACTAAAGGCCTGCTGCAGTCTGATACCCGATAAGATATTTGAGGTGAGCATCGGGCTTGAAACAAGCAGCGACTACATCAAGGAATATAAGATAAACAAGGGATTTACCAATGAAGACTTTGAAAGGGCCGTCAGTGTGGTTAAAAATTTAAAATCAGATTATAAAATCGCATCTAAAGCTTATTTATTTGTAAAACCCATTTTAACCTCTGAAAAAGAAGCCATTGAAGACGCAGTTGCCTCTGCTATATATGCTGAAGAAGTTGGTGTTGACCGGATATCCTTTTGCCCTGCAACCATCCATAAAGGAACTTTGATGGAAGTTCTCTGGAGGAGAGGTTCTTATCAGCCGCCGTGGATTTGGAGTATTCTGGAGATAATTAAAAGAGTTCGCAGTTTAGTTAAAATCCCTGTGATAATGGATACTTCTGGTTTTGGGACAAGGAGAGGGCCTTTTAACTGCAAAAAGTGCAACAAGAAACTTAAAAATTTAATAATTCAATCTAACCTAGATCAGTCAATTCCTGAGGAGTTTGAGTGTGAATGTAAGGATAGATGGGTGGCGGATGTTGAATTTTCCAATATTACTAGATCAAATACAAATTTAAATTTATGATTTCTAGGTATTTGATTTTAGATATTAGAAGTTGCTTTGGATTATAACTTAATTTGCTATTTCTTCAAATTCTTCCTCAAATAATCATTGATTATATTGATTGTTTTTTTACACTTTGCCTCTTCGACACTATTTTTTGGTAATTCACGACAAACTCCATCAACATCGCTATCAAAAAAAATTTAACTATAACTGTTTAATCATTGTTAACTTTCTTTTTATAAAATTTGAGTTTATGATCTTCTCTCTTCTTCTTTAACTTGTCAACTGTTTCTTGATCAATTCCTTCATCCTTTAATTTATCCAAATCATTTTTGTTGCGAATTTTTATATTCTTTAAAGCATTTTCAAGCTTTTTGTACACTTTTTCATCTAAACCAGGTATAAATTTTGCCAATTCTTGAGCATCTGTCTGTTTTAATATAATTACTTTCTCTTCAGGGGTTGATTCATCATTTTTTAGACAATCTGATGTAATTGGTGGTTTATCTATTTTTTTATGGTTTTCAACTGTAATTATATCAGCATGGGGAGTGACACAATGCGGTCGGTAGTATTTATACACTTCATTTTTATTAGTTGATGAATAATTAGGTTGTATTTTTACATTTATAAGAGCAGGAATTTTATTTACTTCATATTCTTTATATTTTTCAGCGACTTCATTTTCGAACGATTTAAATGTACTTAAATTAAGGGTTGGGTGCATAGGAACTAAATTCTTTCTTTCACCGGCACCTCCAAATCTGTCTCCAATTAAATGTCCCCTGTGATCTCCTTTATAATAACCAGGCCCTTTAGGTGGCAATCTTTTTCTTTCTTCTCCACCAACACGTTTTATTGTGCCATATGCTTTGGTTGCACGGTCATCCACATAATCATATTTATATTCCTTCGTAAGTCCTTTCAATAACTTATCATCTGAGTCATCCACCTGTTCAACTGTGGTTACTGGTTTTGAAGGACTCATTTCCCCATAAATAACCCATGGTTTCTGTTTAGTGATAAGACTTAATTTTGTAAAACCAAACTCAGTTTCCCATCTTGGAAATTGGTCCTTGATAGTTTTCTCAGATACATCGTGCTTAACTAATTTAGAAATATATTTTTCTACTCCTTTTTTACCAATTTCCCAGCGTTTATCTTTATCAATGATTTTTCCTGTCTTAAAATATTTTACAGATGTTATTGTTGTATATTTTCCTTTTTCTTTAACTTTCACCTTGAAACCCATTGCTCCTTCATTTTTTGGTTTGCCAGGCAATATTTCCTCAGCAATAGGATTAGTATATAACGGCTTAAGTTTGCTGGAAACACTTGATAGTACTTTATTTATATCTGCAACTTGACTAGCTCCTTTTGGAAGTTGTTGATTAATAGTATTATCTATAACAGCTTTTGCACCCTTAAGATCCTTAATCGCGCCAGTTGGTGGTTTTTCTTTTGCCTTTTTTACTTTTTCTTTTTCATCTTTTCGATCTTTTCTATATTTGTCTTTTCTTCTCCCAGCATCTCCTCTTCGTTTTTTAGATCCCAAACCTTTTCTCCTAGCTTCTTGTTCATATTGTCCTACCGTTTTGCCAGTAGCAGTCTTCGCATTTGGATTAATAGACTTTTTAACCGGTCTTGTCTGTCCTGCTCTAACTCTTGGTTTGGCTGGAGGCAATTCTGTTATTTGACTAGGTCTCACATCACCTTTTATGGAACCTTTTGGAGGGTCAGCATCTTTACTATTCCTTTCCTTCCATGTGCCTGGTTTTTCTTTAGCTCCTGACTTTTCTTTGGCTTTATCACTGTATAGATCTGTAAGGAATTTATCTGCTGAAAATTCTACTGGCTTAAATTCTATATTTGGCCATTGATTAGACCCAAAAACATAATCTACAGAAGCATTTATACCAAAACTGCCACCAATAGGCCATTCTTTACCTGCTAAAGGCCATGTCCATTTTTTATCCGGTACTGGTGACCAGAATGGTGCATCAATCTCAACGAAAAGATCACCACTTAAACCAAGGAAAGGTTGTGCTGCAATTTCAAGATCACCACTGATGAAGAATTCTCCTTTCTTATCTTCACCTTCAATTGCTTTTTCACGGTACCCAACAACAGGTGTTGCCTCAGCATATCCTCTAATACCAGCAAGTCCATTAATTCCTGCACCAGCTTTTATATCATGGGCCAAAATTTCTAGCCCTGCACCAGCTTCGCCTCTGAGTCTTAAACCTGCTGCAGCAGAAACATTTAAACTACCTCTAATTTTGAAATCTTTGCTCTTTAGAGGATCTGTAGAATAAGTACCCTCTGCAACAATTTTATAGAATTTTGCAGGTCCTACTTTGGCAAAAGCATCCACACCGACGTTTGCAAAAATAAAGATGTTCCCTACTACAGGAATACCATATGAAGCTCTAGCTTCGACTTTGAAGAGTTTTTTCTCGTAATCTTTTTGAGGGAATAGTTCAATCTCCTTTTGAGGAGTTATCTGACCGATTATAGTCACATTTCCTTTTGAATCTAAAATAACGTTTGCATTACCATTAAGCCAGTTTGTAAAAGCAAATGTTAATTCTCCACTACCAAATACAACATACTTTGGTTTTCCTGTCTTTTTTGGAATATTAACAACATCTTCTTTAGAAGGTGGCTGGTTACCTTGTTCTAATTGGGTTGCTTTACTTTCTTCCATCACATTTACAGTCAGATTTCCTGATAGCTTCTCTCCCTGATAACCAATAACACCTATTCCTGTGATTGTCTGCCCATCCCAACCCACTTCAACATTCCCAGCTAGTTTCTTAAGGTTAAGTGGGGCAGACACTTTACCAGAAACTACTCCTTCAGGAGAACGAGCTAATTCAAGGGTTGCGTTTGCCAATCCCTTCACGTTAATTTGAGCAGTTCCTTTAAAGGAGGTTATACGTTCTCCATCAGTTTCAATTGAAACAAATCCTGAAAAACCTCCTAAAACTATTGGAGAACTCTTAATTCCAAAATAAAGACTTCCACCTTTAAGTTCATTTGTTATTGAGGGAACTTTATTGAAACTGATACCTTTTAGACCAATAATTTCTGGCATGTCATTTAATTTTTGAGCTAGTCCATCTTTCCCGGGTATTTTGTCTCCGGATGCTAAAGTAATATAACCTGTTATATTTTGAGTTTCAGCATTTAAAATCAGGCTTGGTTGGAGTCCGGAGGCTACTTCACCTGTTCCAGTGAAGATAGGATGAAAAAGGGGAATTTTCTGTTTTTTAATTCTATAATTATTATCTACTTTCTGAACTTCAATAGGGCCATGGGCAATCTTTCCAAAGGCTACATTAACCGTTCCAGTTTTGCTTACTTGTTCATCAAGCCATTTTGCAATTTCTGTCGGGGGATCAAAGATGGGTTTCCCTTTTAAATCTATAATACCCCTATTTTTTCCTATTGTTGGCCTTTTTACTGGTGTAACAGTTTTAACTTCTGGCATGACTGCCTTTCTTTGAATTACTTTACCCTTATTTTCACTTTGTTGGATAACATGGGTAAGTTCATGAGCTAATAAGCTTTTTCCTGAATGTGTACCTGGTTGATATTTTCCTTGTCCAAAAACAATGTTGTTTCCTTTAGTAAAGGCTTGGGCATTTATTTTACTTGTCGAAACGGAATCATTATGAATTCTTACTTGACTAAAGTCTCGCCCAAAGCGTGATTCCATATAAGAAAGTGTACTTGAATCAAGTGGCTGACCTTGAGAATGAATTGAATTTTGTATACTGGAAGGTGTATTGTTTATACCTTCTTGGCTTGGGGAATAAGGCATAATAGAAGGCATTACTTCGTTTTTAGCCAAATTTTCACTGGATTTTGGTATTTTGTTTGATTGGGTCACTTCTACAGGATCAGGCATTCTTAAAATTCTTTCCGCCATCCTATCAGCTTCCTGTTCATAAATATCTCTAGGCTGGCTGATTTTTAACTTTGCCTGAATCCCCGCAGCTAATTTTTGCACATACTGATTACCATGAGTTTTTTGAAGATCCATTAATGCAGAATTACGATCTGCAGTATCCAACTTGCTGAAATCATCTGCTACTGCATCAAAAGATAGAGCATCAATGCTAGTTATATTATTTGGAGTCCTCTTTAAGTGGCCAATATTTGATTTTGGCTTCATTGAAGAGTTTCTAGAATTTTTTGCAGGCAAAACTCCATTGGTTTTTTTTGCATGTACTGCAGATTTCAATGTTTTTTCCTTCTTATGTTTTATTTATCAACTTAAAATAGTCCCCAAATTCAGCCTGCGAACAAACTTTTCCAATTTTTTGGTATTCTCTTTTAGTAGAGAGGATCATATGTTCCATATTAATAATTCTCGAATCAGCGGCGGCATAAAATGCAGCATTGACTATTATATTTTTGATGTTTCCTCCTGCAAGCTGAAAATTCTTCGCCAGAAAATTAAAATCTATATCATCCGAAAATGGTGCTCCTTGAGGTTTGAGTGTCTTCCATATTTTAAGTCTACATTTTTCACTTGGAAATGGGAATTCAATGGTGAAATGCATCCGTCTCAAAAATGCTTCATCAATATTCTGACTTAAATTTGTGGCTAGAATGACCATCCCTTCGTTTTCTTCTAGTTTCTGGAGTAAATAACTTATTTCTATATTTGCATAGCGGTCATGAGAGTCCCGTACTTCACTTCTCTTTCCAAACAGTGCATCAGCTTCATCAAAAAATAGTATTGCATTGCTTTCTTCTGCTGCATCAAAGATCTTATTGAGATTTTTTTCAGTCTCCCCAATGTATTTACTAACCACCATAGAGAGGTCCACTTTGTAGAGGTCCAAATTAAGCTTAGATGCGATAACTTCCGCAGCCATTGTTTTTCCCGTACCAGATATTCCTGAAAATGATATATTTAGGCCTTTTCCAAGCGATAATCTTTTATCAAATCCCCAATCTTGATATACAATGCCTTTATTTTTTATATAATTTATTAATTCATTTAACTGCTCTTTTTTATCATCTGGAAGGATTAAATCCTTCCATTTATAATTCGGCTTTATCTTTTTCGCCAGCGAAGACAGTTTTTGGCTTGATTGATCTTTGCATCCTTGATTTAGATCTTCGGGTGTTAATTTTTGGCGTCCTTCAAGGGCTGCAAATCTTTTTCCACTTTCTACAGCGTCCTTCATTTGCCCTGGAGTGAATTTAAATTTGTTTGAAAGTGATATGATGTCTTTTTGGCTGATTTCTTCGTCCAAGATGTTTTCCCAGAGTTCTTTACGCGCATTGTAATCGGGACTTTCTATTTCTATTTTAAATAAATTATTCTGTCCACCTGCAAATTCCACTATTTCTTTACTAGCAATAAAAGAAATTACTTTAAATTCTTCTAAGTTATTGAATAGAATATTCCTGTAAAAGACATTCTTTTCATCATTAGCATTCAAAATTTCAAAATTATCAAAATATACTGTTGTATCCTGTAGTAAAGCTTCTCTAAACACTAATGAGATTATCTCCTTGAAATTATCTTCACTATTTACCAAAGTTTCCATATTCAAAGTTAGAATTTTTTTATCCCATTCCTTACAGATAGTTTGAGCAATTGTTTTTTTGCCCGCACCATAAGAGCCCTTTAGTATACATGTAAAATCGGATTTTCCACCCAAATATGATTGAATTATGTTTTCTACCTGAGTTTTAAGGGTATCTAACAATATTAGATCATCTAATTCTTCTTGTGGTGTTGTAAGTTCACAATATGGTTCTATTCTCGTAGCAATAAAATCAATGCCCAGGATATAGTTAATTATCCTGTCGTCGACTTTTATAAATCGTGACAGAATGTTTCCTGTATCTTCACCCACAAATGAAACTAAATTGTATTTAAAAAGAGGTTCTGAAGCGTCAAAGTGCCTTCTGCAGTGAATTTTATCTTCAATGGAACTGCAAAGTAAATTTAAAACTAAATCAACTGTAGGATGTTTTTTGGTGACATCATCATTCAAGTATGCATAGAACTTTTCATACTTTTTATCCATCGCTGGGGCTAAACAGACTATAATACAATCTATTTCAAAGGGTGAAAGGTCGAAGATGTTTGCAAGGGATGAAAGTCTGAGTTTAACTCCCTTTTTTAAAGAATTTACTTTTTTCTGTGCAATTTGTGACTCTAGTTGGATTAAACGGGTTTTTAAAGTGTTTATAGTATGATGTTCTTTATTTGAAGCAGGTTGACTACTCGGATCTAACAGAGAATCTACTTCTTCATCTGAGATGTAAATTCCCTGAAATTCGTTCATAATTTTGTTTTCGTATCTGAATTTTTCAACCTGCAGATTAACTAAAATATCTATTCTTTTAAGTTCTTCTTGGACGTGTTGCAGGTTATTTCTGTAAATTTTAATCATTTCTTTCAGCTAATTTGGTCCAGTATAAACAAATTCCATTAATGATGCATAAAAACATACTTCGTCTTGAGCTATGGCTATTTCAAGTATGTCGGAGTTTTCCATTTCTCCTAATCGTTTAACTGCATCTTTGAAGTCTAAGAAACCATCAATTTCATAATTCTCTATATCTGAAAGAACTTCTACAAAATGATCTTCAATTGGAGATATTCCCACACATGCTCGTTTTTTTCCTAACGAGAGATAACTAATCTTTCGATCTCTAATTTCATATCCCTTCTCAGTTTTAGAAATAGAGTAAAATGGAGAAAGATGAGTGCCATCTTCATCTAGTAATTTTAATGTGTTTTCTGACAAAGATCTGTTTTCGAACTCACTTACTTTCTTATATAAATTTAGTTTTTTATCCCCTTTAGTTAATTTCAATTCTTTTGTATTTTTCTCCAAATCATACACTTGTTCTTCATCTATTAACCACGTATCTTCATCTAACTTAACAATTTCTGCATTAGATGAATAATAAATCTCATTTTCCTCTAAAGCTTTTCTTAAAGGTTTTGTAATTTTACCAGGGTTCAAATCATCTAATGGGAGTGGTAAGGGATCTATGCATGTACGTATAGCACTTTTAAAGCTATTTTCATCCACGAACCCCGAGTTACTCACAAATTTTAACGCCAATTCCCATATATTTTTGCATGTTTCGTAATCCATCGTTCCTTCTTCAATTCCACTATCTTCCAGTTTAAGTTGAATTGATTTAAATGCAGTAATAGTGGCTTTTAAAGTCCTTTCGAAGATGTACTGTGATAATAATTTTATTTTATTTTGATCAACATCGATTTTTGAGTCAATTAAAATAGTGTTTGGTTCAGCTTCACTATGTGCAATTGTAATATTTGAAGAGCCAGGTTTCAAAGAAATATTTCCATTAGAACCTCCTAAAATCTTATTTATAGATTTTAATGCCCCTAGTTTTTCGGCTGTTACAGTTTCCTTTATAATTATCTTTGGATCTTTATTTGCTGGGTTTTCTGTTTTAATTTCAATATAATTTTCCCCCAATAAATCAATATTACCACCAGGATTAGATAAACCTTTAACACTAACCAAAGCTCCTATCTGTTTCGCTTTTACTTTATGTGGATTTTCAAAATCAGACACATGCTCATTGAAATCAGTTATAATGGCCCTCATAAGATCGTATAACATTGGATTGTTGTATACAATTGATCGATAATCATCGATTTTGTCTTTATTAATTTCCAATGATCCATTGCTTTCTTTAAAAACACCAAGAAATACTTTGGCATCATCACATTTTGGGCATTCTAAAAGATTTTCCTCATAATAATTCTGGGCAATATTTTCCTTTGATTCAGATATTGGTATATCCGTTTTCTTTTCATCTTCAGGCAAAGGTCCCCACTTTAATGTAAAAGTTTCACCAATCCTTGATGGGCAGCATTCTTCTTCACAGTTAGATATATTAGATAGTCCAAGAACAGTATCTTTCTGGCATTCATCATATTTTAGATACAAGGCATTAGATTCATTTTTAAATTCTTCGTTAACTTTATATTGACCTCGTTTACTTACAACAATTTCCTGCCCGCAGCAATCAATGGCTACTCCGGGATTTAGCCACACATACCAGGAACCATCTTTTTTTTCTGGTTTATCTCCATTGTCATCCCCCTCATCTTCAACCTCCAATCCACAAACAATTCCAATTCCATGTATCAGGCGATTTATTAAGTGTCTTTTGTCATTGAAGTAATCTTGTTCAGCTTCGAAATCCCTGACTGTCATTAATTTCCCATAGAAATAATTATTCCTTTCAAACTGCTTTAAATCACATCCTAATTCCTTATCTTCCTTATCACAAGCCATTTAAATCCCCTCCTTTCAATTAACTCTAATTAATTTTTTTTAGGAACTTTATGTTAATTTAGTATCTATTTCAATCCGGGATCGAACGTTAAGTTGTCCTGAACTTTCATTATCCCCTAAAACCGTGTCTCTGTTAATGGCAGAACCTGTTCCCAGACGCATTTGGGGGGGTTTGGACAAGAATGAGTTTACCCCCAGATAAGTGTGCATACCTAAGTAAGTCCATGGTTGTATAATCACCGCACCCGCAGTAGTGTGAGCTGGTTTTTCAACTTCTATTAATCTCATAAATGTCTTTTGCAAACTTCCAATATCAATTAAAGGTTTATTATAGATTTTAATGTTATTCTCGAACTCCATGGCCAGTAAATTTTCTTTATCTTTTATTATCCATTCGTTATCTTTCATAGGGTGTATTTCAGCATCATTTGAAATATTTATACCCTTTTTCAGCAGTCGCTCCTTTAATTTTTCAGATAATTGTCCCTCTGTTAACTTATCGAGACCTTTTGTATCAATAGTGAAAATATAAGGTATAAAAATCACGCAAAAATGATACGGAGCCTGTTTTCCTAATAATTCTTTTAGAGACTGTGATTTTTCACATTTCAATCGAGATTGGCAATTGGTGTCTTTACCATATAACTGCCAGTTCTCCACAATTAAAGGTTCATTACCTGTGTATATCTTTATAAGTTCTTCTAATCCCTCTCTGGTCCCTCTTTTCTTGTAGAGGTTCACGGCATTTTTTAGGAACGTTCGTTTCTTACTTTCTGACCAGCTCTCATCAAAAACTGTGGAGGTCCAAGTGGCAAGCCAATCTAGAAACTCTCGAGGAGTAGAATCGGCATCAAAATAGCTGGATATATCATCGATTTGTTCCTCCTTTTTCCACATAAAAGTCTCAAAAAGGGACATGAAACGTTCCAAAAACTCTCTACTGATTTCGTTTTCCTGGTAAACTGCTGGTAAATATCTAAGATAAGAAATTCGTGGGAAGTATGCTTTAATTAGCCGTATTGTAGGGGTGCTGAATTCGTCTGTAGAAATTAAATCCAGTTTAATATGGAGGAATCTGCCTGGAATATTAGGAAGAAGCACGTCATATATATCGGCTTCTGACTGGAAAGTGGTTAGTTTCATCCAGGGAACATTATTATTTGGCGTGTCTTTGTCAGAAATAAAGTAATATACATCTACATGGGTTTTTGGAGGGATATCCGCATCTAATTCCAGCCGATGCCATTTGCAACTTGTTTCGTAACTGTCAAATTGTTCGGATACGTATACACTACTTGTTATATCATATCTATCTTCCTTGTATTTTCGGCGTGTTACCTCGTTATCCTTGGTTATTTTGTATAAATTACCATCCAAACCATGGATTTCTGCAGGATTGTTTTCATTTTCATCATTTATTGCGGTAATATTCCTTAACTGCCCATTTACTCTGGCAAAAGTTACTTTAATCTTATTATCTCGAACACATAATGTATCATGGCTGATATCTACTGTTTCAGGTATTTCGAATTCCTTTATTGAGTCTAATTCTTTATTTAAACATTTTAATGGATCAATCACTTTGTTTAGGATATTGTATAATAAAATCTGCTCTGAAATACCGTCTATCAGGTAGATATTACCACATTCATCAACTGCTATGTCTTTAATTTTAATTTCAGTATCCTGTTTTTCATCTATTAGTTGTCCTATTTTTCCACATTCATCTACGGCGGTATCTATAATTTTAAATTCATCCAGAGGTAGAATTTCATCAATTATGTGTCTTGGATTCTTTTTAAGTTTAATTTCGTCTTTATAGACTTCTACCAGCCATTTAAATTCTGTGGTCACTGGTATTTCCCCCTTCCACATTCTTCTCCAGGACCTAGAATAGTTATATTGTGCTTTCCAGAGTAAACAAGTTCGTTTTCATCGATTACCAGTTTTTCACCATCAATTTTATGGCCGGAGTTCGTTAAGTTGACATTGAAAACACAGTCTACACCTTCAACTTCATCCAGAACTTCATAGATTTCCGATCGGAACACATTCCTTCCAAAAGGCCAACCATCTCCAGTGTATCCTGTGAAAGGATTTAAAAATTTATTCAGAGTTTCCACAGCTCTTTTATTCATTATTTTTTCATCATATCCAGTTTGAGGTTTTATGGTGGCGTTGACTGTTATTTTAACGTATTTAGGGTTTTCTGTTTTAATTTGGGTTGTTATAAGGCGATGTTTATCCAGATGATTGCATACTGTCTTTAAAAATCCATCGCTAGCCCCGGGTTTTGATGAGGTATTTTCAGGAATGCTCTCCGGAACCACTAACACTGTGACTGTGTTGTAATTCTTGTCAGCCAGTGCCTTTGCTCTTCTAACCCGTAGCCCGGGTGTGGATTTAGCCAGTTCTTCATAGTCATGGGAAGTTACTGCGGTGTATGGAGTTCTTAAATCTTTTCTGACTCTAATTATGGCATCTTCGATTGTTTCACTATTAAAACCGCCAGAGGCTGGTTTCTCATTGGTTAGTTCTATATTTTCAATATCATCATCTAAAATCAGATTGATTTGTTTGGCTGCTACATTCCCTTTTTCGCCATCAATATGGGTGTAAGTGGTAGTTATTTGATGTTCAGCTGGCGGAATCATTCCATGGATCCCATCTCCAAATCGGATTATCCCATTATCGAGATCCACCATAAAATGAAGGTCATTTTCTTTAGAAGCAGCAAAATCAGGGACTTCAACCCACTCAAATTTCTGATCGTTATAAATAGTACAGATTCTCGTGCTTTTTTCCATCACAAGATTTTCAGTTATTTGAGTTGTACACCATTCTTCCCCTTTTAGAGTTTTTGATGATTTTGAGGGTGGTGGTGGCAGGCAAAATGTTTGGTTGGGTAATCCATTACTGACGCCCACATCCAAGCCATTACCATTTTCCCCTTTAACCTGCTCTTTTTGTATGGCTTTAACTGTGTTCAGACTGATTGACTCTATACGTGGAGGAATTTCGTAACCTTCTTCCTCTACACGGCATCGGATTTCAGACGGAGAGCCCCGTATCTGTAGTGAAACCGAACCACTGAATGTGAATTGGAATGTTTCATCTTCTTCCTTTAATTTAACCCATTTACCATTCTTATTCTTGTACTCCCATTTCAACTTAGTTGAAGGGTAAATTTCTGGAAGTTCTTCACCATGGCTACCTCTTTCTATCAGATCCTTTTCATGAAGATTAACCATGATATCTAATTTAACAGGCAGTAATTTATCATTGAACTCCAACGTCAAAGTACTATCCTTTCCAGCGGTTTTTCCAAAGGCGTAGTAGTAATGGCCTTCCATTCCATTTGCAAAAGTATTATCCGTGATTTCATAACTGTCTTGGCTTTCGATCTTGATTATTTCTTGCGGAATCACATTTATTTCCTTCAAAGTTTCAAAAATAATTTCTGATGGTTGTTCTGGTGTTATCGTTGCCAATTGGGTATTTTGAGGTATGATTATGGGAGATTTACTTTTATTGGAAAATGTAACATCAGTAATGGCAGGAGTTGCTGGTTTTGTTCTTTCTCCCAACATCTTGAGAAATTTAAGCCTATTTTTTTCAGATACCAGGTCCAGGCGATATATTTGCATTTCTACTAGCCATGCAAAGAGTTCAATAAACGTTATTCCAGGATCATGAATATTATAATCAGTCCATTCTGGATCATAAATAGGAATTAGCTTTTTAGCATCTTCTAATAATTCCTGGAAGTTTTTATCATCCAATCTTGGCTGAGGGAGTGACATTCTATACATCCTCCATATTTATACCCACATTAACCGTGTGTGTGGAACTGTAAATCATAGAATAAGGTGTAAGACGGACTTCAACGTTTTTATCTGGAGTTAAAATGTATTCTTGTCCACTACTAACCATTAAGGTTACCGATATGTCTTTTACATAATTTACATTATCCATATTCTCTAACAAATTATAGAAATCAGATATACAAGGCATTCGACCAAATGCCCAGCCATTACCATCAAATCCTCCTATTAAAGGATTTAAAAACCTTTTTAGTTGTTCATGTGCCTCTTTTTCAACATAGGAAATTGCGTTGGCAGTAAGTGCAATGATGTGTAGATTTACAGAAACACCGACATAAACTGGCTCTGAAACCTCAAGAATCATGGTATTAGGGGAACGATTATACAAATAATTTTCTACCTGTTTTTTCAGCTCCAGAGATAATTTTGGCCTATCATCTAAGCTCTGTGGGATGATTAGTGCTGTTACATGTCCAGGGTTGTTTTGACCTTTTTCATCAAAATTGGGGAGGCATTTAACCCGGGCTATAGATTGTGAAGCTTCCTTTGCTACCTCTTCATAGTCCTCTATAGTGATAGCCCGGTTACGATTTTTCAACCTTTTAGAACCGCGATCAATGAGTTTATTTATATTTTCAACATTTGACCCCCCCTCAGAAGGTAAGGGATTGTAAACTTTATCTACGGAGGCTATTGTGCTTTTAAGACTCTTAATTTCATTAGCAGGAAGATTTCCATTAGACCCACCACCAGTGTGGTAGTTGATTTTTATGTTGTCACTACCGATAGGGGGTATTCTGCCATGGTTTCCATTTCCAAATTTCAATTCACCAGAATAATGGTCTATCTCGTAACATCGTTCGTCTGCAGCAAATAATATATCTTCTTCTGCCTTCCATCTAACCCAGAACTCAATTAGATTTCCTCTCAAATCATGGACTTCATTGACTTCGAATTCTTTGTCATTAATAATTTCCTCAATTTCGGACTCTAAAATAGTATTAAACTCATTTACCCATACTTCTTCTGATACAACTGGACTTTTAAGGGTTTTAAAACTTTGTAAAGCTGTACTATCACTAGATCCCATCACTTCATCCTTAATGCTCTCCCATTGAACTCCCCACGTGGTATTAAGATATATTCCACGCAATAATGGGCCATGTGCCTTCCATTGAGTAGAATCAGGAAAGCTCCATCTCGGGTTAAATAACTCAATTAAACTGGGGCAGGGTTTGACCCCAAAATCTCCTTTATTCTGCTTTCTTAAATAAGACTGACCAGACCCTCCATTGGTTTGGAGTTTAAGTCTGTTTTCCACATCAACGGCCTTTATCCAGAAAAGGTCTTTACCAAACTTTTTAATTCTCTTGAAATCAGAAGGCAAGACAAATTCAACAACATCGCTTCTGGTTAAACCCTGAATTTTGTCTATTACATCCAAACTGGCCCATTCATCATTTTCATTATAATAATACCATTTAACACGCGGTAAATTATTTTCTGGCCAAGGATATTCATCTATAGATAAAAATAAACATATAGGCCCTTTTTCGAGTTTTTGATCGAATCCAAAAAAGATGGTTTGTTTTTCATCTTCTAAAGGATTGAATAATTTAAATGTTTTAGAATTTTGTCTTTTATTTATAGTGGTTATATCTTTAAATTCCAGAGCATTGAATGCTAATAATTTGTCTAAAAATCGCCCCTCAGAGTTTTTAATTTCAATTTTTATATCCGTTATTTTTGGAGGTAATATATTACTTATGGTGAAATAATTTTTATTAGAATTTATCTCCATCCGACAGGCCACAGATACTGATTTATCATCTAGAAGATATTTTACTTCTCCATATCCACCATCGAGTATTTTTATTTTTAGCCAATAATTCATTTCCCCATTAACTTCATTGGGTTCAATATCTTCAGGGCAGGTAAAACTAATAGGATCTGAGGTTTTGAATTTATAGTCCAAATCTTCAATGGCCATCCAGCTCTTCCCATTCCAATACTCCCATGAGAGAAAAACATTTTGTGTTGTCCCTATTGTATTGAGGGTGAATGTCATACTGATCTTTTCACCTTTTTTTGAAAAACACTCTTGACTTGCAATATAAAATGTATCATAGACTTTAGGGGTTTTACCAAAAGGCAGAATGTCGGATTCAAGATTAAGAGGTGTGTCATTATGAAAACACATGTCAGGACCATTGAGGCTATCAATAGAAAGACTTATTCCTTCAAGAGGCGGCAGCTTAGAATGATTACTGAAACCTATACATCTAATCCAAAACGTGTTTATTCCATTGATCTCCCTTTTTTGACTGGGTGCTTTATAGGTTTTTTTTAATGATATTTTAACAGGTTCATCTTTAAATTGGGAATGTTTAATCCTTCTTATTAGCCGTTGCCACTTATCACCAGTCCAATATTCCCATTCTAAGGAACTTAACGTTTCAAATTGATCAGATCGCCACTGAGACAGACCCTCAAAGAGAATATCTATATAAATATGACAATCTTTGCTAACACCTTTCCTGAAATTAAAGAGATTATCATGCCCTAAGTACAGAATATGTTCTTGGAAGTTTTTTCCATTAAATAATTCAAAGTACGTAACTTTTTTAACTTCAGCTCCCGAGTAATGCGCATAAATAAGTTGATCTTTAAGGGTCACTTTGCCATCAGATACATCGGAAACTATGACATAATCATTATCATCAATATTTAAGGTGTCTCCCTCATTCAAACCCTCAGTTTTATCCAGAAAAATTTCTGAATCCTTTTTTTTAGTATTGTAACGTAATTTAGTATGGAATGGAATCTCTGATTGCCCTGAAGTTACATTGGATGGACTTCTGTAAATTTTATCTTCTGTAACATCCACACAAAATGCTTCCACCAGTTTAGCTGGTGTAGCCAGCATATTTTCTTCTGTCTCAAAGATGATTTCATCCGCAGCTATCTGACTTCCTTCAGGTACCAGTACATGTTCTGGGGTTCCATCGGAGAGTTTGAAGGTGATAGGTGCTCTTGCCGGGAATGCTGGTAGTAGTTTTAGTCCTAAAATGTCTAAAAAGGCTATTAAATTTTTATCAGGGGTTCTGTTCAATCTATCTATGATTTCCTTAAGGAAATAGATGAATATCCTAGTCAAAGCAATTTCTGGACCTCTATCTCCACTTAAACTCAGTTCTGGGATATAGTTAGGAGAAATTGCTTTAAATTCTTCCCATATCTCTTCAGAAGTTCTTGGATCTATTGCTGGAGCTTTCGTTTTATCCTCCCTCCATCAAATAGAATGGATAAACCAGGTTAAACTGGTTATTAGTTGATCGGACTAAATAATCTACGCTGATAATGATTTTCCCTTCATCCACTTTTTCTGTAGACGCCTGGACATTTATGACTTTGATACGGGGTTCCCATAGGATCAGGGCTTCCTCAACAGTATCTTCCATCATCTTTATGGTTGTGATACTAAGGTGTTCAAATACATAATCGTGAACACCACAACCAAATGTTGGCCTCATTAACCTTTCACCTTTGGAGGTTGTCAGGATGATCCAAATGGCTTCTTTGATATCCTCTTCATACTCTGACATTCTTATTTTCCCATTGGGATCTGAATTAACTGGGAATTTCCAACCTTTACCTAAAAAATCCCTGACCATCTTTATTTCCACCTTATCCTATGATTACAGTGGGGCTACCCATAACTATGGAGTTGGGTGGTCCACTTTCAGTTATAATATCGCCCTGACGGGCTGCAGGTAGATTATTTATCAAGACAGTAGCACTTCCCATACTTACCACACCACCTACATGAGGCGTTGGGCCTGGAGATACTAATGGACATGTATGGAAGTCCGAAGTTGCCCTCCAAACGGGCATTCCTCCTATCAATACGTTGGCGCTACCTGGTCCTGGGCTTAATGGTGTTCCGTGACTGGTTGAATCTCCTACTCTTGCTGCTGGTGGCAAAATATTCACCTTGTAATTATTAATTTATTTTAACCAGGGCTCCCTGAATGGTTAAGTTACCAGTGGCCTTTATGGTCATCATTCCATCTGATTCTATAGTTACATCTTTAGATTTTATGCTGAGCTTCATCTGGCTGGATATGTTAACTGAATTTTGTGTAGAATCAATTACAATTGAATTATTCCCTGATTTATCTTTAATCTCTATTTTTTCCCCACCTGATGAATCATCCAGTAAAATTGTGTGACCAGCATTGGTTTTGATTTCTAATTTTTCATTTTTCCCATCTTTATCATCATCAAAGATTATTTCATGTCCACTTCGAGATTTAATCTTTCTTATATTGTTTTTTTGATTAGAATTTGGCTCTGGTGCTTTATCTACACCATTCCAGAGTGATCCTATTACGTAAGGATGATTTATATCACCATGTTCAAAGGCTATGATCACTTCATCACCTACTTCTGGAAGGAAAAATGCTCCCCGATCTCCTCCAGACATAAAAGTGGATACTCGTGCCCAACCACTCTCATATTGCTGATTAAACCAAGGAAATTTAACTTTAACCTTCATACCACTGCTATCATCATTCTTGGTTACTAAACCTAATACAATTCCACCAATCTTGCTCCTTGAGTCATATCCACTACTACTATCTACCAGATCCGATATCGCCAACAGCACCCCTCCTAACTTCAAAAGACATGGTATACCCATCTCCAATTGTATGTTTAACACTTTTAACGTAATATTTACCTTTAAATCTATTTCCTACTCCCTCAATCATAACATTAACTCCCGGTCTTAGGTAAGGAATTCCAATACATTCACAACTACCTTCAATTAAGTTATTATTCGATTTTTTAAGGACTGCGATGGCCATGGCCTTCGCTTCTTTTTCGTTGCATATTGGCAGGTTCAGTTCAACTTTTGCCTCTGTTTTCAGGCAGTTTTTGATGAATTCTACACCAGATTTAGATTTAGTTTCTTTAGATTCGAGATCAGCGAGAGTTGCTGTAGCTTTTATTGGATCGTTTGGTTTTTGAGGATTATGTCCAGTTACTGTAACTTCTTTGACTATGTTAGCCGTGGTTAATCGCGGACTGAAACTTAGAAGTTCTTTCCCCCAAGTAAGGGTCATCATGATGTTGTCTTCAGAATCCCTTGGTTTTCTGAAATAAAGTTTTTTATCACGAATAAAGAATTCAAAGTCCAGTTTTTTAGCAAGCTCTGAAAGATATTGATAGTCTGTGGTTTCTGATTCCTGAGTAATGTTTTCGCAGGGTTTTATAGAGGTTTTTTCAATTTTATCGATTTCTAATCCATGTTTACGGGCAATTTCTTCTGCTACCTCACTAAAATCCTCCTTCTGATTTATTTTACTATCTAGGGACATTTTCGATTTTTGAAGACAGCTGCCATAGTCATAGGCCTGCACTTGAAGCGTGGGGATCCCACTGGAAGGGAAACTTGGGTTTAGGGCCGTGATTCTACCTACAAATAAAGGTGTTTTAAATTTATTGGGCTCATTAGCATATCCCATGTAGAGTTTTATCTCTTCTCCTCTTTCTGGCCCTATCAATGGGTTGTCTAACCATTCATAAGTTTGATTGTCAATTTTTAATCCTTCACGAAGGTTCATATCTAGTATGCTGGGATTTTCCAGATTTTCATCTATTGTTAAACTTATAACAGCATTATTTAATTCTCTATGACGTTTTCCCCCTATTTCTATCAAAAATTCAGGTTTATAATAGTCAATGTTAACTATTTGCATGTTATCATTCCTCTGACGGTGGAAGAGCTATTTCCTGACCAACTTTAGGTAGTCTGGGATTTTCTATGTGGTTATGATCTGCTATGACTCTCCAAAAACTCGGATCACCATATTCTTCGGCTGCTATAGCCCATAAGCTGTCGCCTTCTTTTATGGTATAAAGCTTGGTTCTATCTGATGATTCCAATGGCCTTTCTTTCATGCTGATTTCGGTTTTGTATTCGTTGAACGTTACGTTTAAAGTTGCTCTGAGAGGAATACCTTCCGGACTGAAGAGGGTGAATTTTTTGGTGGCTCTGGCCAAAACACATGTGAATGTAAAGGTTCCCCAAACAAACATGAGAATGGGTGGAGCATGAATCTCTGGGTCGATCTTCATCAGATCAGTGACCCTGGAGGTATATGTTCTCACATCAATGTTTTTCTCGTACGTGTCAAAGAATAGATCCATAGATAAAGTTTCCAGATTTCCACGGCTGAATTGGAGTAAAGGTGATTCTAAACCAGGGATATTTATGCTGGCAAATTCATTGCTTTTTTCCAGGGAATACTCAGTGGGGTTGAAAAGAACCGTAACCATATCCTTGATTATTAACCTCTTATCAAGAACCAAAATGAAGGCCTTATTCAACTCTGATAAAATTGATGAACTAGGCAGATAAACCCCTCCTCTCCCTTTCAATCTTTATCCTCCTTTCAATAATAGAATAAACTTGATCCGCCATTTTATTAACATCTATATTTGAAAGTGAAGTTTCAGAAACTGTAAATTCTGAATCAAGTTCTTTTCCCATAGTTTTTTCTTTGACAACTTCTTTTTGGGAGGTCTTAAGATGTGCTATCTCTGGATAATTATAGAACAAACTTTTATGGGAAATTTTAGGATTATAATCGTCGAATTCTCTATTAGACACATAATTATCAATATAATCATTATCAAACAGCTTTTTATTATCTTTAAAAGCATTATATTTGTTTAATATTAAATTTGTCGCAAAAAAGGAGTTTTTAATATATGGTGTGAATGCATCTTCAATTTCTAAAAAATGTCTATTTATTTGTCGTTCATCTCTTCCCATCTGATCAAATCTAGTTAAAATATTTGTTGCGAATATGGGCCGTTTGCCGTTGCAAATGGTTTTAAAAACCTTATTAAAATTTAAAAACCCCAATTCCCTGTGTTTTCCAGATTTTTGTATGTCTAATAGTTTAGTTAAGTATGTGGTAAACAGTAAACTAAAGTTTGGTGAAAATAATTCATTAATAAAGAACTGACCCTTTTGAATGTTTTGTGTGTTTTTAGTTAAACTAACATCAAATACATTTTTCTCTCCAGATAAAGGTAGATTGAGATTCAAATTAATCGGAATATTATGGGATAAAATATTTGAAGTAGATTTAGATGATATCATTTTAAGGTATTTATTCAAAACTGAACGTTTCAGAATGAATGGGAGAGCGTAGATGAGATCTGGTGATCGATGAGAATAGCTATGTAATTTCTTGAATAATTTTGTAATAAAGTCAGAGTTACTTAAAGACAAATCTCCATGTTTAAACATTATTTTTTCTGAAAAATGTAGGTTAATCAACCCCATATTTGGATAACTAATCATTTTACGCCTTCCTGATTCCATTATGTGCCAATTCTAATGTTTCCACCGCAACAGTGCTGCTATCAGTTTTAAGATCTGGTCCAGTCCATTTGACTGGGTAAGCATCACTGAAGAACCAACGCCATTTTTCATCACCTACACTGTCCAGTAGTACGATGAAACCGTCTTTTCTTTTGAAATGACCACTTACCACTTCCTGATGCCATTTCCATAAAACATCAGAATCTGTGATACCTCTTTTCAGGGTTATATTGGGATACTTGGTTAATTTTGGGAGTTTATGTATGTGATCATTAACTCCTCCTTCTTTTATCTCTTCAAACTCAGTCTCTGCCTGTAAACCAGTGACTTCTGTAAAACCGGCAACTATAAGCCCCTGAATTTCTACCAGGAATCGAAATCCCATATAGGGATCTACTCTCTGGGCCAAAGTCAATTTACTAACCTCTAAACTTCATTCAAGATTCTGGGATGTTTGATTTAATTTCTGATTGATTTTTGATATCTCATCGCACCATTTTCGCCTTTCACTGTGTTCCATGTTCAATATATTTTCATGATTCCAGTGGAAGTGATATGCAATAAAGGCTACCTCTTCATATATTTTTTCAAGGGGGTAGCCCGTCATTCCCCCGGGCCGATATCCACCTCAAAGTTATATCCACAATCTGGACATTTTGCTTTAATTTTGGGAATACCGTCTTCATTCACCTGATTATAAAATTCTTGTAAATAGACTAAATCAGATGCAAAAAGTTTTTCCACTACACCAGGAGTAATATTCTCATTGTTAAGCTGTCCTAACTTAGTCAATACCCTTGAAAAAAGTATAACTGACAGATAAGCTGGGTTTTGCTGTACTCGTGGGTCTTTGAGGGGTAATATTTCATCTGCCGCTGTTGCGAGCCTCATAACACCTTTCCGGTGGAGGTTACCATCATCATCAATGTAGCCTTTGGGAAGTTTGAACTCGTACTCTGTTTGAAACAATTCTCCACCACCTTAAGGCTTTACCCTTTTCATTCCTTCATGGACAACTTCCAAGGTTTCCACTGCAACATCCGTTCCTTTAGCATTGAGATCTGGCGCGTCATATTTGCTGGGCCATGCATTTGCAAATTCCCAGCGAGCTGCAGGATTTCCAAGCTCATCTAATAGGATGATGGCCACTCCTTTACGTGCATCTTTGATTTTACCGTCTTCCACTGGTTTACGCCATTTTTCATAAATTTCCAAGGAATCTGTTATACCCCATTTCAAGGTTACATTTCCATATTTATTTAGTCCAGGTATCTTTCTGGCGTTTGGTGGTTCATTCCCCTCCCTATACTCAACCACATCACTGGTTGTATCCGGGATGGTGACTTCACTAAATCCTGCTTGAACAATTCCATCTATCTCCAATAAAAATCTGAAGTTCCTGAAAGGATCTTTTCTTTCTCCTACTGGCATTTTATTAACCCCCTTTAACTTTTAGCACCCGCAGTCCACTGAGCTATACGGAAAATTACAAATTCAGCAGGTTTGACGGGTGAAACTCCAATAATAACAATTAGCTTGCCATTATCAATATCGTTTTGAGTCATAGTAGTTCGATCACATTTAACGAAAAATGCTTCCTCTGGCGTATTGCCCATTAAAGCTCCATCTTTCCAGACCTGGGTTAAAAACTGATTGATGGTCTGTCTTACACGTGCCCATAGTTTTTCATCATTTGGTTCGAATACTACCCATTGTGTGCCTTCATCTATTGATTCTTCAAGGTAAATGAATAATCTACGAACATTTATGTATTTCCAGAGAGAATCACTTGATAAAGTACGAGCTCCCCATACTCGAATTCCTCTTCCCTGAAATGAGCGTATTACGTTGACACTTCGAGGATTTAATGTTCCCTGCTCATTTTTAGTGATCTGTAGTTTAAGACCTTCTATCCCTCTAACGACTTCATTTGCAGGTGCTTTGAAGACTCCTCTTTCGGTATCACTACGAGCATATATCCCAGCCACATGTCCACTTGGAGGAATTGAGATTAATTTACCATCGGCAGGGTTTATAATGTTTAGCCAAGGGTAATAATAAGCGGCATATTTACTATCAAGTTTATCTCGAGGTCTTAAAGTACCAATATCAGTAGCATTGCTTGGTGAATCTATTAAAGCAAAACGATCCTTGAGATTTTCACAATGATCAATAACTGCACGTGTTAAACCAAGGTCACTGATATTTTCTGAAGCCGGTGCATAAACAAGTGATATTTCATCAACTTCTTCAAAACCATTTAACCCTCTCTTATTTTCAGGATCTGGAATTCCACCATCCGAATTTAAGCCTTTAAAATCGTTTAAAGAGAGTTTATTTTTGGTGATGAAATATATGTTATAGTTAACATCATTTGAAGGAGTAGTTTCCCAACTACTGGAAACAGTAACTGTTTTGCTAGATCCATCATAATCTACTATTTTTCTTGGAGTTTGTTCACCTATCTGAATCAGTTGACCATTATAAAAATCATTCTCTGCAGATGCCTCGTTAGCAAGAATAAGTTTTGTATTAGCATCAGATCCTGATGCTGGAGTTCCAGTTCCTGTAACTTTATAGTTAAAACCATCTTTCAGTTTTACAAATAAGTTTATTTTGTAATGAGAAGTGTCGTCAGGAATAGATTCATCATTATTCCAAGGAGGATCTATGGTGGCTACCTTACTTAGTCCATTATATCCTGTTATCGTTCTTATTTGTCCTTTACCCTTACCATCTGTAATTTCAATGGTCATTCCATTGTAAACATCATTTGTTGTACTGGTTGTGTTTAGCTTGACCTTATAACTTTTTTCTAAATCATTTACTATATCTGGCTGAGTTAAATTCTTCACAGAATCCTTTAATCCTTTAGCTAATGTAATTAACTCGGTTGTGATGTTTGGTTTTATTTCTACTTTAACAAGGTTGGAAATATCATTAACCCGTTTTTTAATGAAGTCTGATGAACTTTGATCGACTTCTAAATTATCAAACACCTCAATATCAGTTGGTTTTTCTGATTTGGCAGTCTTTGGTTGTGGTATTGATTTCAAATTTATTTCAGGATCTAATAAAATAGAATCTGAAAGGTCTTTAAAGTAGTACACTGTTAATTTAAGCCCATCTGTAGTACTTTCAGAAATTTTGATCGCAATGTTGTTACCCCAAGTTCCAGGTCCAATGGAAGTGATATCCAATAATTCTGTTGAAAAGTTATTTATATCCTTAATGGTCAAAGAAGCAGCTTCAGAGTTGCTATTAACAATTCTTGCTATGTAACAGCTTTTACCTCCATTTTCGAAGAATCCTTGAACTGCAAAAGGCATATATTTATCTTCATCAAAGTAACTACCGAAGATACGTTGGTATTGAAGCCAACTAGTAACCAGTTTCGGCTTAATTGGTCCTCTTTCAGTTTCTCCTAAAAATCCAGCAACGCTAGTTGAGACTCCCTCAATTGGTTTGGATCCCATCTCAATTTCTTCTACATAAACTCCTGGTGCTAAATATTCTGGCATTCTATTCCCCCATTTTTTTTGTAATTAATTTTTATGAAACTATTCCATCTCAGGACAAGGACCTGGTGATTTTGGTATAAGAAATGTGGGGACTGGAGGTAATTTGCTGACCTTCCCCCCTACTTTAATTGGAATCTTCAAGAAACAATAATATTCAGCTCTTACTTGGAGCGTGTAATCACCATCAGGAACGTTGAGGAATAAATAATAGGAATCATGATTTTTTATTGGTTTTATACTAGTTTCTTTCAACGAAACATCCAAATCACCAATGGGTAACTCATCAGAGTCATTAACTAATAAATAGAAAGCATAAGAGAGTTTATTACAATGACTTTCAAGGGGAATTTCATCAATTTTCGTCATCCTTTTTCCTCCTTATTTCATGTTCTTTAAACTCTATTTCAGTAACTCTGGTAATCTTTTCTTTACGTAATGAATCTATCTTGACCGGTGAAACTTCAATAGAGATGGATAGCTTGTATTTTTCAGAGCCTAAAACGATGGTCCATATCTTATTTAGATCATCGATAGACAGGGGATTTAAAAGAAGCCTTAATTTTTGACCTGTTAAACTTCCATAGAGATCAGAACCATTAATTTCTTGATTCTCATGGATTATTTGAATTATTTTACCTAACAAAACATGTGGAGAAACAGAAGGAGCGGGAGGGGGTGTTAGATGAGGAGTAAGTAAATAAAATAAATTTAGGTACTTAGGAGGATATTTACGTTCTTCTTTGTTGTCAGAAATTGAATATTCATAATCGTTTTGATTTCTTAAATATACATTTTCAGTGACTTGATATAAAAATATGGTTAGTTTTTCATTTTTTACGTCACTAGGAGAAGAAGTGGTAATATCATTTTCACCAAATAATCCATCGGAATTATTTTTAAAAATATTCTTCAGTGATTCTCCTACTTCATAAATGGCTTCATAAGTAGCCATTGAACAATTCCCCCCCAAATATAATAAATCTTTTATTTAGTTATCACTTACTAGTAGTCCGTCACAAGTATATTAATGTTTCGTTTATAGGGGTCTGTAAAGTTATTGGGTGTTGGTATTTTTAATGTGTTTTTTTGTCCATTTTTTCATTTGTTTTTGTAAATAGTTGGTTATTCCGTTTGGTGTTTTGTATTTTCTTTTTAATTCGTCTGGTAAGGTTTGTCGGTAGTAATTTTCGTTACAGCTGGTTGTTCGTGGTATGTTTGGGTTTCTGGTGTATTGTGTGAGTCTTTGGAAGTCGGGAACTATTTTATCTTTGATTATCTTCTGTAAAATCTTGGGAATCAGGTTAAATTCATCGAGTAGTCTTTCTAATCGATGTATTGCGATTTCATCAACATATGTGTCGAATATGTGTTTTATTTCTTCGAAATAGAACTTTAATTGCTTTTTTTCCTCGTCAGATGTTTTATCAGACTTTAATAGTGGATATAATTCCTGTTTAATCATCTTAAACAGGTGAAATAAGCATTGCTGGTGTATCACTTTTAATTCATCGGTTATGCCTTTATATTCAAGTAATCCGTCAGTGGTTAACGAATAAAACTGTTTATTTTTTGTTGATGTCTCTATGAACCTTTTTATGGTCTCATATTCCATATTCGGGCTTATCTCGTCGGCAACTGGAATATTTAATATGTAGTCGTATAATGTTAAACGGTAGTGTCTCTGCCCGTTAAGTTTAATCCACTGCTCATCATAGCTGTAATGACCAGAATAACCGGTATTTATATTTTCTATCCGGTTTCCAAGTGTTTTAGTTTGCCAGTTTCTTATTGATGTATGTGATGGTGAAACACCTAGGAACGTTTGGAAGTCTTCTGCAGCTTTACGCAGTGAACGATGCCCTGTTTCTATGAACGACTTTATTTTGTCGGTGAAAATCTTCGCATATCGGTGGTGGGGTTTTATAACCGAATCCAATTGTGTTACGAACTTTTTACCACAATTTTTGCATTTGTATTTTCGCAGATAAATCTTCTGAGAGCCGAATTCGCCTAAAATCGGGTTTCTCTCCTGATATTCCTGTCGGGTCACATTTTTTGACTCACAATTTGGACATGCAGGTTTAACATACTCAAAATGATTATCAGCAAGTAAATTTAGGGCATGATTCACATTCCGAGGTGTTTCAGAGTTTTGAAATCTTTCAACGAGGACATTTTCAAAATTTGGTTTTTCCAAACCAAAATCGGAAAGTTTAAGTTGTATGGACCCAATACAAGAACTGAGAGTAGGTACAATTACATTCGTCATGTTAATATATCTACTCTCACCTTATATTTATCTTTAACGTTCTTTCAGACTGAACAAAGCATGAATTTTGGGTTTTTCGAAATTAGAAAAATTTTCACTCAACACCCAAAAACTTTACACCCCCGTTTATACATAGTGAAAACTTCTCATGTTAAGAAAAAATTTTAGGGATTCCATAGTGAAATACGGATATTTTATTAAGGCTTCCTGAACAATGTTAATTCAATGAACAAAACATCCTATGGGAAAGATATAGGGATCAGCGCAGATTTCGACCCGGTCCATGAAGGTCATGTGAAGTTAATTGAAAAAGCCCGGGAATTAGCTGATAAGAAGGGAAGTGAGGTTGTAATCTATCTAAACAAAGGGTACAGTGCCAACCATGCTCCGTTCTTTTCTAGTTTTGAGGCCAGGTCCAGGATGGCCCTGGAAGCTGGTGCTGATAGGATAGTTTCCATTGAAGGACTGCACCACAGATTAACCTTGGCATACACTGTCCCTATCCGAATTGCCATGATGATCGAAGGTGGTGTGGTGGATTACGTTGATGCCGCTGATATTTCAACCCCCCGGGTGGAAAAGCTCTCTGCAGAATTCGCACGGAAGGGTATATTCAGTGGTATTCCCCGTAACCTGCCCAACAGGAATGTGATCCGCTGGTTTGCAGTGAACGATTTTCTCTATAGGAAGTATCACCGGAAGATGAAGTTCCATATCATCCCCGAGTACAAGATGGATGGGGAGAAGATTTCGGGACGAATTATCCGCCAGGAGATACTTAAAAATCAGTTGGAGATACCAGGGCGTATTAAGAAACTCCTGCCTTCTTCTACTGTAGAAATTTTGGAGGAAGAATTTGAAAACCACCACCTACCTGCCAAAAGAGATATAGATACCATTACACAGAGGTTAAACAATTATTCAAGGTCCAAACTCCTGAACATTGCCCATATCAATGCCGATGCAGCGGATGAACTGGTTAAAGGCCGGAGATACAGGCTGGAAAACCAGATCTGGGCATCCTTAAGGAAAGCCGGTTATGGTCCTGTCCTGAGCAGGCTGGCCATAAGTGCCGTGGAAGAGGATGTGACCAAACAGGAAGTCTTCCAGTTAATCAGGGATTACGAGGATAAAGGGATCATCCCTCCAGACATGACCACTGCCAAGGTCACAGAAAGGGCCTGGTTCGTCGCTTCAAAGGCGGATCAGGGGGTTCCATCTTCAGAGGCTCATAAGATGTTCCGGAAGGGTGAAAAGATCAAAGAACCCCCACTCTACTCTTTAGATGCTGGCCTGCACCTTAGAACCTTCGAGGTTGAATCTGTAAAAACAGGTATGGAGGCCGAATTATTCGTGGATAAGAGGGGTGTGATCGCCTGCCAGATCCGGGCCCCTGACCGTAAAATAAAGAGCCCCCTTAAGTTACCGGCTAAACAGGCCACCTATCTAAGATTGTTGATTGATTCCCATTTCATACCCCTGCAGGCCCAAGTGGTTGAGAAAAAAGAAGGTTTTAGAATCAGAGTTTGTATAGAAAAGTGAATAATAGAGAATAATAAATAGTAGCCCCTTAGATTTTTTGTTTGAAATATCGGTTTTTCTTTTTGTTTTTTGTGT
>ENA-UOOR01000801-UOOR01000801.1-fermentation-metagenome-genome-assembly--contig:-NODE-801-length-41341-cov-9.570242_pt1 | contig 41341 bp, 35 predicted proteins | sample MGYA00245780_ERZ724029 | MGnify/ENA primary metagenome ERZ724029 (study PRJEB28704, sample SAMN03018315) | fermentation metagenome | biome: anthropogenic terrestrial biome; feature: soil; material... | reverse complement strand
AAATTTAATACTTTTTTTAATGATACTTGTTGTCTAAGATTTGGGGGGAATTATAATTTTATCTATCAGCTCCTGGCGAGGTATACCGGATTGTTCACTCATCATTTTGATTGTGGCGATGGGGAGAATCACTTTGGCCATTGGACTGTTCAATATTGAAAATTTGGAATTATAGGCTATCAGATCATCCTTCAGTCGTGGAAATTGCTGCAACAGCCATTTCAGTTTGGTATCACCGGAAAGAGTCAATGTTTCCGAGTTATCGTTTGGTATAACACCCCCGTTGCTTCCGGATGTGTATGTTTCGTTTTCTGTACCATGGTGAGCACCATTGCCTGAAACCGAATCCGTACCCCAGGATAGCAGGCGCTGCTCCCCTTCGAGCTGACGGATATGGGTGCAATCCTGCATCATCTCCATCACACCACGGAAGTTACCTTTGTCGTCTCTTACCGCTATATACACGATGTAGATAAAGAGATCCGGCTTGTTAATCCAGAACTCGGCTTTACTTTGTTCCCCACTGCGGAACTTCTCAATAATCTCCTCTACCAGGTGGATACTTTTGGGAGGGTGGCAGTTGCGCACCTCACGATCGATCACACCCTTGCTTCTTGGGAAAACACGGTGTTTGGTATCGGTGTAGAACTTTACCAGTTCATTTTCATCCACGAAAGAGATATCTACCGGCATATGCTGATAGAGCAGGTTAATCTGCTCCAGCGTCAGTTTACCATGGGCCACATCCAGCACCTGATCCTGTTTGTCGTTCTTAGTCTCATGGCCGTATTTGGCGAGCAGCGACGTCAGATCCTGCATAAAATCGTTCTGATCCGCCAGTTGATCCGTTGCTTTTTCCAGTTTATGTTGCAAAGGATTATGCTCCTCGGCAATCTGCTGCCTGGCTCCCCCGGAATCCGGCAGTTCAATTCCAAAGTAACCTATTTCGCGGTCACCCGACTTCAATTGTTCCATTTTGTCGGCAGGGATCAGTTTCAGGGAGGTGGGATAGAGAATCATCTCCTCCTTTTCCATCAGGTCGCGCAGGTCGGCAGCCATCTCCTTGTAGGTGTCGATGAATGCTGTCGCATCGACCTGCTCGCTTTGCAATATCTCCCAGGCCTTGTTCATCTCGTCACGGATGTAATCGTCATACACCCACATGGTGGTAGTGGGCCGGTCGAAGCCTTCCCGCTCCAGTGCCGAGTAGAGTTGATTCTGTTTGCGACTGAAATGCACTTTATAGGGCAATATCTGCTCCATCAGTTCCAGCCATGGATTCAGCATAAAAGGCTTCTGGGCAAGCGCATCACCCTGCTGCAGCAATTCCTTCATTCGGCTGTTTTCCCGCAGGTAGGCGTCAATAGTATGGCCGTAGGGTAATGCAGTCTCCTCTGTGTTCATCAGTCCTTCAAAGACCTCCAGCATACCCCTGACATCCTCATTGCGGCACTCCTCCGGATCTTCATCCTTAAGCAGTTGCTCGGCTGCGGCAAACTCCGCAGCCGAGATCGTGCCGACTTCATTTTTCATCCGGGTCCTTGCCTTCTCAAGTGACAAATGGCCCTTGTCATACTGCTGTTTGATCTCCAGCATCCGTCTCAACTTGTCCTGATCGAGGCTGGCAAATATATGATTGGTTTTCTGCTCTTCCATATGTGTCGAAAATTAACTTATCAGACACAAAATTAAGGAGTTTACAGCCAGGTTGCAATACCAGATAATAGCTATTTTTCTGTTCACCACATCCCTACTGATAGGCAGTATACCACGGTTTTGCAGTATGACAATCCCGTTATGCCATCATCAGAAATATAACTGGAGACCAACTGTACCCTGATTGGCTTCAGGCCCTTTATTTTGTAGAAAAACGGAAAATGGGGTGTAGGACATGAAGATACCAAAGTCTCCAATTCCAGCCTGTAGCAATAGATCAACCGTAACGGGACGGATATTCAGGTTGCCCGGTTGTTTTATTTTACTTTCACGTCCGTTGCCACTTAACCAGATTTTGGAAGAGGAGGCAGTCTTGACCTTACCCACCACACCTGCATTCAGGAAGATAGTTTCTGACCGTCCGATGGGAAAATTCACCTCCAGGAGCAGGGGAAAGGTAAGGTAAGTAAAATGGAGCCGCGAGTTTTTCAATGTTTCTTCCGACGTACTGATCACTGTTTTATAGTCAACCACCTCCATAAATTTGTTTGTCTGCAGGTGCATGGAGTTGAATTGGATACCAAAGCCCGTCACCAGGGAGAGGCCGTTGTTGCCCAGCTTCCAGTGATCGTCAAAAAAGTTCAGGTTGTACTGTAGCGACCGGCTTAAATTGAGAGATGAAGCCATCTCTCCGTCGAAGTCCCATCCAGTAGGCATATTCGAAAAGCCGATGCCAAATCCGGCCCAGTGCGATGCTGCGACATTGCGTTTGCTTTTCGGTTTGAAAATATCGGGAACGAATATGTCGAACTTGTTTTCATAACGGCGTTCCACACTTTGGTCGTCCATAAAAATTCCCTCATAAATTTTATTACTCCATATTGTATCACCCGCTTCGTTTTGCCTGTAGACAGACACATTGATTTCGTCGGGTTGTTCCCGTATAACCACCGTCCGGTCCTGATAATGAAAAGTGGTATCGGCTGGAAAGAAAGAGGAAGCGTTCACACAGCTCATGCTGGCCAACAATGCAAGAATTGTAAAAAAAGTTTTCATTGATGATATGTTTAATTGTGTAATTGCGTGACGATGTCTCCTGGGAGGTTGTTACTCCCTTACAAACAGTTTGTTGATTAGCTCTTCCGATTTGAGATCGCCCTCCATGTATATCAGAGTGGCCTGTTGATCATCCCCAATTTTGAAGAGGATGTACCGGTTCATTTTTTTTCCTTCATCGGGAAGCTGGTAGTAGCCTGAACGTATGATGCCGTTGCTAATCACCTCCTTGATTTTTCGGGCCTGCTCTTTGTCGGCATTGAGGCACTGTTGCAAATCGTCCGACAGAGGAGCCTCGTACCGCAGGGTGATACTGCGGTATAAGCTAAGCCGGTAGTTCTGTACCGCTTCACCCGACAGGATGACCATGGTGCTTCCCTTCAGCTTTCCATACTTCTTAAAGATGCTGTTTATTTTCAAATTCTGTCCCTGTGCCGAGGCCATAAAAAGGAGCATTGCACAGCAGAAAATAATAGTTCGTATTCGTGTCATAAGTGTACCTGTTTACCTGTCCGTTTCTTATTTTATTATTTTACTCCCCCATCAGGCGAAGTTGTTCTTCCAGCATATTCTCTTCTGATTTCACTTTCTCGAACGATGTTTCAGCATATGCCCGCACCACACCAATTGTGGTAACCTTTTCCCCGTTTATCCAGACGCTGTTTTCTGTCAACCCGTGGTCATCCCCTGCTATCCGATTCAGAAGGAATACCCCCAGCAACAGGCATGCAGCCATCGATGCGATTTTCAGGAAGCGGATACGCCTTGTTTTTTTATTGTTGTCGACAACCGGCACATCCTCTCTCAACCCTTTCAGGAACTCCGTCACGCTTTCCTCCTCACTGAAATAGGTAAAAAGAGGTGCAATTTCTGCCAGCTCATCTGTCGGAGTTACCTTACTAAAGTACTGCCGGAGCCGTTGCTCTTCCTCCCGTGTTGTCTCACCCTGGAAATATTTATCCACTAGTTTTTTCATCTCATTCATAAAGCATCCTGTTTTATTCCATTGTGTCCGAAAACGCCAACCCTGGTTTCTCTTTTCTGCAGACAGTTCAGATACACTTCCCGCAGTTGTCTCCTGGCCCTGGAAAGATTATTTCGTACCGCTTCGACGGCAATACCCGTCAATTCTGCAATTTCGTCCGTCTCATATCCCTCAATCTCCTTCAGCCGAAGTATTTTTCCTTGCAGTGGAGGCAGCGCAGCAATGATTTGGTGAATGAGGGCATGTTCCTCTTTTATTTCCAACAACTCATCCGGAAGATGTGCCGCCGCTTCGGCATGCTGCAGTTCTTCGAGGGGTTCCCCGGGATGTCTTCCCCTGATTTTGTCGATGCTGATATTTTTGGTCATTGTCATACAATAGGCTTCCATGTTCTCCGGTTCGCCAGATGTCCGGCACCGGTGCCAGAGCTTCAGACATACTTCCTGCACCACATCCTCCGCATCTTCACTATTTTGTGTGATACGTTTTGCGACGTGAAGCAATGCAGGTCGCAACTCTATGACGGTTCTTTTGTATGCAGCAATGTTCATTTCTACTTATACGACGTATATAAATGAAAAACGTATCATCGGAATGAATTATTATCTCAGAAAATAGCGATAACCAAGGGGAAGAGATGTGCGAATTTCGGGCTGAAGAGGTGCACAATCCCTCTGCCTCAACCTATTGATGAGGAGGCTGTCTCCAGAAATAAATAAGACGGCTGGACGGGATCATGCTGGTGGATGGCTACACCAAACCCGAAGCCGCAGGAACAATTAGACTCTGCTAAAAAGGGGTAATTCAAGCTTCTTTCGCCGTACTGTAGTCGGGAAAAATAGCGAATATGGAGCTGAAGCCCGAAATATCAAAAATTTCTTTTATTTGTGGTTGCATACCGAATATTTTGAGTATTCCTCCCTGCACCTTTACCTTCTTCTGCAAAGTCAGAAATATGCGTAACCCGGAGCTGCTGATATAATCCAAACCGCTGCAATCAAGGTAGATCATTACACCCTTTTCATTATATAGATGTGCAATGTTACCTTCGAACTCGTTGTAGTTGGTTGTGTCGATTCTACCGTCTATCTCAACCAAATAACCTTCATCTGCTTTTCCAATGGTTATCTTCATACGTTGTTTATTTTTTTTCGTTATTTCCATTTTCTCCCCAGTAAGTGATACACATCATGGTGATGTCGTCCGACTGCATATGCCCATTCACAAAATCTTTCACCGACTGCTTCACCCTGTCGGTCAATTCCTTAGATGACTTTTCTCTGTTTTCAGCAAGCGCATGGATCAGCGCATCCTCGCCGAAAAGATTTTTGTTTACATCTTCGGCTTCTGTCACGCCATCGGTGTAGAGAAAGATCTGATCCGACGGATCCAGCCTGACCGTCTCATCACGATAGTCAAATACCTCGAATATTCCCACCGGAATGGCTTTGGTATTGCCGAACATCTGCGGTTCTTTATCTTTGTTCAGCCACACCGGGGGGTTGTGCCCCGCGTTACAATATTGTAGCTCACCGGTTCGCAGGTTCAGGATACCCACAAAGAGGGTGACAAACATGTTGGACTCGTTGTTGATGGTTAGCGTCTTGTTGACCGACTGCACGATCTGTGCAGCACTTCTGTTTTTTTCCGACATCGAACGGATCAGGGTAATCGTCACAGCCATAAACAATGATGCAGGAACCCCTTTTCCCGATACGTCTCCAATGGCAAAGCAGAGGTGGTCATCACCAATCGGAAAGAAGTCGTAAAGATCGCCTCCCACCTCCATGGCCGACTCCAATGAGGCATACAATCCAATCTCCGGCAGGTTGGGAAATGGTGGAAAGATGTGCGGTATCATATCCGTCTGAATGCCACGCGCAATGCGTAACTCGCTTTCAATCTTTTCTTTTGCTGAAGTGGTCTCCTTCAGGTCGGCAATATATTTGCTAAGTTCCTCCTGCATGAACCGAAAAGAATCATGCAGTTCCATCATTTCATAATTATCTCCTACCGCGGGCAGTTCGGTGTCGAAGTTGCCCCCTGCAATGTTTCGTGCCGTGTGAGCGAACTTGGTGAGTGGCCCAATTTGTTTGTTGATGATCCGCACGGTAGCAATAATCAACACGGTCAGTGCCACTATCGAAAGCAGGAAAATCATGATATTGAGGTTCCTCAGTCCGGCATACATCTCCCGGTGAGGATACACCACTCCCAGTGACCATTTTGAGGAGGGTATTTCAGTGTGATAAATCCAGACATCACCCAGCTCCTTCAGGGTTACCTTCGAGAGCTTGCTTTTGCCGCTGATCATGTCGCGTCCTATCTCCCTTAGTCTCGGTTCATCAATCTCCTTTGCATAGGTAAAAATAGTCTGGTTCATGATGCGCGACGCATCAGGATGAGTCACGTAGACCCCATTCCCAGATATCAGGAAAGCATATCCCGTGTCAAATATTTTTACCGAGTTCACAATCTCGGTGAGAAACTCGAGCGAAATATCAATTGTGATGATCCCCCCTAACACTCGGCTGTTGTTGATGTTTCTGTAAAAAGGTGCCGAGTAGGTAGTCATCAGTACCCCTCCGCCACCTTCATCGTAATAGGGTTCCGACCAGTATGGTTTCTTCAGTAAAGCCGGAATCTGATACCAGTCCATGATGAAATAATTATACGCAGGCGACCAGAGATCATGGCTCCGGATCTCCTCCCCGCTGCGATAAGCATAGGGTGCAAAGGCATATTGCTCTTTCGAGAACATATGGGGTTCAAAAGCAATGGCGCTTGCAAAAACAGCATCGTTGTTACGCACAAGCTGCTCTAAAAAAGCATAGATTGAATCTTGGGAGAGCGCATTGGTTTCCATTATCCAGGCCAGGTTATCGGGGATCATCTCTGCCGGGCTAATGATTTCTTCTATCTTGTAGACAGCGCTTTCAGCCAGGTGAATGGCATTTTCGCGGCTCTCTCTTTCGATGGTTTCACGGGCAAAGAGGTAATAGATGGTAAAGACCGATCCTCCCAAGATGAAACAAAAGAGGAGCACTCGAACAATTATTTTAAAGGATAGCCTGTTCCGATTCATGTTAATAATATGATAACTCAATGGAATATAACCATGCAATCATTTGAAATTTAGGGTTATTTACCCTTTGGTGATTTGTAAAACTGCTCAAATTCGAAGGTCTGATGCCCTTGCGTTCCTTTTGCCATTTCGAAGACCTCCATGGCCCTAACAAAATCCGTTTTCAACAGTTCTCCCTTTTTTACTTTTTTCTCTCCGGGGTTCATCATCTCCAACACTTTTTCCAGCATCCAGCGCTGGTGAACCCTGTTGTTTGGTAGGTGCGCCTTGTTCATCTCCCCAATCACCAGATCGATGGCATACTCCCGATGCTGGTTGGCATACTCCCACCCTTTCAAAGTAGCCTTCAAGAAACCGGCATATGCATCACCTTTGCTATTGAGGGAATCCTCCAGGCAATAGAGTCCATCTTCCGGAATATCCAGGTTATAGTCGGAAAAGAAAAAGGTGTTCAATTCATTCTCATCAATTCCACAATTATTAATCTGATCATATTCATTGTAATACATGACCAACAGGGCATCCACCCCATCCACAAGAAAAAGGTTTACTGTCTGCAATATCCTGACAAGGTCCATCCGAATACCATGTTCCTGCATAAAGGCAAGGGGTACATCTTCGAATCCACTGCTCCAGATTCCCAGTTTTTTGTTGTGTAGTTTTTGTGGTGAATCAATACCGCTCTTCTTTTTGGTGACCATCAGGAGTGCCGAATGCTGGGATAGCTGACCGATATTCACCAGCGGAACACCACTTGCCCGCTGTCCTATGGCATCGAGCATAAACGTGGAGACCACATCGGCTTTTCCTTGCTTGAGTAAATCGAGTGAGGCAATGTTTGCAGTGGAGTGCTGGATATCCACATCCAGTCCCTCCTCCTGGTAAAATCCCTGGTCCTGTGCGACATAGTAACCGGCAAACTGGGCCTGCGGAATCCAGTGAGGCGTAAAGACCAACCTCTCATTTTGTGCCAGACAATTATTCCAACCAAACAATAAAAATGCAAGCCCCATGAGGAGGGCAATGCATCGGTAGCTGTATGTGAAGCGTTTCAATTCAAGATTATATTAGATGATCACAAAATATGTTTTAATCCTGCAAGTTTACATAAAATTTTCGAATTACTGGTTGTTTTTATTATTTATTTCAGATGACGACGTTCAGTTTATAGCCCTGATAATCATTTTTATTCCAACTCCAGTCGAACAAATTGGTCTTTCAATGGTTAACCGTGTTAAATAAAAGAGAGATGTTACAAAATTTAAAATTTTCCATCCTTGATTTGGCCTATTACACGGAAAATGACCCTACTCCCGGTGATGTGTTACAGCACTCCACAGAGGTTGCCCGAATGGCCGATAAGCTGGGTTATCACCGCTATTGGTTTGCCGAGCATCACAACAGTGCAGCATTGATGAGCATGTTTCCCGAGATCATGATCGCCCATGTAGCTGCCAATACGGAACACATCCGTGTGGGCAGCGGCGGGGTTATGCTCCCTAACCACAGTGCACTGAGTGTGGCAGAACGGTTTTCGATGCTCGAAGCGTTGCATCCGGGGCGTATTGACCTGGGCATAGGCCGTGCACCCGGTACCGACGGCAGGACAGCCCTTGCTCTGCGCCGCTCGTGGGAAATAATGAAGGAGGATACTTTTCCCGGCCAACTCGACGACCTGCTGGGTTACTTAGCCCACAACCTCCCAGTAGATCATCCTTTCTCCAAGGTGATTGCCAATCCCGACCCGTCGCTTGCACCCGATATATACATGTTGGGATCGAGCGGAGGCGGCGTACAGTTCGCCCTGGAGAAAGGACTTGGTTTTGTCTTTGCCGGACAGATTAATGCAGAGATGGCAGTTCCGGTGCTAAAGTACTATCGGGATAACTTCAAGCCTTCCATTTATTATGATGAGCCCAGAAGCATCCTCTCCATCAGTGTCTTCACAGCCGATACCGAGGAGGAAGCGAACTACCTCGCAGCCCCTACCCTGCTGATGTGGACCCTGCTCTCCACCGGAAAACGATTTAAATCTTTTCCCACCAGCAAGGAGGCCAACGACTATCCTTACACGCTGCAGGAGAAAGCTATCAGGGAGCAGCAGCTGTCTAAATTTGTGATCGGCACTCCCGGAAAAGTAGCCGAACAGCTGCATGATTGGGCAGACAAAACCGGCGTGAATGAGATCATGCTGGTAGACGGCTATGCCGAGATGGAAGCGCGGAAGAACGGTTATGCCCTCCTGGCAAAAGAGTTCGGTTTATGATATTTTCGGTGGAAGGATAACCGCTCCCCAGTTTTTTCACCGACCATACACTGGCTGTATCCATTTTTCGGGTGCCTCGTGCAGGCTCATTGCCGCCCAGCGAATGCCGCGCTGCATGATCTCCAGTGCTTCGGGAACCTCGAAATCTTTGGCCACATGTCCCAGGGATGAGTAAAAGACCCGCCCCTTGCCATACATCTTCTTCCAGACCACAGGTATGACAGCCCCATCGATCCAGGGAGCATGATCTCCACTGAAGATTGTTGTAGCCAGCACCTTCAAATTGGGATCCACATGCAAGTAATACTGTTCAGAGTTCATGTGAAAATCCTTCAATCCCTTTGTTATCTTGTCCTCATGATCGGTAATGTTTACATCGTATCGGATTACCCCTCCGGGGTGTGCCACCCACTGGCCGCCCACCATAAACTGAAACTCCGTGTTGTTCCGAAACGCATCGCCGATGCCGCCATGCCAGCCGGCCAGTCCCACGCCCCGTTTTACAGCCGTAAGCAACCCTTCCTCCTGTTTCCCGGTGATGGTGCCCATGGTCCATATCTGTACCACCAGGTCGAGGCTGTTCATCAGCGTGCTGTCGGTATAAACATCCAGGTTGTCGCTCACTACCACCTCAGCCCCTTCCGATCGTATCCAGGGCACAAATATATCGCGTGTTGGCACCGGATCGTGTCCCTCCCAACCTCCATAAACAAACAGCACTTTTTTCCCTTTCAGGGAATGATCGCTCTGTTGGGCCATCAGGGAGGAGGAGATTGTCGTTGTCATCAGAAGCAAAGAAAAATAAAAGATAATTTTTTTGTCGATAAGCATCATGTCAAGTTATTTTGTTGTTGTCGGTAATTCATCCGTTTACAGACGAATGTCGGTTCATGATTCCCAATAGGGCAGTTTATAAGGTTCCCTGTAGGTATAATGGTACAACCTGTGAGCCATTGCCTCCTTGTCGTCACCAAAGCTCAGTGTTGCCGGATCCCACTTCACGGGCCTGCTCAGTTCGGTGGCAATGTTGATCAGACAGCAGAGGATGTTGGTGCTGCAGCCGGCTTCCACCGGTGCAATGGGATTTAGCCTCGTGCGCATGGCATCCAGAAAATTCTGCATATGGGGCGCACTCACCTCAAAGGAACCCGCAGCGATCTCCTGCTCCGTTTTTTTCAGCAGTGAGGGATCGGAACACTCAATGTAGCCACGGGCTACCTTAATCCATCCCTTGGTGCCGATAAACTGTATGCCCTTGTCGTCCGGTTTGTCGTCGCGGAAAGGTTGTTCCGTCATCACGATGCCATTCGCATATTTCACTGTGGTGTATTCCGTTCCGTTGTATCCTGCCGGGATATATTCAATCGGGCCTGTACCATCGAGTCCCAGCGCCCATTGTGCGATATCGAAATGATGCGCTCCCCAGTCGCCCGTAAACCCGTTACCTGTCTCCCGGTAATAGCGCCATGTGCCCCACTCTCCCTTTTCGCGATAATCGGGAGGCGCAATGGGAGGACACATGGTAGGGTTATAATGTACCTTCGGGTCGTTCAGCGGTCCCAGCCAGAGCCTGAAGTTCAGGTTTGAAGGGACAGGCATTTCAGGCAGATTGAAGGGCTTCGGTGGTTCACCGATGCGCACGTATATTTTTTCTATGTGGCCTATTTTACCTTCCCGCACCAGAGAGACAGCCTTTTGGAATTCAGCACTGGAGCGCTGCTGGCTTCCCACCTGAAACACACGTTTGTGCTTTCTAGCAGCTTCCACCATGGCCAGGCTCTCCGTTATTGTGTACGACAACGGCTTCTGACAATAAACATCTTTACCCGACTGGCAGGCGTGGATGGCCGTGAGGGCATGCCAATGATCCGGCGTGGCAATGGAGACCGCGTCAATGTCCTTTCTTTCCAGTAGATCCTCATAAAACTCGTAGGTGTCGCATTTCAAGGGCAGGCTGCTTTTCTCCTGCCAGCCTTTGACCACGTTCCTGAAGCGGTCGTTCTTCATAGAATCCGCATCGCTTCCTGCCACCACCTGCACGCCCGGGCATTGGGAAAATGAATGAAAATCGCTGATCCCCTGTCTTCCCAGGCCGATAAAGCCCAGGTATATTCTATCACTCGGTGCAATCCTTACCCCGTTCATGGCCCACGAGGGGAGAATGGTCAGTCCTGTCAATCCCAGTGCCGAGAGGCCCAGGAACTCTCTTCGTGTTACGCTTTTTGATCTGTGCTTCATATGTATATGTTTTTTTAGTATGATAGGAACATTGTCAATGGCCGATGGCATCCATCCGGGACAAATATACAAAAATTTGTGAATAGCAGTTCTCTTTCTCACAACTTAAGTTGCTCCGATTCTTTTCTTCATTTAAGTTAAGATATCTTCCCTATTCTCTTGAATAGAAACTATTTTGAATTCAATCCAAGTCCAAAATAGAAATTTTGTGTACTTTTGCAAATCGACATTCCTATGTTACACAAGCTGGCAAACACATGTAAACTTTGGCTACCATCTACAGCTAACCAAATTTTAATATTTCAAAGAGTTGTTTAAAATTATAAAGAAAAAAACAATGTATCATCTTAACAAAAAACATATGAAAATAAAGTTTGTCGTTTTAATTCTATTACTGTCCGTTAAGCCATTGTCCCTCCTCGCACAACATCGGGCAGACCAGCAACACTTAACTGATCCTCATTCATTTTCTATGATTTTGTTGGGCGATCCCCAAGGATATGCGAAATACGACATCAATCAACCACTTTTTGAATTATGTACAGCATGGATTGCAGACAACATACAGAATTTAAATGTCAAAGCAGTTTTATGCACGGGCGATTTGGTAGAACAGAATGAAAACATTGTACTCAACCGCGACATGCTGAATCAGACCAGTAGCGAAATGTGGAAATCCTGTTCCCGAGCTTTTGAGCGTCTTGACAACAAAGTACCATACATTATTTCTGCTGGTAATCATGATTATGGCTATCAACGTGCAGAGAATGGAATGACGCATTTTCCTGAATACTTTCCATTCGAACGCAATACCACCTGGCGCAATATCTGTGTGAGTACTTTCCCTAATCGTAATGGAATTGTTTCCCTGGAAAATGCAGCCTTTGAATTTGACGACAAAAACTGGGGAAAACTATTGGTCATCACTTCAGAATTTGCTCCACGAGACGAAGTACTCAATTGGGCAAAAGAGTTAATTTCCAAGCCAAAATATAAAGACCACAAAGTGATTTTCATGACTCATTCCTTCCTGCGTGAAAGAACAGCTGAACGTATTAAAGAAGAAAATTACACGATTACACCAAATAACTGGGGAGAGGACATCTGGACGAAACTGATAGAGCCTGCCTCAAATATTTTTCTTGTTATTTGTGGCCATACTGGGAATCCGGAGAATTTTGAAAATTCAGTCGCTTACCGGGTCGATAAGAATGCCATAGGGAAAGACGTGCATCAAATGATGTTTAACGTACAGGTTCTCGGTGGAGGATGGGAAGGTAACGGAGGCGACGGTTGGCTACGCATTCTTGAATTTCTACCAGATGGTAAAACAATCAAGGTTAAAACGTATTCTCCTCTATTTGGGATCTCTCCTTCTACCAGGCACTTGGCACACCGTACTGCTCCATTTGATCAGTTTGATATCGAAATGAAATAGTATTCGGTCCCAAAAAGAGCGCAATACGCTATGAAACAGAAAACAGCATAAGATAACATATTCGCCATCATCGATATTCATCCAATCAGAAATGTGTCTTTCATCTTATCATGCTGTCGGGAAATGTAGTCCAGGAATTCCGGAGACTCGATGATCTCGATCTCCCCCGGCAGTCCTAGGACAAAGCGCCCCACCCCTTCGTATGAGCAGACCTCGGTTTTGAGTAGCCATTGGTTGTCCGTCAGCTTCTGTAGTTGCGGGGCAGCCAGTGGGAACTCCTCCGTCAGGAGGCTGGTGGCACGGAGTCCCAGCTTAAGCTGAATGGGCAGCTTCCGGTTGCTGTGTATCCGGAAGATATCTATAAAGCCCTCCACATGTTCCGCTTTATGTAGCCATGGCTCCGGCAACATCTCCACCGCCCCAATTCGGGAAACGCGGAAGAGCTTCACCTCCCTGTCTTCCAGGCAGTAGCACCATACCTGCTCGTAGTTGGTGGTGAAGGCGAACGCCTCCACGCTGCGATCGCGGATGTCGTTGCCGTGGGAGGAGGCATATTTTTTCAGGACCACCGCCTGCCGGTTCTCCATGGCCTGTACCAGTTGACGCACATTGCGGCTGAGCCTGCTGTGGACGATGGTCTCCGCCAGTATCTTATAGTCGTAGACCGTGTAGAGCTTCTTCTTCAGGTTCTGTTTGAGGATGTTATTCTCGTCGATGCTTTCGATGGCCGACTTCAGGATGTAGGCCTCCTCTTCGGTGAAGTGAATCAGCTCGCTGATCTCTTGGAAGTAAGGTGACGATTTGTCGAGTCGGATGCATCCATTCCTTCGCTTGATCACGAAACCAGCTGAACGGAAAGTATCTATGTAGCGATAAACTGAGCGGGGTGTGATTGAGAGCCTGGAGGCGATCTCCTCCACGCTCAGGTAGTTGTTCGCCGCGAGCAGTTTCATCAGTCGGAGCAGTCGCTCAAGTTTGGGTTGATCCATGGTATTCAATTATGCCATTGTCAAGATATCCAAAAAAGTAAATATGAGTCAGGCTTCTATCACATGTAATTTAATCGACTCACGTAACCGACAGGCCTTCGCGTAAAACATTTCGTTCCCCCCAAAGGCGAAGAGTCGGATTACTTCGTTGTTGCATTTCCTGCATCTTCCCCGTACCCTGACATCGTTCATTGCGGTCAGGCAAACTTCGGTCACCTCTATACCTTCGGTGGCGATCTCTCTGCAATGAGCGCAAAAAACAAGATTTTCCATTACAAAATTGTAAAAATGTTTTTCTGCCTCATCGAGCAACACCGCCAGTTGAAACGAGTTAATTGTTATTTCAGGTAAACTCCTCATAAACACTTTCTATACATTCCGGTTAAAGAATGTACAAAGGAAAGTATTTTTTTTGACATCTTTTGTCAATTGTAAGTTTTATTAAAGGAAAACCTTACAAAAAAAAATATTTTTTCTCCTCTTTTTTATAATGAATTTCAGTTGGGTAGTGACACTACCTGCGGTCACCCGTTATTAAATAATTTTCCTCCGGAAATATCCCAAAACTTATTGAAAAACTCGTTTATCTTCACCAGTACATTTTCCCTTTTTTTAGGTCGTTCACTTTTGGCGGAGAATCTCGACATGGGCGGCAACACTTTTGCCAGAGCCGTGCCGGTGGTTTGCACATAACCATCCCGGAATGCATTGTCCACAAAATTATAAGTTGCCTCCCGGTTCAGGTTCTCCTCCACGATAATACGATCAAGCTCCTCCATCTTTTTCTCGTCCACGAATTTCTTCCAGTCGTCGTCCACCTCAGTCGTTGGCGTCAACGATTCAATAAACGTCTGAATCAGATCTTTCTTATTTCTCAATTCCACGCTCGAATCAATTGCCTTGTAAATATCAATCTTAACCTCTCTGTTTTTCACATGATCCTCATGATATTTCTTAATCAGCATCAAGATATAGTCGATGTTAATCTCAACCTGCTTGATGAGCTCCATCTCAAAAACGATGTCGTCATTGATATTTTCAGAGTCTCGTTTACCCAGTTCTCTGAACTCCCGGTACAGATCGATATAAGCGCTGTGGTAATCCTGCACATCGCGTTCAGTCAAAATGCCTCTTCCTTTGAACTCGTCAAACGAAGAAAGGATATTTCTCACCTTCAGAATGGCACCATACAACTTGATAAACTCTCTCTTGTTCTGTTCACCCACGATTGATTCATCAATGGGATATTTCTCCAGCAAGGTATACACCAGTTCAGCATACCCGGCAATGTTCTTCTTTCCGTCGGTATAACCGTTATAATACTCATCGAAAGTCTTCAGCAGCACCACTCCCCCCGCCTCCTTGTCGCCAAACAGGGCTATGCTCTCGTTGGTAGCATCCTCCAGATTCCGGAAGCAGACGATATTACCGAATGTCTTCACCGAATTCAGGATGCGGTTCGTGCGCGAATAAGCCTGCAAAAGTCCGTGTAACCTCAGATTCTTATCCACCCAAAGCGTATTCAGTGTGGTAGCATCGAAACCCGTAAGGAACATGTTTACCACAATGAGCAGATCCAGCTCCCTCTTTTTCACCTTTTCTGAAACATCCTTATAATAACCTTGAAACTTATCAGCAGATGTGTCAAAATTCATATTAAACATCCCGTTGTAGTCCTGAATGGCCGCTTCCAGAAAATCACGCGAACTCTTGTCCAGACCGCTCGTGTCATCCGAGTTCTCATCGCCCAGGATACCATCCGTCTCCACTTCATCCTCATTCGCAGCATAGCTGTAAATAAGAGCCACCTTCAGCTTTTTATCGCCCGGCTTATCCTGCAATTGTTTTTTAAACTCAGCATAATACTTTTTGGCAACATCAATGGATGCGACCGCAAAAATGGAGTTGAAGCCCGACAGACGCCGGTCTTTCAGTTTATAAAAAGAATTGCGTTTTGTTTTCTGGTCGAAATGTTCAATGATGTAGGAAACGATGTTCCCAATCCGATCGGACGAAGCCAAAGCCCTTTCCCTGTCGATGTTCCACACCTTTTCATCCCTGATGTTCTCCTCTTCTTTCATCGTACTGATATAATCGATACGGAAAGGCAGCACATTCTTATCCGTAATGGCATCCACGATGGTGTAGGTATGCAACTTCTCCCCAAAAGCCTGTTCGGTGGTTTTCAGATCAACCCTGCCTGCACTGCTTGCGTTCACTGCAAAAATTGGAGTACCCGTAAATCCAAAAATATAGAACTTTTTGAAATTCTTCTTGATTGCCGTATGCATCTCCCCAAACTGGGAGCGGTGACACTCGTCGAAGATGATCACAAAATGCTGATTGAATGAAGGATGTTTCTTGTTCTTCTCAACAAAGATCGATAGCTTCTGAATGGTGGTAATGATGATTCTTGCGTTGGGATCCTCGATCTGCTTTTTCAAAACGGCTGTACTCTTGTTGCTGTTTGCGGCTCCCTTCTCAAACTTATCATACTCCTTCATAGTCTGATAATCGAGGTCCTTCCGGTCCACCACGAACAACACCTTGTTGATATAGGGCAACTTGCTGGCAATCTGAGCCGTCTTGAACGAAGTCAATGTTTTCCCGCTCCCGGTGGTATGCCATATATAACCACCTGCATTTATAGTACCAATGGTCTTTGCATTATAAGCCACATGAATCCGTCCCAGGATCCGTTCCGTCGCCACAATCTGGTAAGGGCGCATCACAAGCAATAGCTTCTCCGATGTAAATATGCAATACCTGGTTAGCAGATTCAATATCGCATGTTTGGCAAAGAACGTGTCGGTAAAGTCTATTAGATCCGTGATCGGCATGTTATTCGCATCGGCCCACCAGGAGGTAAACTCGTAGCTGTTGCTCGTCTGTTTTCCTTTCTTCACCGAGCCTTCCGCCTTCTCTTTAATGTGGGTAAACCGGGTGGTATTGCTGTAATATTTTGTGAACGTGCCGTTTGATATGACAAAAAGCTGTACATATTCAAACAATCCCGAGTCAGCCCAGAACGACTCCCTGTTGTACCGGTTAATCTGGTTGAAGGCCTCCTTCAACTCGATGCCCCTTCTTTTCAGCTCAATATGCACCATGGGCAGACCGTTCACCAGAATTGTCACATCATATCTGTTGCTGTGCGTACCGTTTTCAGTTTCATACTGGTTGATGACCTGCAGACTGTTGTTGTGGATATTTGTCTTGTCGATCAGATAGATATTTTTTACCGACCCATCATCACGTGCCAGCAGCTGAATGTAATCCTCCTGAATGATATACGTTTTCTCCTCTATACCCAGGTTCTGATTCGCAATCTTATTCCTGAAAAAGAAGTCCCATTCGTTGTCACTAAACACAAAATCATTCAGCCTCTCCAACTGAATACGCAAATTGACAATCAGATCCCTTTCACTCCTTATAGGCAGATAATCATATGCCTGCTTCTGCAATTGTTCAATCAGCATCTTTTCCAGATCTGCCTCCGACTGGTAAGCCGTTGCCCGTTTGTAAGGCGACTTATACTCAGCAACAACCGTTGATTCAGGATTTTCGGCAACCACATTAAACTGATTCATCTTTATCTCATTTTAATCTTCTTCATAGTAATAGGAGTAATCAATCCCTTTCATATACATTTCATGACTGTGGATATCATCCGTAAGCGCGTTATGGAGTAGCGTCCTGATTGCAGCACTATCGACCGGACTTTGTACCATTGCGCTCAGGTATTCTTTTTTACCAATCCTGCTCCAATCCACACATTTTTTCATCCGCTTCTTCAAGATCAGGTCCAACCAGATTCGCATACTTCGACCATTGCCTTCCATAAAAGGATGCGCGATATTCATCTCGACATATTTATCGACAATTTCCTCGAAAGTGCTTCCCGGCATCTGTTCAATTTGCTTTAAGGTGTTCCCTAAAAAATGAGCGACGGCAAACTGAAATCCTCCTTTCGAAATATTCTTCTGCCGAATCTGGCCGGCAAAGTCATACAAACCACCGAACAGATACGCATGAATCTGCTGCAATCCGTTGGTCGTACCCACTTCAATGCTATCGATCAGAGAACTGTCAAACAACGCGTATGCCTTTAGTTTACTTTTGCCGTCGATGGACTCATCACTGAAGGTAAACCACTCAATAAAACGGTTAGCCTGTTTGCCCGGGAATTCTTTGCCCAAAGCGATCACTCCATCCGAATCCAGCATGTCGGTCAACCTTCTTTTACCATCGGGTGCGAGAATTTTAAACTGGTTAGTGGCACTAACCACTTCACTTTTTTCTTTTTTGAGTTTCGTTTTCAGGTATTTCCAATAGTTTCGTGTTTTCGCATAGTCATCCTGATCGGTAAGAACTGCCACGACATCCAGGACGGAGAACCACCATTTGGCATTTTCCTCATCCCACACGGCACGTACTTCACGATCATTGAAAAAGCGGACAGAAACTTTATGCATATTCTTCGAAAGTTAATAATTTATTCCTGTAATACTCATATTGTTTGCGCCTTGCTTCAATCTCAGCTTGAATACTGATCTTGGAATCATTGACCAATGCATCAAATTTGTCCAAAATTGAAACGATGCGCTCCTGTTCTTCTAATGATGGTACAGGTATCTTTGCTTTACTTAGTCCCGAGTCATTGATTGAGGATATTTTTCCTGAAGATATGTATTTCCTAATTTGTGAACGAAAATGATTTGTTCTCAGAAAATAAGAAACATATTTTGGATTCTGTTTATGAGAAAAAGCAAAACAAGCATCGTGTATTACTATCTCAGTGTCACCTAACCATGCTACAGCATTACCTATATCCTCAATTGTTTCTCCTGTACTTACAATTATAACATCACCAGGATTTGCAACTCTTAATCTTTCTGCTAAGTTTGGCTCTAAATATGATTTAGCTGAATTTGTCCATATTCCATAATGAGTGTATAACTCACCATAATGAATACAGGGAATTCCTTCTTTGGTAATATCATTTTTCACAAATCTTTTCCCTCTAACAAATTCACCAACCTCACCTAAGGTTTTCCACTCAACTTCACTATCTTTAAAACCCATCAATTGGTTAAGATAAAAATCATACTGTTTGCGTCTTGCCTCAAGTTCAGCATTCAATTCATCCTCCAACTGATTGAATTTGTCAAGAATATTTACAATTTCTTGTTGAACTGGAAGTGGAGGAACAGGTATCCTAAATGTTGAGTAGACTGAAATCCATTGACGAGCATGGTCTTGAGGCTTATAATTTATACAATTCATTGCATAATAAACATATTTAAAAATGGCCTCATTATTATTTTTAGGTTTAATCATCTTCATAGCTGAAGATTTAACTTTAAAATTAAAATCAACCCAATGAAAAGAAGTAGTAAAATCATCAAATATAATTACAGGATTAAGCTTATTTGCTTGGTAAATGCCATCATTCTCATCAGTATATCCTAAAATGAATGATTGTCCTGCTGTCAAAACAGGGGTTTCATAATCATCATTATATTGAGCACTTTCAACTATATATTTCGTCGGCTGTTCATAATCTAATATCATCCCCAACTCCATAAAGTCCACTACATTTAGACAATATTCTTGTATCAGTTTTTCTATTCTATTCATTTAATAGTTTCTTTGGTAGATTAGTGAAATGTTTTCAAGCCTAATCCTAATGCCTTGTTCGACCATTTTCGTGAGGTCACGAAAATGATCAGAATTAATAGCAGATCACTTCACCAAAATTCATTTATTTTCTAAATATTCTAACTGCTATACTTATATTTCGAAATTTCTAAATAACCACCGAGCTCTTCGGTTATTCCGAACAGTTGGATTTTATTATTCAGCACCCTCCAATTCTGCCACAATTACATCGACCTCGTTTCTCAATATCGTCTGCCGTTCTACTATTTCAGCTATTTCAGCATTTAACTTTTCAATATCAATGACCTCACGGGTATCCTCCCTCTCTACATAACTGCTCACCGACAGATTATAATCATTTTCGCCAATCGCAGTATTGTCCACTAAGCTACAAAAATGGTTGATATCTTTTCGCTCGATATAGGCGTTGAGAATAGTTTCGATATTCTCCTCACCCAACTTGTTTTTATTGCCTGCTGGTACAAATTCATTCGAAGCATCAATAAACAGGGTTCTGTTTTCTTTTTTGCTCTTCTTCAATACAATCACACAGGTGGCTATGCTGGTACCGAAAAACATATTGGGCGGCAGTTGGAGTACTGCATCTACATAGTTGTTGTCGATCAGATATTTCCTGATTTTCTGTTCTGCACCGCCTCTGTAAAGCACTCCAGGAAATTCAACAATGGCAGCTGTTCCGGTAGTGGACAACCAACTCAGAATATGCATGGTAAAAGCAAGATCGGCTTTGCTCTTGGGGGCTAACACTCCTGCGGGCGAAAAACGTGGATCGTTTATCAGTATTGGGTTGTCATCTCCTTCCCATTTGGTGGAGTAAGGGGGATTGGAGACGATGGCATCGAAAGGTTCATCATCCCAATGTTTGGGCTCCATCAGTGTGTCGCCATGGGCTATATCGAATTTCTCGTAATTGATATCATGCAGAAACATATTGATCCTGCAAAGGTTGTAGGTGGTGATGTTGATCTCCTGTCCGAAGAATCCCTGACGTACATTTCCCTTGCCCAACACTTTGGCAAATTTCAACAACAGCGATCCGGATCCGCAGGCAGGATCATATACTTTGTTGACTTGTTTTTTACCCACAACAGCTATTTTTGCCAACAAATCGGATACTTCGGTAGGTGTGAAGAATTCCCCACCCGATTTACCGGCATTTCCCGCATACATGGTCATTAGATATTCATATGCATCACCAAAAGTATCGTTGTTGTTGTCCTGGTAATCACCCAAGCCTAAACCGGCAATGGAATCCATGATCTTTACAAGCAGTTCGTTGCGTTTCTTTACTGTGGCCCCCAGCTTGTTGCTATTCACGTCGATATCGTCAAAGAGGCCCTTCATGCTGTCTTCACTGGATGTACCTTTGGCCGAATTCTCTATATTCTTGAAAACTGTGCTCAGTGTTTCGTTCAGGTTGTCGTCGCTCTTTGCTTTGCCGTTTACATTCACAAACAGTTCCGAAGGAAGGATAAAGAAACCCTTTTCTAAAACGGTTTCATACCTTGCATATTCTGCATCTTCATCCGTGATTTTCGTATAGTCAAAATCAATATTCCCCGCACGTTGCTCCTCCTTGTTGAGATAATTTGTCAGGTTCTCAGAAATAAACCTGTAAAACAACATTCCAAGCACGTACGATTTAAAATCCCAACCATCCACACTTCCACGCAGATCATTGGCTATCCTCCAGATGGTTCTGTGCAACTCATCTCTCTCCTGTTCCTTCGTCATTTATTTTTTATTTGTAATCGATAATCAGATTTGAGCCCGAAGTTAGTTAATATTTATTTGAACACCATGTTGCGTTCATCTTTATCTACTGATATATTTATATAAAATATTCAGTAATTACATCATCCTCTTCATTAGCATAAAATGATGCAGATGTGATTTTTTCACTGCTTCATGCGAGGATACTTCAACAGTTCGCTGTCGTGGTAGAACTCTCGTTGATAGTGTATTCGAAAATACAGTTAATTTTGACAATTTATGTCATGATATTTCCATGTTTAGAAATTCAGATATTTTTGCTTGTTAACTATTGAAAAGTAGATATGCAAACTTTATTGTAAATTATTAATAATGATGTTGTTTCAGTCATATTTCCGTCTCATGACCTGTTCATACATTCCACCATAGATTTCGTTTCAACATCCTGATCAGGAGGTGATAGAGCTATTTTAATTCCCTTTTTCATTTTCTTTCTACATGTACAAAATACCAATTTTATGTACATGTTACTAGCAAAAAAAATAAACTGAAAAAGAATATGATATGAGTCATAAGATATTGTTAATCGCTACTTTAAAGTTATTATAGCAACTTCTCCAGCTCCATTAAATAATTTAGTAAAACGATTAAAGATATTATTTAACACCTCTTTTTTGCTGTTGTTCAATAAGTTAAAATACTCATTAATAGTTTCTTAATTGCTTTGTCTGAGCTTTTTCTATGAGCAACATGTTGGGGTAAGGATGAGACAAAGTCTTCTCACAATTCTCTGTAATATGGGCGGGTATATAACTCTCTATGGTATCTTAAAGGTTCAAAATTTTTATCTGATATCTTTTTTTATACGGTATAAATCTGCTCCAATCAAAGTCATCACCTGTAACATTCCACAAGTATCTCGCGGGCATAAATCCCAATTATAATAAACCATTGCCTTTCCCGTGGTATCCATCATCAGCCAAAGACAAAACATATGTTCATCAAAACGATTATCTAGCCGTTATTGATATACTTTTATTTAAGACTTTCAATCTCATTTACAGACTTAATATCATTCTAACCTGTAATATAATATGAAATACTTTGCTTGCTTTGTCAACAAAAGGAAGCTTTCTGAAAATATAGTTTGAACTAAATTAGTCTAAATGTACTGATCTACTATAATCGGTGTAATCAATCTATTTCTCACTTCTTGATAAATCGGGAGACCAATTTCATCTGCAACTTCTAAGGTAACAGCTAAAGCATACGGTATTAATCCCAAAAAATCACCTGCATCCTTTTTGCATATTACTTGGATTCCTAAACTGCTCTCGTCTTCAAATGGAATGGCTTTCTCTCCCACAAACACTTCATGTTGCAATGTGCCTCTTCTAACTGAATGATAGTCTGCATCATCTCGTTTGACACCCAATAAATCATTTTGCGCTTCAAAGAAAAGGCTTCCAACTCTATATCTTTGTGTGTTAGACGCAATAGGACTAAACCAACCTAAAGTTATAGTAAGTTTCCTATTTTCTGGTCTTGCAGACAATGAGGGAGGAAGAGGTAGTCGAAATAAATGAATTTTATCAACCTCTAGTTTTCCAAAACCAAGAATTGTAACTCTTTGGGCTGTACATTCTGTTACTTTATCTATATCTGGAAAGCCATATCCTATCCATCTTGTAATTATTTCTTTTAAATCAATATTTGAATATCTGTCTCCTAATACTTCATATAAATTAGTTTCGATTTCGCCCCAACTACATCCATGAGCTAGCATAACTTTTATCAAAAGAGGGATATATTGGCTATATAGCTGAGAGTTATAATCATTTTGAAAGATGTTTTTTAGCGTTTCTGATATTTTAATCGCACCTCTGGTTATTAGGGCGGTAGCATTACTTGTACCACGTGTAAAGATTGTTTTATCTCGTTCAGAAGAAGGGGCTGCTACAAGTTGACCCGGTTCTATTCTATTGCACGAAAAAACTAATGGAGTTGGATTATTTTCTAAAAAAGCCTCATTGAAAAATTGGCGACCACCATTAAAAACCATGTCAGGTTTAATTGCTTTGCGATATCCACCCCCAAACGCTGAATGAACATTGGGTAATAATCTGGAAGAAGGATTTATTCTTCGATCATACTCTCTTAATACCGCATTGTCATAATGGATAGAGCCTATGGTTATATTGTTAATACTTTCAGAAGGAGATAATAATCTTCTATTTCTCATATCCCCAACGACTTTTTGATAAATCAACTTTTCTTTATCACAATCATTTAATAGTTTGAAGTCTTTATATAAAGTCGAAAGTTCCAATCTATGGAGATGATTACCTGCACTAATTATGAATAAAACATCATATTTAAGGCTGAGAAAATCAAGCAATCTTGCCACAGGACTCATCGTGTGATAAAACAACAAAGAACTATCGCCTATTGACAAATTTATAATTTTAATAGATTTTATAGGACTACTATCAGCATCTCCCTCAAAAATCCTTTTTACAGCACGGTGTAACAAGTCAACAAATAGCTCATTGTCAGGGACACGCTCTATTCTATCGTCCAGCCACATCTTTAACTTCATTATTGGACGAACATATAAAGGTGTAGTAATTGGGAGATTATTATCATTTAAATCTCCATGAATAATAAGGGAACTCATTCCTGTACCATGAAGCCTACACTGTGCCTCATAGTTCTCTCCATAGTTATCGGGATCATCTACCATCAATCTATTAGCAAGTAAATGATGGTTTTCCATAGGCATGCCATCAAGCAAAGCTGCAACAGGCTCTCCAGTTGGTTGTGATTCAAATCTTCTGTCTATTTCAAGCGCCTCATTTTCTTCATAGTCTACTTTTATTGCAATCTGTCCAGATGGCCTAAAAAACATGATATCGTCCCACCTTACTAACTGAGTATTGGGATTATCGATAATATTTTGTATTTCATTTGCTGGCAATTCAACTAAAAGAGCATGGTATGCTATTTCTTGTATTACTGAAGTGATAATATGTTGTCCCCCTAAAGATTCGATAAGACTAATGATAGAACGATGAGACTGTTGACGTTTTGCTTCAGAACTGCTATACCATAATTGTAATTCAAATCTAATTATTGGTTCTTCCCTCTCAATTTGTTGTTGCCAAAAATCAAGTACGCCTGTTTCTAACAGTCTATCCTTAACATCCCAACGACGAATGTTTTTTAATTTCAGAAATAATGATTTGAATCCAGCTAATCCTCTCATAAATTGTGTATCAGGATTATCGGAATATTGCCGCCATAACGAAAGCATTTCATTAAGAGCCCTTTGATTGGTCATAGTCAAAAATAATCTGCCAGATAAGGATTTCTCTCTGTCCTCTGCCTTTTCGAAATAGAAATCTTCAGTTGGCTGCAAATCATCAAGTTCTATTTCTCCCATCCATTCCAATCCTTCTGTGTGCCTAATGGCAGTTACAAAATCATCAACTGTTCCTATTGTTTCAAAAACAATTACTTGTTCCGGATCAATACCTTCCGGGGTTTGTTGTATTTCCATTCTTCTTGCATCAAAAGCACTTCTCAAGGTGTCAAATAGTGGTGACAATCTTTCTGTTTGCCTTTCGGAAGAAGGATAATGAATTTTGCGCGGAGGAAAAGATTTTCCAACTCTATCTAGTCCTTGTGGTTCGGGGAAAAATAACAATGGGTAATCTGCCATAATTTTTATTTTTGAAGCTCTGAATCAACAACTATGCTGGCTCTGTTTTTTAATTCAGCACTCACTATTTCTTTCATATTGGAATCTGGCAGGTTCAATACATATTGACGTAAAACAGACAAACCAAATTCCTCTAATTCTGCATAATTAGTTCCCATCATTTTTTTTGCGATGGTTTCAGATGCATATTCAAATCGAACTTTATGTTTATGTTGAAACTTATCTAACCATGCTATCATATTTACTCTTGTGGGGGTAGGTAACGTCATCTTTATTTGAAATCGTCGCCAAACAGCCCTGTCCAACAGTTCTGGATGATTAGTCGCTCCGATAACGATTACATGACTGGGCAAATTATCTATTTGCAATAATAAGGAACTTACCACGCGCTTAATCTCTCCTGTTTCATGGGTATCACCTCGTTCTTTCCCCAATGTTTCAAATTCATCAAAAAACAAAACACATTTCCTAGTACTAGCATAATCCATTAACTTTCTTAGGCGAGAAGCTGTTTCTCCAAGATATGCTCCAATTAGACTATCATACTTCACAACATAAAGAGGCAACATCAAGGATTCAGTTAAAGCCTCAGCCAATGACGTTTTTCCGTTCCCCGGAGGCCCAATTAATAAAATTTTATTTCTAGGTTCTAATGCATATGAACGCAACAAATCAACCCGATATTGCTCTTTAACAAATTGCTCCGATATATTAACCACATCTGTTGGCAATACAAGATCAGTTAGCTTTTTAGTGGGACTAATTTCTGTAATTAAATTTTCAGCCCGAAAATCAATCGATGATTTGCTATTATTAAAGAACACATTAGTATTTTGACTACTTTCAGCCGAAGATGCTTTGTTAAGTTCATTCTCTAACTTGTCTGCTAAAATTGTATGCTGTTTACTTCTTTCTTCAGCAATAATAGCTTCCGTAACTTTTTTAATCATGGTTTTATTTCCCGTGATTGCATGTTTTACTAAATCAACTAACAAATCAGCCCTTGCCATACTTATTTTGTTCTATTAAATAGTTCTCGAATATCAACATCTAGTAATTTAGCTATTTGAAAAAACATCTCAATGGATGGTTGTGTTTCATTAGTACACCACCGAGATACTGTTGCTTCATTTTTACCTAAAGACTCTGCTAGCCATCGATTAGTTTTTTTGTTCTCTGCGAGAACTACTTTTATCCTATTAATTGGAATACCCATTTCTGCCAAAATTGATGTATTCTGCAATACATATGACTATATATTATATTACAGTCAAAGATATCACTATTTTTTGAGAAGTCATAGAAAACTTGATAATTTTTGCCTCTGTGAGATATAATGAGAAAAAAAACTTTAGCAAGACTTGAAAAGCGACACAAACTACCCATAACGGAGCCACAAATCACCATAAAATTGCAAATCAGTAAATTGTATTATCCTATGACATAAATTTGCTTCTCATACATTTAAATGCGAATATTATGCAACAAGAAGATGACCTTCAGGGCTTAGCCAAAGTTCTGGATTTTATTCGTGCCATCTCTATCCTTTTCGTAGAGATAAATATTTATTGTTGTAAATATAAAAATGATCCCCAATACTTTTGTAGGACCTTTAAATGTGTAGAAAAGAAAAAGAAGATTTGTTTATTTTCAAACGAATCCTATCTATGCAAATAGGTTACAGAGTTATTTGAAAGTATGAAAAGCCAAGTGTATAAAAGAACTTTATCCTGTATACCTTTTCTCACACCGAAGTCTTTTATTCAATTCAAAGTCTGCTAATTATCCTACGACTACTTCAAATGTATCAAAAATTATAATTATATTCACAACTTTCCAGCCTGAATTTTAACATGAACTGCATTTACTGTATCTTCACCAGATAGCGTTATATGGTATAAGGCTGATTCACCAGCAAACCTTTCAGCCAATTACCTTCGATGGGGAAATCTTTGCTGTGCCTCCGCCATGAATCGGCCGAAATGGTTTCTCAGCTGTGGTTCATTGGCTGCAAGGAACTCAATTGCGAGGGTGGGATTGATTGCGGAGCTCTTATGAACAGACATGATTTCGAGCGATTGCTGCAGCCCGGCAAAGGTATCGTATTTCTTTAGCCGGTTGGTTCCGATGAAATGAAAAATGAATCCTTTAACTCTTTCGGGCAGCCACCAGTAGTAAAATAAAACAGACAGGTAGAAGTTGCGGGCAAATTGATTGAGGCTCCGCCCATTGCTGTACCGCTCAAAATCTGAGGCAAGCAGATAATCATAATACATGTCGGCCATGATACCCGAATAGCGACCAAAAGAGGGCCGGAGCAGCGCCACGGTCTCCTGAAATACCGGGTGGTTGTCGGTAAAATGATCGATTTCTCTGTGCAAAAGGATTCCTTTTCTGATACCCGAAGGATACGATTTGTATCCACGGCCTTTGACAAAATCTCCAATGAAATTGCCAACGGCAACCTGACGACAGCTGTCCGAAAAATATATATGGGCGAGGTAATTCAAAATAAAAAGACAAATAATTTACGATAATGGTGTAATTCCCGGGAAAACCGATTCCCGGAAAATTGAATTGTCCCGGCAAATTTAATCAATTTCCCCGGACAATGAAACGAAGTGCACTTATTTCAACAGCTCTTCCAGAAACAACAGTGTGTGGTTCCAGGCTCTCTTTGCCATCACTTCGTTGTATTCGGGCGACTCGGGGTTTGTGAAAGTGTGGCCGGTGTGGGCATAGGTGATGATTTGCCAATCGGCATTGCCCTCATTCAATTCCTTCGCCAGGTTATGGAGGTCCTCCAGCGACACGCTTTTGTCTTCTGCCGGATGTTCCACAAGCACTTTCGCACGAATGGGATTGTTGGGCCGTTTTTCATCTTTCGCCAACCCGCCGTGAATAGAAACCACTCCCTGCACGTCGAACCCTGCCCTTGCGGCTTCGAGGGCGCCGGTACCGCCAAAACAGTATCCGATCACCGCAATTTTATCTGCCTTCGAACCCTGGGCTTTCAGTTGCTCCAAAGCCAATGAAATCCTGTGCTGATAAGCCTGATGATCATTTTTGTAGGAACTCGACAGTTTCGCAGCCGCTGTATTGTCTGCCGGTGTGTTTCCTTCGCCATAGATATCGGCAATAAAAGCGATGTAACCCTCTTTCTCAAGATTCAGCGCAGCAGTACGCGCTTCACTGTCCGCGCCTTTCCAGGCAGGCAGGATAAGTACTCCGGGCAACTGCTTGCCGGCATTGGAAGTGACCAGTCCGTTTAATTTCTGGGTTCCATCCTGATAAGAAACCGTTTTCAGTGATTGTGGCTGTATTGTTTGGAAAATACCCATAAGCAGGCATGCAATGATGAATCCTTTCATTTTCGTGATTTTTAAACTGTTTCAACTATAAACAACGCACAACGCGTTTTTGTTGGCTTGAGGACAGCATGCAGCACAATCAAGACAATAATTTATTGAGACAGTCCGAAGTTTAATTACCCCAGAAGTTTAACAAACGTTTCTGGCAGACAAACGTTCTTTAGATTCAAGGCATTTTTAAAAAGAGGAGCAATCTCCCGGTCGGTAAATCCGGCAATGCCGCATCCAATGCGTGTGACATAGAAGAAGTACTCGGGGTGTGCTTCTGCAAATTTAATGAATTCATCGACAAAGGGCGCAATGGCCTCCACACCTCCATGCATGGTGGGAATGCCGTAGCTCTGTCCCTGCAGGCCGACACCCTGCCCGTAGATAGCGCCAAACTTTTTCCATGCGACCAAGGCAGCGCCACCACCATGATTTCCGCCCAGGTTGCTGCCAAACACAAAAATCTCATCTGCCGCTAAAACGGTGATATGCTCGGGTGTAAATGCGGGTCGTTCGACTGAATCTTTCATCATCATCTGTTTTTTTGTTATGCCATCGTCAATTTTTCTGATCCCCACAAAAATAGAAAATTATGTGGGTTTATAGGGTGTAATAAAAAATAAAAATCTTGTATCGTCCCGGGTTTTGTCTGGTGATTCTCCGTATCTTCTCCTAATATGCTTCGAATATAGTTCGAATAAACTCCAAATTAATCTGGATCAGATAAGCGAATGATACGGATTATCTTTGGGCTTATAACAAAGTATGAGCAGCCCTGGTTTCAACATTTTCTGGAAGCTTGCTGCGGTGTTAAAAAATAAGCTCACTCAATTTTATATCCGACAAGACGACGCGGCCATTTCCGGCATTGCCCACTGAAAAGACAATTCTTGCCTGGGCATCGGTATAGGCTGAGGTGAAAACCAGGTTATAGGCTGCTTCGGTTTTGTCTATGGTGACCGATTTGTTGCCGTAGGTGGTCCAGGGATCGGCATTTTTGGAAATGCCCATGCTGATTTTTCTGTCGTTGCTGTCGGGTGAAGAGGCATTGAAGCTGAGCAGGTAGGTCTTACCCTTTGTAATGGGGATGCCTGTTTTGATAAACTGAATATGCCAGTCCACCGTCCCCGGTTTGGTGATGGTGATGGTCGCCTTGTTGTTCGCAATCTGCAGGGTCGACGCCGCTGAGGCATCGTTGTTGGTGATAAACCAGCCTCCAGCCTGTCCGTTTGAGAAGTTGCTGCTGTAGATGGGAACAGTAGAGGGCTGATAGGCTTCCGGCATTGGATCCTTGATGAGCGCATCCACCAGCCGCTGTTGGTACTGTCCGGTCCGGGGGTCGTAAATGCCGAAGCCGGAGTTCCACTCCCAGTAGGCCCAGCTAAACTGCTGCTGTTCAAACCAGCGCGCCAAAAAGCGGGTCCACTTCACCCGTGAATCGATGTCGGCACGTGAGTAGGCTCCAAACTCACCTACGTGCACCGGGATGTTATTCTCGTTGGCAAACCTGATGGAGGCCTTGAAATCGTCTGCCACCGCCTGCCGCTCGTGCTCGGTATCCTGCCACTTTGTGCCGAGCCACGCCTCGGAACCCTCCGACCAGCTGGCACCCTGGTGCGTGAACTGAAAGGGGTTGTAGTAGTGGATGGTCAGAATCAGTTGCGGGTCGTCGGGGATCTCCAGCGATTGCAATCCGCCTACCCCGCCCCACTCGGCGGTACCGAGCAACACGCACCGCTTGGGATTGGTCGCCCTGATGTGTTGCAGGGCTTCCTTCGCGTAACTGTTCCACAAGGTGGGCGTGAGCTGATCGTGCGGCTCGTTGAGGATCTCAAACAGCACACTGTCGGGATACGCTTGAAAGTGAGCTGCAATCTGCTCCCACTGCGAAAGAAAGCGAGCTTTCCCGGCGGACGGATTGGCAAAGAGTGCATCGTGGTGATGCATGTTGAGGATGATGTGGAGCTTCTGCTTCAGTGCTTCATCGACCACCGACTGAATGGTTTTCAAAAATTCGGGATAAATGGTGTAGGGTGATGAAGCCATGCTGCGATCTTCACGCTCCCAGCGAATGGGGATGCGCACGTGCGTGAAGCCCAGGTCGGCAATGCGTTTTAAATCGCCCGCCACAAAGGGGGACTGCCAGGACTGCTCCGCTTCGAAGGTGTTTCCTATGTTGATTCCTTTCCCCAGGCGACCATTGATCACCCGGGCAGTTGTCCATTTCACCGTGTCTTGTGGCTCTGTGGGATCGTCCGGTTTTTCGGGGTCTTCTGTATGATCGGGTACCTCCGGTTTTTCCGGCTCAACAGGTGGCGTACTGCTACAGTGCAGGAGCAGGAAGAAAAGGATGAGCAGAACTGACGTATGACGCATTTTGTTCGGTTTTAGATTATTTTCCCTCAATTTATGGTGTTGCCTTCAAAAAGGTAAAGACCCTGTAAGCATGTGCAGCAGCGACTACAAGAATACAACTATTTCGCAGAAATAACAAAAAAGCAGCCGGTTATTTTTTCCCTGTGCAGGCGTTCTGAAAAAATAGGCTATATTTGCAAGGAAGTACTTTTGATACCCAAAGCGTTTAAATACAAAAGACATGGAAATAAATATGGAGACCCTCAGCGCCATTGCTCTCGGTATCGGATTAAGCGCCAGCACCGGTTTCAGGGTGTTCATCCCCTTGCTGGTAGCGGGACTGGCTTCCCATTTTGGTATTTTGACGTTAGGGGAAAACTTCGTGTGGATGGGATCGGTCCCTGCACTCATCTGCTTTGGCGTAGCGGCAGTGGTCGAGGTACTGGCTTATTACATCCCGTTTGTCGACAACCTGATCGACAGCATCGCCACTCCGCTTGCGGTGGGAGCCGGCACGCTGCTGATGACGTCCCTGTTTCCGGCCGAAAACGAATGGATGAAGTGGGTACTAGGATTTGTGGTTGGCGGTGGTGCCGCGGCGACCATACAAAGCGGTAGTGCCCTCACCCGGCTCCTCTCTACAAAATTTACAGCCGGTACCGGCAATCCGGTTGTCTCCACCAGTGAGGGAATCGCCGCCATGGGGTTCTCGCTCCTTTCGCTGGTGGCTCCCATCCTGGTGGCTGTACTCCTGATCATTTTTATCGTGGTAATACTCCGCCTAATATATCGCAAACTGCTGAAGCGACAAAAATACTAAAATACGGATGAACCCTGTATGACGAACGACTACAAACTGGAGATATGTGCCAACTCGGTGGCCAGCTGCCTCGAAGCACAAAAAGGAGGGGCCTGGCGCGTGGAACTGTGTGCGGCAATCCCCGAGGGAGGTACCACCCCCTCCTATGGCGACATAGCCCTGGCACGTGAGCTGTTGCAGATAAAACTGCACGTGATCATCCGCCCACGGGGAGGCGACTTTCTCTACTCTCCCCTGGAGCACCGGATCATGTTGAAGGACATCGAAAATGCAAACAGATTGGGAGCCGAGGGGGTGGTGATCGGATGCCTTACTCCGGAAGGGGAAGTGGATATGGCCCGCAACCGCGAACTGATGGATGCGGCTGCAGGAATGAGCGTGACCTTCCACCGGGCCTTCGACATGTGTCGTGACCCGTATGATAGCCTAGAGCGGATCATAGAGCTGGGATGCGACCGGCTGCTGACTTCGGGACAGCAACCCCGAGCTGAAGATGGTATTGAACTGTTGCATGAACTGGTAAAAAAAGCCGGCGACCGGATCATCATCATGCCAGGCAGCGGCGTAAATGCAAACAACATCGCAAAACTGGCCAAAGAAACCGGCGCCAGAGAGTTTCACCTCTCCGCAAGAGAATCGGTGGAGAGCGGGATGATCTATCGCAACCCGAACCTGAAGATGGGGGGCGACCGGATATTCATCGATGAATATACCCAACAGGTGACCAGTGCCGAAAAGGTGGCGGAGACCTTGATTAACTGGAAAAACAAATCTGAATAAGTTATTCACAAATAAACAATAAATATGGAGATTATCAACAAATTACCAATCATCTTATTGCTTGTTTTTTCACTTGCTTCCTGTGGTACGGGGGGCAGCGGAACAGTCGAGGCAAACTACAATGTGGTGCCCTTGCCCAATGAGATTGAGGCTGCAGAAGGAACAGCTTTTGTACTTTCGGGATCAACACAAATTGTTTTTCCGGAAGGAAACGAAAAGATGCAGCGTAATGCCCAATTCCTGGCGGAGTACCTAGAACTGTCGACCGGAATAAAAACGGCCACAACCTCTACAGCTCCCGAAAAGGACGCCATAATCCTGGCGACCGGGCTTCAAAACGACAACCCAGAGGCCTACCAAATCAGCATCACCGAACGGGAAATACGCATCGAGGGAACCTCCGAAGCAGCCGTCTTCCATGGCATACAGACCCTACGTAAATCGATTCCCGTAGGAAACTATGCACAGGTATCCTTTTCTCCTGCTGTCATCAATGATGCACCCCGCTTCGGCTATCGGGGAGTGATGCTCGATGTGGCTCGCCATTTTCAGCCAACAGCGTTCATCAAAAAGTATATCGACCTACTGGCACTGCACCAGATCAACACCTTTCACTGGCACCTGACCGACGACCAGGGATGGCGCATTGAAATAGATGCTTATCCCAAACTCACAGAGATGGGCTCCATGCGCAAAGAAACGGTGATCGGCCGCAACACAGGCGAGTATGACGGCATACCACACGGAGGATTCTACACCAAAGAAGAGCTGAAAGAGGTGGTCGAATACGCCGAAGAGCGATACATCACCATCATTCCCGAAGTGGACCTGCCGGGCCACATGCTGGCTGCACTCCATGCTTATCCCGAACTGGGCTGCACCGGTGGTCCTTATGAGGTATCCCGCGAGTGGGGCGTCTTCGAAGATGTACTCTGCCCCGGCAAGGAGGAAACATTCACTTTCCTGCAGGCAGTACTGACCGAAGTGATGGAAATCTTCCCATCAAAATATATCCACATTGGTGGCGACGAAGCACCCAAGACACGCTGGGAGAAATGTCCTGATTGCCAGGCACGCATCAAAGAACTGGGACTGAAGGACCGCGAGGGACACACTGCTGAACATTACCTGCAGAGCTACGTGACCGCCCGCATGGAAAAGTTCCTGAACGAAAAGGGACGCAGCATCATTGGCTGGGACGAGATATTGGAGGGTGAGCTGGCTCCCAACGCTACGGTGATGTCGTGGCGCGGCATGGGCGGCGGCATACAGGCTGCGCAGATGGGGCACGATGTGATCATGGCTCCCACCAACTACTGCTACTTCGACTACTATCAGACAGACCAGACAAGTGAAGAGCCACTGGCAATTGGCGGATTTCTGCCCCTGGAGCTGGTCTACAGCTTTGAACCAGCACCGGAAATACTCACCGAAGAACAGCGGAAGCACATTCTGGGTCCGCAAGCGAACCTCTGGACAGAGTATATCAAAGAACCGCAACAGGTGGAGTATATGTTGCTGCCGCGCCTGGCTGCCATGAGCGAAGTACAGTGGGTGCAGCCGGAAAAGAAAGATTATGAAGCGTTCCTGAAGCGATTGCCACAGTTGATAGCGCTCTATGACAAGCTGGGTTACAACTATGCCACCCATGTGTTCGACGTGGAGGCGGAACTGAAAGCCAACTTCGACAGCAATGCGCTGGATGTGACTTTCACCACCATCGACAATGCACCGGTATACTACACACTTGATGGCAGCGAGCCGGATGAATCCTCGCTGCGTTATGAGAACAAGCTTTCTTTCAAAGAAAACGTCGAGCTCAAAGCGACAGCCATCAGAGGAGGGAAAAAGAGCAAAATCTTCAGTGAAAAGATCGTCATCAGCAAATCCACTTTCATGCCCACCGAACTGTTGACCACGCCCGCCCCGAACTATGCCTATGAGGGCGCTTCCATGCTGGTGGACGGACTCAATGGAAGCGACACCAATTACAGAACAGGCCGCTGGATTGGATTTCAAGGGGAAGATCTGGTGGCGGTGATCGACTTGCTGCAGCCCACGGAAATAAGTAAGGCAGAAGTAAACAATGCCGTGGTGACGGGCGACTGGATCTTCGATGCTTCGGAGATCATCATCGAATCATCGGCCGATAACAAGACTTTTGTTCCGGTCGTCACAGAAGCTGTGACCGATGAACACAAGGACCACTGGGCTGAAATTTCCTCGCACAAGCTTAGTTTTGAGCCGGTTGAAGCTCGCTATTTCAAGGTTACAGTGAAACCCTCCCTCATACCGGAGTGGCATGCCGGAAAAGGGAATCGTGCCTTTATCTTTGTCGACGAGATCCGGTTGGATTGAGAGCGCATGAAGAAAAATATACCGGTTAAAAGTCGTGTTGCTATTTAACCAAACAACAGGGGCTGTCTTCTAGAGACAGCCCCTGTTTATTTAGTTCAGGCTGGGATCACTAAAGGTATCTCCCTGACTGATATCGCCCGTCTGCATACCTTTGCGGAACCAGTAAGTACGCTGGGCTGAAGTACCGTGTGTAAATGAATCGGGAACGCTGTAGCCCATCGATCGCTTCTGAATGGTATCATCACCCACGGCGGTGGTGGCACTGATGGCCGACTCCAGGTCGCCCGGCTCCAGCAGAATCATGTTCATCTTTTGGGCATGGTAGACCCACACGCCGGCCAGAAAATCGGCCTGCAACTCAAGCTTCACATTCAGCCTGTTTTGCTCGGCTTCACTGATACGCCCCCGATAGCGATTCACCTGATCGATGATCCCCAACAGCTTCTGTACATGATGACCCACCTCATGGGCTGTGACATAGGCCATGGCCAGGTCACCCTTGGCACCGAAATCGGACTTCAACTGATGAAAGAAATTCAGGTCGATATACATCTTCTGATCTGCCGGACAGTAGAACGGACCTACAGCAGCCGATGCACCTCCACATTCCGATACCGTTTCATCGGTGAAAGTCACCAGCGTAGGTTTCACATAGCTCTGCTGCAGCTGTGTACTGAAAATTTTGCTCCAGACGTCATTGGCACTGTTGAATACGCCCAGGGTAAACACTTTCAGCTCCTCATTCTCGTTGACCCGGGAGGAGTCAGTTACTTCTGTCGACTGCCCCGGCACCACACTGTTCACCATGTCTACAGCCTGAAAAGGATTTTGTCCCAACAGGAGCGCAATGATGACAATTACAATGGCTCCCACTCCGCCCACGGCTGCATTCTTTCGGCCTCTTCCCCTGCCTCTGCGGTCATCGAAATTGGCCTCGCTGTCGTTTCTGTTGATCCACTTCATGTAATGAGAGATTAATTTTCACCCTTGTTAGACGAAAGCTGCGCCTGTGTCCTGCGTTAGCTTTTACAATTCCCTGATCTTCACATTGCGGAACCACACGGTATAACCGTGATCCTGCAAGCCGATGTATCCCTCGTGTGCGATTCCTTCTGTAAAGCCGGGGAAGCTTTTAAACTTACTCTGCTGGACCAGAGCGTCCCATTCTTTGGTCCAGAGCGTATACTCCACTACTTTTTTTCCATTCTGGATGTGGGTTACTTTTCCATCCTTCACTCTTACCACGATGTTGTTCCATTGACCGGCCGGGTGAACGGTAGCAGGATCGGCAGCGATCATGTCATAAAGGGATCCGGCTTTGTGGCTGTCAATTTTATTATCGGAGGCACGCTCATTGTCGAGTACCTGTATTTCAGGTGCAGCATAGTAAATGGGTTTACCAGGCAATTCACGTACATAGTAGAAAATGCCCGAGTTGGCCTGATCTCCAGCCTTCCAATCCATCGACAACTCAAAGTCGGTAAACATCTTGCCTGCATAAATAACATCACCATTGCCACCACTTCCCAGTCTCGACGGATCTGCAGGCATCACCTTCATGGCTTCCTCTTCTATTTGCCAGTTTTTTGGCATCTCTGTTCCGTTATATTGTCTCCATCCGGAGAAATCTTTTCCGTTGAACAAGAGTTCCCATCCCTCTTTTTTTTCTTTTTTCGTTAATTTATTCGCTTCCTGCGCCTGTGTGTTAGCAGAAAATGCAACCAACAACATCAGTGTGCCAACATAAAGTAATTTTCTTTTCATTGTTATTTTTATTAGATGTGACTATTCTTATTTTTCTGTTTTTTTCAACCATGCTTCCAGGAGTGTCGCATCGTAGCCCAACTCTCCGGCCTTTTTAAAATCGGCCTGTGCTGCAATCTTGTCGAATTGCTCAAACCGTACCCGGCCACGTAGGAAGTAGAAGTAGGGATTATTTGCCTGACTGTTTTCTATGACCCGCAAATCGGCTGAGGCCCTGAATATCTGACCAGTGTTGACATAACACTCGGCTCGGTTTATGTAAAAGCTGGGATCAACCTGTTGCTGATCCGATTCGATGAGGGAAGTATAGATTTTTTCAGCAGCATCCCAATTATCATCCAGCTTGTATATCAAAGCCTTGCTCAACCGGGTATAGAGATTATTGGGCTCGATCTGCTCCGACATGTTGAAATCGGCTTCTGCCCTGACTCTGTCATGCTGCTCCAAAAATAACAAACCCCTGCGGTAGTAGGCTTCCACATCGTCGGGGTATAAACGGATCAGACTGTTGTAGTCTTCCATTGCCTCATTGAAGCGTTCCATTTCGCACAGTAGGGAAGCTCTGTTGTGCAGCACCAACGCAGGCATCGGGTTATTGGCAATGGATGCAGTGAAAGAGATGTACGCATCGTCTAACAAACCAAGCTGACGCTGTAAAATTCCCAGATTTAGAAGCAGTACCGGATTGTGCTCATTTGCCGGATCGAGCGACATGGCTTTCTGTAGTGTCTGGGCAGCAGTTTCCAGATTATTTTCTTCAATGAAGGTGGCAGACTGCTCCACCAGCTCTTCGTAACTTTGAGCCAGTAGTGTGGCAGGAAGAAAAAAAACAAAAAAAAGTAATCGTAAAAATAGTCTCATATACCGGTTTGATATGCGGATGGGAACAACAAATTTAATCAAAAATATTTATCTTTGCCGTTTCATGTCAAAAAACAAGAATTAATATGCCATTCAACCTTTACGGTTCACAAACCGACTTCCTAAGTTCCGTGATCAGTTCTCCTTCGGCAGACATGCCACAAAGCTCGACCGCCGAGCTAATCAAAGCAGGGCGGTTCAATGAACTGGCCGATCAGTTTCTTACCGGCAGCATCGACTTCCTGGGAAAACTATTGGTAGCCCTGCTCATTTTCTATGTGGGTAAATGGTTCATCAAACGGATCGCCGGTCTTTTGGGAAAAGTGTTTGACAAACGAATTGAAGATCGTGCCCTGCGCAGCTTCCTCACAAACCTATTGAATATCACGCTTTTTGCAACGCTGATCATTCTGATCATCAATATTGTCGGGACAAAAACGGTCTCGATTGCCGCGCTTATTGGCTCGGTGGGACTGGCGGTGGGTCTGGCAGTGAAGGACAACCTGGCGAACTTTGCGGGAGGAGTGATGCTGCTCTTCAACAAACCTTTCAGAGGGGGCGATTACATTGAAGCACAGAATGCTGCCGGAACAGTACAGTCGGTGGGCATTCTCTACACTACCCTCACCACCTTCGACAACAAGACGGTACATATTCCAAATGGGCCCCTCTCCACCGGAAACATCGTCAACTACAGCACCCAGGCAACACGTCGCGTGGATCTGACCATTAATGTGGATTACGGATCGGACGTGGAGCTGGTGAAACGTCTGTTGCTTGATATTGCGGAGAAGCATCCCCAGGTGTTGCAGGATCCCGCCCCCTTATCACGGATGGTAAAGATGAACGATAGCTCCATCGACTTTGTACTGAGGGTTTGGACACTCACCGCTGATTTCTGGACGGTCACCTACGACCTGAACGAACAGGCATATGAGTCGCTGATTGAACACGGACTGAATATTCCTTTCCCTCAGATGACCGTCCACCTGGCCGGGAATCAGAACTCGGAGTTGAAATGAAAGCGGATATGCTTGAAATCCTGTTGTGCCATCATCAGAATATAGCTTGATTCAGCCAGAAAGACATCCCTGCCCTCCTTATCATGGGCCATATACTGGAATTTGCGCTTTTTGAAATCGGACAACTGTGCCGCATCGTCACTCTCAATCCAGCATGCCTTATAGAGATTGATCGGTTCCCAGCGGCACTGTGCTCCATATTCGTGCAGGAGTCGATACTGGATCACCTCAAACTGAAGCTGTCCCACCGTGCCGATGATTCTTCGCCCATTAAACTGATTCACAAAGAGCTGGGCTACACCCTCGTCCATCAACTGCTCTATGCCACGTTGCAACTGCTTCGATTTCATGGGGTCGGCATTCTCTATGTATTTAAACATCTCCGGCGAGAAGCTGGGCAACCCTTTGAAGTGTAGCAGTTCGCCCGAGGTAAGGGTGTCGCCGATCTTGAAGTTGCCATTGTCGGGTAACCCCACAATATCGCCTGCATAAGCTTCGTCCATGATCTCTTTCTTCTGTGCCATGAACGCGGTGGGCGAAGAGAACTTCATCATCCGGTTGAAACGCACATGCTTGTAGTTCACATTGCGTTCAAACTTGCCGGAACATACTTTCACAAAAGCAATACAGGAGCGGTGATTGGGATCCATGTTGGCGTGGATCTTGAAAACGAAGCCACTGAAATCTTCTTCGTAAGGATTCACAGTCCGTTCTTCGGATTGCACCGGTCGTGGTGAAGGAGCAATCTCCACAAAACAGTCGAGCAACTCCTTTACGCCAAAGTTGTTCAGCGCCGATCCAAAGAAGACCGGCGCCAGCTCTCCGGCAAGGTAGGATTGCTGCTGAAAGGACGGATATACTTCGGTAATTAACTCCACGTCGTCGCGCAACTTCTTCGACAACTTGTCGCCGATATGTTTTTCCAGATCGGACGATTGCAAACCGAGCTGCACCGATTTCGTGATAACCTGCTTGCCGGGCTGATAAAGGTCGAGGCTCTCCTTATAAAGGTTGTACACGCCCCGAAACCGTTCTCCCATGTCGATGGGCCAGCTCAGGGGGCGCACAGCAATCTGCAATTCCTCCTCCAGTTCATCGAGGATGTCGAAAGGATCCTTTCCTTCGCGGTCCATCTTGTTGACGAAGATCATTACCGGCGTCTTACGCATGCGGCAGACTTCCATCAGCTTGCGCGTCTGGGTCTCTACCCCTTTTGCCACGTCGACTACCACAATCACGCTGTCCACGGCGGTGAGCGTACGGAAGGTATCTTCAGCAAAATCCTGGTGACCGGGGGTATCGAGGATATTGATCTTATGATCACTGTATTCGAAACCCATCACAGAGGTGGCGACAGAGATTCCGCGCTGTTTCTCTATCTCCATCCAGTCGGAGGTTGCCGTTTTTTTGATCTTGTTCGACTTGACAGCACCCGCTACGTGAATGGCGCCGCCGAAAAGCAGCAGCTTCTCGGTGAGTGTGGTTTTTCCCGCGTCGGGGTGACTGATGACGGCAAAAGTACGTCGCCGTTCTATTTCTTCTTTTATTGTCATTCTTTATTTAGCTTTCAGTAATCATTAGCGATCAGCATTCAGCGTTCACTGAAACCTTCAAACCTTATCCATTTTTTGAATACACCGTTGCAGGGCTTCCTCCCAGGCTGGTATCTCCACGTGAAAGGAAGAGGTAGTTTTGGATAGATCCATCACACTGTAGGATGGTCGGCGGGCAGCAGAAGGATACTCATGCGATTGTACGGAAATGAGTTCACAGGAGGAGATGCCGACAAGCTTTTGAATTGCTTGGGCAAACCGGAACCAGGTAGTTTCTCCTTTGTTTGAAAAGTGATAGATGCCAGTTTTCCATTCCTGTTCTTCGGTGAACTGCAGGATGTGAATCACCATCTCTGCCAGATCGGCCGCATAAGTCGGGCTCCCCCACTGGTCATCCACAACAGTCAGACGCTCCCTCTCATGCATGAGCCGGATCATCTTTTTCACGAAGTTGTTACCATAAGCGGAGTACAACCAGGATGTGCGCAGGATAATCCAATCACCCCCCGCTGCCTGCAGGGCCTCTTCTCCTGCCAGTTTTGTTTTACCATAAACCGACAAGGGCTGAGCAGCCATCGTCTCCTTGTAAGGAACGGACGATGTGCCATCAAATACAAAGTCGGTGGAGATGTGGATTACTTTCACACCATACTTCACAGCGACCTGTGCGATGTGTGTTACCGCGGTGACATTGATGGCAGCGGCTTTCTCCACATCTGTTTCCGCCCTGTCCACTGCCGTGTAAGCAGCACAGTTGATCAGATATTGAATCTTGTAATCGGACACAAAGGCATCGATCTGGTTGATATCGGTGATGTCCAGTGTGTCGGCATCGGTAAAAAAGAAGCGGAAAGGCAGGTTCATGCGGGAAGTCAGTGCTTTGATCTCACTGCCCAGCTGCCCATAGGCGCCGGTAACCAGCACATTCTTCTGTACCAGCCCGTAAAAGTACTGCTGTTTGGGTGTCTCCTGCTCAGTGCCTCCCAGTGCTTTGCTTAATCCTGTAAAAATGGGCATATTTTTTATGATTCCGGATCCTTTTCATCCATCGTTTTGTACTTCTGCGATAGCAGCCGCAGCAGCGCGGTAATCTGCCTTACGGCTGCCTGCGTTTCGGCAGAGATCTCTCGCTGTTGCAACTTCAGGAGCATATAACCATAGAGTGCCGTAAAACAGGTTTCCAGCTCCGCCACTTGCTTGTCCGCTGTTTTGGCCCGCAAGGCCACGATGTGCGGCAGGGTGTGGTAGTAGAGTGCGATATATTCCGACTCGCGGGGATCTTTCAACAGCTGTAGATGTAGATCGGTCAGTTCAATGATGATGTTCCTGTTGATCTGCAGGTGTCCCTCGTTCCGGAGACCCTCCGACTTCATCATCATAATAAGGCCCTCATACCAATCACGCGCCGCATCACGCTCTTCCACTGTTTGATAAGCAGAATTGATGATGGATTGCTGCACCTTATCTATGTCCAGTTCACAGGCGCGCAAAAGGTCTTCTGTTTGCCACATATAGAGGAGGTACTCTGCAATGTTGTCCTTTTTTTTCGGGATGTTCATAGGGATGTCGGCTGGTCGGGAGTTCTGTTACCCGAAACTTTTCACTAAATTTGCCACAAAAATACAACTTTATGCGCAAGT
>ENA-UOOR01000800-UOOR01000800.1-fermentation-metagenome-genome-assembly--contig:-NODE-800-length-41342-cov-12.296776_pt1 | contig 41342 bp, 35 predicted proteins | sample MGYA00245780_ERZ724029 | MGnify/ENA primary metagenome ERZ724029 (study PRJEB28704, sample SAMN03018315) | fermentation metagenome | biome: anthropogenic terrestrial biome; feature: soil; material... | reverse complement strand
CCATATAAAAACACCACAGAAAACCGCCACTCACTCCTCAAACCATTCCTAAAACCTATTCAGAGGAATCTCAAAAGAAAAACCTAAACATAATACACCAAATTCTTCCAACACACCTTCAACAACATAAACTGGTTCAAAAAAAAGCACTCAAAAACAATACTAAACAAAAACAAACTACCACAAAAACATGAGCGAAAGCTTTTTTGGATTTCATCAAAGTGTAATTTTCCGAAAAAAGCCCTTCTGAATAATGTTTAATTTTTCCCAATAAGTTGTCATATTTCTTTTCTTGTACCAACTTAATTTCATCAACTCTATTTTCATATTCTTCATTTTCAGAAATACCAAAAATATAAGTTTGAAATTCTTTAAAAGCCAATTTAGCCAGGTTAAATGTCTTAAAAAGCCTCCAGTTATCTTTCCCTGGTGAATTTGGTCCGGAAAAAGTATGCGTACCTGTTTTGACATTAAGTTACCTCATAAGATCCGTAAATTTTTATTAATCTTTTTTCCATAATTTTCCAACTATATTTAGTTTCATAAGCTTTTCTGCCATTTTTACCCAGTTTTTCTCGAACATCTGGATTTTGAAGCTTAATCAAAGCATTTTTAATAGATTCAGTATCCCCATAATTTACAGTAATCCCACAACCAGTATTTTGAACTATTTTACTGGCACTTGTTTCAGAATTTATTATTATCGGCTTTCCACACATCATAGATTCAAATAATTTGTTAGGACTTGCATATTTATTATTTGGTATTGCAGGATCGTAGAATGCAAAAAGAACATCTGCTTGAAAACTCATTTCAAGAACGTCATCATGATTAAGCCATCCTAAATAATTTATATTTTGATTTGATGTAGATTCTTTCTCAATAACATTTTTATAGTTACCATTGCCCGCAATTATTAATTTAGTGAATTTCAATTCTTTTACAGCCGCAATTATATATTTTAAACCTCTAGATTTGTCTAAAAGACCTGCATAAAATATTACCAATTCACAATTTAAATTTGCTTTTTTCTTGATAGGAAAATATTCTTGAGGAGAATTGTAGATATAAACTAATTTTTTTATTTTTGCTCCTTTAACTTGTTCATATCGAGATTCATCTACCAAAAATAACGTGTCAGAAAACTTTATTCCACCTTTTTCTAAAAAAGCTATTGTTTTCCTTAAAAATTCAGGCAATTTGGTGAGATTATCTGCATAAAAATCATATATGATATAAAATAGTTTGAATTTTTTGATAAATTTGACAATTACTGCAGGCCATAAAGTATCAAGATCACAAGTATGAACAACATCTGCATTATGGGTTAATAAAAAATAGAATTCATAAATCCACCATATTGGAAGATAAAATAGTGCAGTCCATTTGTCATAAGATGCTTTTAATGAGAATTTATGAACATTATATTTTTTATTTTCTTCTTTAAGGTTATTTTGCCTATCCCAAACTAATAATGTCACTGAATGTCCATTTTTTGATAGAGTTTCTGCTAACTTAAATACTGCTGAATCTATCGACCTTGAACGTATTAATATTACTTTCATATGCATTCCAACTAAATTAAAATGGATCCATTAGTTTTCTTTAATGAAGTTTAAAATTAGTTAATATTTCTCCAATTCTTTAACTACTTTCTTTTCATCAGAATTTCTGAAGTGTTTGGCTATTCCGTAGATCAAAGGTGTGACTGGTGAATCCATAACAAGTTTAGCCAGGGTTTCATTTTTAAAAAGCAGCACTGACAAAGTGTCAATGAAGGTTTTGTTCGAACTGAATTGCATCTGGAATTTTCTCCAATCGTCATTCATTTTGATCTTTTCAAGGTCAGTTATGCCCAAACCTTCTTTTTCTGCAATTGAAATGTGTTCAGCTGTTTCAAGAGGGATTCCCATGACTGCAGCACCCAAAGAGTCAATTGCAACAGGGTTATTTGACGAAAGTATCATGTCCAGTTTTTTTGGTTCTCCATACATTGGTCCATGACCGTCTAAGGCATATGTAGCATCCATAAGGACAAGCTGAGGGTTTAAAGCCTTCGTAATCAAAGTTAACTTGCGGCTCAAATTTTTGTGATGCAAGCCTCTCATGGTGTCTGGATAACATCCCCACAGGTTTTTCATGCTTAAGGTGACACTGGTCATGACATGAACCTTTAAAACAGGCATGGAAATGAAACAATTCACATCATTTAAAAGGAGATCCGGGAGGTAAACTTCAACATTTTTACCCTGTATGTTATCCTCAACTTTTCTTGAAGGCAATTTAGATAGATTAACCAGTTCAACACCAGTTTCTTTACAGATATCTGGCATGTTATGGCCTTTAAATGCATCATCTGCTGTGAATGAATGGTTTCCCCCATCAGACTCGCCTAAAATTACTGTGTCTGCCCTGTCCTTTAAAATTTCAAGGAAACATTTAATTAAATTTGGTGAAGTTGTTACACCTTCTTTGTAATAGGGATATGTGAAATTAGGTTTAATGAAAACAGTTGAATCGGATTTAACCCTATTTTTCCATTTTATAAATTCAAGACTCTTTTTTACATCCTTTTTAAGGTCTGTGACCTTGGATATGTAAGCTAAATAATCATCCAAACTTAACAACCCCATTCAAGTTACTCTCAAATTCATCAGTGATCCTGTTCCAATCGTTGTCCTCAGCAAACCTTCTCGCCTTTCCACCTTCAACTTCAACATTAATATAAGAAGCCTTCGCAAGAACATCAGCAGGTTTTTGAACGTAGGAAATACCGTTATCCTCACTAAACTCCTTCATAACCCCAGGTAAGCAGCTTGTTATAACTGGTTTGCCCATGGCCATGTACTCATAGATTTTTATGGGTACTATATCCTGCATTATCTCTTCATCAGGGTATGCTGGTAGAATGCAGATATCTGAAGCTGCCACAAACTCTGGGATCCCACTGTAGGGTTTTCTTCCGGTTAATATAACCCTACCCTTTAAATCATGTTTTTCCACGATATCTTGGAGATCTGAGTATGCATCACCATCTCCCACGATTAAAAGCTTCAAATTTTCGTATTTACCCTTGGCAAGCTCCAGAGCCACCTCTTTAAGTCCTGCAAACTGGTAGAGAAATCCCATGAAAAACAGCACTATATCATCTTCTTTTATATTGTACTGCTGGCGTATTGATACTCCTTTTAAAGCTGGGTCGAACTTCTCAAGGTCTATGCCTGCCCCTATGACGCTGGTGTTGGTGGCACCCAAACTTTTGACAAACTCCTCAAGCTTGTGGTTTATGGTGATAACTTCTGCTGAATTCTGGATTGCAGCCCGCTCCATATATTCGCCAAGTGGCTGGAATGCCTTTTCAGGGATCAATCTGTGGAGAACATCTATCCAGTAATATATGAAGGGTATTCCCTCTTTTTTGGCTGTTCTTGAGGCAAGGTAAGTGTTCACGATCCCGAATCCAACGATAACGTCGGGTTTGAACTCTTTCATCTGACGTTTTATCTCTTTCCTGTGGGGAAAGTACAAGTGAGGGGTAAACAAGGAGGGGTAACTTTAAAATGCTTGGCCTTATCACCTGAATGCTGGCTTCTGGATAAATCTTGTGGTATCCATCCACCACCTCACGCTTCTGATAAATTCCCTTATCATCCCAGTCAATGGGATAATCAATTACCTTGACCTCATGGCCCTCCACAGACAACCGCTCCATTAAATGGTGCTGCTGGTGGGGGTTCCTCTTGATCCAGTCAGATTCCTGAACGACGAGTATCTTCATTTAAAACTCCGCACTCTCATCAATATCTTCCCAGTTGTCAACAAACCAACCGTGAACATTCTTCAAACCGTCTTCAAAGCTCGTCTTAGGTTTGTAACCTAAGATATCATGTGCCTTATCGATTGAAGACAGCAAGCATGTTTTTGCATCCCAGTTCCTGCGCTGGGTGAATTTTATGCCTGATTCATTACCTGTTAATTCATTGACCATGCCTGCCATGTCCACGACCTTGTGTTCCTTGGAAGATCCTAAATTTATGGCCTCACCAATTGCCTCTTCAGCAAGGCCCATTCTCAAAAGACCGTCGATTATGTCCTGCACGTAGGTCCAATCCCTTGTTTCTGTTCCATTTCCTGTTATTGGAAGGGCCTGGCCGTGCATAGACCAGTAGAAGAAATTTGGTATGACATTTCTGTACTTTCCTGGAACTTCTCCGGGTCCGAACACGTTGAAGAATCTGGCGTTTACAATGGGTAGATCGTAAAGGTTATGGAAGTAATTTGTGTAAAGCTCTCCAAGCAGTTTTGTAACCTGGTAAGGTGTGTGCAGGCTTATGGAGATATCATGTTCCCTGAATGGCATTTTGGATTCTAATCCATAAACTCCACATCCTGATGAGGAGTAAACAAACCTTTCAACACCTGTAAGCTGTGCGTACTCCAGTACCTTCAAGATTCCAATTCCATTGACCATTAAATCCTTTTCTGGTTTATCAACGGAGTTCTGGTTGGCGAAGTGTGCTGCCAGGTGAAACACGTAGTCTGGTTTTTCCTTGAAAACCCTTTTAAGGTCTTCATCGTTGAGTATGTCACCCTCAATAAATTCAATGTTCTTTGCAACAGGTACGTTCCATTCGTAGGCTGAGGACATGTTATCCAGGATTATAACCTTTTCAACATCCAATTCAGATAATCTGCGGCAGAGGTTGCTTCCAACGCATCCTGCTCCACCTGTGACCAGTACTGTTTTTCCCTCATATTCTGAGTAATCCATCTTTAATCCTCCATCCTGTAGTACCACTTCATCCAGTCAACCGTTCTTTTGATTCCCTCTGCTGGGGAAACCTTTGGGTCGTGTTTCAGGTCTTTAATGGATTTAGAAAAGTCTATGGTTTTCACCTTGGTTGTGAAGGGTTCTGCCTCCTTGTAGGTAACCAGAGAATCGTCCACTCCAACTGCGTCCAGAACAAGGTCCGAGTACTCCTTGATCTCCATTTCCCATTCCTGTTTTCCGCCTATATTGTAGGCTTCACCTGGTTTGAAGTTGTCCACTATGTTTGCAAAGGTCCGTGCCGTGTCTCCAACGTAGTCTATTATACGTTTGTGTCCCTCGTAAACTGTGTATGGTTTGCGGAAGAGTGCATTATAGATAAATTTTGGTATGAATCCTCTGTAGGGTGTTACATGTTCTTCTGGGCCATAGCAGTTAACTGGACGCACACGTACAGTTTCCGTGTCAAACATCTTTGCAGAGTTCATGCACATGAGCTCACCTGCCCACTTGCTTATTGCGTAGTCGTTCATCTGGTAGGTATCAGAAATTGGATTTTTCTCCATGACGTCCTCGCTCATGACACCGTTGTAGTCACCGTAGACCTCTGCAGATGAGAAGAAGATCATCTGAAGCCCAGTTTCTCCTGGAGGCGGATCATGTTCTTTGAGCCCATGACGTTGGTCTGCCAAAGGTTCTCGTAGTAGGCTTCACCGTTCCAGCGTCCGTATTCAGCTGCAAGGTGATATACATAGTCGTACTTCTGGTCCTCAAAGAGGTTTTCTAGCTGCCTGTAATTTCTAACATCTACCCTTACGTAGTTGTCCCTGTCTGTGTTGTAAAGGTCAGCTGCTGTTACTTCATGGCCCCTGCTTTGAAGTTCTTTTACAAGGTTGGTTCCTATAAACCCTGCCCCTCCAGTCACTAAAATTTTTTGGGTTTCTATTCTAATTCCTCCTATTGGTCTATGATTGACAAAACATTAATCGTTGAAAATTGTAACAAATCGATTTTAAAACCCGCTTAAATTTGCTTTTTTATCTACTGTTGATGAGATCATCCACATTGATCCAATGAATTAAGTAATACAAACAAACGTACTCATCATGATATATTTAATTGATTCTAAGATGTATATAAACTTAATTGATAATTCTAGGTTTAGCGTGGACTTACAGTAAATTAGAACAATTTTAATACATTATTTTAAAAAAATTCTAGATATTTAAACAAAAACGAGGATATCAACATATTTAATGAACTAACGTGCAATCAGTTCCATGACCTGCAGGTAAACACTCAGTTTAAAGTACGAAAAAAGTTTGATTAACCTGTAATAATTATAAGGTAAACCTAAGAAAAAAAGAGGAGTTGAAACAATTAGATCCAAAACTGCTGCCTGATCCTGGTCATGTTTATCTTCATTGTCGCGGTCTCAGGCTGCATCGAGAAAAGAGCAACAAACGGGACCTGGGCGAGAAGGTACCTGCAACCGGACAGTCAAGGTCCTCGACATTCTGGCTGAAAGCTTCCTGACCCTTGAAAATGAGAACAAAGAGAACATTGACCGTGTTAAAAGAATCAGGACCATACTCTTCATCAGGAAAATTTTTCTAGTATGTGGAAGCTTCTTGAATTTACCCAGCAATCTTACCTCTACCCGTCAATTGTTGCCAGCCTTTTATCCTGGAGTTCCTCCAGAAGTTCAACTGTGTCCTGGAGGCATTGTTCTGCTTCCACATCGTACTCCTCTAGGAGTGTTTTAAGTATCTCTTCAAGGGTTACAGGTTCCTGCACCAGCTTCCATATCCTTGCACCCACTGGGTTCAGGCCGTAGTAAACTCCGTCTTTAAGGTTCAGGATTGCTGCTTCCCCGTCAAGGTCGCATGAAACCACATCTTCTGCAACAGCAACACTTGAATTTTTCTTCATGTAACACCTCCAACTTAAAATCTTGCTGATTTGAATTCTTTGCTTTGAATAATATTTGTTTTAAAATGTAATATGGAACTGGGACTTAATAGTTTTCACTGTGGAAAGAATGCAACGTGATAAGCATCACCACTTAATATAAAAGAGCATAAGAATGGTGAATCCTTCTTAAAAAGGTTGTATAAACCAAATATATTAAAAAACACCATTATATTTGATCTGAATGATATAAAGGATATTAAATCCAATTAAAACGATCCAGATCTAAAGAGAATGGATTAATACACTTTTAAAGATTCAGATCCAGATAAAAACCGTTAAAAACGTTTTATATCAACCCAATACATTTTTATGTCATGATGAACAACTTACTATAGTAATACAAAAGGAATGTGAAATTGTACTGGAGATATCCAGCAAATATTACCAGTAAATCCCACCAGCTGGTGGGGATCTGCAACAATTTATAAGAGGAAGTCTTAAGATGGATAGAACCAGGGAAGATCTGGAAGATGAAATTATTCAGCTGAAGGGAAAAGTCAGGGATCTGGAGACTAAATCCAGAAATGAAGAACGTGCCCTTGATCTATTCCAAAATATGGAAGCTGGCCTATGGGTTCTGGACAGTAACTTCAACGTGCAGATGATAAATCCGCGCCTCTGCGAACTTTTGGAGGTCACAGAAAGCAGGGTCGTTGGAGAAAAATGCTACAACATCTTCGGCAGGGATGTGTGCAGCACGGATCTCTGCCCCCTCAAACGAGTGGTGAAGGGCAACTGCAAAACCACAGCCAGAACAGAAAAAAATGGAACGCCCCTACTTATAACAGCACTCCCCTTCAAAAATAGAGATGGAAAGCTGAATGGAGTGGTGGAGGAGTTCCACAGAGAAGACGATGAACTCAGAAAGGAGAATATATACAGGCTTCTGGTGGAGAATTCATATGATGTTGTGTACAGGGTTTCCATACCAGACGGACGCTGCGAGTACGTGAATCCAGCCTGCACCAAGATCTTCGGGTACAGCCCAGAAGAGTTTTACAAAACACCTTTTCTGATAAAAAGGATTTTAACCCCAAAGTGGAGGCAGAAATTTGACAAGGTCTGGTCTGAAATCCTCAAAGGAAGGATCAAATCTCCATTGGCATACCAGATCATCCGCAGGTCCGGGGAGGTCAGGTGGATGACTGAGAGGGATGTGATCATAAAAGATGAGAATGAAAATCCAGTGGCAGTGCAGGGAATCATAATAGACATGACACCCCACAAGAGGGTTGAGGAGGCAGAATCCAGGCTTGCAGCCATTGTGGAACATTCCCACGATGGAGTAATATCCTACGACATCAACTGGAATATCCAAAGCTGGAACCACGGCGCAGAAAAGATATATGGATACAGAGCGATGGAAGTCCTTGGAAAACCTGTTTCAATCCTCATAAATCCAGAAAAAAGGGCTGAACTGGACAGTTTAATGAATAAAGTACTTAAAGGGAGTGTCACTGAAAAGAACGATACTTTGAGGGTCAAAAAAGATGGCAGACCTGTGCATGTTTCCCTGACAATTTCACCGTTGAAAGATGCAAGGGGCAAAATAATTGGAGCCTCAACCATTGCAAGGGATTTAACATGGCGCAAAAATGCTCAGATGAGAATTAAAAACAGTGAGGAACATTACAAACATCTTGTGGAGAGCGTTCCTGTTGGTATAGTTCAGGTAACACGAAACGGTAACGTGATCGATGTAAACCCCAAATTCCTTGAGATGGTTGGTTCAAACCCTGAAGGCTACAGCCAGCCATTTAACCTGTACAAGTTTGCTCCAGCAGTGGAGGCAGGGTGCACTGAAAAGTTCATGGAATGCTTTGAAACAGGAAAAAACGTCACAGGCGAGTGCAATCCCACCATAAATGGGAAGACTTTGAAGCTGCAGTACACTCTAACACCATTTCTGGGCAGTTCAAACAAAGTTGAAAGCGTTCTCGGAACCATGAATGATATCACAGCACTCAAGGATGCTGAGAAAAAGCTGCAGAAATCCCTGAAGGAGAAGGACATCCTCATGAAGGAGATACACCACAGGGTTAAAAACAACCTGACGGTCATCTCAAGCCTTTTAAACCTGCAGTCGCGCCAGATCAAGGATGAAAAAGCTTTAAACCTTTTCAAGGACAGTCAAAGTCGTGCCCGTTCCATGGCACTCATACACAGGGAGCTCTACAGCGGCAACATTAAGAGGGTGAACTTCGGGGACTACATCAAAAACCTGGTTTCAGATCTCTTCGGGACCTACAGCATCCAGGACAACGTGGAGCTTGAAATGGATATCGACGATGTGACCCTAGATGTGGACGTTTCCGTGCCCCTGGGACTTATAATAAACGAGCTCATATCAAACAGCCTCAAGTACGCATTCCCCAAAGGAAAAAATGGAACTTTAACTGTTGAATTCCACAAGGAAAATGATAGCTACGTACTGACAATACGGGACAATGGTGTGGGCCTTCCTGAGGGTATGGAACTTGGGAACACAGACTCCCTGGGACTTCAACTTGTAAAAAGCCTGACAGACCAGCTGGACGGCAGCTTGCAGATCGTTAAAACGAATGGTACATGCTTCAGGATAAGTTTCAGGGAACCAGAGTTCAACTAAAAACCTTATTTTACTTCTTTTTAACAAAAAATGTGGATTTTTTAAAGTTTAAACCATTTACATCCAAACCATTTTTTTTAACATATGTTATCTCCTTTCCAGTGCAGATTTTCCAAAAACTTTGAATCCTGTAAATAAAAAAAATCCAGGTGAAAACTTCTACTTATTCTACATTTTTTTTTGTAGATGGAAATTCTTGAATTTAAATTACAGGATCCTAGTTAACCATGTTCACGCTTCAAATCAGGAACTGCATAGTTACATTTTTGCACCATTAAACATAAAGTAATTCCATAGAACCAGGAATAATTTAGAATAACATCTGATTTTCAGAACATCAGTCGCGGCAAGCTACTGGAAGAGTTAAATATAGAAGCTACAGATCATTTAATGAAAGATCAGGAGGTCCACATGAAAACTTCATCAAAGGATATTACAGCAGCTCTGTCAGTGACACTGTTATCTGCATTATGGATCTGTTTTTTACCTCGTTACAACATCGTTCCATACGTACTGGCCATGTTTCTGATTCCAGGATATATGCTTGTAACAGCAGTTTGCCCGTTGAAAGATGATTTAAGTCCAGTAAAACGCATAGTTTCCAGTCTTGCAGTTGCTGCCCTCATTGGGGGGATCTTCTTCGTGGCATCCGGGCAGGAAGTACTTGGGGCCTATCCCGAGAATGCTTTCTTGATAATGGTTGTTTTAACAGTAATTTTAGTTTTATTCACTGCCCTGGAAAGGTACAAACATTCCAGAATAAAAGACATTGATGAAGGCCATGTTTTAAAAGTTGCAAATCTTAGAAATGCCACATATCCTGAAAAGGCTGCACATCCAAGTGGAAAGAAGGCGGCATACCCTAGAAAGGATGCACATCCCCAAAATAGTTCTGACGATCAGGAAAGAAATCCCATTAAGGCTGGAAAAAAAGTCTTCACAGACCTTGCCATCATGACCCTCATCACGGTTTTGTGCGCTGTGTTCGTTTTAACCCCTAAGCTGAATCATACCTTCATCAGAACCATACTCGGACTTCTCTTAATACTCTTCGTTCCGGGTTACTCCTTGATAGCCGCACTTTTCCCCAAAAAGAGCGACCTTGACGGCATTGAAAGGGCTGCACTGAGCTTCGGTTTGAGCGTTCTTTTAACAGCCCTCATTGGATTTGCACTCAAATACACACCGTGGGGTATCAAAGGTATCATGTTAACACCCATACTCATCTCACTTTCGGCCTTCACCCTTATAATGGTGTTTTTAGCATTTTTAAGGAGGATGAGACTTCCATCTACTGAGAGGTTCTCTGTTCCATTTGGAAGCTTCACCCGAGAAATTAGGAAGGATTTTAAGGGAGAATCCAGAACCAGCAAGATTTTATCCATCGTGCTTATCATCACCATAGTTCTCGCTATTGCAACAACGGCTTACATTGTGATAAAACCCAAACAGGGGGAAAAATTCACGGAGTTCTACATTTTGGGGCCCAACGGTAAGGCTGCAGATTATCCAACCAACATCACAGCTGGACAGAGCGGAAGCGTCATAATTGGGGTTGTTAACCATGAGTACAAACCTGTTAACTACGAGGTGGTGGTTAAACTCAACGGTACTGTCTTGAAAACACAGAACATAACGTTAAACAACACTCAGAAGCTTGAAGTTCCATACAACTTCACTACATCCGGCAGTGGTAAAAAAGAGATGGAATTCCTGCTCTACAAGCTGCCTGACCAGAGCAATGCTTACAGGTCACTGCACCTCTGGATAAACATCAACTGATGCCGATTTAATCTTCTTCTTTTTTTCTTCTTTTTTTGGATCAAGAAACTTTTTTTTGATTTTATTTTTGGAAAAACTTCTTTTTTTAAGATCTTTTTTTTTAAGATCCTACAGATCCCCATTTAAATATCTTATTTTTCAAATTTATCATTTTAAAATTATTATTGCAAAAAAATAAGTTCTTATAAACATTTTTATTATTGTAAATCTTTTAGAAATTCTTATTTTTAAAAAATATTGGTTTAATTAAATTTATTCATTGAAAACTACCTTTAAAAATTTCTTTAAGTTTATCTAAAAAAATCCTAAAAAAGCCTTGAAGATTTAGAAAAAAAGCCTTGAAAAGGAGTATTTAAAGAAGCATTTAAAGAGGAGACATCCTCTAAAAAAATTCACCCTCAAGTTCCATGCAGATGAATCTGGGCCTGCACCCGTACTTTTTGATAAGTTCTTTAATCTCAGATTCTGGGGCATCCACCTGTTTTTTCACGATCTTCACTGTCTCCTCCTCTGAGTAGGATATCTCAACAGTTTCAAAGAGCATTCCAAGGATCCTCACAAGCAGAAAGGAGAGCAAACCCAGATCAATGAATGCATCGTACTTGCCACCCCTGAATTTTATTCTCCAGACTGTCTGGAATATGATGTTTGCCCTTTGAAACTCCTTCCTGTATTTAAGGTAATCCCTCACACAGAGAATGTAAAATCTCAAAGCAGAAAACCCTGCCCTGTGTGTCCACCTGCTGAATCCGACGTTTTCAGGGTGGAACTTGTTTGCATCCTGAAACCTGTCTGCAAAGAGCACTGCATCAAAGTCTGAAAACCGTTTGAAGACCTCCTGCTTTGACGAGCTGGTTGTTTGATCCATGAGGGAGTTTAAAAACTCAGAGTAAATTTCCCCTGAACTTAAGGAGTCACCTGAAAGTTGCAATTCAAGATCCAGCACATTCAGACGAGCTTCTTTCAGTGCCATGTAGATGTTGGTTGACTTACCTGTTCCTGGAGCCCCGAGAACGTGCAGCACCTTTCCATGCTCTCTTTTAAGGCCCTTGAATTTCCTGAGAAGCTCCCTGTAAGAGGCCGTGTTCACGAAGATCCCCTTCTTTACGCTGGAGCGCACCCTGAATCTAGGCATATATATTATTATTTCTTTAAATGTATAAAAATATCCCGTACCAGTTTGTGCAACGTTTTTAACGTTGATTTATCTTCCCTTAAAGAGCTCCCACTCCACATGAAAAGGTGAATTTTATAGGGATTAAGGTAGGAGTACTCTTAAACTGTAGGATGTTATGAAAATCTTTATATATGATAAGAAGAAGAAAAGTATCCATGATATCAACAGTAAGTACCGTTACCACGACAATAACTTCGACACAGGCCTGGAACTATGGAATAATTGCTGTGGTAACGTTGATAGCACTACTTGCAATCAAAGAGATCTTGAGTTCAGAGACAGACAATAAGTATGTACAATCGTTTATTAAAGGATCTAAAGTTGCCATAATCCCCCTGTTATTGGTTTTTGTCAGCATAGTGGCATTTAAAGTGGCATCCGTCCTTTAAGGAGGCAATTTATGACTAGGCGTAATATTTTAACGCTCATGTCCTTGTGGTAGTTCGTTTGTTTAGGATTGTTTTGAGTGCTTTTTTGAACCAGTTTATGCCGTTGTTGAAGGTGTATTGGAAGAATTTGGCGTAGTTATTTAGGTTTTTCTTTGAAATTCCTCTGAATATGTTTAGGAATGGTCTGAGGAGCGAATGGCGGTTTTCTGTGGTGTTTATGTGGTTTTCACCTTCTGCATATTGTCTTTTGGAATGGTTGATTGTGTAAGTGTTTTTTAACCATTTTGTGTGTTTTTAGGTTGAAATATATGGTATACTCATCGGTAAATACGGTTACTGATTTTTTGCAGTGTTTTTGGATTTCTTTTCGTATGCCTTTTTTGGTATAGGTTCTTTTTGACCATGAAAATGGTTTTGTGTGTTTTCCTGCTGGATCTATTGTGATAATTGGATGGTTTGTCTGTGTCCCAAGTTCCTCTTCCTCTGCTTTTGAGTCCTCTTTTTCTTGGAAACTTTTTTTTAAACCTTTAGATCCTGCATGAATGTACATTTCGTCGATTTCAATTTTACCTTGAAGCTTGGGATCTCCAGATTTTTTAGCCAGATCTTCCTATGAAATCCTGTGCTAAATGGTATACATTCCCCCATTTATGTCCTAATTCCTCTGAAAGCCTTTTTATACTTTTCTTATCCAAATTAAACAAGATATACAGCATATCGCCCATTGGAAGTTTTCTTTTAGCAAATATAGTTCCCGTAAGATCGCTAAAATTCAATCCACAACCATTACACGAATATCTACAACTTTTACCCTGCGAACCACGGTTTTCAATAGATAAAGAATGGCAAGACGGACAATAAACACCATTAGCCCATCTAATACCTCTAAAAATATCCATAGCCCTCTTCTCATCTGGAACAATACAAATCCGAAACCAAATCAACACCTTTCATAAAATATAACATTTAACCCATCACATATAAAAATATCCGCACCAACAACAGGACATGAGCGAAAAATTAATTACATCAAAATGAAGGGCACCACTATAAAGAGGAAGGTGTTTGACAGTCCATGGGAAAGCGTTACCCCGGATAAGCTTCTTGTTTTCTGGAAAGCATATCCATAAAACATTGCAACGCAGAAAACGAATATCAAATCAGGGAATGATTTCCAGCCTATGTGCATGGTTGTGAATATCAATGCTGTGTAAAGAAGTCCTGAAAGTTTTCCAAAGACGTTTTCCGCATTTTTCTGGATAATACCCCTGAAGAGCAGTTCTTCTGCAAATCCTGTGGCCACCAAAAGTATGATCCCTGCAAAGAGCACCATTTCCAGGTTGAAAACAGGTATAAGGGGTTTTGGTTTCAGTATGAAATACTCTATGGTTCCAAGGAGGATACCGGTTGAAGCTATCAGTATCTGAACCGGTATCTTACCCACAACCAGCCCCACGTTCTTTTTTCCAAGCCCCTGAGCCTTTATTATATTATACGAGGCTGCAAACAAAGGTATAACTATTATTAGAAACCAGTACAGGGTTCCTATCTGCATCATAGGGATCGAAAGGCCAATTATACGTATAAGTGGTAGTACCATCATAGAACGCAAGAGGTTTGCGAAGTTTGATGATGATTCAAGCGAAGAGTGTAAAAGCAGTGCAAATAGGATGCATACATGCATTGCGAGCCCTATCTCAATTTTATAATAATTTGTTACAGCTTCCGCCAGTATCAAGGCAATTAAATAGATTATAACTATTACTATTTTCCATTTAGAGGCTTTGTGCTTTTTTCGGTTGCTCTTCAAAGTTCTGATCCTGCTTTTGCAGACTTGCTCCTCTTCTCTGTTTTCGTTTTTTCTAAAGATATTAAAAGATTCTTTGTATTCCATGAGGGCATCTTCCCATGCTTCCTGGGTTTCAAAGGTACCTGCAATCAAAGATGTAACAATGGCCTCCCTTTCATGATCTCCTGCTTTCTTGAATTTTTTGGTGGCTTTCCTGTAGTGAGATCTGGATTCTTCATATGCTCCTTTTTTCTCACTTAAAACACCAAGTCCCGTGAGAGCATATCCTTCTCCAATTTTATCTTTAAGCTTTTTATAATTTTTTAATGCCATTAAATATTGTTCCTCTGCACTTTTAAAGTCTTTAGTCTCTAAATAGATATCTCCCATGTAGAGGAAGATGCCAGCTTCTGCTCCCACATTTTTAAGAATATGGAATATTTCCAAGGCTTTTTTGTAGTATGACATGGATTTTTTAAAGCTTCCATCTTCATAAAATTGGGCTGCTTTTTGAGAAATTTTCAGGGCTTCTTGTTCATCCATGGTGCCACCGTGCTGGTTTTCAGTTCATTATTCTGGATCGTGCTGCATCCTGTAAAAAAATATCCATTTCATTAAACAGTGCACTCCCTTTAACTTCATGACCTTATCTAAAAATGTTTTTTTATCAAAGGATGTATACAAGGGACATTATATATATAAGACTACGTTTTATATAGTTGTTTACAGGGTATCGTGAAACTTTCATGTTCAACCATTGCAAACAGCCTGTAATTGTTGATTCTTAAATAATTGCAGATCCCAGAAAGTAAATTTTAGAGATAAATAGTTAGAATAATATGTATCTTTATACAACAATTAATACAACAATTAAAGGAAAAATAAAATGACACACATAACCGCCATATTACCAGCATACAACGAACAGGTGTCCATTGGAAGTATTATTATAGGCACAAAAAAGCGTGTGGACCGCGTTATAGTTGTTGACGATGGAAGCACAGACAAAACGAAAGAAATTGCTGAAATTGCAGGGGCTGAGGTTATAAAACATCCCCAAAACATGGGAAAAGGTGCAGCACTTGAAACAGGTTTCAACGCTTTAGCTGAAACAGATGTTGTGGTCACAATAGATGCGGACGGCCAGCACAACCCTTCAGAAATACCAAAACTCGTAGCACCAATAGTCAATGGGGAAGCAGACCTCGTAAACGGTAGCAGGTACATCAATGGTGGAGAAAAAAACACTCCCAAGTACAGGAGGGTTGGTCAAAGCGTGCTGGACATTGCAACCAACATAAACGGCAGAACAAATATCACAGACAGCCAGAGTGGTTTCAGAGCTTTTGCAGCACACATTGTACCTGTATTCAGGTTCAGACAGAAAGGATTTGGAATTGAAAGTGAGATGATAACAGAAGCTTCAAAAGCAGGTTTAAGGATAGAGGAAGTGGAGATAAGCGTCAGGTACGATGTGGCCAACAACAAGAGAAACCCCATAAGCCACGGGGTAGGCGTTCTCGTGAAAGTCATCCACGACATGGAGTTCAACAGACCCCTTTATTATTTTACAGTCCCAGGACTTTTACTCATCATGATAGGTCTTGTTGCAGGACTTGTATTTTTTGGAGAGTACTTGGGAGGTCACAACAGAAGCCTGGCCCCAACCGTTGTTGCCGGGTTGATCTCCATAATGGGGGTTTTCATAGCCTTTACAGGAATAATACTGGACACACTATCGAGGATGATAGTCCAGAACATAAACAAATAAAACCGTTTAAATCTTTTTTTAAAAATTTTTTTAACTTTAGAACTTTTTAAACCACTTAAAAATGGAATCAGCTCTAAAAAAAGTGAATTTCTGCAGATCATCAATATAAACCTTTAAAAAAACAGTTAAATCCCTTTTTTTGATGTAAAAAGACGTGATACAAATAAAAATTAAGTTAAACTTGATTTGAAATATTAAATAACTCAAAGATAACTTACTTGAACTTGAGTTTAAATATATTTTTTTAGACTTCGTTTAAGAACTCTTTTTTTATGTACAAAAATAGGTACTAATCGGAAAGCACTGATTCAATGAAGGAAAATTTTGCAAACTTCAATTATTCAACACATTAAAAAAAAATTAGCTCCAAAAAAGGTAAGATATTCCAAGTATAAAAAGAAGTAATTTTAAAGGTGAATTCTAAATAAAAAAAATAGTAGTTAAAGTTAATTTCAGTAAGGCATAAAAAAAGGGGCAGTGAAACAAAATGATGGGAAAAGTTGTATTTATCGGTGGGGGTCCTGGAAACCCTGAACTTTTAACTCTGAAAGCATTCAACACGATTAAAAAAGCTGATGTTATTATATACGCAGGATCCCTTGTAAACAGGGATGTTTTAAACTGTGCAAAGGACGGGGCTGAGATCCACAACAGCGCGTCCATGAACCTGGACGAGATCCTGGAGGTCATGGAGAAGGAAACAAAAAATGGGGGGCTTGTTGCAAGGGTCCACACAGGAGACCCTGCAATCTACGGCGCCATAGGCGAACAGATAGAAAGATTGAAGGCCAAGGGCATACCCTTCGAGATCGTGCCCGGGGTAAGTTCGCTTTTTGCAACGGCAGCAGCACTTGAAACTGAACTTACACTTCCTGAGGTGTCTCAAACAGTTATAATAACCCGTCCTAAAGGTAGAACCCCTAAACCTTCCCCAGAATCAATATCAAAGCTTGCAGAGCACCACGCAACCATGTGCATCTTCTTGGGCGTTCACATGATAGATGAAGTTGCAGAGGAGCTGAAGACCCACTACCCCCCTGAAACTCCTGCTGCAGTGGTGCAGAGGGCGTCCTGGCCCGATGAAAAGGTTGTGAAAGGAACGCTTGAGGACATTGCAAACAAGGTCAAGAAGTCCGGAATAAAGAAAACCGCCATAATCGTTGTGGGCAACGTGCTTGGCACGTCTCGCATCACGCCTTCAAAACTCTACGATGCTTCCTTCACGCATGAGTACAGACAAAGTAAGAATTAAGGAGGTTTATCCTCAAGTTAATATTATTTTAATGGATGTTACATTCAGTACACAAAAAAATTGGCCAGAAAAAATGAATTTAGAGTGAAATAACTCGAGTCGTTTTAAAAATCAGCAAGGTTGATATATTAAAAATATATGGAAGTGTAGTCCTCAAACGTGACTACAAACACTGAAACAACCACAAAGGTTACGATAAAAATATGAATAAACCTTAACGTAAAGAAATTTCAGGCTTTTGAATCCATGCTTCAATTATAAAAAAATTAAAAAATATTGAACTTTAGTCATAGAAAATTGTTTAATGCTATAAAACATTGAAAACACAGTTTTATCATTTCATTTCAAGTAAAAAGTACCATCCACTCGCAAATTGATAAGGCAAAATATCTGCAATAGCAATATCTACATCACCCACAATTTTATTCAATTTTTCTCCTTTCAACAGAACATCAAAAATTGCAAGAATGGAGTCTGAGTTTCTACAATTCCTTAATTCAAATGAATTTGAAAAAAACTTCATAATATCCTTTCTTTTATAAAATTGGCAATGATCTGGACCAGTTCCTAAGATGTAAGGACTTTTACCTAATAATTTACGTAATTTATTATTTCTAAATATGTAATAATAAGGTTTATTCCGTAATTCCCAAGGACCATATCCATTAGGACATGTTAAAATCAGATAAGAACCCTTTTTTATCTCTTTTGTAATGTTATTTATAAATTTTTTAGGTTCTAAAACATGCTCAAGAACTTCTGAAATAATAATAATATCATAACTATCCATGTCAGCGAAAGTAAAACCATCATCCACACTTACATTTACATTTTTGATACAATTTTCATTAATTTTATTATTAACTAGATCTACGGATTTCTTATCAACATCAAATGAACGAACATTACACCCCAAAGAAGCTACTGGAAAAGTTATTCCACCATCACCACAGCCTACTTCCAAAATTTTAATTTCTTTAAAATCTTTATTCTTTTCCAAAGAATATTCATTAATGGATTCATATATAAATTTTAGTTTCTTAATGTCCACAGGACGCTTGTAACTGGAGTTCGACAGAAAAATATCTAAATTTTTAGAAGTCATAAGTTTAATTAAGTAAAATTTTATATTTAAATGTAATTTTTTCGAAAATTCTTTGACCAATACGAATTATTAAAATATTTCAAGCACATTTTCTACATTTAGATAAAAAGAGGTTTTTTTTCTGTAAAATTATGACACTAAAGATAGGACCCTACAAAAGGAACATCTTTTGGAAGAAGTACAAGTAACGCAAAAAGCATGTATGCATTGCAAGCCTTAATAACTCTATAAAAAATTTTCACGCATGTCCTTGTGGTGGTTCGTTTGTTTGGTATTGTTTTGAGTGCTTTTTTGAACCAGTTTATGCCGCTGTTGAAGGTGTATTGGAAGAATTTGACGTAGTTGTTTAAGTTTTTCTTTGAAATTCCTCTGAATATGTTTAGGAAGGGTCTAAGGAGTTAGTGGAGGTTTTAGGTGGTGTTTATATGGTTTTCACCTTCAGCATATTTTCGTTTTGAATGGTTGATTGTGTAGTATTTTTTAACCATTTTTGTGTGTTTTCAGGTTGGGGTATATAATGTATGCTGTTTTGGTCCTTTGCAGTGTTTTTGGATTTCTTTTCGTATATCTTTTTTGGCATATGTCCTTTTTAACCGTAAAGATTGTTTTGTGTGTTTTTCTGCTGGATCTATTGTGATGATTAGTGGTTTATTTGGGCCCAAGTTCCTCTTCCTCTACTTTTGAGTCCTCTTTTTCTCAGGAAAAACTTTTTTTTAAACCTTTAGATCCAGCGTGAATATATATTCCGTCGATTTCAATTTTACCTTGAAGCCTGGGATCCTATGATTTTCGGGCTAGACACTCTTTGAAATCTTTGGTTAATCTATAAATAGGCCCCCATTTATGGCTTAATTCCTATGAAAGCCTCTTTATACTTTTTTTATCCAGATTAAACAGAATATATAGTATATTACTCATTGGAAGTTTTCTTTCAGCGAATACTGGTTCCTGTAAGATCGCTAAAATTCAAACAACCATTACATAAATATCTACGATTTTTACCCTGTGAACCACAGTTTTCAATAATAAAAGAGTGATATAAAGGACAATAAACACCATTAGCCCATTTAGTACTCCTAACAATATTCATAGATCTTTTTTCATCTGGAATAAACAAATCCAAAACCAATCAACACCTTCCATAAATTATAATATCCAAAACTCATCACATAAAAAAAATATCTGCACAAACAAAAGGGGATAAGCGAAAATTAATTACAATTTCCTAAGGTCTAGACAACTAAGTTATCCAAAAATTGTTATTATCCTAAAAATTTGATTATGATCTTTTCTTATAAATTAAAGAAGTAACTTTAAAAGTTCAATCTGCAAAAAATATAAGTCTAAATTGATTTGAATTATTTCAAATTACAATCATATCAATTTGTACAATATTTAGAAAGATATTTAAATGTTAAACATAAAAAGAAAAACAAATTAATTGAAAAACTAATTTCAATTGAGTTTATTCTTAAAAAAGTATCAAGTTTTAAGTTGACTTGAATATTTTTTATTTTCAATGATTATAAGAGATAACAAGCATGAAAAACAGAGATCTTATTTTAATATTATTTTTAACCATAAGCATATTAATTCTCTACGAAAGCATCCATCTTTACAACATTTTAATCTTCTTGCTGGTTCTTCTTGCAGGTTACTCCCTCAAAACTGCGTTTTACCCCTCAGGCCATGGAAAAGAAAATTTGCTGTCCTTCATTTTAACCACACTTTTCACCGTCCTAATTGCGGTGTCAGTTTTCAGGTTTCTGGGAAAAACGTACCTTACACCCATCCTACTTTTAATCATTTCTACATGCATTCCTGTGGCCTTTTTAAGGAGAAGACCAGCTAGAAATGATGATCTTATGGTCTACAAGAAGGGTGATAAAGCCCTAAAGAAATACCTGGAAGCAGATAAGATTGTGACAAAGAAAGTTGAAGAGAATATTAAAGGGTACCTCATCTGCGAAAGATGCGGCGGCTACTACCCGATTAAAGAGGGTGAGTCACCAGAAGACTTTGAAAAATGCCAATGCGGCGGAGAACTTCACTACGAAGTTTACGATGATGAATTGCAGCCGGAAGTTGCAGAAAAAAAGGTAGAAAGTGTGAAGTCCACCCTTGAAAAAATAGACGATGTCATCAGAGAAACTGAAGGAAATATTGGGCCTGAATGTAGCGTAAGTGCCATTCAAACAGGGAGTATAGTTCAAAATGGGGGAAAGGAGAGTCTAGAGGGAGATATTGAAGAAATTATCTCCAGGAAAATTAAGCGCTTCATACCATATGACTTGGTGTTCACATTCCTATTTGCTGGCCTCTGCTTCCTCCTGCTTTCGGTTTCACCACTTAACCATCTGGGGAAAACCTTCACAACCATTTTGATGGTTTTCTTCCCAGGCTACGCTATAATGGTAACTATGTACCCAAGAAGAGATGAGATAAATCTCTGGGAAAGGTTAGGGATGAGCTTGATGTTAAGCCTCCTTGTGACCCTCGTGTTTGCGGTTGTTAGCCGCTACCGCGGTACAGGCACAACCTCCCTCTTTATCATAGTATCCATCATGACCACGGTCCTGGCGGTGATGGCGATCCTTGTCGAGACCAGAGTCATGAGGGATGAGAGCTTCTACGGATACCTTGCAGAATCGTTCAGCAAGCTTAAAGCATCAACATGGGGCAGGGGAGATCTCACAGGTAAAATGACTGTAGTTTTAATAATTTTATTCATCCTGTCGATTGTGACCACAGTTTACCTCATAGCCAACCCCAATCCCGGTGAAAGCTTCACAGAGTTTTATATCCTTGGACCTCAGGGCAAGGCAGCAGACTACCCAACCAATGTGACGGCCGGCAAAAACCAGACCGTGATCGTAGGGATCGTGAACCACGAACACAAAGCAACAAACTACACAATTGTTGTGCAGTCCAACGGAACCAACATGACCACAGAGAACATCACACTGCAGGCAAACCAGAAACTAGAGATACCCTACACGTTTAAACTGCAAAAAACCGGGGAAAAAGAGGTCAAATTTTTGCTTTACAAACTGCCAGATACGCAAAGTATTTATTTGTCGCTTCATTTGTGGGTGAATGTTAAGTAAAAATATAATATTCAAAAAATAATATTTTTATTTTATTTACAAAAATATGTTATATAAAAAAACAAAATGAGAGTTTTAATCATCATTTAAAAATTAGGACACAGTATATTCTGTACAATAGGCTTCAGTTGGTCTTTAGACAGTTTTTCAACAGAATCAGAGGTATATTCAAACCTATTGTCAAGACTACTTCCTTTTTTAGAGTTTAAAATAAACAATTTTCCCTCATCAACTGCGCAGAGGGCCTCGTCTGCTGTCATGAGTTCTTCATACATTTTTTCGCCAACTCTTTTTCCCGTAATTTTGATTTCAATCTTTTCGGGATCATGCCCATATTCTGGGGCTAACTCTTTGATCATAACATTTGCAAGGTCAACTATGTTTACAGCAGGCATTTTAAGTATGAATATTTCTTTGCCCTGTGCAATTTGGCCAGCTTTAAGTATCAATTTCGCTGCATCAGGTATATACATTATAAAACGTGACATCCGCGGATCCGTTATTGTAACTGGTCCACCTTTTTGGATCTGTTTTTTAAACGTTGGCACAACTGAGCCCCTTGAATTTAGGACATTACCAAAACGAACACATGAAAATGTAGTCCTTTTATTTCCACGATAATAATTTGCAGAGACTGTAAGGCGTTCAGCCAAAAGTTTAGTGGCCCCCATCACATTCACAGGATTAACAGCTTTGTCCGTACTTACCATTATCACTTTTTCCACGTTTTTATCTAAAGCAGCATCAAGAACATTCTGTGTGCCAATTACATTGGTTTTAACCGCATCAAAAGGGTTGTACTCACAGAGAGGAACATGTTTCAATGCAGCAGCATGAAAGATAATGTCCACATTTTCAAAAGCTCTTTTTAACCTGTTTTTATCCCTCACATCACCGATGAACGTTCTTATTTTTTCACAGTTTAGTTCCTCTTCCAGATCAAAGAGAGCTGTTTCATTGTTGTCAAGTATCCTTACAGCCTTTGGATTAACTTCTAAAAGTTTTTTAACAATTTCACGACCAATTGATCCAGAACCACCTGTTACCAGAACCACTTTGTCCTTATAAAAAGATTCCATATGTTATCACCTGTAAAATTTTCCAATGGTCTCTGCCATAAAATCCATTTCGTCTCTACTGAGCGATGGATACATTGGAAGTGTGATCGTTCTTCTGGCCATCTCCTCTGTAACCGGAAGTTGACATTTATATCCAAGTTTTTCCCTGTAAAAATGGCTTAAATGTACTGGATCAAAATATATTTTGGTTGAGATATTTTTGGATTTTAAATAAGATATCAGATCATTTCTTTTATCTGCTATAACCGTGAAAAGCTGGCGAACATGGTTGTATCCATCAGGAGGCAGTATTGGTTTGATCTTATCAGTTTCTTCTAGAATTCTCTGCATCAAATACTCTGAATTCTTCTGCCTCATATCTATTACCGTGCCTACCTTTTCAAGTTGGGATATGCCTAGTGCAGCTGTTATGTTGGACATTCGAAAGTTGTATCCAAGATCTATGTAATCAAAGAGTCCTGCCGAACTGAAGTAATCTCCAGTCTCCAATCTTCCATGGGATCTTATAAGCAACAATTTTTCATAGATATCCTGGGAATCTGTTACAACTGCACCGCCTTCACCTGTCGTGATTATCTTGTTCTGGCAGAAGCTTAAAACTGCAGAATCTCCAAATGTACCCACTTTTTTGTTATTTATACTTGCACCCATGGCTTCTGCAGCATCTTCTAACAATATTAAATCATTGTCATCTGCTATTTCCCTGAGTTCCCTTATTTTACAAGGGCATCCACCGTAGTGTATGGGTAAAATTGCCTTAGTTCTGTCCGTAATGTTTTTTTTCACATTTTCAGGATCTAAACCAAGAGTTTCTCTTTCAATATCTACAAAAACTGGTTTTGCACCCACAAATAACGGTGAATTGGCAGTTGCTATGAAAGTGAATGATGGTACTATTACCTCATCATCTTTTCTTATTCCATGGGCTAACAACATAGAATGGAGTGCAGATGTTCCAGAGTTAAAAACAGCAGCATAATCTGTTCCAATGTAATCTGCTATCATTTTTTCAAATTTTTCAACATTGGGGCCCACCGCCCAGTTCATCCCAGATTTTATCTCCCTTTCAATGTTCTGAACGTCTTCATTATCCCATAAAATTTTGAACAAAGGAATTTTAAATGTCATCAACATCCTCTCTTAACTTTTTAACTTCATCAGAACTCATTTTTCTTATTATCTTAACAGGCACTCCAAATGCCACAACATTGTTGGGAATGTCCTTATTAACAAAGCTAAAAGCCCCTACAATAGAATTCTCACCCACGGTAACGTTCGGCATGACAACGGAATGACTTCCAACTCTACAATTTTCTTTAAGTGTAATAGGACCTTGTTTGTTGTCTATGGTTGAAATAGAGTAAATAGAACAATGTGAGCCAATTTGAACGTTGTCTTCAATTAAAACGTTATTTTTAGCATTTATATATGTGAAAGCCCCTACATCTGTTTTATAACCTAATTTTAGATTTTCTTCATGCTGAACTACCCAATTGTATTTGTTCAGTTTTCCTTCCTCAACTACTGGTGGCTTCCAGTTTTCAAATCTTCTATCGTTCATAAATTTAACCTTTTTTCCAGTAATTCTTTATTTAAGGTTATTTTACTTAAAATTTCTGTAACCTTAAGTGAAGTTTTTCCGTCACCATATGGATTTTCGCATTCATTTAACTTTGCCTTAAATTCTTCATCATAAAGAGCCTTATTGACGGCATTTTTTATTTCCTCAGCGTTATAATCCGCATCAATGATATTTGAAGCTCTTTCCCTTCCTTCTTGCCTTGTACCTATATTAACTGCAGGTAATTTAAACGATGGAGCTTCTATAATACCACTACTTGAATTTCCAAGTAATACATTTGCCACATTCATTAAACTCAAATAATCCCTTCTTGGAATACTCTTAAATGTTTTAACAAACGGAAGTTTTTCATATTTTTCTATAAGTTTTATGATTTCCCTGCCGCCGGCATCTGCATTGGGATAAACCAAAATCGTTTGGTACTTTAAATCCTGAATTGCTTTAAGAGTTTCCACCATTTGTTTTGACGATTTTTCAGATTCAAGCGTTACTGGATGCTGCAACACTAAGAGTAATGGTTCATACAGATTTAAATCATATTTTAATGCTATTTCATCCTTTTTTATTAAATGCATTGTCATTATAGCATCTAATCCTGGTGCACCTACCACAAATACGTGATCAGGATTCTCGCCCATCTTTATTATCCTTTCTGCACTTTTTTTTGTTGCAGGAAGGTGTAAGTTAACCAATTTAGTAATTGCATGGCGTGCATATTCATCTACAGTGGATGTTACTTCTCCACCGTGTAAATGTGCTGTAGGAATGTTCAGGTAGGCCCCAACAACAGCACCAGCTAACATTTCACCCCTATCACCTAAAAGGAGTATTATATCAGGTTTTACTTTTTTAACCAGACCCGTTAAAAGTTGTATAAGTTTTCCAACAAAATTGGCCATGGAATATTTATTGTCTTCTTCAAAGACCACACTTAATACATTTATTTTAAACCCATCTTCTTTTATTTCATTAATAGTTTTTCCAAACTCACCCATTAAATGCATTCCAGTTACAGCTAGTTCAAGTTCCATTTCTGGATTTTTATCTATTTCAAACAGAACAGAACGCATCAAACCATAATCCGCCCGGGTTCCCGTGATATAAAGTATTTTTCTTGTCATTTTACAAGATTCCACCTTAAAACTTCATCCTTTTTTATTTCTGCAGTTGTTGTTTTCCCAATCAATGATTTAATGTATTTAGGTTCAATTCCAGTTCCGGGCCTTTTAATTGCAAGCATCTCCCGGCTTATAATCGTTTTTTGGGGGATACTGACTTTGGCAACTACACTTTTTCTTGCTACTTTCTTTATCTCTTTTTCTTCTCTTGTTAATTCTTTTATCCCATTACCCATACCTTTTTCCACATTTCGTATGGCAAATACCATTTTTTTGAATTCTATAGGTTCCAAAGAAGCTTTATGGTCAGGTCCGTCTAAATTTTTATCCAACGTGAAATGTTTTTCTACAACACAACTTCCCATTGCTACAGCTGCTATGGGCATTTCAATCCTTAAAGTGTGATCTGAAAAGCCTACAGGAAGTTTAAAAGTTGATCTAAGAGTTTCAATGACCTTAAGATTTATGTCCTCAACATTTGCAGGATAACTGGTTACACAGTGCATCAAAATTAGATCGTTTTCGTTATCTTCAAAGAGTTTTACAGCTTCTCGTATTTCTCCCATCGTTGCCATTCCAGTGGATAAAATAACTGGCTTGCCCTTACTTGCTACACGTTCAAGTAATGGGAAATTTGTAATTTCACCAGAACCCAGTTTGAATGCAGGGACACCTATTTCATCAAGGAGATCAACACTTTCAAAATCAAAGGGTGAAGATAAGAAGAGGATACCTCTTTTATCAGCATACTGGGCCAGTTCCCTGAAATTATCTTCAGATAATTCCAGTTTCTTAATCATTTCATATTGTGAGTTTTTTACTGTTGTTTCTTTTTGGTAAGATGCTTTTTCAGCACTTTTAGTGACTAAATCTTCTGTTTTAAAGGTTTGGAATTTTACTGCATCTGCTCCAGCTCCTTTTGTAGCATCTATTAATTCTTTTGCTAATTTCAAAGAACCATTATGGTTTACACCCGCTTCAGCAATTATAAATGAAGGATAGCCTGCTCCAATTATCTTATTCTTTATTTTTATGTTCCGCATTTTTATCCTCTAAAATAAGTTCTGCCAATTTAAAATCTATAATCGTATCAATATCAATACTTTCTTCGGTCTTCATGAAGTAAGGAATTTTATTTCCATTATAAAAACTTTTAGAGTTTAAAAGACTCTTTTTCTTTGATATAAATATTGATCCATTGGGCATGTAAAGTTTTGGTAGATCCTGCCTTCTCATCTTAAAATATTCTTCTCCAAAATTGGGTTTCAAGTAGTCTCCTTCAACTTTTAAGCTCCAATAAGGAGAATGATCAAATTCACAAACACTTACAAGTGAATCGCACTTGTCCATATTTTTTATAAAAAGGTTAATGGCACTATCAACATCTTCCTGAGTTCTCAAAGGAGAAGTTGGTTGCAATAAAACCACAATGTCCGCAGAATATCCTTCGTTTTCAAGAGTGTTCAGGACGTGAATAACCGCATCAATAGTTGAAGAATCATCTTGAGCTAGCTCACTTGGTCTTTTTATAACTTCTGCACCGTATTTTTTTGAAATTTGTGCTATTTCATCATCATCTGTGGAAACAACTACCCTATTTATATATTCCGATTTAATTGCTGCTTCGATGGAGTATGCTATCAACGGTTTTCCAGCAAGCAATTTAGTATTTTTTTCTGGAATTCCTTTACTTCCACCTCGTGCAGGTATGATTGTCAGTATATCCATGTCAACGCTCCTTTTTAAACTATATTAGTTTATTATATAATAAACATAAGGGAATTAGATTAATTCTACAAACTTTATTTTACGGTGAAACATTTGAACGAATACAAACTTTTTGTGCAGAGAATTGGATTAGTCGGAATAACAAATATCTTAATAGCGTTAAGTTCACTAATTTTACTTCCTATTATGACTAAAAGTTTTTCAATTAGTGACTATGGTATATGGGTTCAGATAAATACCACCATTTCATTAATACCCAATATTGCAGCTTTAGGTCTACCTTATACCATGGTTAGGTTTCTATCTGCAGAAAAAGACAAAGAAAAAATACGAGAAGGTTTTTATTCCATTGCAAGTATTGTACTGGCTTCAACTTTCATCATATCAACCCTGCTGTTCCTATTCTCTAAAAATATCGCAGTAGCACTCTTTAACGGTAACGTGAATATTGCAATGTTACTTTCTGTAATAATTTTCTTAGCATGTTTAAACGCGCTTTTACTCAACTTCTTCAGAACATTTCAGCAAATGAAGAGATATTCTGTCTTTTTACTTATTCAAACTTATTTAGGGGTTTTTATTGTTTCTTATTTTGCAATAAAAGGGTTCAGCATTTATACAGCAGCATTGGGACTTTTAATTGCAAATTTAGTCACGTTTTTCATTATGGCCCTGTTCATAATTTCAAACATAGGTTTTAAAATTCCCAAATTTAAAAATATGAAAGAATATTTATCCTTTGGACTTCCAACTATTCCTAGCAACCTTTCTTATTGGATTGTGGATTCCAGTGACAGGTATGTAATTGGAATACTTTTAGGTACTGCTTTTGTTGGTTATTATTCACCAGGCTACACATTAGGTAACATAATCATAATGCTTGTAGCTCCGTTTTCTTTTCTTTTACCTTCAGTACTGCCAAGATATTATGATATAGGTGAAATAAAAAAGGTGAAGATTTTTCTAAAATATTCATTAAAATACTTCCTGTTAATTGCAATACCTTCAACATTTGGGTTATCTCTGTTAGCTAAACCCATTTTGACGATATTAACCACACAAGAAATAGCTTCAAATGGTTACTTTGTAACCTCATTTGTCGCTTTAAGCTCCATTTTATATGGAATTTATGGGATAATAAGTAATGTATTTATATTAAAGAAGAAAACAAAAATTTTAGGTTCAATCTGGATTATTGCAGCCGTTTTAAACATTGTTTTAAATATTGTGAGTGTTCATTATATTGGAATCTTAGGTGCAGCTACTGCTACTCTACTTGCTTATATTGTTGCATTCAGTATTACATTGTATTGCGTTAAAGATTTTAAATTTGAATTTGACCTAAAATTTGTAATAAAAAGTATTATCTCTTCTATTTTAATGTCTTTGATTATACTTTTAACAAACCCTAAAGGCATTTTAAACATTTTAATTGTAATTATTATTTGTACAATAATTTATTTAACAGTATTAACACTATTAAAAGGAATAAAAAAAGAAGAATTTAAATTCTTTAAAGAATTATTAAGTTGAGTCCAGAGCTTTAATCTCGCAATTGGTATTTTTTAGATAACTCTCCTCTTTCTTTTTCAGATAAATATGACTTAAATTTCACAACTCGTGCAGGGGATCCAACTGCTATACAATGTGAAGGAATACTTTTAGTTACAACTGAATTCATCCCAATGATAGTATTGTTTCCAATAGTGACTCCTCCTTTTATACCTACATTGGCACCAATCCAGCAACCATCACCAATTATAATATCCCCTTTTGAATATTTTATTCGACTTTCAAATGGATTCTGATTCAAATCTTGATCTGTTGACTTGCCATAAGTATACATTTTCACATAAGGTCCAATCGCACAGTTCTTTCCAATAATTATCTTACAGTTAGCACAAGATTCTAAAATGCTATACCTTACAATGTACGAATTTTCTTTGATGGTTATATTACCTTTTCCAAAAAAGATTATTCCAGTACCTCTGAATTTGAAAGTAGGATCAATATTATATTTACATTTATATCCATTATATTTCCATCTATCATGTGATTCTTGTAATAAAACATATGAAAAACTTAAAAATTTGGTTAATAAATCATTTTGATATATCTTTCGCAAAATTTTCATATCATGCACCACAATTCATGATAAGATCCAAAGCAGAAGCAATATGTTTACCATCAACTTCAGTTAAACCAAAAGGTCTAAATTTTCCGTAGTTATAATTAATACCATCAATCCAAACTGTATTGGAATATACTTTTTTTATGAAACTTTCAACAGTTTTCCTGTCAATAGAATAATCATTACATAATATTTTCATTATTGCTTCAGCTAAATTTTTTTTATCTTTAATAGTATAACATAAATCATCTTTGCAATAAAAATCATGCCCCAACGTGATAACAGGAACTCCCATTATTAACGCCTCAAATCCAGTGGTTGAATTTACAGTTATAACACCTTGAGAATTGGTAATAAGTTTAATTGGTGGATAAGTTGGGTTTATAATTTTCACATTCTCCAATTTTGAAATTCTAAATAGTTTTTTAAAACTAACATCACTCCCCAAGTAATGGGGATGCGGTTTTACATAGAGATAACAATTTAAAGGTAATGATCGCGAAATGTCATTTATTAATCTGAATTGATCAAGAATTGGTTCTCGGAATGTAATTTGTGCATCTTCTGTATAATGTAATGGAAATAAAAAATATGAATTATCATAATCTGGCTTTTTCAGAATACTTCTTAATAAATAGCGTCTACAAAATTTTTTAAAATATAAGTTAAACTCTTTAAAAACACTTATGGGTGGAATTATAAATTTTTCATAGTTATAGTAAGATATCACATTTTTTCTATAATCTTTGTTATCTTTAACACATTCAAGACTTTTATACCTAGTTAAAAAAGATTTTATTCCTAAATAATCACTAGTCCTATCCAAAGTTTCTTTATTTGCAATGGTTGAAACGTTATACATGGATTTGATTTTTTTTAAGTCACTGTCAGACATTCTAAAATCACAAAGTTCTGAAAAATCTTCACAAAACATCATTCCTTTTTTAGGAAAACGTCCAGGAGTAAAACCTATAATTTTTAATCCTAATCTTTTAGCTACAAAATATGCCATAACTGAAAATACATCATCTTCAAGAGTATTAATAAAAACTTTTACATTATTCTTTTTAAAAAATTCTCTGAAAAGTAACAATAATCCTGCTAGATAATTATTCAGTTCCATTTTATTACGTGAATCACAAGAGTTATTCTTATCATAAAATCTCCTATCAAATGAAGAGAGATAATTAAAAGGAATATTTAACCATTGTTCCAATTCGTTTATTTCATTTTTAGTATACTCTTTTTGGAGATACTGTGAATCATAAACTATAAAAAAATCTTTAACAAGATTCATTAACTCTACAAGCGAATTTCGTATATTAACTGTTCCTTCATGTCCTATAATCTTGTCTAAGAATTTATTTAAATGAATTTCCGGTTTAATTCGTGATACTACATACAAATCGTGACTTTTATTTAAATAACGTGCCCAAGGAGTTTTATGTAATACATCTTCTCCATAATAACCTGTTCCAATAAGAAATGTTATCTTAACCATTAAATCACCAATCATAAGATCATGTTCTATAATATTACCTAATTTCTTCATAGTAAATTTGAGAACATTTAGCATCATAAATTTTGTTTTCGTCAACAATAAAATTGTTTAAACTTTCATAATACACTCTTCCATTATTAACTCCATTTCTATCAATCATCAAAACTGATTTTCCATTTACATTTTTTGTTCCAAAAAATAAATACGCAAATCCATATTTATTGGAATAATTTGTTTTTAAAATAGAATTTAAACTATTAACATTAGCTCCATTAATGCATATCAATGAGATAGCAAGAGGTTCAAATCCTGATGACCTCATTAAAGGTCTTCTATAATCATCAGCCAATATAATGCCATTTGTGTGATTTTTTTGAGCTTTCCAACCTGATAACCCAAAATTTTCTAACCATCTAGATCCAGAAACTTCCATTTGATTATAATTAGCCGTATCATAACTCGAATTTAAAGCTATAGACTGTGAATTATCATTAGCCAATGCATAAACTAATCCTGAATTAAATAAAAGGAAAACCACGAGGAATATGGATAAAAGTTCTATCGATTTTTTGTTTTCTCCAGCTAGTTTGAGTTTGCTAATTATAAATCTGAAGAATTCTATTCCTCCAATTATAGATATTGGGGCTAAAAATATGAGCGCAATGTGATAAAATCTTGACATGTTAAGCGCACTTGCAAAAAATGGTATCAACATGCATGCAGCCAACGTTAAGAAACTTAAAAATACAAACATCATGTAATCCTTGTTGAAATGGAATTTTTTGAAGTTTTTTGATGAAAATATTTTTAAGAATCCGAAAACCATGAAAATTTGGCTGGCTATGTAAACGTACTTATTTATCCTGTGCAATGGTGATGTTTCCATTGAAAGTAAACCCAAACCTTGTGATGAACTTGTACCGAATGATCCTTCAAATATACCCATTAAAATATGTTTAACCGTGGATGATATTAATATAGCCGTGCTAGAACTTGCAAGTACCCAATAGGAAACACTTGCAACAAATACAAAAACCAAAACGGACTTTAAGTTTATAACATCACTTTTCACGTTCATAAATTTTAATGAATCACTCACAAAATTAGATAATGATTTTGGAAGTTTGGTTGCTATCCTTGAAAAAATAACTGTTCGTGATAGATATGAAAATATGAGTACACCCACAAGGGCAGATATATAAAGAACTGCTATTGAATAGTGGGATAATATTATTGAAAGCCCGAAAAAAATGAATAAAATTTGTTTTTTGGATCTTTCCATTTTAGACAGCATTAACATAACAGACAGAACCAAGAATAACTCCGCAATTTGCTGTCTTGCCAGACCAAGCATGTCATTATAAAATGCAAAAAATGATACAAATAACAAACAGGAAAAGAATGCAATTTCTGGGTTCGTTTGTTTTTTAAATATTTCATATAAACCTAGTGGAACCAAAGAAAATAATAAGGGATAAATTATCTTAAAGATCCACACTAAGTTTACCCCAGAAATAATAGAAAATAAAGAAGGGAGTATTGTCACGCTTAACATGGCATTGCACTGTGTATAAATCGTATGGTTCCAGTAAGAATTTTTTACAACCAAACTTGCAAGGTAATATTCCTGTTGAATATCCCAACCTGTTAAGTAATTTGATATCAAAGAAACATGGAAAAGAAGGGATATAGAAACAACGAAAACTGTAAAAGCATAGTATTCCTTTGGAATCTTGTTAAAAGCCACTGAAATAATCAATAAACAGATAATTAATATTAAGAAGATCAAAACAACGTTTAAATTATAAAAATTCATCAGGTAAGTTCCAAATACCGCCAGAAAAGGTAAAAAACATAAAAAGATCAAAGAAAAAGTTTTAATCTCAATTGTATCTGCATCAGCAAAATTTTTGTCCATTTTATAGCTTAAAACTACGAAAAAACATACAATTAGAGTTAACGTTGCCATCAATGGAACTAATGAAATAGGTTTAGAAATTCCAAAAAGTGGATAAACCAAGTTCATGAAAGCTCCGACAAACATTAAGGTTGCAATGCTAAGACCAACTGTATACAATAAAGTTTCAATGTTACCCAGCTTGTGCAGTCTCATTATTCTTAACAACAACATTCCTGGCACAAATAAAAGATAAAAAAAGGCAACAAAATCCCTCAAAATTGGAATGTGAATACCTAAAGTATCCAAAACTAACAAAACTAATATGGAAACCTGCAGAACCATTATAAGTTCAAGAAATTTACTGATCTCCCAGTCATTCATTTGTATAAGATTAATTATTTTCATTCAAGACCTCTTCATAAACATTGAATAAATCTTTTTGGTATATTTTCCAGTCATAGCTATTTTTTATAAGAATTTTAGCATTTTTTCCCAAATTATTTCTAATTGTTTCATCAACCATTAATTCAGTTATTATTCCTGAGAACTTATTAATATCGTTTTCTATAATTATATTTTTGTTATTAATATAATCAATGCCTTCAGCCCCTTTAGAAGTTGTTATAACTGGTTTTCCCATAGCCATATACTCCAACAATTTTAGTCTTGTCCCACTACCGTATCTCAAAGGGGCTATACAAATATCGCTGTTTAAAATATGTTCTTTTACATCTTCAACATATCCAAGGAATTTAACATTGTTCGGATGGTTAATTTTTGGTGGATTCTTACCAATTATTTTGAACTGGACGTTTTCTCCAAATTCTGGAGCTATTTTGTTACATATGCTATATACCGCATCAGTATTAGGTTGGTAGGACAATAAACCCATAAAAAGTACTGTAAAACCATTCTTATTTTGTTTTACCCATTTGTAATTGTCATATTCTTTAAAATCAACACAATTTGGAATAACAGTGATTTTATCGTCTGTTTCAGGTATTTCTTCAACTATCTTTATTTTATCGCTTTCTGAACAGGTTAATATATGTGAAGCATTTTTAATTGCTTTAATTTCTATATTTTTATCCCTTTTAAAAGCTAATTTAGTGTATATCTTATTTTTTAAGTCAAAATTTGGAAATTTTGAAAATTCCCAATATACATTATGTTCATCAAGAATATAATTCTCAATTTTACGTTTTTTCAACATGTTGTAAACCATTGGGCTTTCAATTTGGAAAATAGTATTTTCAGGAATAAAATCTTTAAAAACTGTTTTGGAGTCCATCAAACTATAATTATCTGAAAAAAGTCCATCTGAAAAATGTTTAAGTTTTGTAGTAAAGTTTTCATATTTTTTTTCTTGTATTACGTGAACACCACATTTTTCATTTTCATAAAGCTCAGAAGCAATTCCAAAAATTGAGGTTTTGAATTTTTCAGAAGCTAATTTAGCAATGTTAAATGTTCTTAAGTAACTGCCCATTACTCTTTTTGGGTAAAGTTGATCTGGATAGACTATACGAACTTCCTCGGGCATGAAATTTCCTCATTCAAATTTGTATAATTAACTAATTCTCATTTTTCTAATAGTAATGTTTTTAAAGATTCTACAATTTTTTGATGATTATTCTCGTAACTGTAAAAACTTTCAAATGTTCTTTTAGCATTTTCAGTTATTTTTTTAATTATTTCATCTTCACATAATAACGTATTTATTTTATTTATTAACTCGCTTTCATTTGCGACTATAATATTTTCTCCATTTTTAACGTTTTCTAACCCAAAAATTCCTTTAGGCGTTGTAAAAACAGGAGTACAACAAGCCATAGCTTCTAATATTTTATTTAATGGACCTGATGTTTTTCTTTTTTCAATAACAAGAAGAGCATCGATACTTGCAATTAAATTAATATACTCATCAAAGGATTTTAAATAACCAGAATATGAAATTCGAGAATTTTTAACTTTTTTTTCACATTTTCCAACTATTACGAAATTGAATGATTTATCAAACTTGTCAATATTTTTATATAAAAAATCAGGAGCATAATATCTATTTCTTTTAGAACCAAATGGTCCTACAAGTCCAATGGTTTTATTAGTAGAGTTATTTAAATTCTTTTGTAAATTATTAAACGGTTTATTATTTAAAAATACTGGTATCATTACAATATTGGAATTGTAACTTTCATATTCTTTTTTAATCTCATTAGAAAGTGCAATAATCAAATCTGAATGTTTTAAACAAAATTTTTCAATAAACATATAAAATTTAATCATTATAAATGAATTCCCCCAATCTTTCCCTTCAGCAGAAAGAACTCCATGAGCTTCAAAAACTAGTTTATACTTTTTAATTTTTGAAAAAAGCCAATAAACCGGGAATCCAAACCAATCATTTTCACATATAACAATCTCAAAATTATGATCAAGTATTATTGGAACTAATTTTAAGGGCCATAAAACCGATTTTTCAGGTTTTAAAACATGCAACTTTTTTTTACAACAATCCCTATCTTTATTTGCACTTGTAACTACATGAACATCAAAATCTGATTTTAAAGTTTTTAAAACCCTTTTAACTCTAACACTGGTCCCCTCTGAATTAAAAATGGGGTACCAAGTTGATAACAACAGTTTCGGTTTATTCATTTATTATACTCCATATTAAATGTTATATCAATTAATAAGTACAAAAACAAAACTAGAATTTAAAAATAATTTCTAATTTTCTTATTTCAAATCAACAAAGGGTTTTGTAAATTTTTTCATATTCTTGAGCAAGAGTTCTCCAAGAATATTTTTCTTCAATCAATTTTTTGACTTTTTTTGATGTTTTCCTTGCTTCAAACAGTTCATCCGGATCTAACAAAAGTTTCATGGCTTCAGCTAACTTTTCAGCATTTCGTGGAGGAACCAAGGATATACAACTTTCAAAATGTTCCTTAATTCCCAGTATATCCGTTGCTATTACAGGTAAACCAAAATACATTGCTTCTAAAATAACAGTGGGGAAACCTTCTGATAAAGAGGGCAACACAAAAACATCTGAATTCTTGTAAATTGCTGCGATCTCTGCTTTGTCTTTGATAATCCCTTTAAAGTCCACAGATCTACTTAAACCCATTTTTTTTACCATTTTTTCAAGGTTTTCCCTCTGTTGTCCATCCCCAACTAAAACTAATTTTAATTGTTTTTCATTATCATAACTATCAACTAATAATCTAAAAGCATTTATAAGCCATTTTAAACCTTTTCGCTTTATCAATTGTCCTACATACAAAAATGTGAAACAATTTCCTTCATCCTCACAAAAATTTGCATCCAAATCTTTAAAAAGATCTAGATCTATTGCATTTGGAAGAATTTTAATCTTACTTAATATATTATGCTCATACGATCCAATGTATTGCCGCTGCGATTCTGAAAATACTGTGATTAAGTTTACTCGATCCAATATTTTAGATGCAACCTTCTTTGAGTATTGTTTAACCAAAAAATCTTTATAGTTAACTCCAAAATTTAATTTTCCATGAGTTGTTAAAATTAATGGAAAATCTAATTTAGTTTTATAGTAAGTTGCCACCAAAGAAGAAAAAGCATATAAATTGTGTATATGAACCACATCATAATTATTTGCTATTTTCCCAATATCAAAGAAACCCAATGAAATTGGGTTCCTAAGAGGCCTCATAAACATTTTTTTCCTTTCAATTGTTATCCCATCAATTTGTTCATATTTAAAAGATTTTGGATAATTTGATGTTATAACATGCACACTATGACCCATTTCAACAAGCTTTTTACTTAAATTATAGATGTATATTTCCTGACCACCCACATAAGGCTTAAAATGGGGAGCAACTTGTAATATTTTCATTTTATCTTTCCAGTGTTTAAGTCTGATATAATAATTATACATCAACTATCTTAAATATGATATAATCTTTATTTTCATAAACTAATTTCATATAACTTGGAGCCAACGATTTAAAATTATACTTATTATTTAAACCAACAAACGGACCTGTACTAGTTGTTTTATAAATCCCATTTGTAGAGAATGTTATTCTTTTATCAAAAACAATGTACCCAATATTACTTCCAATTAACTGAGACCTTTCAGCATCCCACGATTTTTCAAATCCTTGCATTATATATTTCTCTGAAGTTTGGATACTTCCAATAGGCTGTCCTGTCACGGCCAGTAAAAACTGGTTACTATAATAATTATTTGAAATCACGACAGATTTTTTATCACCATTCTGTTTGAACCAGTTTGCAAGTTCAATGTCAGATTCAGTTGGTGGAGCAAGCTGAGGGGATTTAATACCATGTTGAGATATTGTATCATACTTTGGAATCAACCCAAAGTTAGGATCCTCAACCGTCACAACTGCAAAAAGTGCAGCCACAACAAAAGTTGCAATCAGAAAGCCTGATCTAATTTTGATAGATGGAAATTCTTTTTTCTTGAAGTCCGTGTAAAGGTAACTCAAACCATAGCCTGCAAGTATGGAAAGTGGCAGTAATATGTAAACCAACAATCTAATGGTGTAAACGTTGACCCCAAACCAATATGCTTTGCTGATGAGGAAAACTACAATTATCCACGTAAAAATAATTATATCTTGATCCCTTCTCTTTTTAAGTGAACATCCTGCTCCGATAATTGCAAAGATTAAAAGAATGCCAATGTAGATCACATATTTCAGATTGCTTATCGGATCGCTGTTTGGAAGGGCTGTCATTAACCCTGTAACCGAAGTTAAGCCATTACTTAAAAGACTGGATAAAAATCCAGGTGCCATTAAAAGCACTGCAACTGCAGCCAACACTCCAAATCCTACAGGAACAGCGAGAAACACCAGGTAATTTACAAAAAACTTAAACTTCCGACGTGAAAGCGTCATTAAAACTGCAACAGCCGTTATGATCAAAAACAAAATCATGGTTGCGGCCTGGTGGGTTGCAAGAACTATCAAAAACATGAATCCTGATAGAAGTGCATATAGATATTTCTTATCTTCCACGGATTTGTAGTAGAAATAAAGAGCCAGTGGTATAAATATTAAGGCCATGGTTTCAGGTAATGGCGACACCAGTCTGCTGAAAAGGTAGCTTGACATTATGAGAAATCCAGCTGATATTCCTGCAACATCACCATAGAATTTTTTGGCAACGTAAGAAACTGATAAAACAACTGAAAATGTCAAAATAGGTTGTAATGCACGTGCAACCGTGAAGTAATCTGTGTGGAGCACTTTTCCAAGAAATGCTATGGCCAGTGCAAAAAGTGGCATGTAACCTATTTTATGTCCCATTCCAGGGTCTATAAGTGGATCTGTTAGCGTTAATCCGTACTGACTGTAAACTTCAGCAACATGAATGTGGTAAAATATGTCAACTGTTAAAGGCCATTGATACTTTAAAGTTGGTATCAGCGCTATGAAAAATGCCACCACTGCCGGTACAATCCAGAGCAGTTTTTTTGCTTGTTTTTTCTCGAATTTCATTATATTCCTCTGAAATGTTGCGAAAATTGTTGATCAATATTATCATAGGAACTTTAATTATTATCATACCTTTCAATAGATAAACATGTTTCTTGGACTACTGCTTACAAACAATTTAACACAAAAAAGTTCCTTTAAACACAAATCTCTGATTTAAAGATCTATCACGACAATATATAAACTTAACTGTTAAAGCTCAGGGTTAAAGTGTTCAACTTATCAATTAAACAAACTACCAATCGCTGATACTAAAAATTCCACAATTTCCATATTTAATACGATATGATGTTACATACAATACGATATCCGAACATATCCCCATCAAAAAGGTAAGTTTCATTTATAAAATAGAGAGGTAAACCCTGAAAATCTTTATAGAAATATTCCAGTAGTTAAATCCAGAAGAACTTTAACCGTTTATTTTATTCACTAAAAAAATAAACTGATAATGAACTAGGATGTCCAGGAAAATGGCACCATTTCAGTGGGTCAAAGTATATTTAAAACCAATTCATCCATCTTAATTGCAATTTATCCAGATTTAAAACATGAGCAGTGTTCTAAAATTAATCTTGATGAGATGTAGTTTATTCAATTATTTCAATCTACAAAAAGGGTCTAAGTATCTTCTTTTGAAAAACTTAATTTAACTTTTCTATAATATATACCTCGCAATATCCTTGGTTTTTAATCAGTTTAATATTCCAAATTTTCCCATTCCATTTCAAAAACACTGCCTAAGTAAGAAGTAAATATGGAGTTGGTAATCCAAATTGCAGTTATCATTTATATTAAGAATACCATTTTTGATTTTAGCTATCATAAAAGTGTTTCCCCATTATGATCTTCATACAGTAAGAATGTCCCCCTTTTTACATCAGCAAATTCATTTAAACTATTTAGGATGTCTATATCAACAGGTTCTATATGATCTTGATACTGATATCCCCCTTAATTTGGAACACTGATCTTTCAAAAAAAGTATTTCTTGAGGGAAGATATAGACTTCCCATTAACATTATTTTATTTTTAGTTGTTTTAATCGCCTGTTCAATTAAGAAAATGATACGTTTTTTAGAGTATACGATTCTAACATTTAGAGTTATATTATCACATGTCATAGATTGTTAAAACTTTGGATATTCTCTCTTTTTAGAATCAAATTTTAATTTTTGCTTTTCTAAAATTTCTTTAGTATATTTAAGGGTTACGTTAGCTGGCCGTGAGTTCCCAATGTTTATCCATTCCTTTTTCCTCTAATTTTTTGATTATCCCATGAATTTTTGTACAAGGAATTCCTGATTCTTCAGCGATTTGTAATGGTTTTGCAGATCCTAAAAATTCTGATTTCATGCATTTTACAAAATTTTTCAAATTATTTCTTTTTAGATGTGTTGGCTTTTTCTATTTGTGGTTTCTTTCTGATTTTGATTTTGGTTGGCTATACCTCCATGTACTAACAGTGATTTATGTGGTTTAAAATTCATCAAAAAATGATTACGACCTGAATCTCGTGAGAACATGCAACAAAACATGCATATCCATTGATGCACAGTTCAATATACTAAAAAAGTATCCACAAAGTTTTTTAAATACCCAGAAAACTAGCCTCAATATAATATAAATGAAAAAAAGAATTAACTAAAAAGATTAAAATATAAACTAAAATCAAATTAAAGCAGTTCATCCCTCAAATCGATGGTGTCTTCAAGGTCTGGTCCTGTGGATATTATGGTGACCGGCACTCCAACCTCTGTCTGGATCTCGTCCACGAATTTTTTAACATCTGCTGAGAGTTTTGAGTAATCGTTCACGCGTTCGCAGTCCGGGTATAACCTATCAACACATGTAAGGGCTATCTGGGTTGCACCGTTTATCATGCAGGATTCCTTGGCCATTTCCATGTCGAAAAGGCCCACCCTTCGCCTTCTTCCTGTGACTGTTCCGTACTCCTCTATGTTCATTTCCTCGGCCTTTTCTTGACTTATCTCTGTTTTGAATGGTCCTGCTCCAACACGTGTTATATAGGCTTTGAACACGTTTATAACTTCATCAACCCTTGTTGGACCCACTCCAACGTCTGCTGCAGCTGTACTTGCTGTTGTGTCTTTGCTTGTAACGTAAGGGTAGGTTCCGTAGTAAAGGGACAGTCCGAATCCCTGGGAGCCCTCTATGAAAACATCCTTTCCCTCATCAAGTGCATGGTTCACTTCTGTTGGAACGTCTGTGAGGTGGCCCTGCATGTCTTCAACATCCTTTGCAAGTTTCCCTGTTCTCATAACCCTCTCTGCGTTTGCAGGTCCGCAGCCGCTTCCTGTGGTCCCTATGTTCTTTGAGAGATAGTCTGATCCCCTGTCCTGCTCCATGTGCTTCTTCTCGATGATGCCGCACCTGTAGTCTGCAAAGGTTCTCTCGGCAACGTGGTACTTACTCAGGTAGTCAAGTTCATGTTTGAAAACATCAGGGTTCACGAGCACCCCTGCACCTATAAGCAGCCTTGCACCTGTGTGCACAAATCCAGATGGAATCAGTCTCAATCCATATTTTTCGCCGTTGAATTCAACAGAATGCCCTGCATTTGGACCTACACCGGCCCTTGCTATAATATCAGGTTTATCATTGGAGCAGAGATAGGTTATACACTTACCCTTACCTTCATCTCCCCATTCTCCACCAACCAATACGTTACATGTCATATAAAAGATCTCCTTATAAATCAATTCATTAATGCCATACTTATTACCTCTCCTATATAATGACGACTTCGGATAAAAACCTTTCCCATTTTTCAGAATTCAAATGGGAATTCAGATTTTGAAAAGTTTAAAGGAAAAAAAGTAGGGCTTAAAATTTCAGGAAATAATATTACACTGAAGATGTCTACTTCTGCTGCGTGATGATCCTGTTGAAAAGCTCAGGGGTGTACTTACGCTGCAGCGCTATTAAAACATGCTGTTCCAGTGCTTCTTCAAGAATTTCCACTGTAATCCTTTCCTCACCCCGCCTTATGCGCACTGCCTGGGCTATCTGGGCCACATCCCTTGCATGTGCAAAGGTTG
>ENA-UOOR01000797-UOOR01000797.1-fermentation-metagenome-genome-assembly--contig:-NODE-797-length-41384-cov-3.003387_pt1 | contig 41384 bp, 38 predicted proteins | sample MGYA00245780_ERZ724029 | MGnify/ENA primary metagenome ERZ724029 (study PRJEB28704, sample SAMN03018315) | fermentation metagenome | biome: anthropogenic terrestrial biome; feature: soil; material... | reverse complement strand
TTCCAAAAATAAATTTTCTGCTTCTGTAAGACGAGTTCGTAAATTTTCTCTTTTTTTCTGTTTACAGTACATTACAATATAATATAAGAATGTGATGAATAAAATCAACGAAACAGGAATAGCAACAGCAAGCGCCGGCGTAGCGGGTGTCTTGCCGAAAATATTATCATATATCGAAAGGTACGAATATATGAGCTTTTCGAACACTGAGGGTTTCGCCGAAATCGCTCTGTAGGTCTGATCGTTCTCCAAAAGTACCTTAATGAAGCTTATATAGTAGAAAATAAGTCCTTGGCATATTATAAAAAGAGAACCGAAAAATATTGCCGTGCCACCGTATTTTTTATCTTCCTCCAACTCATCACACTCCTTAATATCTCACTCTCAAAGATTATACATTTTTAAGTAAGCGTTGTCAATGAAACGTATAAAATTTTCAATTTACAAATTTAACTATTGAAAAATACTATGTTACATGTTATAATTTTTTAGTGAGATATGGAATATGGTCATACTAACCGGGGAGTTAGCGGTGCCTTGTACCTGCAATCCGCTACAGCAGGGGTGAATGCCTTTTGAGGGCATTACCTGTGTCGCTGCGCTTATGCGACGCCGTCGAGAAGCGGGTCCCGCGCAATTCGCATATTGCGAATCATGTCAGGTGGGGAACCAAGCAGCATTAAGCTTTTTTTGCGGATGTGTTGCGGGAGTGCCTGCTTTGAGGCTTAGCATGAGTTTACGGGCGGAGGCGATGTTCGATTCTGGCTGTATGGCCATATTGCGTATCTCATAATGTTTTATGAAAACTTGCATTTTAGTAAAAAAGGATGTGAAGAAGTCTTGTATCAGGCATTATACAGAAAATACCGCTCACGCACCTTTGACGAGCTTGCAGGTCAGGATAACGTCACTACTGTACTAAAAAAGCAGGCTGCTCAAAATAGGGTTTCACATGCTTATCTGTTCTGCGGCACCCGGGGAACCGGCAAGACCTCATCCGCAAAAATTCTTGCCAAAGCAGTTAACTGCGAAAACCCATCGGATGGAAACCCCTGCAACGAGTGCGGAAACTGCCGTTCTATAGATAACGGAACCGCTATCGATGTACTTGAAATAGACGCTGCGAGCAACAACCGCGTTGCGGATGTGCGTGAGCTTATAGATGAAGTGGTCTATCCCCCGTCCGTACTTAAAAAACGCGTTTATATTATCGACGAGGTACACATGCTCTCGGACAGCGCTTTCAACGCTCTGTTGAAAACACTTGAGGAACCGCCCGAATATGTGCTTTTCATCCTTGCGACTACTGAGCTGAACGCTCTCCCTCCGACAATAATTTCCCGTTGTATGCGTTTTGATTTCAAGCGAATCGATCCCGAAATACTATCAGGAATTGTTCTGAATGTGGCGGAAAAAGAGAATATAAAGATCAACACTGATGCATCGATGCTTATCGCAAGGCTTGCCGACGGTTCCGCACGCGATGCTCTAAGCCTGCTCGACGCCTGCTCTGCGGGAAGAAACGACAATACTGAAATCACTCTTTTTGATATACAGCAGCAGCTCGGCATTACTAACAACGACATCATTATCAATCTTTTCGAAGCCATATCCAAAAAAAACATTGCCCTTTCTCTCGATTATCTCAATCAGGTGCATAAATCTTCAAAAGACCTCAATGTATTTCTTGTCGATCTCATCTCTTTTGTACGGGATCTTTTAATAGTAAAAAGCATCCCCTCGGGCAGCGCGGATTATGTAAAAGAGCATTTCTTCTTCTCCTCATTTGCATTTGATAAACTGAATAAACTGATAACGGCTTTCACAACCGAAACACTGCTCTATTTCAGTTCTGTACTTGAGGAATCGCTCAACTACATCAGCAGGTTTACAGTAAATAAAAAGACTTTTTTCGAGCTGACTATTATAAAGCTCTGTGATATTACTCTTTCTGAAAGTCCAAAGGCGTTACTTGCACGGATTTCCGAGCTCGAAAAAAAGTTCGGTGATGGTCAAGCCACCCCTATTATTAACAAGAGGATTGAAAAATCTTCCGCCGAGCCCGATATCATCAAGAAAAAGGAAACTGTTCAGGAAGAACCTCTTGCCGTTTTTCCCGAGGTTCTCGAAGAATTGAAGCCACACCAGGACATTTACCCTTTTATAAAAATGTCGAGGATGTATGTTAGCGGAAACGATGCGGTTTTATACTGCGATAAGCTTGGAATTAACATTTTATCCACTAAAGAAAACAAAAAACTCATCGAGGACGCTCTCAGGAAGATTTCAAAACAAGAACTATCGCTTGTATTTAGGGAAAAAAATACAACAAGCGAAGAGCCGCACGATTTACTCGACGAGATTATTATATGATACCGTTTTAAAATAAGCGTTAAAAACAACCCGGAAAGGAAGGATATATTATATGAAAGCAAGATTACCTAAGGGAATAGGCGGCGGTCCTCAGGACATGAATTCCATGCTTCGTCAGGCACAAAAAATGCAGGCGAATATGGAGCAGCTCACCGCAGAGCTTGAGGAAAAGGAGTATGAGATATCCGCCGGCGGCGGTGTTGTCACCGTAAAAATCAACGGTAAATGTGAAATTACGAATATAGAATTAATGCCTGAGATTGTAGACCCCGATGATATCGAAACGCTGCAGGATATTCTGGTCGCAGGCGTAAACGAAGCGATAAAAAAAGTTAATGATATCAAAGAATCGGAAATGTCGAAGATTACCGGTTCTATGGGACTTCCTGGTCTTTTTTAACATACCGAAAGACATTTACGTTTTTTGAAAGGAAACCGCTTTATAATGACACCAACGCTCGAAAAATTAATAAATCATTTTGCTTCGCTGCCCGGAATCGGCAAAAAAAGTGCAGCAAGACTTGCTTATTATGTTCTTGGAATGAAGAAAGAAGATGTTCAGAGTTTTGCTGATAGTCTTCTCAACGTAAAAAGTGCTATTAATCTGTGCAAACACTGCCAGTCTTTTTGTGAACGTGAGATATGTGAAATATGCTCCGACAACACACGTGATAAATCTGTTATCTGTGTCGTCGAGGATGCGAAATCGATTGATTCAATAGAAAATCTGCGGGAATACAAAGGCTTGTATCACGTACTTCACGGTGTAATCTCCCCTATTGACGGGATCGGGCCTGAACAGCTGAAAATCAAGGAGCTTTTATCTCGGATCGACGATGAGCTTAAAGAGGTCATAGTAGCGACCAATCCCAGTGTCGAAGGTGAAGCTACTGCCTTATATATCGGTAAAATACTAAAACCCTTCGGAATCAAAGTAACCCGTCTTGCTTACGGTTTGCCTGTCGGTGCAACCCTTGAATATGCCGATGGTATGACGCTGCTCAGAGCTATTGAGGGAAGAACAGAAGTTAAGTGATAATTATTGCTGTTTTGCTTCTGGTATTTTTTATATCTATCTGTGCATACGGTTACACAATTAAATATTCGTAATACAAAAAAGTATTAAAAAAAAGAAGGAGAATAATATGAAGTACGAATGTGTTTGCGGCTACATTTACGACCCTGAAGTCGGTGACCCTGACGGCGGAATTGCACCTAACACAAATTTTGAGGACATCCCTGAAGACTGGATATGTCCGGTTTGCGGGCTCGATAAATCCGCCTTTTCGCCGATAGAGTAATTCTTACAATAACTGTTAGCCGTGCGAGTCAGTCTGTTAGATTGATTCGCTCGGTTTTTATGTAGAATTATAGTTTATTTTGCGATACAAAATTTGAGATATTTATATTTACTATTGCAAAAAAATAAAGTTTATGATAGAATAAGTTCAAATTTTAATTTTAATGAAATATATTCAGGAGATATCGTGTATTTATTCATACTTGCAGGTCTACTGATTGCAAAAATTAAGAAGTACCGCGTTTTCGTTATATTTCATACAATCGATTTTTATCCTTTGTTTTTTGTCGAAGCGGTATACATATTTTTTCAAGCAAACGCGCTTTTCGACAATTACAGCTATGTAAAATATTCTAAACTTATTCAGATGGCTTTTACAATTTCCCTATTGCTGCCGATATTACGAAGAAAGCTTTATGCGCAGTCAATTGCAGGTGCAGGACTTGTAGTTGCCGGAACTCTGATGAACAAGCTTGTAATAAGCGCAAATGAGGGTAAGATGCCGGTGTTTGCCACGCTTTCCAAACTGACCGGTTATTATAAAGAGGGTATTTTCAGTAAGGGAATTGATGAATTACATATAGAAATGTCTTCGTCAACTAAGCTGAACTTCCTCGCTGATTATATAGATACCGGATTTTCGATAATGAGTATCGGTGATGTTTTGATTCATTCATTTGTTTCTATAATTCTGTATTATTCAATAAAAAGCATGGATGTACTTGACATACACGGAGGTAAATAATGCAGGACTGGGATCTTATCGGTAAGAATATTCTATTATTCGTCGTTGACGGAATTTTTGGATATTTCTTTCAATTTATGGGTCATGCAATTGCTATTCATACTTTCAATAAAAGACAGATTAAACCGAAATCTTTTCTGTTGATGACGGTAATATTCGCTGTATCTGCATATCTGATCAGGCTGCTTCCCATCGTTTTCGGATACCACACAATACTTAATATGATAGTATGTATCGTAGTCAGTGTTTTAGTGTTCAAAACAGCAATTTATCCGACTGTTCTCGCAGTTTTGCTTACAATCGTTTCTATATTGATATTTGAAATGGTCAATTATGGATTGTTGAGTTTGTTTATGGGTTCATCGACCGTTGACGGGTATTTAGCTGTTGAAAACTCTGTACTAAAATCTATTATGGGAATCCCCACAAATATTTTCCTCATAATAGAGATGATTATTCTATATAAGGTGTTACCTAAAAAGTTATTAAAGGGCGGTTTTAATGGAAGAGATAGTCAGAAATTTAGCTAATAAAATTGGGCTCAATCTTTCTTATGACAAAGAGAAGATAGATGTAATAGCTTACGGCCTGACCGCGATAGTACAGATGCTCATGATCTTTCTTATAGTTTCAGTCATCGGGATTTTTTTCAATACATGGTTCGAAAGTTTTATTATCTTCATTTTAGTTGGTTTGCTTCGCAAATCAACAGGTGGTGCACATAACGCTACTTTTATGGGATGTCTTATATACAGCATATTCTTCATATCAATTATGGCGTTGCTTTCACGTTATCTTGCTAATGATTGTTTGGTGATTTTTTATGCAGTTTTTTCAGGCATAATATTTGTATGGGCCTTATATATAACTTATAAAAAAGTGCCTGTTGATTCTCCTAATAAACCGATATCAAAAAAAACAACGATAAAACGTCTTCGCAGGAATTCATTTTTAACTTTAGTTTTATATGCGATATCGACAGCGATTTTGTTTGTTTTTTCTGATATAAATATCAGGTATGTCAGTTTTGCTTTAAGCATTTCCATATCAGTTTTATGGCAGACTTTCATGCTAACTGATATTGGAGATAGATTTATTAAGATTATCGACTGCAAAATGGTCGACTTTTAAACGGAAGGAGTGTTTATTAATGAAAATGAAACTCATGGCAGCCATTTCAGTTATCGCAACACTTTTCGCAACTCTAGTAGCATCCTCTGCTTGTTTATGGTGGTGCTACCAACCGAAGGAACCTCAGTCTTTACAGGACAGATAAGGTTTATTGTTTAGAGAGGCCTCTCCGGTCTCTCTAAACATACGGTTTTTTCTTTTTTTATAATTAAAGGTGCGTTTATGAAAAACAATAAAAAATCGCGTCAATCCCAATATAATACAATGTTTTTTACTTTGAAATTATTAGCTTTGTTTTTTTGTGCCGCTCCTATTTTTCAGTACTTTTTTAAAGAAACAAGCAGAAACACATTATCAAATGTAAATATAATGGTTTTGATAATTTCTCTTTTGATTTTCTCATTCATAACCTTTATGTGGCTAATAATGGATAGAAACCGTAATAAATTTTCTCCAATTATTTTTTGTGAGATTTTTGTTTTTCTCATTTTCTGCGTTACTTCGATAATGTTCAGCGGAATGCATGAGAGCTATTATAAATTCCTCTTTGTGTTTCTTGTTATATCATATACTATTGAGATGGGAATAAAAACAGGTGTCATTATAGCTACTATTGCATCCGCGTTTTTGCTTACTCTCGACATTATTATGTATAAAGAGAGCGGAGTCAACCCTTATTTTCAAACAGACATCGCTCTTTGTTCTATGTTTGTCGTAATTGCTTGGATTTTGGGTTCTTATGTCAGAATTGCAAACGAACATATTGTACAACTTACCGATTTTGCAAATCTTGACGGACTTACAGACTTATATAACCATAGGTATTTTCAGGATTGCTTAAAGCAGAAATGCGAGGAGAGCCTTTCTAAGCTAAAACCGCTTTCACTGTTGATTGTCGATATCGATTATTTTAAGGTGTATAATGACATATTCGGTCATCAAAAGGGTGATGTTGTCTTAAAACAGCTTGCCGATATTCTAAGAGATAATTCACGGGTAACAGATATTGTATGCAGATACGGCGGTGAGGAATTTGTTATAATACTCTGGAACACTTCTAAAGAAGAAGCGCTTGAAATAGGCGAGAATGTAAGGAAAGATGTAGAACTGTTTTATTTTGACGGACAGGAAATGCTGTCGAACAATTCTTTGACGGTATCCGTCGGAGTAGCGGAGTTTTATGGAGAAAAAGATTCTGCAGATAATCTTATCAATCGCGCAGACTCCGCATTATATCGCGCCAAGTTTTTTCGCCGCAACCGGGTCGAGCAGTATGTTTCGGTTTTCGATTCAACCGATCTCGATACGAGTCTTACCTCTTTGAAGTCGTTGATAAATGTCATTCACTCCCGTGACAGTTATACATATAATCATGTCGAACGTGTGGTATTATATTGCCAGATGTATGCCGATTACTATAAAATACCGGAAAATGACAGAAGAAGGCTCATTTACGGTGCGTATCTGCATGATCTCGGTAAAATCAACATTACAAAGGAAACTCTTGTATCAAGCAAAAAGTTGACGGACGAGCAGTGGGCGGAGATGAAGCGTCATCCCGTGGACAGCGCTGCGATGATAAGGCGTATAGAAGGTCTTGAGGATATTGTTTTCATTGTGCTTCATCATCATGAAAAATATGACGGTTCGGGTTATCCGGCCGGTCTTAAAGGTGATAAAATCGACCCGCTTGCAAGAGTGCTCACAGTTGCTGACAGTTATGATGCGATGACATCAAGCCGGCCGTATCAAAAGATGAAGACACCTGAGGAGGCATTCGACGAGATAACACGCTGCAAGGGAACGCATTTCGACCCCGAAATCGCCGAAAAGTTCATTACAGCTATATCTGCGGCAATATAAAACTTTTGATAAAAACAAAGAAACCGTACATTTATGACGATTTCTTTGTTTTTTTGTTATATGATGAAAGGATGATGGAGTTCGGAAAAAACTCAGATTTCTCCCTACATCATAATAGTGCGTGATTTTAGCCGTTTTGTTTCATGCCTTAAAAAATTTATGATAGACGGCTTTTATAATCGCCGTATCCGAAGCTGCGTACCGGAACGACTTTTTTATTTTTATCAAGTATAAATATCGAGGGAAGGTTAATGCCGTTGAACATATTGCTCTTTACCATTGTATAATGTGCCATATCACAAAAAACAATCCTGTCACCGTAAGTCAGCGGCGCATCAAAGGAGTAATCCCCAATTATATCGCCTGCAAGACAGGTAGGCCCTCCAAGTCGATAATCATATCTTTTTTGACCGGGTAACCCTGCTCCGATAATCTCCGGTCGATAGGGCATCTCAAGTATGTCAGGCATATGGCAAGCCGCGCTTGTATCGAGTATTGTGTTTTTTATGCCGTTGTCTATAATATCAACCACGCTTGATATCAAAAAGCCCGTATTCAGAGCAATCGCTTCACCTGGCTCGATATAGACCTGTACATCGTATTTATCACGTATACGCTCTATGCAGCGTATCAACAACTCAATATCGTAATCAAAACGGGTTATATGATGTCCGCCGCCGAAATTTATCCATTTCATTTTATACAGGATTTCGCCGAACCGGCTTTCTACCGCGTCCAGCGTCTTTTCCAGTGCATCAGAATTCTGTTCGCACAGTGTATGAAAATGCAACCCCTCTATTCCATCCAAAAGGTCAGCACGAAAGTTTCCCGCCGTAACTCCCAACCTTGAACCCGAAGCGCAGGGATCATAAATCGCATGTTTCTGTGTTGAACATTCGGGGTTTATTCTTATCCCGAAGCTCCTTCCGCTTGCCTCTGCTTTTTTTCGGTAACGCTCCCATTGGTTAAAGGAATTAAAAACTATATGGTCACATATTCCGAGAAGCTCATCAAAATCGTCGTCGCTATATGCTGGTGAAAAGACATGGTTCTCTTTACCCATCTCCTCAAAGCCCAGCCTTGCCTCAAAAAGCCCGCTTGCGGTTGTTCCGTCAAGATATCTGCTTATTACCGGATATAACGCAAACATTGAGAACGCTTTTTGTGCGAGCAGGATTTTACAACCTGTTTTACGGGATATTTCCGATAAAACAGTAAGATTGTTTATAAGTCTGCTTTCGTCAACAATAATATACGGAGTTTTTTGGGCGTAAATATCAAAATTTAAGTTGAACATTTAATCTACCAAAACAGGGTTAAAGCTCTCCTGCCATGGGAGTCCCCACTTGTTGAGAGCGTCCATGAACGGGTCGGGATCGAACTCCTCTATGTTGAATACACCGGGTTTTTTCCAAATCCTCTGCATAACCAGCGATGCGCCTATCATAGCGGGAACGCCGGTTGTGTAGGATATTGCCTGTGAGCCTACCTCTCTGTAACATTCCTGATGATCGCAGACATTATAAAGATAATAGGTTTTATCCCTGCCGTCCTTTTTGCCTCTGAATATACAGCCGATATTCGTTTTTCCCTTTGTTCTCGGACCGAGTGAAGCCGGGTCGGGAAGCACTGCTTTTAAAAACTGAAGCGGTACTATTTTTTTCCCCTCAAACTCAATCGGCTCTATAGAGGTCATACCTACATTTTGAAGGCATTTAAGATGTGTTAAATAGCTCTGTCCGAAAGTCATAAAAAAGCGTATCCGTTTTATACCTTTGATGTTCAACGCAAGGGACTCAAGCTCCTCATGATGTAAGAGATACATATCCTTTTCTCCGATTTGCGGAAAATTATACACCCTTTTTATCTCCATCGGTTCGGTTTCCACCCAGCGTCCGTCCTCCCAGTAGCTCCCCTTTGCTGTAACCTCGCGGATGTTTATTTCGGGATTGAAGTTGGTTGCAAACGGATAACCGTGGTCGCCGGCGTTTGCATCGAGGATATCAATATAATTTATCTCATTAAAATGATGCTTTTGTGCGTATGCGGAAAAAACTCCGGTTACACCCGGATCAAAGCCGCTGCCTAAAAGCGCCGTTATTCCAGCCTTTTCGAATCGTTCACGGTACGCCCACTGCCACTTGTATTCAAATTTTGCGGTGTCCTTAGGTTCATAATTAGCAGTATCCACATAATTGGTCTTTGTTGCTAAGCATGCCTCCATTATGGTCAAATCCTGATATGGCAGGGCAAGATTTAAAACAACATTCGGTTTAAAACCGTTTATAAGCGTAATGAGTTCTTCGATGTTGTCCGCATCGACTTTTGCGGTTTGTATTTTGGTTTTTCCGCCGCCAAGCTTTTCTTTAAGAGCGTCGCACTTGCTTTTTGTCCGCGAAGCAATCATTATTTCAGAAAAAACCTCGCTGTTCTGACAACACTTGTGTATTACAACACTCGCAACACCGCCGCATCCGATTATCAACGCTTTCCCCATTCTATTTACCTCCGTTAAACTGTAATAGCAAGCAAAATCTCCCGCAAAATCTTACATGCGACTGCTGTTGACGAGCCACTGTTGTCATATACAGGGCACAGCTCGTTTATATCGCATCCTATGATATTTAGTCCGTTCAGCTTCTTGACTGCATCGATAAGCTCGTTAAATGTTATCCCACCTGCTTCGGGAGTGCCTGTTCCAGGGAAAACCGAAGTGTCGAGCACATCCAGATCAAGCGTAAAATATACAGGACTGTCCCTTAAACTGTCAACTGTTTTATCAAAGCCCAAAAGATTATATTTTTTCTGAATAACATGGCGGGAAGCAAACGAGAATTCCTCCCTGTCGCCTGAGCGTATACCGTATTGAAAAATCCTTCTGTCACCGACAATATCCCATACTCTGCGCATTACGGTTGCGTGTGAGAGCTTCTCTCCAAGATATTCATCTCTTAAATCACAGTGAGCATCAAGATGTATTACATTCAAATCGGGATATTTCTCCACAGCAGCTCTTAACGCACCGAGCGTTACAAGATGCTCTCCCCCTATCATCAGAGGTTTTTTACCATCGGATAATATCTGTCCGACACGTTCCTCTATCATATCCAGTACACGAGCTGTGTTTCCGAATGGCAGTTCTATGTCTCCGATATCGGCTACCGGAATGTCTAAGATATCCTTGTCTTGATATGGGCTGTATGTTTCTATACCGAAAGATTCAGAGCGTATTGCAGCGGGTGCAAATCTTGTTCCCGGACGAAAGGAAGTCGTCGAATCAAACGGTGCGCCGAAAATCACGGTTTTTGAGTGCTCGTACTCCCGATCGCAGCCGATAAAGCAGTTATATTGCCGGTTCAACATTAGTAAGCAGCTCCTCGATGTAATTGGGCAGATAAAACGCACCCTTATGCAGATTTGTATTATAATACCTTGTTTTTATACCAAGTGCGTTCCATTCGTCGGTACGCAAGTCCCTTACAGGATGGTACATTTTTGAAGAAAAGCCAAACAGCCAGTGTCCGGAAGGATATGTCGGAATATGAACCTGATACACTCTGCTCAGCGAAAAAGATTCCACTATGCGCTTGTGTGCCCTCTGCATTGCTATCGCGTCGTTTTTATAGAACGCACTCTCATGTTGATTTACCATAATGCCGTCGTCCTTTAACGCTTTGAAGCAGTTGCCATAAAATTCTTTTGTAAAAAGCCCCTCGCCCGGTCCGAACGGATCTGTCGAATCAACTATTACAAGATCGTACACACGCTCGCACCTTCGCACAAATTTTAAGCCGTCCTGTAAATACACATTAACCCTTTTGTCATCGAAACCGCAGGCGGTCTGAGGCAGGAACTCCCTGCACACCTCTATAACATTCTTATCTATCTCAACAAGGTCCATTCGTTCTATTGTATCGTATTTTGCAAGCTCGCGGAGAACTCCTCCGTCGCCTGCTCCTATAATAAGAACGTTTTTCACCTCGGGATGGACAGCCATCGGAACATGGGTGATCATCTCGTGGTAAATAAATTCATCCTTCTCGGTAAGCATCATAAACCCGTCAAGCGTCAGAAAACGACCGAATTCAGCTGATTCAAACACATCTATACGCTGAAATTCGCTTCTGCTGCTGTATAACTGCTTGTCCACCCTTATGGAAAACTTTACATTATCCGTATGATTCTCCGTATACCAGAATTCCATTTAGCGACTCTCCTTCCTATAAAACGTTTACACGTTTTATTTCCATGTCCTCGGGTCCTGTCATAAGACAGCCCTTTCCCTTGGCATAATTGATATATTCGATAATCTCTTCTGTTATCTCTTCCCCGGGAGCTAAAATCGGGATTCCCGGAGGATAGCTCATGATGAATTCCGTGCAGATTCTGCCCTGAGAGCTTTCCAGCGGAACAGACTCCTTTTCGGAATAAAAAGCATCCTGAGGTGTGAGGACCACTCTTGGACTGATATATTCGTAATCGAGCATTCCGGACTTGTCCTTCTTATATAACCTTCTTATCTCCGACAAAGCACCTACAAGACGTTCAATGTCGCTGATACGGTCGCCGATGGAAATATAAGCGAGTATATTTCCGATATCGCCAAACTCAGTCTGGATATCGTATTCGTCCCTTAAAATATCGTAAACCTCAATTCCGGCAAGCCCGATATCCAGCGTGTTTATCGACAGCTTTGTTATGTCGAAATCAAATACAGTATCCCCGTTTATAAGCTCCTTTGAATATGCGTTATAGTCACCTATCTGATTGACCTCGTCACGCGCATATTCCGCTAAATTGCATACCGAAGCAAAAATCTCCTTACCGCCGAGAGCGAGATTCCTGCGAGAAATATCGAGGCTTGAGAGCAGCAGGTATGAACCGCTTGTGGTCTGCGTTATGTTTATAATCTGCCTTAAGTAATTCGGATTTACATTTTTTCCGCTGAGCAAAAATGAGCTCTGCGTGAGAGAGCCGCCTGACTTATGCATGCTGACGGCAGCCATATCCGCACCGGCTGCCATCGCTGAAACAGGCATATTCTCTCCGAAATAAAAGTGGGTTCCGTGAGCTTCGTCTACAAGTACCTTCATTCCCCTGCTATGTGCAAGCTCTGTAATCGCTTTGAGGTTAGAACAGATCCCGTAATAAGTAGGGTTGTTTACAAAAACAGCTTTTGCTTCGGGAAAGTTCTCAATCGCCTCTCTTACACCCTCAAGTGACATTCCGAGTGCGATGCCGATATCATGATTTGTATGAGGATTTACATATACGGGTACAGCTCCGCAAATAATCAAAGCGTTGATAGCACTCCTGTGCACATTACGGGGCAGTATGATTTTATCCCCTTTTTTACATACGGACATTATCATCGCCTGAACAGCGGAAGTAGTACCGTTTACCATAAAAAAAGCATTATTAGCTCCGAATGCTTCTGCAGCAAGGATTTCAGCTTCTCTTATCACAGTCGTCGGATGACAGATATTATCAAGCGGCTTCATAGCGTTGAGGTCAAATCTCATGCACTTCTCACCGAGAAATTCGGTTAGAGCAGGGTTTCCCCTGCCCCTTTTATGGCCGGGTACGTCAAAAGGTACGATGCGCTTGCTTTGTAATTCCATCATCGCTTCGTATATCGGTGCTCTTTCTTGCGAAATTTTCATCTGTATATCCTTGCTTTTTATTTTAAATCAATAAATATTAGAGCCGCTGAAAATCTCTATCATCTCCTTGCGGAGAGAGTTTGTTATTTCAAGTCTCGTCTGAGGAGGTAGCTCATAAACATCCGTGTTGAACAGATAATTCTGCAAATCAACCTCTTTTACGAGCATTTTTGTATGAAAAATGTTTGATTGATAAACATTTATGTCGATAGCGTCGTACTTCCTCAGGATTTGTGAGTTTATATAATTTTGTATCGAGGTAATATAGTGATCGACAAAAAGCTTTTTTCCGTCTATATCCCTTGTAAAACCCCTGACACGGTAATCCATTGTTATTATATCCGAATCAAAACTTCCTATTAAATAATCCAGCGTCTGCAAAGGCGTAATCTCGCCGCAGGTAGTAACATCAATATCTACGCGGAAAGTCGCTATTGAGTTGCCGGGATGAAATTCCGGAAAGGTATGCACTGTTACATGGCTTTTGTCGAGATGCGATACGACTGTTTCCCCGCTTTTTGAGGCAAGCATATTCTCCTCGGCTATCAGAAAGGTAACGCTTGCTCCCTGAGGCTCATAATCCTGTTTTGAGATATTAAGCACCTTTGCACCTATCATATCGGTAACATTCAAGAGAATGCTGGTAAGTCTCTCAGAATTATACTGTTCGTCAATGTAAGCAATATAATCCCTTTGCTCCCGTTCGCTTTTAGCATAACTAACGTCATAAATGTTAAAGCTCAGTGATTTTGTAAGATTGTTAAAGCCATAAAGCTTAAGCTTGTTTTCTGTCATTTTCTTTTCTCCAAAAAAATATTCTTACAACGCGACAATGGGTAAAAAATAACTCCGGTGTTTCAACAACACCAGAGTCAATATTCTGTAAATAAACGTTGGTTTTCATTCCGAAGGCATACCCGAGAGCATGGCTTTGCATAAATAACATTATCGCTTATTAATCAGATTTCAGAGTCTATATAGCAAGAACTACTTTTACTACTCTTATTGACCGTTTCACAAGTGCTGTGTGTAAACACATGGTTATGAAGTAACCAACTTATAAAATTTGAGCTTTTAACTCAATCAATAATGCAACCGTTTGGTTGCTTTTCGGCAGTTGACCCGGCTGTCCGTATGGCCTGAATATCCGTTTTTGTATTCGGATATGGTCAAGGTTCTTTTGTTTCACTGCATACGACAGAATCGTTTACAGTCAAGACTCTAAAACTTGTGCATATTTTATATTATTACTCGGGATTTGTCAATAGCAATTTTGAATATTATTATTTCATCATTAAAAAGGCTGTTGAATGATTCATCGTAATATGTTACAATAGTCGCACAAAATAGGCTTTTTACAGGTGGAATATGACTGATTACAGCTACAAGGTTATCCGCACCGACCGGAAAACTGTTTCGCTCGAAATCTCAGATGATTTGAATATTATCATAAGAGCTCCATTAAATATGAGTGATAAGGATGTAGACAGTTTTGTAAAAAAACACGCTGTATGGATTTCGAAACATATAGATAAAATTAAGAATCGCCGTCATTATGTAAACGATGTTGCAGATAATGTAGAGGAAATAAAGCAATCTGCAAGAGAATATCTTCCGCAGAGGACAGCATATTTCGGAAGATTAATGGGACTTAAACCCACATCGATAAAAATCACAAGCGCGAAAAAACGCTTTGGCAGCTGCAACTCAAAAAACGGAATCTGCTTTTCATATCTGCTGATGCGTTATCCTAATGATGCTATAGATTATGTAATTGTCCACGAGCTTGCTCATATTAAATACAAGAATCACGGAAAGGCTTTTTATGAACTGATAAAAAAATATCTTCCCGATTATGCTGATAGAATTAAAATGTTGAAAGAATATTGACTGACATATCTAAAAAAAGCGAGATGGCACAACCAGACTCGCTTTCTTTATATACTATATCTCTAACTTTTTTAATTCGATGATCAATGCTTTAACACACTCAGTAGGGTTTTCATTGCACTTATAACCAATCGGATTTTTAAATAAAACCAACAAACTGCCGATAAGAGAGATAATATTATTTAAAGCCTTGTTGGATGGCAAGCAAATCCCTAATATTTCTGCCATTGCAACTTCTTGACATGCATAAACTTTGGGTAGTTCCTCCGCGATTTTCTTGGCTTTATCTCTATCGTCAAGATGACGGCAGCAGACGAAGCACAGAATCGCTTTAGCGCGTAACCGGATATTGTCATTCGTACAATCATCAAGTATCCGTGTGCATATATCGATTGCTTCTTTGCTAAGTTCCTGCGATATTTTCACGCCGTTATCAATTGCGCCGATGGCGCACGCAAGTTCAACTTGAAGCTGAAAACTTGAAGGATATTCCCTCAAAGCGCGCCGATAAATTTGTATAGCAGAATCAAAATCACCCAGCAATTGAAAGTTGTTTGCTTCATTGATGTATTCTTTTATCTTAGACTCCTTTTTTGCTTGATCAACGCAAAGCAACTCATCAACGGTTATACCGAAAAAGTCTGCAATGGCAGGTAATAGTTCGATATCGGGATAGCATGTTTCTGATTCCCACCGTGAGATTGCCTGTGCAGTAATGCCAAGATATTCAGCGAGTCTATCTTGCGTAACATCATTTTTTTTGCGGAGAAGTTTTACTTTCTCTCCAATCTTTATAATCATACTATAATCGATCCTTTCAAATTAAATTCAGGCCTGTGATCATAGTATAATTAATAACATACTTAAAAACAATTATCAATCGGTTGTTATAAACTTAACCGATGATTAACATAGTTTTTAGAGCATTAAGAGTATGTTCGATAAAAAGCTTTTCTTAATACAGCCTTTTTATATACCTGTATTTTATTCTACCGAATAACTTGAGCTTTTCATCTATTTCCTTTGCTGTTTTTTCAGCATAGGATGTTACGAACCTTGCCTCCTCGGATGTTAAAGTATGCTTTGAAAAAGCCGCTTTCTGTGCGAGCTTATAAATATACTTTTCGGGTACGGCACCGTATGCTTTCAGTTTGCTTATATAACACCACGCTTCAATAACGGCACGGTTATTGTTCGCCTGAGAAAAAGCGTTTTTACGCTTTTTACGTGCGGAAAACCGTAGATATACTACCGTAAATATCATAAGACAAAGCAACAATAATGATGTAACAATTATTATAATCGTCTTGTTATCTTCGAAAAATCTGGGAATGACTCCTTTTACGTCTGAGGAATCATCGGCGCTTGAAGAGCTATCTTCCGATTGCGAAACACTTGATTCTCCGGTATTACTCGGATCAGAAACGCCAGAGATGTCCGGACGACTCGAGGTGTCGGAATCATCAGTTGACGGAATATTACCCGATGTAGTGCCTGAGTTGGTGTTTGAAGTATTATCGCTTGATATGTCAGGATCATCATAACCGGGAGTTACATCAACCGGGATCCAGCCCACTCCGTCAAAATAAACCTCAACCCATGCGTGTGCGTTTTTCTCTGTAACATCTATATACTGATTGATCTGTTTTGCTTTTACATTAGCAGCATACCCGCTTACATAACGTGCAGGAACGCCGAGTGTTCTGAAAATCATGGTTGCTGTTGTTGCAAAATGCATACAGTAACCCTCCCCGCTCTGGGTTAGGAAATACTCAACATAATCCCTACCCATGGGAGTGGGTTCTGTATTTATGTTATATTTTGCACAGCTTTTAACGTAATCGCAAACTTTCTCTACAAGCTCTGCTCTGTCGGTTATCTGTAAAAAAGAGTCACCATCAATAAACTCATATAAAAACTCTTTTGTAGACGGTTTTACGCGAGTATAATACCTATTTACTGCGTCTCTGTAAAGCTGCTCATACTGATTTATCTGATCATAATTTTTCTGCGAGATATAGGGATTTTTTGTATAGCTTTCATTGTTTAAAATATTCTCTCCTTCAAAAGTATAAAAACTGTATTTTGCTTTTACATCCTCATTATTGCTATTGTTATAGGTATTAAAAACAGCATAGTCCGTAATATACGAATGAATATTGCCGGGTAAAAAAACCGGATAGTAAGGGGTATAGGATATCTCGCCGCCATTTTTTTCCTCTATAATTTGTAACCTACCCGGTTTTTCACCTTCATTCATCATTGCACTATAGGTCGCAAAAGAAATCGGATTTGCAATAGTACCGTCCGGAAATTGTTCGCTAACCATGTTTATCCATGTGGAAAACTCCAGCTCACTTTTAACCGACTTATCGAACTGAGCCCATGATGAGCCGGTATAAATATCGAGTGAAAATCCTCTTAATAGAAACTTGCCCGGTTTATCAGAAAGGATGCGCAATACAGTACTCTCGGTATTCTTTAATGGTTCTGCACCCGAGAGATTAATGCCATGATAATCGTTTTGAATTCCGGGATTAGGTTCTGAGGTTTCGTTTCCGCTCACATTTTGTCCGGAATTGTCGCTGCCGTCATACGATGATTCGTCTGTGCTTGTATTTTTTTGTTCTTTAATGTTAATTGGTAACAGCCCCGAAAAAAACGTGTACATTTTATCGCCCACGCCCTCACGGTTATATGTATCCTCCGGAAAAACTCTTGTTATTAATATAAAAAAGACAAGCATCAGCGGTATGAATTTCAGGAACATATAGTTATGATAGTTTTTATGGCCTTTTTTAATATTGCTTATTAAAATGAGCGAAGTTAAAAAAACAAAAAATATGATAATCGGAACAGTATCCGGCTTATTTTTAATAAATATTAAACATAAAGAAAAACTCGCTACCGATAGAATCAATGTCGGTTGAATTGTGTAGAATTTTATTATTGTAAACGCAATAAAGAACGCAAAAATTACGGCTAAAAAGCAAAAAAATGCGTTATTTGCTTTTGTTTGTGCAAATTTTGATAGCGTAACTTCGTCAGTAACGGGTATAATATCAGAAAACTTTGCTAACAAACCGGTCAACACATTCAGAAAAATATAGAAGCCGTTCTTTATGTTTTTTAGATTTCTTATAAATAAAAGCACTAAAAAGACAACAGTTCCGATATAGAACGGCTTTTTACGTTTCTGCAGATGAAAAAGCAGAGAAAAGCAAATAGACGAAATGATGCAGAATAAGGTGACCGTAAACTTATCCACGCGCATATCAAAAGATGATATGAGCCCGAGCAAAATACTGTATGTGCCGAAAAAGGTCATAAGCATATCGGCGATAATTGAAAAGATAATTCTTTTTCTGCTAATCATTGGTATCATCTCCTTTATTCTGGAGATTTGAGCTGACAAAATAGTGCCAGTCTGAATCCTTGTACGCCTCTTCGTCAATTGCTCTGCCTTCCGGCTCTATCGGATTCATAAAGACCAAACTTAAAAAGCGTAGGTAATCATCTGCTTCCTTGATCTCTATGACATTGAGATGGCCGTCTATGCCGTACCAGCAAAGGTTGAATTCTATCATTCGGCGTAGCAGATAAAAAGAAATATATGTTATCTGACCGAAAACGCTGTCTAAATCCTCAGCTTTTCCGAACAGGTTAAAACAGATGAGCAGCTTTCCTTTTTCCGAAATAAGCGGTTCTCTGATAACCAACTTTTTCAGCTTTGAGGTCAGCTTCCAGTGAACTGCGTTTATTGGGTCACCGATCCTGTATTCGCGAAGGTCATAATCCTCCGCAAAGCCGCCGCCCGGCTTTGGTTTTAAACCCTTGCTGTTTATTTTGTCAATAGGAAAAGAAGGCATAGGCACAGGTCTTTCTGTATTAGGCATGATAGTGATATGCCTTTTTTCGGGTGTCTTCACTGATAACGAAAAAAGGCCGATATAGTCATAAACCTTTACGCGCGATATATCCAGGAATATACATCCCACATGACTTGTGTCGAGCGGAAGCGGCACGTTTGTTTCCGTGCATCCGTATATATATGTTGTTACTTTGCTTTGATTGCGGGAGAAAGTAATATTCCTCGCCGTATATGTTATTTTTATAAGCGACAGCGGGAATATACAGCGGGGATTTATATTCAGCTCGGCGTTGATAACTTCTCCCCGTTTTATTTCTGTCGGAAGCGGCTGTAAGCAGATGCGCATCCTTAACATTCCAAAAAGACTTATCGCAAGCGTAAAAAAAGGAAACAGTAAAACGGATATGAGTAGAAAATATGAGTTGTAACCGTCATATATACCGTAAAAAGCTATTGCACCGGTTAAAACAGCAAGATATGTAATCCACCTCTTTAACATATTTAACATTCCTTATAAGGGTATTTTTTTTAACATAAAATCTCTATTTTATAACAGGAGGTGGTACCGAATTTATTATTCTTTCAAGCACCCATCTCACACCTTTTTTGCTTTCCTCTCCCTCAGGTGTAAGCCTGATACGGTGTCCGATGCAGTCATAGATGAATAACTGCACATCCTCAGGAACAATATAATCCCTTCCCTGTACCCATGCGTTGGCTTTTGCTATCATGGCAAGAGCCAATGAAGCTCTCGGACTGGCACCGCGCATAATATATTCGTTGCTCCTTGTTGCGGTTACAAGGCTTATTATATATTCAAGCACGGCCGGTGCGATATGCACCTTTGCAACCTCGCGCTTCATCTCTTCAAGCTCATCTCTCGTTATTATCCTGTTTACTGCATCGAGAATATTTCCGCCCTGATGCCTCATTACAATTTCCGCTTCGCTCTGCATACTCGGATAACCGATTGAAAGGCGTATCATAAAGCGATCCATCTGAGAATCCGGCAGCAGCTGCGTACCTGCCGCGCCTGTAGGATTCTGCGTAGCAATGATCATAAAAGGCTTTGGCAGCGGATGTGATACTCCGTCAACAGTAACCTGATTCTCCTCCATTGCTTCAAGAAGGGCGGACTGAGTACGGCTTGTAGCTCTGTTAAGCTCGTCTGCAAGGAACAGATTGCACAATATCGCACCCTTCTTGTATTCCATTTCGCCGGTATCCTTGTTGAACATAGAAAATCCGACTATATCCGACGGCAATACATCAGGAGTAAACTGAACTCTGCTGTAATCAAGACCAAGTGTTTTTGAAAAGGCGATAGCCATTGTCGTCTTGCCGACTCCGGGTATATCTTCAAGCAAAATATGACCGCCGGCAAGGATTGCAAGATATATTTTGATTAGTACCTTATCCTTACCGACGATCGCTTTTTTTAATTCAGTTATAATTTCCTTCGATTTGTTCATTTGTTGCTCCTATGTTTACAGTATTTTTTTAAAGATGCATTATTTCTATATATTATATCAAAACATTTTTGTAATTTCAACGGCTTTTTAATAAATAAATATTTTGTTTTTTCATTGAGTGTCGTTTATTGACAACATAAAAATAATGTGATATTCTTAAAACAAATTCAACTCAAATAAAAATGGAAGAGAGATGCAAAAAAGCTTGGAAAAAGTTAAAATAGGACTTGTCGGAGCAGGAAATATCGCAACATCCGCTCACCTGCCCGCTTATCAAATCTGTAAGAATGCAGAGGTTACCGCAGTGGCGGATATTGATTTTGGACGTGCAAAAGCCGCCGCTGAGAGATTTAAAATACCAAAAGTTTTCGCTTCTGTAGATGAAATGTTGAAGAATGCGGAAATCGATGCGGTTGATATATGTGTATGGAACAACGCACATTCCGATGTTGCAGTTGCCGCCGCTGCAGCGGGAAAGCATATTTTATGTGAAAAACCAATGGCGATTAATCTTGAGCAAGCACTTTTGATGCAGAAGGCGGTAAAAGAAGCGGGAGTTATTTTCCTGCTTGCAGTACCGGGAAGATTCGGATATCCGAACTGTGTCGCACGTGAGATGTATGACAAAGGCGAGCTTGGCGAGGTTTACTTTGCAAAAACCGCATATGTTAGGAGAAGAGGCACTCCGACTGGCTGGTTTACCGATAAGAAGACTTCCGGCGGAGGTCCTGTTATTGATATAGGTGTACACAGAATCGACGCCGCATGGTACCTTATGGGGTGTCCCAAGCCTGTGCGTATCAGCGCCGCCATTTCTCATAGGATAGGCGATTACAAAACAAAGGGCGTAGGACGCTGGCAGGGTACTCAGTGTCCTGACAACAGGTTTGATACCGAGGATTCAGGCGCCGGCTGCATTCATTTCGAGAACGGTGCCATTTTGCTGTTTGAGGTTAGTTGGGTGATTAACGGACCTGATCATTGCGACACGCAGATTTGCGGAACAAAAGCCGGAATTATATTAGAACCGCTTACTGTTTACGGAGAGAGAGACGGATATTTGAGCACGGATTCGATAAACGTACCGAGCGACAACCATTGCCTTAACGAGATTACGCATTTTGCTGATTGTATAATAAATAAAACCGAGCCTATATTCCCTATTGATCAGGCTGTTACGCTACAGAGAATGTTAGAGGGTATTTATGAATCCGCAAAAACAGGCAAGGAAGTTGTGTTATAATGCTGCTTAAAAACGGTATTGTTCTTAACGACAAATATAAATTCTTTCCTTCTGATATATTTGTAGAGAATGAAAGGATAGCCGAAATCAGACCAAATATAAATGGCTCATTCGATGCGATCGACTGTACGGATATGTATGTAATTCCCGGTTTTATCGATACTCATATACACGGCGCTTACGGCTCGCGTTTTAGTGATGAGAAACCCGATATTGATGCTATAACGCACTTTGAAGCGACAAAAGGCGTTACCTCAATCGCAGCGACAACATCCTCCGCAAGCTTTGACGTCTTGCTATGTCAGTTCGATGAAATCACAGCGGCAATAAAAAGAGGTACTCGGGGAGCGAAAATCATCGGAATCCACGCCGAGGGTCCCTTTCTGAATGTAAAAAAGAAGGGAGCTATGATTGCACAGAATATCATTCCTCCGTCAATAGAAAAAATCAATTTAATGTTATCTCATTCTAAAGGATATCTTAAACTGATAACAGTCGCTCCCGAGATCAAAGGTCAGGAGGAATGTATTCGTTATTGCATTTCAAAAGGTATTAAAATTTCACTCGGTCATACAGACGCAACTTATGAAGAAGCAGAAAAAGCTGTTTTATGGGGAGCTACGCAGTCTACGCATACCTTTAATGCAATGCGTCCGTACAATCACAGGGAACCCGGCGTTTTGGGCTGTGTGCTGACAAATCCGAAAGTAAAATGCGAGATGATCTGCGATTTTGTTCATATTCACCCAAAAACCGTCGAGTTGATTTACCGATTGAAGGGTTCGGATAATATAAACATGGTAAGCGATTCCGGACATGCAGCCGGGACAAATCTCACGGAATTTACTGTTATGGGTGAAAAACGCTTTGTAAAAGACGGCGTAGTCAGACTTGAAGACGGAACGATTGCCGGCAGCACAAAAACGCTGCTTGAAGGGGTACAAAATCTTGTAAGCATAGGCATACCGCTCGAACAGGTTTCAAAAATGGCATCGCTGAATCCGGCAAAAACACTTGGCATTGAGGGTGAAACGGGTAGTATTTCGGTTGGGAAATATGCGGATATCACTGTACTTGACAGACATTTACAGGTCAAATACACCTTAGTAAACGGAAAAATTGTATAAGAGCTAAAAAGGGCTGAGTCGCTGTAAATCTGATTTAGCCCTTAATTGTCAATCTAAAGTCAGTGCTGCGTAAAATCCCTCCCTGACCGCACCGCCGACCTTTCTGATTTTTTCGCAGTCCCCGATTATTCTTGTCTTCAGATGATATTTTTCATCTATTTTTTTTGCTGTTTCGTTATATGGTTTCATACCGAATGAAGATACAACGGTATCAGCGGTAATAAAGACTTCTTTTCCATCAATATTAATAGCTTTTACTCCGTCTTTTTTTATTTCAGAGACAGTATGATTCGTGTATATTTCCACTCCATATTTGCTGAGCAACGGAAAAAGTGCGGCTCTGTTTATAAAGTGATCGTTTGCGGCGATGTGTTCAAGCATTTCAATTATCACTGTCTTTTTTCCTTTTTGCGCTGTCTCAAGAGCGCTGTCGCACGCGGACAAACCACCTCCGCAATAGACTATCCTATCACCCTTTAGCTTTTCAGGATAGATATGAGCAGATATTATGTCAACCGCATTTTCTATTCCGGAAATCTCCGGCATGATCGGTACCGCGCCTGTGGCGACAATAATATAATCCGCGTCTTTCAGGACAGGGTTATCCTCATTAATCTCTGAGTTTAAGTGCACTTCGATATTTAAAAGCTCAAGCTGCCTCTTATACCATTCAACAAGCTCACGTAGCTGACTTTTAAAGTCGGGAGTGGCTGCACTTTTAAGCTGACCTCCAAGTGCTTTGTCCTTTTCGTAGAGCGATACCCTATGTCCCTTTAAGGCAGCTGTTCTTGCCGCTTCCATCCCTCCGGGACCGCCGCCTATAACAACCACTTTTTTCGGATTCTCGGTTTTTTTCATTTCAATCCGCTTTTCAAAACAGGCAACCGGATTTACAGAGCAGCTTATTTTTGTTAGCCTGGTGATAATTCTGCCTATGCAATCCTCGTTACAACGAATACAAGGTCGGATTTCGTCACGCCTGTTTTCTATTAGTTTATTCACGATATGCGGGTCAGCTATCAGAGGACGTCCCATCATTACAAAATCAGCGTCGCCGGATTCTATAAGCTCCACAGCGGTTTCCGGCGTATGGTTTCCCGCATTTAGAATCGGTACACTAATCGTTTTCCTCACTACATTGCAAATGCTTCGCATACATGCATCACCGAGATAAGTCGGAGGAAAAATATACTCGATATTTTCATAGCTCCCGATATCAATATCAAAAGCATCCACTCCGGCATCCTCAAGCATTTTCATAAGCGGAAGTGTTTCCTCAATAGTCCTGCCGCCTTCAAAAAGATGCTTACAAGCTATTCTGAACAGTATTGGTATTTCCCCTCCGACTGCACTGCGTATTGACTCTACTATTTCAATAGGGAATCTCATTCTTTTTTCAGGAGTACCGCCGTACTCGTCGTTCCGTTTATTCCAGACATCGGACATAAACTGATCCACGAGATACCCTGCATGCGCATGTATCTCTATCGCATCAAAACCAGCATCCTTCAACAGCTTTGCCGAGAAAGCAAACTGCTTCATTATCTGCTTTATTTCCTCTGTATCGAGTGCGTGGCATATAAGGTCCGGATCAAACATCGAGGGAATCGCAGACGCAGAAACCGGCGGATCACCGAACATATTGGCAAACGCATTCTTACCGGTGCCGCAACTCAACTGCGCCGATATTTTTGTTCCGTACTTTTTTACAGTCTCACAGAGATTTGTCAACTGCGGAATGACGTGTGTTTTGTCAAGATAACCTTCAAGCGAACCCTGTGCAAGCTCCTTGGTAAGGAACTGACAGCCTATTATAATCAATCCCGTACCGCCTTTTGCTCGCTCCTCAAAGTAATCTATTTCATCGTTGTCAATAGTTCCGTCCGGATGCGCTGCGTTTAGCCCCATCGGTGCCATGACGATACGGTTTTTTACCTGCATTTTGCCTATTTTATATGGCGTAAGCAGCTTTGAGTAATTCATGCTTTTGTCTCCCCCTGATTTTTCAATTGAATGTTTCACTATTATTATGTCGTGTTTTTTATTGGGATAATCCTTTTTTTATAATTATCATATAATTTGTTATTTTGAATATATATAATAAATCGGAATTCTTGAGCCACAGTACAACCGCGGGGAACAGCCCCCGCGATTTTTTATGACCTTATCAAATTAAAGGAGTTTGTCAGGTTGAGCTTACCATATCCCCACTGTGTGTTGGGGTAGGTCAAGTTCGGTTCTCGCTCACAACCCCTGATTATATAAGCTCTCGCTTGGAATGTACTCATAGAAATATCGTTGTTCTCAACAACTCCCCATTGCAGTATTAAAAGCACAGGCACCTGTTGTAATCGCTGTGGCGACACTCGTACCGCTCATAGTACCGTAACCTGAAGGATAAACGCCTCCGACTTCAACACCCGGAGCAACAAAATCAGGTGATATTACGGGCAGTCTTGTCGGTCCCCACGAAGTGTCTATATATAAGCTGTTGGTAAAATTGTTATATGCCCCGCATTTTATAAGCCCGATCGATGTTGAAGGTACTACAACGGTATAGTTAGGCGTCGGGGACAAAAACTCCACCTCCGGCGATACGAAACCCGTTATCGGCAGCCAGGAATGGAAAGTCCCATCATTGATTATATCACCATAAACGATTATCGTCCAAATTCCCGGCGTTGCATCAATTATCCTCACAACAGAAACCTGAGCTCCGCTGCCCTCAAGCGGAAAAAAATAGCTCAGTACAACAGTGGAACGCTCTAAAACCAGCTTCGTTCGAAGCGTACTTCCGCTTTTTGCCGAGAATCTGCCTATAAACTCACCGGTCGGAGTCCTTACAGCAATCGAAACTCTATCCGAAATACCGGTATATATACTGCAGTAAATATTACCCGCGTTTTCTCCGACCCGTATATCGATGGGTACAGACTCACCTACCGAGGGGATTATCCCCTGAGTATGGTGTCTTGCCTGGCTCTCATTACCTACAGCAGCACATATGCAGACACCCGGAAGCTTTGAGGATGCTCCGAGATATTCCTCAAGTATCGTAAAACCGTCGTGTCCGCCGATATTCGTGCCTAAGCCTATACAGATAGCGACCGGTCTTTCAAGCTCGTTAGCTTTTTTCAGAATAAACTCAATTCCTATCATAACCGAGATAGAATCAAAGACATTGTCCTGCTCAGGAGGTATAAGGTAATAATCAAGGTAAAAAGGTCTTGCTTTTCTTAGTTTTACGACTATAAGTTCTGCTTCGGGCGCAGCTCCAATATTTAAACTCTCATCACGTCCGGCGGCTACTGAAGCTAAGAATGTGCCATGCCCTACGGTATCATTAGTCGGAACGATTTCAAATGGATTATCGGAGGCAAGAGCGCGATTGATTTGCTCATTGGAAAATTCAGTACCGGCAAAATTACCGTTAGAGCTTTCCCCCATTATTGTAAAATCATATATGTACTGTATTTTGCTCGTTCCGTCATCATTAATAAACGCACTTTTTGTATAATCGATGCCTGTATCAATAATGCCTACAAGAACACCTCTGCCTTTAAGCCCGAGAACGGGTGATTCCTGAATACGAATAATTCCTGCCGCATCAAGGCTGGCGCGGCCGAGTAGTCCCAATACCTTTGAAGTAGATCTGACAGCAGCCGAACCTAAATCATCTATTAAGGTATTTGCGTACCGGATATCAGTATATAGGATAAGATAACTGTTTCCGAACTCATAGAATGCTCTTATCTGGGGACGCTCGTTTATAAAGTTCCTCATAAACTCGCTGTCCCTTACTATAAAATCTACCGTATCCGGATCAAAATATAATTCATTAAACGGAACGCTTACATTCATCTTTTGGTCTTCTCCTTATCATTCCGGTTTTTCTATAATGATGTTTGTTTTAAAAGCTCGAAAGTACGTTTCAGGTTTAACCGTCCGTACCCCCCACTGGGTATTCGGGTAAATGTTATTTACATCTTTATCACATCCGTCTATCAGGTAAGCTCTCGCTTTATAAGTGTTCATCATATTGTATTATCACTCTCGTATCGAGAAGCAATATTTTTGTTCTAAAAACGGTATTAGTATAATCGATACCGGTATCGATAATGCCCACTAATACTCCTTTTCCTTTTAAGTCGTCAATGGTATCTTCTGTTAATCGTTGAATGCAATCATACTTGCTTTCAGGATTCAATAGTCCGAGTATTGATGGTGCGGAACTTGCGACTACACTGCCGATTTAATCTATGAAAGTGTCTATATATTCCGTGTTAATGGATGCGAAAAGGAACTTTTCCAAAAATAACTGAGAAACCCTTATCTGTGGCCATCTTTCCAGTATCTCTCAATACGAAATGAACCGTTTCGGTATCGTTCAAAAAATCATTCAAATCCTGATTTGTATCCATATGCTTACCCCGTTAACTATAAATTCGCCGAATTTTACAGCTCTCTCATTAAATTGAAGGTCTGTATTAGATTTATTCTTCCGTAGCCCCATTGTATATTTGGATATACTACATCGGGGTCACGCATACAGCCTCTTATCAAAAACGCTTTCGCTTCAAAGGTGCTCATGGAAATGTCAAAACCATCTACAATACCCCATTGAAGAAGCAGAGCACATGCTCCCGTTGTAATAGCTGCTGCCACGCTCGTTCCGCTCATCGTTCCTACACCTGTCGGATAGACACCGCTGATATTAACACCCGGAGCGGTAAAATCCGGTGCGATAACAGGCAGTCTTGTCGGTCCCCACGAGGACCTTTCATAAAGACTATTACTCACACTGTCGTATGCGCCGCATGAAATTATTCCAACGGTTGTTGACGGTACGACGACTGTATGACTTGGAGACGGGTTTAGAAACTCCACAGTAGGAGATACAAGACCCGTTAACGGCAGCCATGAATGAAATTCACCGTCAAGTAAAATGTCTGCGTAAACTAAAATCGTCCATATCCCCGGAGTGGCGTTTCCGATTCTGACGGTTGTCGCCTGACCACCGCTTTGCTCAAGCGGAAAAAAATATGCTACACGGATGTTTGTTCTTTCCAAAACTAAGTTTGTTTCAAAAAAAACAGCGTTTTTCGCAGGAATCCTATCAATGAGCTCGCCTGTAGGTGACCTGATTGCGACCGATATTCTGTCGGAAGCCGAATTATATACAGACAAAAAGATATCGCCTGCATTTTCTCCTACTCTAAATTCTATCGGTACCGGATTATTTATATCTTTAATCGTACCCTGCATATGATGCCGTGCCTGACTTTCATTACCGGCAGCAGCGCAAAGACAGACTCCGGTTTTTATAGAAACTGACGACAGATACTCCTCAAATATAGTAAAACCATCGTGTCCGCCGAGATTTGTACCAAGCCCAATGCATATCGCTACCGGTCTGTTAATTCTTTGTGCTGTTTGAACGATATACTCCACTGCTGCCATTACCGACAGCGATTCAAAAGCGTTTTCCTGTTCGGGCAGGATAGCAAAGAGGTCCAGAAAAAATTGTTTCGCTTTTCTGAGTTTTACTACTATAAGCTCTGAATCCGGCGCAGCTCCGATCAAATCCCCCTCCTCACGTCCCGCGGCAACAGAAGCGAGAAAAGTACCATGACCGTTTGTGTCCGTTGACGGCACGATTTCCAAAGGATTCGGAGAACGCAGAGCCTTGTTTATTTGCTCCTTTGTATATTCTGTGCCTACATAAAAACCATCAGGGGGATTTTCGTTGATTGTTAAATCGTATATAGAATAAATTTTGCTTGTGCCGTCTTCATAAATAAATGCGTTTTTAGTATAATCGATACCGGTGTCAATAATACCGATCAGAACTCCCCTGCCCCTCAGGTCAAGAAACGGCTGTTGCTGAACCTGTAGTATTCCCGCCGCTTCAATATTAGCGCGATCAAGCAAACCGAGAATCAATGATATAGAACTTATTGCTCCTGTTCCGAGATCCGAGAGCAACTGACTGTAATTACTCGTGCTTGTATATGCAACCAAATAACGATCCGAAAAGGTTATCGTAGTTACTAACGATGATCTTTCCTCGAAAAATTTTCTTATCTTCGGACTGTCCCTGATGACAAACCCGATTGTATCGGGTTGGTTGATAAAATCGATTTTTTCCTGTTTGGTCACCTTGATATACCTCCGCTTGTAAATTCAACTAAATATTCCATACTTCGGTTCAGACAAAGCGCACCGTAACCCCATATCGGGTTGGGATATTCTATAAAGCCCAGCCTTGTCGCTCCTTTTCGCAAAAACGCTTTTATTCGTTGTCCATATAAAAAAGGATCGTTTCCGCGGACAATACCCCACTCCATCATCAAAGCAGCAGATCCGGTTACAAAGGGTGCAGCCATACTCGTACCTGTAAAAGTATCATAGCCGCCGCCGGAGCGGGTACTTAAAATACCGACAGCGGGAGCTACAATATCCGGTTTTATGTTAATTATACTGCGTGTATATCCCCTGCCCGAAAATTCTGCAACGCTGTTTATGACTGCATTATAACCACCGACCGAAATAACACTCATCGCAGTGGAAGGTAAAGTTAGTGTAGTTTCGATGACAGGATTCAAAAATGCTGTGTCCCTGCTGACATCCTCAATAGTCGGCAGCCAGACATTTAGGTTTCCGTCTACGACTTGCAAAGCATTTACTTTTAGCTGCCAAATGCCGTTTGGTACCGTACCGTTTAATGCTCTGAATGAAAAAAACAGTTCCTGATCATAGTTGTAATGAGTAGGCTGACCTAACAAAAACGATACAAGAACATTATCGAGAGTAATAAAAACCTGACGTTGATTCGCTCTGATGACACCTGATGATCTGCCACTTGGAGAAATAAGCTCGTAAGAAAAATTATCCGCAAAATTTTTCCATAATGTCATATATAAGTTTTCTATCAGACCTATTGTAACAAAATCTATTACGATAGTTTCCCCTTCGGACAAAACTGCAGAAAAGTGATGTCCTGCTGTGCCCTCGTTTCCTGTTGCAGCTGAAATTACTGTTTTCCATGTTTGAGACATTGAGTCAATATATGTTTCAAAAAGAGAATCTCCGGCGTGGGACCCGTCGTTTGTTCCATAACTCAGATTAATTGATACAGGCATATTAAGCTGTTCGGCTTTATCTGTTATGTATTTTATCGCTCTCATTATTTCTGTTGTTCTCGCAAAGGATTCGGTTCCCCTGTGTCCGAGCTTTACAACAATGAGTTCGGCTTTTGTCGCTGCGCCTCTTTCCCTGCCGTTGCTTGTTCTTCCGTTTCCGGCGGCAATACCCGATACTGCTGTTCCATGACCTTCGTCATCCCTGCTCGGAACTATGGTAAAAGGGTCATCACTTGCAAGCGCTGTGTTAAGCTGCGTTTTTGTAAACTCTGTACCGTTCCTAAAGCCTGAGGGTGGTGTTCCCTGAATGGTTTGATCCCAAATCGAGATAATCCTGGTCGTATTGTCGTCATTTAATAAATCCGGGTGAGTATAATCGATTCCGGAATCGATTATACCTATAATTACCCCTGCTCCCGTCAGACCGAACCGCTGCGTGCTCTGCACTGCAGAAATGCATGCTCTGCCGAGGCTTTCGCTTAAAAAATATGTCAGTAGCTTGGGAAGCTCTATATATTCAACCTCGCTATAATTATAAATCTGTTGAATTCTGCTTATGTGTATCGTCATAATAGCATAATCAGAATTGAGAATCTCAATATCAGCACCGAGCTCCATGGCAACCATTGATATATCGCCGTTATACTTAATAATGAGTTCCAAAAAGCCTTCCTCATTAACAAGCTCAGGGTCTATATCATTGATCTGTGCTAAATTAAAAAATGTGTTAAAAGGCATTTGCGCAACCTTCCTAATAGAAGCTTTTAATCAACGGAAATCCGAAACAGATAGGCTGCCATTTATCTTCAGCGTGTGTATATCCGCAAAGTAAATCCATGGTTGTTTTCACGGGATACATCCAAAAAGAATCTCCGTTTTTAAGCCATACATAAATAAATGTATTTAGAAGCGGAACGAACATATCGTATGTATAATCCCCGCCTTTGTTAATGCCATTTTCGCAAAACACGGGAATAACAGTTGGCGGTTTAGTTGTCGGCACGGCTCCGCCGGCTTTTTTTTTGTTGAATCTGCTAATCACACTATTCACCCCGAATATAGTTATTATTATATATTATATGTAATTCGTATATCTTTTTGGCATTCTTATTTTGTTGTTATTATTTATTTTTACAAATATCTTTAAGGGTATCAAACTTATGCAAACAAAAATATACTTTAATAAACACGATAAAAGGAGAAATGCTATTTTGAACAATAATTTACAAGCAACATCAACCGGACGGTTGGAAACTACCGTTTATGATATTGATATCGGCAGACCGGCGCAGGGTGCGATCGTACGTGTTATCACCGTTGACTCCTTGGGAGAACAAAATGTAATTGAGGAACTCATTACAGATGAAAACGGGCGTACTCCGGTAATAGAACTTGCGGCACCACCGGTTGATTTATCATTGAGTCCTGGGGAACAGAAGCCATATGCGGTTTACAATATCGATGTAAACTTAGAGGGTTATCAGCCGGTTGTCATTGAAAATGCTCAAATCTTACCGAATACCACCGCTTTACAGAGTGTGCAAATCAGACCGGAAATTCCCGAAATTCCTCAAGTACAGGATATATTTGTCGAGGATCATACTCTTTACGGTGTGTTTCCGCCAAAAAATCCTGAAGATCCGGTAAAGCCTTTGCCTCCTTCACTCGGATTTGTCGTTTTGCCGGATCCCGTGGTCCCCGAATTCGTTATAGTACATGAGGGAATACCAACGGATACAAGTGCTCGAAATGTATGGGTACCCTTTAGAAATTACATAAAAAATGTTGCAAGCTGTGAGATTTATTCGACCTGGCCGCAAGAAACCATTAAAGCAAATGTACTTGCCATATTATCCTTTACGCTTAACCGCATATATACAGAGTGGTACAGGGGTAAGGGTTTCGGTTTTACCATAACGAATTCCACCGCATATGATCAGGCTTTTGTTTACGGCAGAAATATATACGACGAAATATCGGTTATTGTTGATGAACTGTTCACCACGTTCATAACAAGACCGAATATCCGACAGCCACTTTTAACACAGTATTGCGACGGTTCAAGGACGAGCTGCCCTGATTGGATGTCTCAATGGGGTTCAAAAAATTTAGGTACTCAGGGATATTCTGCTATCAATATACTCAAAAATTATTATGGTCAGGATATCTTTCTTATGCAGGCAAACAAAGTTTCGGGAGTACCGTCATCATTTCCCGGAACATCACTGCAGACAGGTTCCACGGGTGCTGGTGTGAGAACAATCCAGGAACAGCTCAACGCTATTTCAAACAATTATCCTGCGATACCCAAACTGGCTGTAGACGGCATTTTCGGACCGAATACGAGAACGGCAGTCACTACCTTCCAACGAATATTTAATCTGCCTCAGACAGGTGTTGTGGATTTTGCGACATGGTACTCGATATCCAATATTTACGTAGCTGTTACAAGGCTTGCGGAACCATAAAGCTTTTTGTTCAAACTATAATATTTAAAATATATATATTGAGAATTTAAATTTTAAATGCTAAAATGGGAAAAATACTATAAAGGATATTAAAATGAAGCGATTTATATATGATACGCACGTTCATACAAGCGAGGTCAGCTCTTGTGCAAGAGCGAGCGCAGAGGACATTGTCAGATTTTATAAGAGCGTCGGTTTTACAGGAATTATTATAACCGACCATTTCGTCGTCGGGGATAAAAATATGCTTTCCGCCAAGGATTGGGAAGAATCGGTAGAAAAGTTATGCACCGGATACGAAAAAGCGTTGAAAATCGGTGAAGAAATTGGCTTGCAGGTATTTTTTGGATGGGAATACACTCGTTACCCGCTTAGCGGAACCGATTTTCTCACATACGGGCTTAATGCATCATGGCTTGCAGAACATCCGGAAATTTCGGAAATGAGACTGCCCGAATATTTGGATTTTATAAGAAATAATGGCGGTTTTGTTTCACACGCTCATCCATATCGCGAGGCGGCGTATATCGAGATGATACGCCTTTTACCGTCGAAAGTCGATGCGACAGAAGTACTCAATGCGAACAGGACAGAGTTCGAGAACGACAGAGCGGCAGAATTTGCACAGAATTACTCTCTTTTTTATACATACGGAACCGATAATCATTTAGGATTTGACCAAAAAAAACTCGCAGGTATGGTTTTTGACAGAAAACTGAACAACATCAATGATTTTATTACCGCCGTCAAAGAAGGAAAAGCAGAACTGTTTTGTCGAAATGCTTGATTTAATATCGCAGAATTGACAAAACGGTATTTATAATATATAATAATCCTGCTTTAAAAAACACTTATCAGAAGGTTCTTCAAACAGGAGAAAAACAATGAAAGAAAAATCAACAACTGAAGAAAAACCTATAACGGTAATATCCGCACCAAAGAAGAAAACAAAAGCTGAGAAAATAAGCATGATAGTGGTATTCACAGTAGGACCTGTTCTGCTTGCTGTTATTCTTTATCTTTACGGAGTGTTCTCATTTATCGGCGTCAGAATATTTGACGGTGACAGAATTTCCGGTGAAATTGCTATATACGTTAACGACAAGGTGATTATACCATCATCGGCTACGGTAAAATTCAACGACGGTGATGAGAACATAATGCCGGTAGATGAAATATCTTCAACAACGCTTGAAAAAATTGAGTTTAATGACAGCGATGAAAATTCGGCAATCAATATAGGACTTGCCTCTTTTGCCGCCAAGGGCGGAGAGAAGGGAATTTATTCGCTTGACTTTATGCTTGACAAAGAAGAACTTTATTCACTTACCGGCTTGAACAGTGTCAGGCATATGAAGGATGACCTTCACATAAGGTTCAATTACAATAATAAAAACTGGTACTATATAACAAAAATAAGAATTGTTATCAAAATAACCTCTGTTGAAAACGGGTTACAGTTAGATATCGACGCAGATTATTTTGCTGATAACGCAGAGCGTTACAAGGAAACCGATAATATCGACAGGACAGTCCTGCTCGAAAATTTTACAGTAAACAACATCGTTACAGTTGATCTCTGGGATTAAGACATAAAAAATAAAAAATGCTGCCGTAATTCATTGCGGTAGCATTTTTATTTATTTTACTCATTTTTTTGGAATATCATAAAAACATTTACGTTATTTATGTTGCAATTTTGTTAATTCTGTTATATAATATTCATAGAGGTGATATGAATGGCAAACATTCTGCAATTCCTGATGACTATGATCCCTTATATGCTGATGATAATCCCGGCGTTTTTAATAATCCGCTTCATCATTTTAAGGCGTAAAAATATTATTAAAAAAATAAATTTCAAGCATGAAGTGGTATTCCTGCTGTTTGCGGCGTTTATAAGCGGTCTTGCATCCCTCACTGTGCTTCCGAGCTCTGATTCGGGGAAGCTTTTGATTAACGATATTTATAAATTAAACATTATACCATTTCACACGATAATTCAACAGTTTGCTTCGGGGGATTTTAACATGCTCCTGATTAATATTGTCGGTAACATTGTTATGTTTATTCCGTTCGGCTACTGTCCTGCCCTGTTATGGCATGGTTTTACACCGGCAAATGCAATAATGACAGGCTTCTGTACTTCATTGTTTATAGAAACAACTCAGTTTTTTATCGGAAGGTCTTCAGATATCGACGATTTGATTCTCAATACTCTCGGCGCTGCTTTAGGTTACCTTTTATATGTACTCTCGCAAAAAATTAACCCGAATTATGCTGAGAAGTTTAAGTTGCATATCTTTCCCGTTTGAATCAATTACATAATATAATTATCTCGTTGGGCATTATTATCGCGGGGTAACTCCTTGTGGATTTTGTATATACGATCGCTGCTGTGTGATTCTCAATATCGCAGGGAAAAATCTGACTATTCCTTGTAATTATTTTTGTTTTTTCCGATATGTCAAGGCGCACAGAACCGTCGGTGCTTACGAGCCCGGGTCCTATATCGATAACCTTTACAGAGCAGTTTCTGGTAAGTCGCATAACTACTATCGCCTTATACTGCGGAGGATAAATCAATATCGTAAATAAAGTCGAATCATAAAAAGCGACAATGCTATCCCCAAGTTTTATACTCACATGGTCTATAAAATATGTATTATTATCAATGATAAAATTCACAACATTTCTGTTTTCTGTTCTGACCGTAAATATTAATGTACAGCAATCCTCATTTCGCCCGTCGCCTGTATGGACAGGCTCTATATCGGTCACAATTCCCTCTACGGGTACATATCTGCTCATTCTTTCGGTTCCTCCAAATATAATGTCTATAATATAGTGCCTATATAATAATATGCCCGAAAGAATTATTTGTTGTCTTTTATCGTTTTTACGATATATCGGGAACACTCCCGTATCTCTCGCCTGTTATTGTGATTTCCGCTTTTCCCCCCGTAATATCACGGAGTGATTTTAACACAGTCTCAATTTCCTCAGTAGGTACTGCAAGATTAATCGTAACATCAGTACCGTAATCGGTCTTATCGAATACAACCTGTTCGTTTTTAAGTACAAATTCAACTTTTTTGTAATCGGAATACGAGGTTGTTACGCTAAAGGTTGTCAACTTTTTAAGAATAACAGTCTGCGCTTTGTCAAGCGCAGCTTTAACTGTTGAAGTATATGCTCTTAAAAGACCGCCCGTACCGAGCAGAATTCCTCCAAAATAGCGGATAACCACAACCGCCACATCGGTAAGGTTCTCCTTTCGCAGCAGCTCAAGAATAGGCAGACCGGCGGTTCCGTGCGGCTCACCGTCATCGGTAAAACGCGCTATATTGTTTTCCCGTAAAATGTAAGCATAAACGGCATGTCTTGCCGCTGTATGCTTTTTCTTAATTTCGGAAATAAAAGCGAGCGCATCCTCCTCGCTTGACACTGGAGAGATGAAACCGATAAACTCGCTTTTCCGCTCTGTTATAGTCTCCGAAGCGTATTCCTTTACGGTTTTATACTCGTTCAACCGGATCCCTCCCAAAAAGTTTATTTTATACCGAAAGAAGAATAAACACCCATTATAGGGTTTATTCTTCCTGAAAATTGATGATATTACATATTATATGCAGAACTCGTTATATATCAGTTCAATGGTTCTGTCGAACTCTTTTTCGTCAACACCGATAATAATATTAAGCTCGCTGCTGCCCTGATCTATCATTCGTATGTTGATATTTTCGGCTGCAACCGCTTTAAAAATCCTGAACGCTGTTCCGGGAGCATTTATCATTCCCCTGCCCACAACTGCGATAAGTCCGAGATTTGTCTCTATCTCAATATTGTCGGGACTTACTTCTTTTGTAATATTCTCAAGAATTTCACGTTCGATTCCCTTTATCTCGTTCTGGCTGATAACAACACACATAGTGTCAATTCCGGACGGAAGATGCTCGAAGGATAAACCCAAATCAGCAAAAACCTTCAGAACTCGCATACCAAAACCTTTTTCCTGGTTCATCATATCCTTTTCTATACGTATAACTGCGAAACCTTTTTTGCCTGCTATTCCGGTAACAATATCCTTGTTTTGATACTCTTCTGCTGACGGGACAATCATCGTTCCCATATCTGCGGGGTTGTTAGTATTCCTGATATTAATGGGGATTCCGGCAAGCTTAACCGGGAAAATACTATCCTCATGCAATACAGATGCGCCCATATAAGAAAGCTCACGCAGCTCCCTGTACGTGATTACCTTAATAGGACGTGGATTCCGAACTATTTTGGGATCGCACATCAGAAACCCTGATACATCAGTCCAGTTCTCATAAACATCCGCCATTACCGCGCGTGCAACAATCGCTCCGGTAACATCGGAGCCACCCCTTGAAAATGTTTTTATACTGCCATCAGGCATACTGCCGTAAAAGCCGGGTATTACTGCGTTATTTAACTTTTGAAGGCGATTAGACATTATTATGTTAGTCTTCTGCATATCGAAGTTTCCGCTTCCGTCAAAAAATATCACATCCGCAGCATCGATAAACTCAAATCCCAAAAAGTTTGCCAACAGTTTGCCGTTAAGATATTCGCCCCTGCTCGCAACATAATCAAGGGTAGTGCCTGTTTTTAGTTTTTCATCGATGACAATATATTCCTTATCAAGCGAAATCTTTAACGAAAGACCATCTATAATTGAATCAAAACGATTTTTTATCTCGGAAAAAAGCTTTGAATAATCCTCTTTTTTTACAGATTGCTCGTGGCATTTTATCAACATATCGGTGACTTTGGTGTCTTCCGGAAACCTCTTACCCGGTGCGGATGGAACGACATATCTACGCGATTTGTCCGCCTTTATAATCCCTGCGCTCTTAACGAACTGACGGTCGCAGGAAAGCGAAGTGCCCCCGAACTTTACGACCTTCTTTTCTTCGTTATAAATCATAACCCGCAAATCCCCCGATTAGTGTTTGTTACATAAATTTGTATTTTTTTATATATTATCACGATATTTATATTTTTGCAACCGTCTAATTGCACAAAGCTTTGATTTTGCCATTATAATTATATGCAAAATAAACTAAAGGTCTTGACAAACAACGAGTTTGATAGTAAAATAACAAAGCTTGTTTTAAGAGAGTCAAATAGAGATTCGAATATATGCTTCCATAGTTAAATGGATATAATAAGCCCCTCCTAAGGGCTAGTTTCGGGTTCGATTCCCGGTGGAAGTGCCAGCTAAAACGCCTCTGTCAACGGAGGCGCATTTTATAACAGGAGTCTGTATATGAACGTTTTTTTCAACATGATAAAAAAGAACAAGCATTTACTTTTATTGTTGTACTGGCCTGTACATTTTATCTGGTATGAGCTGTTACGCCTGAATGCTGACACAATGCCTAATTTTTATATCGTTTCCAGCACGCTTGACGATAAGATTCCGTTTTGTGAATGGTTTATAATACCATATGTTCTCTGGTATTTTTATATTATGGCGGTACTTCTTTATACTGCCAATAAGAACAAGTCGGATTTCATTAACGCTAATATTATGATAAGCGGAAGTATGTTTATATCCGTACTTATCAATACATTTTTCCCCAGCGGCGTTACCGAGAGCATACGTCCCGACTTCGAGTCTCTTGGCAGGGACAATATCCTTATAGATGCCGTAAAATACATCTACAGCATCGACAGTCCTCCACGTGTAGTGATGCCTTCAATGCACGTTGCAGTGGCGATTGCTCTTCTTGCTACCGTGTTAAAATCCGATTGCTTTAAGGGTAAAAAGCTTACAAAGCTGTTTTCTTCAGTTTTGAGCGTTCTTATCTGTCTTTCAACAGTATTGATAAAGCAGCACTCCGTTCTTGACTTGTTTGCCGGTGTTTTACTCGCTGCGATATTGTATTTTATTACTTATCATTTGGTTAAAGCAAAAAAGAAGACTGTCGACGTAACACAGCCTTAAATCAATACTCGATGTGCGCTGTTTTGCTAACCGCAATTCAGCGCTTTTTTTTGCAGATTCTTTCGGGACGGAACAAAAAATAGAAAAAGACACTCAAAACGACAACAGCGATTACCGAGCCTGTTCCGTATCTTAACTCTCCTGTAATCAGCCCGACTGTCTGGTATGTAACCAAAGCGAATGCATATGCAAGCACAGTCTGGTATGTAATCGCAAAACAGGTAAGTTTAATACTCAGCAACTCTTTTTTAATAGCAGAGATTGTTGAAACACATGGACCGCACAGCATATTGAATACAAGAAATGAAGCTGCCGAAGCAGAGCCGAAAAGTTGTTTCAACAATAACCAGGTATCGCTGCTGCTCTCACCGATATCATTTATACCCAGCAAAATACTGAGAGTAGCGACAATGTTTTCTTTAGCGAGCAGTCCCGAGATTGAGGCGACCGCTGCTTCCCAAAACCCAAAACCAATCGGTTTGAACAGCGGGGTAATAATACTGCCGATCGTTGCAAGCAGACTTTCTCCGCAACCGACTTCACATATTTCGCCCACAAAACCGAAAGAAGATAAAAACCAAATTAAACCAGAAGCGATGAATATCACCGTTCCTGCCTTGAAAACAAATGCTTTTACACGCTGTATTACCTGTGGCAGGACGCTTTTTATTGATGGCATATGATAATCGGGCAGTTCGAGCAGAAAAGGAGATTTGTCGCCCGAAAACAATCTCGTTTTTTTAAGAATTATTCCTGAAACCGCAACGGCAAGTATACCAAGAAAAAAAACAGCAGGCGCAAAAAACCATAATTCCGGAAATAATACTCCCCCGATGAGTGCGACTACGGTAAGCTTTGCACCGCACGGTATAAACGGTGCGGTAATAACGGTTATTCTGCGGTCATTTTCGTTTTCTATCATTTTTGTCGCCATGATTCCGGGCACACTACAACCTGTGCATACAAGCAGGGGTATGAATGATTTCCCCGATAATCCGAACTTTCTAAAAATCCTGTCCATAATAAAAGCAACGCGTGCCATATATCCGCAGTCTTCAAGTACTGAGAGAAAAAAGAACAGCGTGAGCATCTGAGGTACAAAGCTTATAACAGAGCTTACGCCTTTGATTATTCCTTGAATGAGCAATCCCCTAAGCCATCCGGCAGTGTTAAAATATTCAAGCCAGGCGGAAAGATTCCTTATAATAATCTTTTTAAACATGATATCTGCTATCCATTCAGATACAGCCTTTCCGGCAAGGTTTACCGAAACATAATAAATTATAGTTATCACTACTGCAAAAACAGGCAGAGCAAGCCAGCGATTTGTAATTACACGATCTATTTTTTCAGAAGTGGAAACTGCTTTTTTATTCTTCGAACAGCATATACTTACAGCTTTGTTGATAAAATCATATCTTTCATCCGATATAATACTTATGGCATCCTTCCCGAGTAATTTCTCTGCGTATAGTATTATACTCTCGGATTTTTTTATTATTTCATCAGAAATACCTGCTTTCTCAACTGCTTTCATGTCACGCTCAAAGATTTTTATCGAATACCACCTATTTTTATCTGATGGAACGGTATCCTTTATTAAAGCAGAGATTTCCGAAAGAGCGTTTTCTGTTACCGACGAGAACTTTATATACTTTTTTTTAATCGGGTTTTCTTTAGCGAGCATTAAAGCGGTATCAATTGTTTCTATTAATCCCGTACCCTTTAGCGCGGACATTTCTATTACCGGACAGCCGAAAAGACCGGCAAGTTTTTTTATGTTTATGCTCTCCCCTTTTTTTTGCATGATGTCAATCATATTCAAGGTAATTACCATGGGTTTTCCAAGCTCAGACAGTTGTGTAGTCAGGTACAGGTTTCTCTCAAGGTTCATAGCATCCGCAAGGTTTATTATCACAGCTGAATCCTCACCAAGTAAATAATCCCGTGCCACAATCTCTTCAGGCGTATAGGGTGAGAGCGAATACACTCCCGGCAAATCAGTTATAACGATATTTTTATCTCTTTTATACCTTCCTACCTTTTTATCGACTGTTACTCCGGGCCAATTTCCCGTATATTGATTAGAGCCGGTCAGTTTGTTGAACAGAGTGGTTTTCCCGCTGTTCGGATTACCCGCTAACGCTATTTTTACACTCACATTCAACACCACCTTCCGGATTATATCATATTTTTTACAGTCAATTAATATTATGATTTCGCGGATTTTATGCGTTACGATTATGCAACTGAAAACCATGCAAATATTAAATAGTTGCTTTTGATAACTCAGCAAAATTTTTTATTTTGCTATTGACAACTGCATCAAAACAGCATATAATAGTCATATGTACAGTTGCACATATGTGCATATATCGAAAGGAGAGCAAAATGCATATTACTGATAAAGACAATGTCGAATGCTTTCTGTATGCAGACGACGCTATGATTTCAAGGGTACGAAAAAATCTTCCACAGGAGGATGTACTGTATAATCTTGCCGAGCTATTTAAAATATTCGGGGATTCCACAAGAATAAAAATACTCTGTGTTCTTCTCGAGGGAGAAATGTGTGTCGGAGACATCGCGCTGCTACTCGGAATATCGCAATCAGCAATCTCACACCAGTTGAATTCATTAAAAAAAAGTAAACTCATTACTTATCGCAGAGATGGGAAAGCCATGCTTTATTCATTAGCAGACGACCATGTCAAGGATATAATCAACGAAGGCATAGACCATGTCCTCGAATAATCAGGAGGGAATTTCAATGATTAAAAGTTATAAAATAACTAATGTATGCCCAAGCTGTGCCTTTAAAGTCGAAAAAGCGTTAAAAAAGCTTAAAGGTGTCAGAGAAGTAAAAATCAGCGTCTTTTCGGAAAGGCTTACGCTTACTCTTACCGATGAGATTTCCGAAGATATTTTTGATGATATAAGAAAAACTTGCAAAAAAATAGAGCCCGATTGTGTTTTGAGCAATATTTAACAGAGTTACTATGAATAAAAAGCATAAATATCTTTTATACAGAATAATCGTTACGATAATATTGTTTTCCTCATCATTTTTTCTACCACTTAATGGTATATACAGGCTTACTATGTACCTGCTAATATAT